>FSYC01000288.1_pt1 | contig 21526 bp, 16 predicted proteins | sample 1638431 | NCBI WGS metagenome assembly FSYC01 (sample SAMEA3914788, study PRJEB12502) | metagenome | biome: forest; material: soil | place: Canada | collected 2011-07-03 | depth 0.1 m | reverse complement strand
TTCGGCGACGGCACGATCAACACCTCGCCGTTCACGATCCCGCCCTCGCCGGTGCATACCATTGGCGACACCCTTAACGCGGCAGGTATCTCCTGGGCGTATTACGGTGCCGGCTGGAACAACTACGTGAAAGACCCGAGCAGCGAGCTCGGATCGATCTATTGCAATATCTGCAATCCGTTCCAGTACGAAACCAACATCATGAGCAATGCGCAGCAGCGCAAGACGCATTTGAAGGACGTCAGCGATCTGACCGCCGCCATTAAGAACGGCACGCTGGAAGCGGTGACGTACGTGAAGCCGGATGGCTTGGCGGATGGCCATCCCGCGTCCTCCAAGCTGGACATCTTTGAAGCCTTTACCAAGAATATCGTCAAGGAAGTTCAGGCGAACCCGACGCTTTGGGCGCATACCGCCATCCTGATCACCGAGGACGAAGGCGGCGGTTACTGGGATAGCGGCTATATCCAGCCGCTGGATTTCTTCGGTGACGGCACGCGTATTCCAGCCATCATGGTTTCGCCCTATTCAACCGGCGGCCATGTCAGTCATGTTTACGCGGATCATGTCTCTTTCCTGAAGTTTGTTGAAAAGAACTGGGGTCTGCGGCCGGTTTCGGCAAATGGCCGCGACAACCTGCCGAACCCGATCCACAAGCCGTCCAACCCGTATGTGCCCACCAACTCGCCCGCCATTGGCGATCTGATGGACATGTTCAAGTTCCCAACAACCGCCAGCGCCAACTAGCGCCCGCTTCCAGGCCGCCGCCGGCGTTCGCCGGCGGCGGCCACCATTTTATGTTAAACTGTTTTCGGTCTCCATGACACTGCATCGTGCCGATCTGAAATATACCGGGCCCGCCCTCGCGCCGGACCCGGAATCGGCTGCCCATGCGTCGAGAAACCTGGCTGCGGCCATGGTATTGATGCTGTGTGGCGCCGGCACACTTTCACTTTCGCAGTTGCGTTTATTGCCGGCTCAATCGGAAATAATGCTGCTGCCGGCGCGGCAATCGGGCATGCTCACGGTCCTGCTGGCGGCGGCATTGCTGGCCGCGAGCGCCACCGGCGCGGTCTGGGTCCGCGCCCGCACGGCCTCCAGAACTTATGCAGGTTTGCGCGTTCTTCCTCGTGCCCGGGGGATGGTGCATGTTGCCTTCGCGGTGTTTGCGGCTGGCTCGGTCACAGCCATTGGACTATCGGCCTGGGCGTTGCTGTCCGGGTTCGCACCTCCCCCCGTATCGCCTGCCGGCAGCATCGCGTTAGCCAGCATAGCCGTGTTTCTGGCCTTCCCGTTCCTGATTGCCGAAAGGCTGGTGGCGGCGCTGCCGTCGGCCACGCAAGCTGGTGCCGCGGCATTGCGGCGCTGCGCCAGCTTGCCGATTGCCTGCCTTCTGGCATGCGCCGCGGCGTGTTTCGTCACCGCGGCCGGCGTGAATGCAGTGCGGCCGGCAGTCGTGGCGCTGGCGGTTTTTCTCGCACTGGCCGGCATCGAGCTCGCGGTGCGCGTCATCGCGCATGCCGTGCTGTTCCGCGCGCCGGTCGCCGTCCCAGGGCAGCGCACGTCACCGGAGCTGGATCTGCTGCTACTGCGGCCGCTGGACGGGCGGGTGGTGCGGCCGCGCGCCTGGTCGGCCACGCTGCGCGAAGAATTCGGTTTGGATTTCGCGCGGAGCTGGGCATTGCAGTATGCGGCACGCGCGGCGTTGCCGCTGGGGTCAGTGCTCGTTGCGCTGTGCGTGTTGCTCACCGGCGTGGTCCGCATCGATACCACCGAACGCGGGATTTATCAGCGCCTCGGCCGCCCGGTTGGTGTGCTGCGGCCCGGATTGCACCTGCTTCTGCCCTGGCCGTTGGGCCAAGTGCGCCGCGTGGAATACGGCGTGGTTCATGCGGTGCCGATCAGTTTCGGCGATGCCGATACATCGCCCGATGCGGCACTGGTCACCGCCCTCGCCAGCACCGCGCCGGCAACGGCGGAAGGGCCGCCGCCTGCTAGCGCCAATCGCCTATGGGAATCGTCCCAGCCTTCCGATGTGACCTACCTGATCGCCAGTGATGAGACCGCCCATGCCGGGGCGGGCCTGGCCAATAATGCTGGAGAATCATCGCAACCGGAGGCGCAACCGGCGCTGGAGACGCCGCAGCGCCATGGCGGTTTCGAACTGATCAGCGTCAGCATGCGCGTGCTCTATCGTATCGGGCTCGATAACGCTTCCGCCCAGCGGGCGGCCTATGCCGTGTGCGACCCGGAAACGCTGGTGCGCATGGCGGCCAGCCAGCTGCTGGCGCGCCATTTGGCGGTGCGCACCTTGCAGCAAGTTCTGGTGGAGGATCGGGGCGGCATGGCGCGCAGCCTGGGCGCCGGCCTGCAGGCCATGCTCGACAGGCTAAATACCGGCATTAAAGTTCTCAGCATCGCCGTGGAGGCCGCTCATCCGCCGGCCGGTGCCGCCGCGGCGTACCGCCAGGTGCAGGCGGCCGAGATCGGCGCCCATACCGCGATTTCCGTGGAGCGCGGCCGTGCGGAAACCACGGCCGGCCTGGCCGCGCGCGATGCGGCCGATGCGCAGGACAATGCCGTGGCCGGACGCGCCGAACGGGTGGCCCGCGCGCAGGCGCAGCGCACCGCCATGCGTGCTGACGCCGCGGCCTACCTCGCGGCACCGGGCGCCTTTCTGCTGGAGCGCCGTCTGGCGGCGCTGCAGGCGGCGCTGGGTTCCGGTGCCGCCGACATCCTCGATCCACGCCTGGATGCCGCCACGCCCCCCACTCTGGACTTGCGCCAGGCGGACCACGCGGCGCCGCCCGTACCCCATCAGGACACTGCCCCATGACCGATGCTGTTTCCGACACATTCGATCTGGATCTGCCACCGGCCGCACCGGTGGCCGGCTGGGTGGTGGCGCTGCGCATGGGGCTCGGTTTGGCCGTGCTGGCCGCGGCCGCGCTGGTATCATCGCTGGTGCTGGTGCCGCCGGGCGAGGCGCTGGTGCTGACCCGGTTTGGCGACCCGGTGCGCGTGCTGACCGTGCCCGGCCCGGCCTGGAAGATGCCGGCGCCGATCGAAGCGGCGGTGCCGGTTGATTTGCGTCTGCGCACCACCTCGTCCGGGCTGCAGGATGTCGGCACCAAGGATGGGCTGCGCATCCTGGTGCAGGCCTATGCGGGCTGGCAGGTGGCCGGCGATCCCGGCCATGTGCGCCAGTTCCTGCGGGCGGCCCGCAACGATCCGGACGCCTTCGCGGCGCAACTGCGCAGCTTCATGGGCTCCGCGCTGCAGGTGACGGCCAGCCAGTTCCTGCTGAGCGATCTGGTGAACAGCGATCCGCAGAAATGCCGCCTCGGCGCGTTCGAGCAGACGCTGGCGGCCAACCTCTCGGAGACCACGCTGACGATGTACGGTGTCCGCATCGTGCAGGTCGGCACGGAACGGCTCAGCCTGCCCGCCGAAACTTTGGCCGCGACCGTGGCGCGCATGCGGGCGGAGCGCGAAACGGTGGCCGCCGAGCGCACGGCCGAGGGCATGCGCGTGGCGGCCGCCATCCGGTCCAACGCGGACCGTGATGCGCGCATTTTGGCTGCCACGGCGCTGCAAAAGACCGCCGAAATCGACGCGGCCTCCCGCCGCCAGGCCGGCGAGATTCAGGCGCAGGCCTACGATATCGATCCGCAGCTTTATGCGTTGGTGCGGTCGCTGGACACGCTGGGGCGGGTGGTGGGGCCACGGACGCGGCTGGTGCTGCGCGCGGACTCGGCGCCGTTCAACGTGCTGGTCGGCGGCCCGGCCGCGCTGGCCGCGCCCGCTTCCCAAGCCCCCGCTTCCCCGGCGCCAACTTCCCAGACCCCCGCGCATCCTGTGGTGACGCAAGCCGGACCGTCGCTAATGGCCAAACCATGAGCACCGCTATGGCAGCACCGCTGGTCAACGGCCGCGGCGGCCCCGTCCAGCAATCGGTGCGCATCGCCTTTCTAACGCTGCGCGTGGCCCTGCTGCTGCTCGCCGCCGCATGGGCGGTGGGCAATATCCGCCCGGTGCCGGCGGACCGCCGGGCCGTGATCCTGCGCTTCGGCCAGGTGGCGCGCGTGCAGGAGGCCGGGCTGGTGCTGGCCTGGCCCGCCCCGATCGAACAGGTGACGACGTTGCCGAGTGCCGATCGGCAGATGCCGCTCGCCATGAACATTCGCGGTGACGGCAGCCGGTCCATGGAGACCGATTTCCAGATGCATCAGCCCGACGACACGGTGTCGCTGCGGCCAATGAAGGACACGATGAACGCGAGCTACCTACTGACCGGCGACGGCAGCGTGGTGCAGTTCGATGCCACGCTGTTCTACAGCATCACCAACCCGGCGGCCTATGTGCTGGCGGAAGCACACGTCGATCCCGCTTTGGGGCGGCTCTATCGCAGCGCCGCCGTGGCATTGGCGGCGGCGAGCGATCTCGATGATTTCCTGGTGGCCAGGCCCGAGCGGCATTTGGCCGCGGGCCTGGACCCGGCGGCACGGCGGGAACGGCTCGGCGCCGACATGGTGGCGGCGATCAATGCGCGCCTGGCCGATCTTGCCCGCCACGGCGCCGATCTCGGCGCCACTGTGCGCCGTGTGGACATCGTGGCGGTGTTGCCGCCGCTGGCGAAATCCGCGTTCGATTCGGTGCTGACGGTGGCGCAGACCGCTGAGCAGCGGGAGGCCGCGTCGCGCACCCAGGCCGCCACGCGCCTGCAGCAGGCTGATCAGGACCGGGACCATGCACTGGCCGCCGCCGAGGCCGCGGCACAGGAGCGCGTGCATGGCGCGCAAGCCGCCGTGGCCTCCGTGCGCGCTTTGGCCAATGCCGGTGACACGCCGGCGCACCGGGACAGCGTCATGGCCGATCTCTACCGCGAACAGATTGGCCCGATCCTGGCCCGCGCCGGTCAGGTGACCACCGTGGACGCGGCATCAGGCCAGCATCTGGTGCTGCTGGGTTCCGGTTCCGGTCAGGCAGGGGAGCCAGGGGCCAGTGACCCCGCCGCGGTAGGCCAGGAGAACGTTCCTTGACCGGCCGTAAGTTCGCGCTGGCCTTCCAGCTGACCGCGGCCATGCTGGCCACGGGGCTGCTGCTGATTGCCGTTGTGTTGCGTGCGGCCATGCCCGGGGATCGGTTTTTGTCGGACATCGTGGCCGGCGGCGCCGCATTGCTTGTGGCCATGCCCATCCTGTCGGCCGCCTGGCACAGCCTGCGTCATCCCGGGCTTGGCGGCATGTCGGACCTTCTGGTGGCCCTGGCCCTCATTGCCGCCTGGGCGACCGGCGATCTGATGACGGCTGCTATCCTGCCGATTGTCATGATTGCCGGCCACGTGCTGGAAGAACGCTCTCTGCTGGGCTCGCAGGAGGCGATACGAGTTCTCGCGGGGCTGGTGCAGACGCAGTGCCGGCGGTTACGCGCCGACGGCTCGGTGGAAACCGTTGCCACCCAGGCGCTGGCCGTGAACGACACCATCGAATTGCGCGCCGGTGACAGGCTGGCGGTTGATGGCATTGTGCTGCGGGGGGCGAGCAGCCTGGATACCGCGTCTTTGACCGGTGAATCCGTGCCGCGGGATGTGGTGGCCGGCGACGCCGTTCTGGCCGGCTCCATCACACTGGACGGGCTGCTGGTGGTGCGTGCCACCCGTGTCGGCCGCGAAACAACGCTCGGGCGCATCATCGCGCTCATGGAAACCGCCGAGCAGGCCAAGCCGCCGGTAACGCGGCTGCTGGAACACTATGCCGGCCAGTATATGACGCTGATCCTGATGGTGGCCGCCGGGGCCTGGTTGGTGACCGGTGGCACGGAGGCGATGCTGGCGGTGCTGGTGGCGTCCTGCCCGTGCGCCCTGGTGATGGCGGCGCCGGCAACGGCCGTGGCCGCGATTGCGGTGGCGGCCCGGCATGGCATCCTGATCAAGGGCTCGGCCTTCCTGGAACAGCTGGCCGAAGTGGGTGCGCTGGTGCTGGATAAGACCGGCACCTTGACCAAGGGCGAACTGGCGCTTGCTGGCACGCTGCCGGTGCCAGGCCAGGACGGGGCGGCGATGCTGCGGATCGGCGCCCTGCTCGGGGCGGCCAGCACGCACCCGGTCAGCCGCGCTTTGGCCCGCTTCTGCCCCGAAGCCAGGCCGGAAACGCTCACTGACGTGCAGGAGCAATCAGGGCTTGGCATCACCGCCCGGTTGCCGGATGGCCGCTTAGCCGCCTTGGGACGGCACGCACTGTTCGAGACGGTAGGCATCGCCGCCACCGAACCGCCGCCGCATGACGGGCCTGTTGTCGGCATTGGCTACGATGGCGCGTTCCTGGGATGGCTGACGCTGGCCGATGAAATCCGCCCCGAAGCGCACGCCGCACTGGCCGAATTGCGCACGCTGGGCCTGCACCGGCAGATCCTGGTGACGGGTGACCGCGCCTTGGTGGCAGACCGGGTTGCGGGCACGCTCGGGATCGATCTGGTGGAGTCCGAACGGCTGCCGGTGCAGAAAATGCGCACGGTGCTGCGCGAGGTGCGGGCCGGCCGCAAGCCGCTGGTGGTAGGCGACGGTATCAATGACAGCCTGGCGCTGAAGGCCGGCGCGGTTGGGATCGCCATGGGTGCCAATGGCACCGATGTGGCGCTGGCCTCGGCCGACCTCGTGCTCATGACCAGCGACCTGACCCGCCTCGGCACCGCCATCCGCCTGAGCCGGCGGTGCCGGCGGACCATTCATGTGAACGTGGCCATGGGGCTCGGCTGGACCGCTTTGCTGGTGGCGGCAGCGGCCACGGGTGCGCTGGGCCCCCAGGGGGCCATTGTGGCGGCGGTGTTCCACAACCTTGGCACGTTTGCGGGCATGGCCAATGCCGGGCGCCTGCTGCTGTTCAACGAGCTGGATCGCAGCCCACTCCCGCCGGCTACTGCCATGGCAACCGCGCGGACCCGGAGCGTGCCTTCCGAATTGGCCGACGCGTTTTCATGATCGCCCGGCTTTCGTGGCTTGCCCTCGCTGGCGCGGGTGTGACGGCGTTGGCTTGCGAGTGGTCGGTGCCGCTCCCCAGGATCGTACTGGCATACCGCGACGCGCCGCATGTTGTGGCGCCGCCGCCTCGGCCGCGCGCACCCATTGCTGCCGACGCGGCGACGGTGCTGGCGCGGCCATTATTCGCGCGGTCCCGACGCCCGGCCGTCGATACGGCGCGATCGCCAAGTTGGTCTTCCGCCCCGCCGCGTCTGGCTGGAATTATCGTGGCGCAGAACTATCGCCGCGCGGTTTTCGAAAAGCCTGGCCACGCGCCAGTTACGGTTGGCGAGGCGGATATTGTAGGCGACTGGCACATCGTGCGGATTAGTACAGAAAGTGTTACCGTTGCGAATGGGCAAGAAAGTTTGCAGCTAAGTCCCACCTTCCTATACGCATCGATGGTCACGCCTAAGCGCGATCCTTGGGTGACCCCCGCTGCAACCGGCCTGTTGCGCGCGCGCTGGGCCAATCCGCAGTTGCAACCATGAACACGCACGCAGAACAATTGCGTTGGTTTTGTCTGTTGATGCTGGCGATACTTTGTCTCGCGCTGGCCATGCCGGCCGAGCACGCCCCCTCTATGCGGGGTGCGCGGACGGAATTGGGCCACGGCCATGGCAAGCCGTGCCGCACTTGCCACGGGTGATTGACGTTGCGTCGGTGGCGTCGGCTGGCAGCAGTCCGGACGGCGATGCGAAATGCAATATTACGGTTCGCGCGGGCGACACGCTGCGCGGCATGGGGAACGATTTTGCGCTGAGTTGCCCGGTGCGGCCACGATTTGATGTCGTTGCTGCGTTCGAATCCCACCCGACCCGAGCTCGCGGGCCGCTTAGCAGAAGCGAAAGCTCGCCAGTGATAGGTAAACTCATAGCCCTCAGTACGGGCCCGCGCCATCACCCGTACCGTACGCAAATTTCTTTACGTAGACCGTCTTCCAGGTGGTCACCGTACCGTGGGGTCGCACCACCTCAAAAATGCTGCCCCATCGGTGAAAACCGGACGATACGCCGAATACGTTGCCCGACTTTGAAATGGCCAGGCCGGTGCTCAGCGTGCCTCGCGGATTAACCGAGATAACCTGCTCGGTCGGCGCCGCGGCGGCGGTCGCGCACCCGAGTAGTAAGGCCGCCGTCAGCGCGGCACCCTGGCCCATTAACATCTTGAGCATGGCAGCCTCAAACCCGATCAGGGAATAGCCTTTACATCATTCGGATATTTCGGTCCACGCTTTTGACCGCGGCGTAGGTGCCGCTGATTTCCAAGCAAGCGTGGCAGCTTTCTGCGCGCTAAGCCCCGAAACGGCCATTCCACAATCGGCCATTTTGATGTCGGTCAGGCCGGGATCCCAAAGGGTAGTTTTCCTCCGCTCTCACGACGCCGGTCTTCGGAATGGTGCAATCACGCTATATAGCGGCGATGTTGCTTGAATGATGCTATCCGTGCCCACCCAATTTTTTTGCAATAACCGACCAGCGCACTGGGCGGCGCTCGTCTGCTTTCCCGAAGTCGGTGTAAGCTGTGGGCGCTATTTCATATCCGATCTGGCGAGCAGAACACCTGCGCCGCCAATTCCTGCCTCCTTCGTTATGAACGCGACGCCGTCGGCCTCAAGGGCGGCGCGGAGCGCGGCGACGGTGCGCAGCTTGAGCTCCTCGCCCCGCTCGAAGCGCGCGACTGTGTCGGGCGACGTCATTGCGGCCTTTGCCCGATCCCGCACGCCACCCGCGCCATACGCGACTGGACCCGCAGCATCGGAACCACGTTCCGATAACCCTGCGAAGGCGCAACCATCCGGATATCGTAGCGGCGTTCCGATTCAGGAACAAGCGCGGGACGGCGCCGCACGGGGTGGGGGAGGTGAGGATGGGGAGGAATCTGGATAGAGACGGGGGCGCCGGCGGCGATGCGGACGCGGCGCTGATCGCCAAGTGCGCGGCATTCCACACCGCCTTCGAGCGGGAGAAGGGCGCGAGGCAGGTCAGCGAGGAGGAAAGCGACCGGCTCGCCGACGCAACAGACGCGGCCTTCCGGCAGATTGTCGGGACCGAGCCCGTAACGGCGGCCGGGCTCGCCGCCAAGGCATCCGCGGCTTTGACCCGGCTGCTTTGGCAGGTCGCCCCGCTGAAGGATTTGCCGTGGCGGGACCAGGCCAGCGCCGGTGAGCAAGCGGCCCTTGAGTGCCTGGCCGTGGTCGCCGGCCGCGAGCTGCCCTAGCTCGCCTTCTTGCGCCCGCTGGGGAGGGTGGCCGGGGGCTTTTCCCGGGGCTTAGGCACCACGAAGAGCTCCGTGATCGGCGCGGCCAGTGCCTTGGAGAGCCTCTCGAGCACCGCCACGGTGGGGTCCTCGAGCCCGCGCTCCAGGCGGCTGACGTAGGTCCGGTCGATGCCGGCCTCGATCGCCAGCGCCTCCTGGGAGAGCAGCCGCGCGACCCGCAGCCGCCTGATGTTCCTTGCCACGAGGGCCCGCGCGTCCATGCGCGATGGGGACCAGCTCGCCGCCCATTAATCCACGCACAATGGTCCTATAATTTGCGGCGGCTGTCGCTTCCAGTGCCACTGCCACACGCGGGGATGCGGATGCAAAGCGTCAGGTGTGACGGCCGCCTAGCGCCCGTAGCGGTCATGCCGCACCCAGACGCCGCGCCCGCAAGCCGTCATCCGCGGGCCCCCCGTGTTGCTCCCGGGCTGACGCTTCCTTGTTCCGATCGCGGCTCGACACGCCCTCGGTGCGTGTTCCATCAATGAGCGAAAGAGTTAAAGTCCGTCACTCATGCCCGATCCGCTCGAAGAGCTCCGCAAAAACATTCTAACGCTGCAGCCAGTTGGCGCCGACGGCTTCGAAGGCCTGATGGCTGCCGTCCTCGGTGATTTAACGAAACGTAGCTTTGCGCTGGCGAATGCCGGGTCCCAGCACGGCAAGGATGGCCAATCTGCACTGGACAGCGCAGCGGTTGTGTTCGAGGCCAAACGTTACGACGGGCCGGTCCCGAAGGACAAAGTATATTCCAAAATCTTCGAAATCGGCGCGGACAAGACCAGCACCACGGAACTCTACATCCTGGCCGCCACGTGTCCGATTCCAGCCCAACAAATCACTACGCTGAGGGATGGGGCGCAGAAGTGTTCGATGGCGCTGATAGTGCTGGCGTGGCCGGAAAACGGCTTGGCCGAACTTGCTGTCTTGCTAGCGATGACTCCAGATGTATCCGCGAAATTCATCGCGAAACATACGTCGGTCAGCGAGACCGAACTTGCCGGCCAACTGGCCGCCGTTCAGGCGCACCCACAATTCCAGGCGCGATCAGACGAGCTCTTGGCGGTTTTGCAGCAGCCCAGCATTGCACCGGCCTTTGCGCTTCAGGACAACATCGCCTGGCTGTCGAAGGCTTTCTCCGACCAAAGGCGGGCCCGCGCGGTGTTTGGGCAGGCCCTCAGTCCCGAAGATACTTCGATTTCGGGCACGATCGACCGCACAGATCTTAGGGCAACGGTCGCCAGCAAGGTCTTCGGCAAGCCAGACGGCGCCGTTATCGGCATTCTCGGTGCCGACGGCAACGGCAAATCCTGGATCTTTGCACAGGCATGGAGCCATCAATCCGGTCGTCCGCTGACCGTCGTTATTGTTCCGAATGACATAAACGACCCTGCCTCACCCGAATATTGTCAGGACCTCTTGATCTCGAAGCTCCTCACTCAGACGGGTGAGACGCGTAAGATTGAGGCCAAGGAGCGCTGGCTGAGACACTTCGAGCGCTGGGAAAACGAGACGGACAGGCCATCCCATCGAGCATATGTCAGGGCACTTAAAGAAGCAGTGCGGGCAGTACGCCGGGCCGAAGAGAACGACACACTGTCTCCCGAGGACCGTCTCGCCAACGCGGATGACACCCTGAAGAGGAACGCCGCCGCCGCGCAGGCGTGGCGTCCATACCGCGGCGCGCTTAGGCCCGATCCGCGAAACGAGGGCTCCTTCGTCAACCCGGTGGACCCGGTGGAATGGTTCTCGGTGGATAGGCTACCCGGCCACGGTTACGAGAAGTGGGTCTCGACGATGGCGGGCGTGTGCCTGACCCTGGGCTTGCTTTTCACCTTCGTCGGGCTGTCGGCGGCCCTGTTCAAGGTCGGGGACGCAGTCTCGAACACGAACGAACTCAGGAGCGCCATTTCCGAGATCCTAAGGATCAGCTCGGCTAAGTTCATCACGTCGATGGCGGGCATAGTCGCCTACATGATCTGGACTGTAGTGGCCCGCCTCTAAAGGCGTGGCCGCCGCATGGGCCTCCCGACAAAATCCTTGAGCAAGCCGCCGACACCCAGGCGGGTAATTTCCGCGGCTCCGGCCGGTTCGCCGGCGAAAATTCTGCAAAGCAGAAGATCAATGCCGTTCAGAGCCGGTGAGCGGGCGCAACCGGGCAACACCAAAGCAGGACGTGGCCCTACATAGCCCAAACAGATGAGATTGCCGGGATCCACCGGCATGCCGAAATGGGCGATCGTGCCACCAACAGCCATGATGGCAGAAGGTCCTACATCGCGCCTGTCGGTGACCGCAGAGGCGCCGGCGATGAGCAGGAGATCGGCATTGGGCAGGAGACTGACGATGGCGGCGGCTACAAAGGCGGTGGCGTGAGCGCCGCGCAATGGCGGCAGCAGCGTGCCGCCGAGCCGCTCGATCCTGCCTTTTGTCGCATTGAGCGTATTGCTTAGCACGCTCTCCTTCATGCCGGGAAGGTCCGTCATTACGAGGCCGGTGCGTAGAGGGCGGAAACCGGCAACACGCAATGCAGGCGCGGCCCTGGCCAGCGCTTCGGCCGCGGCGAGCGCGCTTGCCGGCACGGCGAAGGGGATGATTTTGATGGTGGCCACGACGTCGCGAAGGGCGACCGGTGTGGCGTCGGCCAGGGTTGCAATTGTGATGCCCTCGTGTAGCGCGTTTAGCGCGTCGATCCGCTGCCGATCGGCGCGGAAGAGGCCGGCATGGGCCGCCGTCAAATAAACCCGCCCTGTGGTCGGCTGCTCTGCCAGCACGCCCTGAATGCCTGCCGGCGCCAAGAGGGATTCCGAAAGGCGGCGTGCGGCGTCGTTCTCGGCGATCTCGTGCGGGGCAAGACGCGCCGCGGTGACATGGCGATGACCGGCATCATTGAGCCTTTGCAAAGCCGCCGCGTCCAGAACCGTGCCTTTTGGAAAAACTTGCCCCGGCACGCTCGTTTTGTGCGCCAGGATGCAGCCGAGCGCTTCCGGCAGAGGCACTTCACCGAACTCCAAAATCAGATCCTCTCGACCCGTGCCGCGGCGTGGTGGCCAAGTCATCGGCGGCGCGGCGATGGCGAGGCGCGGCGATCATTGAGGTAGCGGCCTCCGTCGATAGAAGAGCTTCGCCGGGGAGCCTCGTCGATAGGATGTTCCGATTCTTGCGCGGATCAACAAAAGCTCTCGCTCGCAGGCACAAGCGATGTCGCGGCTGCAGGCACATTATGCCTGCAGCGGCCGCCGACCTCCGGCCGACCTTCGCCCGCTCCGACGGGTGCCCTGTTCGCGACAGCCAGGCCGGATTTCGCGGCCATGGCATACCTGGAGACGCCCGATGCTCGTTAGTTGTCCGACAAGATCCCACGCGCCGCGGCGCCGCTATCGCGGCATACTCGCGCTGGGCACCGCATTGCTGACGCTCGCGCTCGCGATGCCTGCGGCCGGGGCCCCTTCGGTGGGATCGGGATTGACCTATGCCGGCGCGCAGGCTTCCGGCAATGCCGACGGTTCGATACCGGCCTTCGAGGGCGTTGTGCCACCGAGTCCCGGTTGGTCGTTCGGGAAATTTCGCGGCGACTATTGGAAGTATCGTGGCGAGAAGCCGCTTTTTTCGATCACCGCCGCCAACATGTCGCGTTACGCAGCGCATCTGACGCCCGGGCAACAGGCGCTAATAGCCGCGCGGCCCGGCTATCAGATGGACGTCTATCCAACACATCGCGATTGCGGTCTGCCCGACTTCGTGCAGGCCAACACGGTCAACAATGTGGGGAAGGCCAAGATCGGCGCGGATGGGTGGTCGCTGGAGGCCGCGCAGCTGCCTTCCGTACCGTTTCCGACGCCCAAGAGCGGCATCGAGGCGATGATGAACTTCCAGGTCCGCTATCAGGGCGTTGGTACGGACTGGGCCATTTCGCAGACCGCGATCTCCCCCCGCCCGGGCGGCAGCGACTTTATCTACCTCGTGTATAATCAATTGTTCTACTTTCCCTGGGGAAAGCGCGGCGTTCAAACGCCGCAATCGGTCGGCGACCTGCTGAATGGCACGTTCTATACATTCCTCCGGCCGAACGCGCTCGCCGGGCAGGCTCTGGTGCAGCGCTACTATTTCGGCAAGGCGGCTGAGTCCTACTATTATTTCACCGGCCAGCGCCGTGTTCGCCGCTTGCCCGTCTATGCGTACGACGCGCCGATCATTGGAACCGAGAATACATATCCGAACGACGCCATTCAGATCTTTTACGGCAGCCCGGACCGATTCGATTGGAAACTGCTCGGCAAGAAAGAGATCTACGTACCCTACAACAGCTTCCAAGATTTCCGCCTCCCGGTCACGATGATCGGGCCAAGCTATCCGAATACGTCGGTTCGCCGCTATGAATTGCACCGCGTTTGGGTTCTGGAGGGCACGGTAAAGGACGGTGTTCGGCACAACACGCCCCGCAAGGTTTTGTATCTGGATGAGGATAGCTGGATCGCCGTCGCGGGAGAAGACTATGACGTCAACAAGCGGCTTTGGCATGTGAAGGAGGAGAACTCCTGGCCGAACTACGAATCAAGCTCCTGTACGTCGGCCGGCATGTTCGAAACCTACGACCTGCTCAGCGGCCGTTATTTTGCCGACCAGGTGTTGTTCGGGCTGGGAAAGGACGTCAAGCTGGTAACGGACCCCTCGCAGGATAACCGCCTGCGGGATGATTTCTATTCCCCGGAAAATCTCCGGGCGATTAGCGAACGCTGATTGGCGTAGCTTTCCTGGAGGGACGCGGCAATTGCGCTTTGCGCCTGCCTAGTTTCTTCGGGAAAGCTTGCCACCCCGTCTCAGTCCGACGGAACGGGCCATTTTTGGCTCGCATTGCAGGACTTGAATATTCCCAGAGTCTCGGAGCAAAGCTGGTATGGAAAGCTCAGGCCCGCTGCAAGGTCTGCGCATCCTCGAACTCGGCCACTATATCGCGGCGCCGTTCTGCACGCGATTGCTGGCCGATCTGGGTGCGGATGTTATTAAAGTCGAGCCTCGATCCGGCGATCCGATCAGGCAATGGGGCGCCCAGCTCAACGGGACGTCCCCTTGGTGGTCGGTGCATGGTCGCAATAAAAAATGCATCACGCTCGACCTCAAGTCGCCGCGAGGGCGCGATCTGATTTTGCAGATAGCGGCGAAATGCGACGCGGTGATCGAGAATTTCCGCCCGGGGCATCTCGCAAAGCTCAATTTGGATGCCGCATCCTTCGAAGCCGCGCGGCCGGGCATCGTGCTCGCCCATATCTCGGGCTACGGACAGGATGGGCCGGGGCGCGACCGGGCCGCGTTCGGCGTGATCGGGGAAGCGATCGGCGGCCTGCGCTATTTGACGAACCACGCACCGGGCGTATCGAGCCTGCCGCCGGTGCGTGTCGGTATCAGCATCGGCGACTCGATCGCCGGCCTCTACACGGCGTTCGGCGTCATGTCGGCCTTGTGGCGCCGCGACGCATCAGTGGGCGGCGATGGAAAAGGCCGCGCGGTGGATGTCGCGCTGAGCGAGGCGGTTTTCAGCATGCTTGAGGGCATTCTGCCCGAGTATGGCCTACTGGGGAAAATACGCGAACCGGCGGGCAGCGCCATCCCCACCGCCGCGCCATCGGATGCCTATCCGTCTGCTGACGGCAAGTGGGTTTTGATCGCGGCCAACTCGGATCCGTTGTTCCGTCGCCTGACCGAATTGATCGGGCAGCCTGCCCTGGCCGTGGATCCTCGCTTTATTGGAAATCAGCAACGTTGCAGCAATCGCCGTGCACTCGACGAGGCGATCGGCGCCTGGACGATGAACCACGACGCAGCTTGCATCGAGCGCATGCTGGAGGACGCCGATATTCCGGCGACACGCGCCTATACGATCGCCGACTGTGCCGCCGATCCCCAATTCCTGGCGCGTGGCATGGTGCGCGAAGTCGCGGATCCAGCTTTGGGCATGGTGTTGCATCCGGGCATCGTGCCCGCGGTGCCGGATGATCCGGGATGCGTGCGCTGGCCGGGGCCGCCCATTGGCGCGCATAACGAGGACGTTTTCGGGCATTTGCTAGGCCTCTCTGCGGGCGAGCTGGCACAATTGCAGGCAGATGGAATTTGCTGAAGAGCTGCCTTTCCTGAGACAGGAGCAGGAGCGCTTCTGTTGCGTGCATGCGCTCTCATTCCGAAATCGCTCCGAACGGCGGCGGCACAGGAAGCGCCCGGCGGCCCCCCGATTTGGCGAAGCCATTGTCCTGGTAATCGAGACGCGCGCGAAGTGACAAATCTTTCCGCTCGTAACGGCAAGCGTGGCCCGGGCCCCATGCACATAGTGGCTGACGCATACCTGCCAATCTATCCGGGAACCATCGTGCAAAGCTTGAAGATTGCCCTAACGACTATCGTTGGCTTGGCCTCCGCCTGCTTCGTCCCTGCGTTCGCAGCTGATTGGCAGATCAACGACATCGATGTTTCGATCAATTCGACAGCAACCTGGGGGCTCGGCCTGCGGGCGGGCGACCCAAGTTGCGAACTGACGGGCGACCCCAACAGCGATCACTGTGGTGCATCGGCCAACACGCAGCAATGGGCGGCGGCCGACAACGGCAACCTGAACTACAAGTCCGGCCAGTTGTTCACGAACTATCTCAAATTCACGACGGAGATTCTGGTCACTGACAAGGATGCCGGCATTTCCGCTATGGCGCGTGGAAGCTATCTGTACGACTTCGCAGCCGCCGACACCGACCGTACTAAGCTGAACGACTCCGCCGAGGAGCAAATCGTATACCCGGGCCAGCTGCTGGATCTTTGGGTTTCCAAGCAGTTCCAGATCGGCAACCAGAACTGGCGCGCGCGGTTGGGGAACCAGGTGATCAACTGGGGTGAGAGCCTGTTTCTGCCGGGCGGTATCGACGCCACAAACGCGATCGATTTTCAGAAATCCCTTATCCCAGGCACCCAGATCAAGGAATACGTGCTGCCGGCGCCGATGTTGAGCCTTGCCGGCTCGATCACTTCAGGCCTGAATGTCGAGGCATACTACCAGTTCGGATGGAATAAGACGATTTATCCGCCGGTTGGGACCTACTGGTCGTTCACGGACAGCTACGGCAACGGCATCCGTGACCCGGTCACCTTCTCGACGTCGAACTACAACGTCTTTGGCGTTGATGCGGCGCAGCTTGCCGAAGCGCGGGGTAATTCGCTGGTGAGCCGCAACATGCAGACCACGCTGAACAAGGCGATCATAGCCGGCCAGATCCCTGGTGTTGTCGGTGCGCCAATTCTCCTGGACCGCAACCCGCCACAGGAGGGCCAGTTCGGTATTTCGGCGCACTACAAGCCGCCCGGAAGCACGATCGACCTGGGCCTTTACTTTCTAAATTATCACGATAAGTCGCCGGTTGCGACCACCGTGCCGGATGCCGCCGCCTCGGCTGGCATTGCGTACCAGTATAGTTTTCGCGCCAACCGGCAGCTTGTCGGCTTGAGCACCAATTTTCCGCTCGGTGACTGGGCTATCGGCGGGGAGCTTTCGTATCGTCCGCATGATGCGGTATCTCTCGGAACCTGCTTCACCCCGGGCCAGCCACTCGACTCGAACGTCAACCGGGACCCGATACCGAGTGGTAACTGCCCGCTGTTCGAGGACAGGCAGAAATACGAGTTGCACCTGACCGGCTTGTTGCAGATGTCGCCGAGCGATTACCCTTTCATTCTGAACAATCTGCGCGCCCAGACAGGGTTCCTGTCGATCGAGCTCGTGGGAACGGAGTATCCGGGTGTCAATCCGAACGGCATGGAACGCACGATAGAAGGCGTGGAGGTGATACAGTTGCCAGATGCCGGCTACGTCAATTGGCTGAACAATGCGGGCAAGCCAAACGCGACGCCGGAAGGCGTGGGTACCGCGGCCTCGGGCGGCGCGGTGGTGGATTTCAACTGGACTTATGACGGCTCGCTAATCCCCGGCTGGCAGGTGACACCCGGCATAACCTACTTCCGGGCGTTGTTCGGCGATACCCCGACCTTTTCGGCCAATTACCTGCAAAACGCGCAGTCCCTGAACTTCTACGTATTATTCAATCAGAACCCGAGCGTCTGGCAGGCGGGGATCAACTTCACCTACTATTTTGGGGGCACCCAGCCGTCCGAGCAGTTCTATTCGGACCGCAGTTTCCTGGGCGCCTTCGTCTCCTACAATTTCTAGCCATCTCTGTGGGCCGCGCGCGCGGCCCGCCTAAGACGAAGGTTTTGTTTTGAAGATTTCAGTTGAGCGCCTGGAAAATCTATTATTCGGTCATCGCGCGATCGTGCTTGCGGCCCTTGCAGTCTTCACCGTGGTGATGGCGGGTTTCGGTGCGCAGCTGCGCATGGATGCAGGGTTCGAGAAGCAGTTGCCGACGGGCCACGAATACATAAACACTTTTCTGCAATACCGCCATGAGCTGTTTAACGCCAACCGCCTGACCGTGGTGGTGCGTGCGCGGCACGGTACCATCTGGACCAAGGCCGGGCTGCAGCGGCTGTTTGACGTTACGCAGGCGGTTCAGACTCTGCCGAATGTGGATCCCGTCGGGGTACAGTCGCTATGGACCTCGAACACCTATGTCAATGAGATTACCGAGGAAGGTTTTCGAGCCGATCCACTGATCCCGGCCACGATCACGGCGGATCGGCTCACGCAAAACGAGATTGATGGAATTGCGCGCTCCGCCAGCGCCGCCGGTTTCGTGGGGTCGTTGGTGTCGCGCGACCAGGCGGGGGCGATGATCACTGCGGAAATCAATGAGGTTGACAAGGACGGCAAGCGGATCGACTACATTGCCTATAATCATCTGCTCGAGAAGATGATCAGGAAGCCGTTCGAGGACGGACAATATTCGGTCGAAATCATAGGCTTTGCCAAGCAGATCGGCGATATAGCGGACGGGGCATCATCGGTTCTGCGCTTCTGCAGCGTGGCGCTCGCGCTGACCGCGGCGGCGGTATTCTGGTATAGCCGGTCGGTGCGTTTCACGGTTTTGCCGATTCTGTGTTCATTGACGTCGCTCGTCTGGCAGTTTGGCACGCTCTATTTGCTTGGCTTCGGACTCGATCCGCTTGGCGTGCTGGTGCCGTTCCTGGTATTCGCGATCGGCGTGTCTCACGGCGTTCAGCAGATCAGCTTCATCATACGCGAACTGGCGCATGGCAAGACCCCTATGCAGGCGGCCCGGAGCAGCTTCAGCGGCCTGCTGGTGCCTGGCGTGCTGGCGCTTGTCACCGCTTTCGTATCGTTTATTACGCTTCTTCTGGTACCGATTCCCATGATACGGGAGCTTGCGATCGCGGCTTCTCTCGGCGTCGGTTTCAAGATCGTCACGAACCTGATCATGCTGCCGGCTGCAGCATCCTTTGTGCGGCCGCGGGTAGGCTATGCGGAAGCCGCCATGCGCCGGCACGCGCACCGCGCGCGGCTCGTTGGCTGGATCGCGCGCGTCGCCGAACCGCGTCGTGCGGTTTTCGTCGTGGCGCTGTCCGCGGTGTTGCTGGGTGTTTCCGCCTGGGAAAGCCGAGACCGCGTTGTAGGAACGTTGCAGCCCGGCGCCGCGGAGTTGCGGCCGGACTCGCGCTTCAATCTGGACGCGTTAAGTATCGCCAGAAACTTTGATGTGGGGCTTGATTGGCTGTCCGTGGTGATCGAGGCCGCGCCGGATTCGTGCGCCAACCCGGCTATCGGGACCTATGTGGCCGGGCTGACCGCGGCGACACGGCATTTGCCGGGCGTGGTGGCGGCAAGCTCCTACTCGACCATGCTGCAGAGCTACAATGAGGGGTACAATGAGGGCCTGCCGAAAACCGCCGTCGTGCCAATTGACTCAGTGAATTACGGCGGACTGACCGAGGAGATCCGGCGCGTGCGCGGCTACGTGAATGCGGATTGCAGCATGACTGCTCTCCACCTCTATCTCACGAGCCACAAGGCAGTCGTACTGACGGATACGATCAAGGTAATTAAGGCTTATGCGGCGGCGCATAAGGAACCCGGCATCACTGTGCGCCTCGCCGGCGGCAACGCAGGGGTGACGGCCGCGGTTAATGACGAGGTGTCACGGTCCGAGACACCGATGCTGCTTTACGTGTACGGCGCCATCATGCTGCTCGTCTTCGTGGTTTATCGCGACGTGCGGGCGATGATCGTGTGCTGCGCGCCGCTTACCGTGGGTACCTTCATCGGCTACTGGTTCATGGAGGCGACCGGCATCGGCCTGACAGTGGCCACGCTGCCCGTCATGGTGCTGGCCGTCGGCATTGGCGTCGATTATGCCTTCTACATTTATAATCGCCTGCAACTGCATCTCGTCTCGGGCCTGCCGATCGTGGCGGCGCTGAAACTCGCGATCCAGGAAGTCGGCATGGCCACCATCTTCACGGCCATTACGCTCGCGGTCGGTGTTGCCACCTGGGCGTTCTCGCCGCTGAAATTCCAGGCCGATATGGGCAAGCTGCTGGCATTTATGTTCATGATTAACCTGGTGATGGCGCTGACCACGTTGCCGGCGCTTGCCGTTGTGCTCGACAAGGTGTTTCCGCGACGACGCCCGGTGCGGATGATAGGGGCGCTGGCGCATGACTGATCGGGCAATCGGCGGGGAAGCCGTGTCTTTCGAAACGGAAAACCGCGGGCAGCGTTCCCCTGGCAAATGCGGGCGGAGACGCGGTGCGCCGAAAACCGTTGCGGCCTGCCTCATATTGCTGGCGGGAAGTGCCGCTGCCGCGCAGCCTGTGCTGCGCATAGAGCCGGCGGAGCAAACGCCCTATGCGACGCAAACCGCCGCCATGGCCGCGACGCTGGCCGGCGACCGCATCGTCGCTGTCGGTGCGCAAGGATCGATCTTGCTGTCCGATGATGCGGGCAGGCACTTTCGCCAAGCCCGGGCGGTGCCGATCGCGGCCACGCTGACGGCCGTAAGTTTTCCGGATCCGAAACATGGCTGGGCGGTCGGCAACTGGGGCGCCATCCTGCGAACCCAGGATGGCGGGGATACTTGGCAGTTGCAGCGCTCCGATCTGCACGCCGATATCCCGCTATTTGGTGTCTATTTCAGAAACGCCAGACAAGGCTGGGCAACGGGCCTATGGTCCCTCCTGCTCGCGACGGATGATGGGGGCGCCACCTGGCGCGCTATCAAGCCGCCTGCCGAACACGGGGCGGACCGCACGGGGCTGAACTTCAACGCCATCTTTCCGGCCGGAGCCAGCAGCCTGCTCATCCCCGCCGAACAGGGCAAGGTGGTGCTGTCCACGGACGAGGGCGGCACCTGGAAGGTGATAGATACCGGCTACACCGGTTCGTTCTGGTCGGGGCTCGCGCTGCATGACGGCGCGATATTGGTTGGGGGCCTGCGCGGCAGTATCTATCGCAGCAGCGATGGCGGCCTAAGCTGGCGGCGCGTGCCTTCCGAAGGGCGTAGTTCGGTGACCGGCTTCACCCAGCTCGCCGACGGCAGCATCGCGGCCTCGGCGCTGGATGGCGTGATGCTGCGTAGCACGGATGACGGGCTCAGCTTTACGGCAACGCAACGGCCTGATCGTGAGGAATTGACCTCGGTGATTTCCGGCGATGGCCGCACCCTGGTGTTCATGAGCGCGGACGGGCCAACCGCGCCGCAATCGGCCGTGCCAAGCGCAGAGCCGCTGCACCAGGCATCACGATAGATCAGCGACGCTCCAAGGAAGGCTGGGTGGAGCGAAGCCGCTCCCCCCAGACCCCCCTGCTTCAATTTGAAACGAGGCCTTCATGACGGCCTCGTATGAATGCCGGGGGGTCTGGGGGGAGCGGCTTCGCTCCACCCAGCTCCTTCTTCACATCAGCCCGGCGGCCACGGGCCCGCTTTCCCGAGGAGCCCAGGCACCGGGTGGCCGAGCTGCCTCGCCAGCCAGGGGTCGAGCGCCGCGATGCCGTCTTTGTCCATGCCGTGCATGATCCCCAGCCCGTCCAGCATATAGAGCAGGTCTTCCGTAGCGATGTTCCCTGTGGCGCGCGGCGCGAACGGGCAGCCACCGATGCCGCCCGCGCTGCTGTCCAGAACGGTGGCGCCCGCTAGAATTGCCGCATAGGCGTTGGCGTAGCCGGTGTTCCGCGTGTTGTGGAAATGGCCGCGCAGCGTAACGCCCGGCGCGGCCGCGGCTAGGCGCTGGAACAGGCCGGTTACCTGCCCGGGCGTAGCAACGCCGATCGTGTCGGCCAGGACGATTTCGGCCGGCCCGCTC
>FSYC01000420.1_pt1 | contig 21778 bp, 11 predicted proteins | sample 1638431 | NCBI WGS metagenome assembly FSYC01 (sample SAMEA3914788, study PRJEB12502) | metagenome | biome: forest; material: soil | place: Canada | collected 2011-07-03 | depth 0.1 m | reverse complement strand
CAGATCAATCCATTTTCACTCTTGCGGGGCCGGGGCCGTCCACAGATGACAGCACCGTCAAGAGCTCAAGGCCTGACGCTTAGACAGGCCCCGCGGCTGCGCGACCGGTGGCTGCCTCGAGCTGTCGCAACGCAATGCCGTAGACGATACGATCAAGTCGTGTCAGGCGCTCTAGCTCGGTGTTAATGTCCGGCGTGACTGGCTCACGCGGGACGGGGCTGAAATACTCCGGCAAATTGGCCTCGTTCTCCAGGCTGATGTTGATGCGCGGAATGGTCAACGGATCGACCAGGCCGAGCTGCTTGCACAGCAGGCCCAGGCTTTCGTCAAGCCGCTCCTGTATACCAACAAACTGCAGGCCTGCCAAAGCCGCGAGCGCCGTTTCGAGCGCCGCGAACGGATTGTCGGCAAGCGCGTCATCCACTTCGTTTGCATATAGCCCGGTCAAACGCCGGGTATAGATGTTGTCGATCTGGTTTCGAACTACCGGCAGATCGCAGCGCAGAAAATCGAGCAGGCCGAATTTCGCGGCTGCCACCGCAGCCTCGTTGACGTCGTCATCCGCGATCGAGAGCTGCCGGGACCGCCAAAAATAGTAGGCAGACAAGATACGCGACGCAGGCTCGCGCAGGAAGGTGATAACAATACGTTCCGGCGCGAATGTACGTATTGATGGTAGATCGTAATGTCCATGCAGCAAGCTGAAGTGGCGCGTGGATGCGGCGCGCAACTGTGCTTCCGCCGCCGCCGCGCTCCGCGCCAGCGGCGCTATCAGCACAGTCGCATAGCGCCGGTTCAAGAAACTTGTAACCGAGGTGCCGGCTGTCTTTTCGATATGCATGAACGCAACAGGTTTGCCGGCATATCGGGCATGCGGCGCTGCTGCTGCGGGCGTGGCTTCGACGTTGCGGCAGACTAGGAGCATGGTGTCGATCAGGTAAAACCTAGCCGGGGTGATGTGGGACAGCGCCCAGAACAGCCTTGGTAAGTGATGATGTCCCTCGGCGAAAGCCGAGCGAAATGTCTGCAGCTCCTGCCGCCGTGGCCATCTGCCGGTGGATAGCCGCAAAATGGGGCGCGCCAGCAGAAATAGCAGCACGTTCAACGCGCGCATGAGGCATTCATCAACCCAGAGTTTTATCCGCAGCAGACCGGACGGGGAACGACGCGGGGCAGCACTGGCCAGCCGTGGGGTTGGGCTGGCGCGGGCGAACCGGCTCAAGTTTGCCCCCATTGCCAATCGATATGAGTCAATGCCAGTTGTTCAGTTCCCGTTATGTACTCCAAACGCCGGTGGAACGCTGCAGATGGGCCCGGCCGGAGATGCAGCCGACTGTAGACCACGGCGGGATCGGTTGTAAAAGTCAAGGCTGATCAACCTGTTACAATTTATCGGGCGCAACGTGCCGGTGCCATCTGATCGCGTGGACCGGGTATCGCGGCGGTTGGACTTTGGGCCATTTCGGCGGTACTCAACCCGCATGAAATCACTCCGTGACGCAGCTGCGCTTATCCCGGCCATGGGACGGCTTCGCCATGCCCGCGATGCGCTGCTGGCCGAGCGTGACGCGTTGGCTGCACGGCTTTACGCGGCTGACCGGCGCCCGTTGCAGCACGCGAGCAGCCCGTTCCTGCACTACAATGCCTGTTTCGACCCGGTGGAGGTGATGCGCCGACACGCCGTCTTTCACGTAAACGCGACCGCGGGCTACCTGACCAACTTTTTGGGCGTGCGCATAGATCCGAAGGTTTGTCCATCCATCCTGGCCGGCCGGGCGGGCGAGGTTGAACCGATTCCGATTCCAGCCAATTGGCACGCCGATATCGCGGAGTGGGGTGCAGCGTTGCGGGCCGTCGATCTGGCCCGCCACAGTTTTACGGTCGTCGAATTAGGCTGTGGCTGGGGTTGCTGGTTGAACAACACGGGCGTCGCCGCCCGGCGCGCCGGGCTCGATGTTCATCTCATCGGCGTGGAGGCCGATGAGGGCCATCTGGGCTTTGCCCGCGAAGCTTGCGCGGTTAATGGGTTCACGCCAGATCAGGTCTCGATTTATCGCGGCGTTGCCGCCGCCAATAACGGCATCGCTTTGTTTCCGCACCAACACCAGCCGGGCGAGGCGTATGGGCTTGAACCGGTCTTCGGTGCGACCGAACAGGAGCGGCGCGCCGCGGCCGAATCGGGCCGGTTCGATGAACTTCCGATGATTCCACTCAGCGAGGTGGCCGGCCCGCACGCGCGCGTCGACCTCCTGCATATCGATATTCAAGGCGGCGAGGCGGACTACATCGCCGGATGCCTGCCCCTTCTAGGCGAGAAGGTCGCCTATATGCTTGTCGGTACACATTCCCGCCAGATCGAAGGCGCAACCATAGCGATGCTGCTGCAGGCAGGCTGGAGGCTGGAAATCGAGCGGCCGGCGATCTTCGCCCTGGTGGACGGCCAACCGCGAATTACGGTTGATGGCGTGCAGGGCTGGCGAAACCCTGCATTGCACACGGCGTAGCGCGACCCTCCTCGTTCGCAGAGCGCCGCGCAGGGATTGCCACAATCTGTTACAAATATCTGGCATCATCGCGAGTATCAAGTTCAACGAGCCTAAGCGTCGGGTACGGCGCGCTTTGAATCGCGGGATCGGCATGCTAGCAACGCCAGGAGGTAATTCGGGCCACAACCACAATGCACCTTGTCTCGTCAGCGCAAAACCAGGAAGATATTATGCTTTGGCGCGCGCTGCGGAACGTTACCGAAGGATTTTACATTGACGTCGGTGCAGCTGATCCATACACTTATTCCGTAACCCGGGTGTTCTACGATCGTGGTTGGCGCGGCATCAACCTGGAGCCAAGTGAAACCTACTTCCCGGCACTTCGCCTGGCGCGGCCCGGCGACATCAATCTTGCTATCGCCGCCGGCCGGACCGCGGGGCAGCAGATTTTCCACGATGTCGGCGATAGTGGGCTTTCGACATTCGATTCTGAGATCGCAGCGAAACATCAGTCAGATGGGATGGCCGTAACGACGAGGACGGTGGAGACGCTTCCGCTGGCAGAAATTTGCCGGCGCTACAGGCCCGAGGGACCCATCCATTTCCTCAAAATCGACGTTGAGGGCGGCGAGGGTGATGTGCTGGCCGGCGCCGATTTCGATGCGTTCCGTCCGTGGATTGTTGTCGTGGAAGCCACATTGCCGGGATCGCAGGTGGAATCCCACGGTAAATGGGAAGAGTTGCTGCTGCGGCATGGCTATAGCTTCGTGTGGTTCGACGGTTTGAACCGGTATTACCTGTCGGACGAAATGAAACCGGACCTTGAGCGCCATTTTCGAGTACCGCCGAACGTGTTCGATGGTTTCGAGTCCGCGGCCTCGTTGCTGGATCGGCTTAACCGCGCCGAGGCTGAAACCGTGGAGGCACAGCTCCGCGCCAGCGATGTCGGCGCGGAAGTCGCCGAACTGGCCGAGCGCCTCAAAGCGGTGTCGCGAGCATTGGATGAAACCCGCTTGTCGCTGGACCTTACGAACAAGCAATTGCTTGCGGGCCGGCAAGAGCTTGCCCATATGAGTTGGCGCGCGGGGGTGGCAGAGGAGAGAATGACCTTTCTGCTCGCCAGTACTTCGTGGCGGATAACGGCACCGCTGCGGATCGCGCGCCGCCTGCTGCCGGGCGCCCAGGCGGATGGCGCATCGCCGCCGACAGTCCTAGCCGCAGCCGGCCAGGGCCTGGCGCGCCGCGTGCTTCATCGCGGCATGCGCCTATTATTAGCGATGCCGGGCGCCCGGCGGGTTTCCCGGATCATCTTGAAGATTGCGCCTGGTCCGGTGGAATTGTTGGCGCGGCGTTACCGCACAGACGAATGGCGGCAAATAACAAACGGGCAGGCGCAGGCCGTTTCTGTGTTGCAAGCGGCCGGCCCCATGATTTTTCCGGCCGACTTGCCTGATCTGAGCGAAGCCGAAGGCCTCCTGTACCGACAATTCGCAACTGCCGACCGTTCAACGAACGGCGGAGCAGCTACTCACCGTTTCACGGCGGCGCCGTAAGGACCAGAATTTTCCATGCGTCTTATTATAGACCTCCAGGGCGCGCAAGGCAGCAGCCATGCGCGCGGGATTGGCCGTTATTCCCGCGAGCTTGCCATGGCCATGGCGCGGGACTGCCGTGAGCACGAAATTGTCATCTCTCTGAGTGGCGCCTGGCCCGATATAGCCGAGGATCTGTCCGCCGCGTTCAGCAGGATTCTGCCCCGGACGCAAATTCGCGTTTGGACCCCACCAACGGGCATCGCGGCACTGCAGAACGCTTCTGCGCGTCGGTTTGCCGAGGGATTGCGGGCGCAGTTCCTGGCATCACTGCAGCCGGATCTTGTGCACGTCAGCAGTATGTTCGAAGGGCTCGGTGACGATATTGTTACCTGGCTACCGCCGCGGCTTGAGCGCCTGCCTGTGGTCGCGACGTGCTACGACCTGATCCCGCTGATCCGCCACAACGAATATTTCGGAGCCTCGGGTGTGCTCTCGCCAGGCACCCACTGGTATTACCGGTGTGCGCACGAAATGTCGCTGTGTGAGGGCCTGCTCGCGATTTCGGAGTCAAGCCGCGGCGAGGCGATTTCCCACCTGCCGTTCCCGGCCGACCGCGTGTTCAATGTGCAGGCCGGCGTGAGCACTGCGTTCCGCCCCGCCGTCACCGGCGGCGAGGCGCGCACTGCGTTATTAAGACGATATGGCCTGCAAGACGATTTCGTATTGTTCCTGGGCGCCGGCGACATCCGCAAGAACGAGGCTGGTCTGGTCGCCGCATACGCGCAATTACCCGCCGCGTTGCGCGACCGGCATCCGTTGGTAATCGTGGGCCGCACCGACGAGGCCGCGCTGCGAAAATCCGCGGTTCGGCTTGGCGTGCCGGCGGATAGTCTTGTCATACTGCCATTTGTTGCAGAAGGCGACCTGAACCGCCTATACTCCGCCTGCGCGCTTTTCATATTTCCCTCGTTGCACGAGGGTTTTGGCCTGCCGGTGGCCGAAGCGATGGCCTGCGGCGCGCCGGCGATTGCCAGCAACACCAGCAGCCTGCCTGAAGTGGTCGGGCGCGCGGATGCAACTTTCGACCCTCGCGATCCCGCTTCGATGGCTGCTTGCATGCGCCGCGTGCTGGAAAATCCTGCCCTCCGCGCTGAGTTGGCGGCGCATGGGCCGGTGCAGGCCGGACGCTTCACCTGGCCATCAACGGCCGCGCGGGCCTGGGACGCCTTGGAGCAGTTGCACGACCGGCGTGTGCCGCGGGATCGTCCCGTGCGCGGTACGGTGCTGTTGCCGCGGCCCCGTTTGGCCTTCGTGTCACCTCTGCCGCCGCAGGCCAGCGGCATCGCTGACTACAGCCGGGACCTGCTGCCCAGCCTGGCCCGGTATTACGATATTACCGTGGTCAGTGAGATGGACACAACGGACATCCGGCTGCAACCCGCCTTCCGCCGGCTGGATCCCGGCAGCTTTTTGCGGCAGGCGCAGCATTTTGATCGCGTCTTGTACCAGATTGGCAACTCCTCGTTTCACCGGTATCAGATCGAAGATCTCTTACCGAATTGCCCAGGCGTCGTGGTACTGCACGACGCCTTCCTGTCCGACTACGTCAATTGGCTGGCGCATGAAGAGGGCCGGCCAGATAGTTTCCGCGCCGCGCTGTGGCGATCACATGGCTATGGCGCGCTCCGCTACGATGCCGAGCACGGCCGCGCGGCGACGCTGGCGCGGTATCCTTGCTGCCTGCCGGTTCTGCAATCATCGCTGGGCGTGATCCAGCATTCGCGGCATGGCGTGGATATCTTGCGGCAGCATTTTGGCGAAACTGCCACACAATCCGTATCGATTATACCGCTTGTGCGCGCTGTGCGGACGCGGCCTGAGCGGGCAGCCGCACGGGCTGGCCTTGGTATTGATGACGATGATTTCGTCGTTGTCAGTTTCGGGAGTGTTACGGCACTGAAATGCCCGGATGTCGTCGCCGATGCCTGGCGGCAGGCGGGCTTGTCCGGGCGGCTCGTATTTGCCGGCAGCGCGCCCGACGAATTCCGCCATTGCGTCAAAGACGCCGCCGCACGGATCAGCTGTACTGGACGGCTGACGCCGGCGGATTACGCGGCTTGGCTCTCGGCGGCGGATGTGGCCGTGCAGTGGCGCAAAGGCTCTCGCGGCGAATCGTCGGCTGCCGTGGCCGACGCGCTGATGGCTGGCGTGCCCACGATCGTCAACCGTCATGGCTCAGCGGCAGAATTGCCGGCGGACGTCGCGGTGGGTCTGCCCTGCGAGGCAGATGCTGCCCAGTTGGCAGAGGCGATTATATCCTTGCACAGCGACCGCGCGCGCTGTTCTGCGCTCTCGGCGGCCGCGCGCGATTATGCCACGCGGGAGCTGGCGCCGGAATCGATTGCCCGGCGCTACCGCGATGCGATCGAACAGGCCTACGCGACGGTGCAGCCGGGCACTGCGGCACTTACCCTGGCGCCGGAGATCGAGGCCAGTCTCGGCCAGCCGGGTGGCCTTGTGGCCGCGGTGCGCGGTATTGCTGACAGCTTGCCAAATCCGTGGCGGGCGGGTGGCCACCCTCGTCTGTTAATCGATATGTCGGAACTCGCGCGCCGGGATTCGCTCTCCGGTATTCAACGGGTGGTGCGCGAAATTGGCCGGCGCGTTCTGGAAACACCGCCATTTGGCCGCCAGGGTGGCGCGGCCCGGGTTCATGATGGCCGCTTGCGGCACACCCATGACATGCCGTTTCGGCTGCTCGGCCACGCTGGGCTGTCGTTACCGGAGACACCGGTGGATGCCGGCGAAGGCGATGTGCTGCTCTGCGCGGATGTGAACGCCGAAATGACGCCGGCCGAATTCGCCGAATTGCGGCGGCTGCGGCTGGCTGGCATGCGGATCGTGCTCGTGGTTTATGACTTGTTGCCGCTGCGCCATCCGGAGTTGTTCCCTCCCGTCATTGGCCAACTCGTGGCCGATTGGTATACGCGCATGCTATGCATTGCCGATGTTGCCGCCTGCATTTCACGGTTTGTCGCCGACGACCTGGCCGCCTGGCTCGACGACAGCCAAGGCGTGCGCAAGACAAGGCTGCCGATCGGTTTCTTCCATCTTGGGGCGGATTTTCCGGCTGAGAGCAACGGACGTGCCGTATCGCCCGAAATAGCCGCGGCACTTGTCTGCGCGCAGCAGCGGCCCACCGTGGTGGTTACCGGCACTGTGGAGCCACGCAAGGGATGCCCACAGGCGCTGGCCGCATTCGAGCATCTTTGGCAGGACGGCGTGGATATCGGCCTGACCATCGTGGGCAAGCAAGGCTGGCAAATGGAAGAATTTGCCGGCCGGTTGCGTGACGCGCCGCAACTGGGTGATCGATTGCACTGGCTGGAGCGCTGCGCCGATGCCGAGTTGCGGCAGCTTTACGGCGCGAGCTCCGGCCTGCTGATGGCGTCCAGCCACGAAGGCTTCGGTTTGCCGATCATTGAGGCCGCGAGGGCAGGTTTGCCGGTCATGGCGCGCGATTTGCCGGTGTTCCGGGAAGTAGCGGGCGAGCATGCGCGCTATTTCAACGGTACGGGCGCCGACGCGCTGGCCGAGGCGCTACGCGGCTGGATGGCGGATGGATTTTCACCCAGCCCGGCCGGGATGGCGCATCTGAGCTGGGATGAGAGCTTTCATCGGCTATGCACGGTGATATTCGAGGAAGACTGGCATAGGATCTGGCATCCGAAAGGATAGCGCGTGATGGCTGACGGCATCAGCACGGACCCAAGTAACGCAAGACAGCGCTTCTTTTTCAAAAACGAAGCAAAAACTTTAGCTCATGGGCGCACGCGTTAAACGGCTACGGATTCTTTATAAACAAAAGCTTTTGGTTCATTTTTTAAAAAGAACGACTCGTTTTGCTCCTTGAGGCGCCGGACTTTTGATAGGCAAAGATCATGCGGTCAACTGGCCATGAAGGCTTGTTCTTCTTTCACAATCCGAAAGCGGGGGGCACCGCAGTAGATCTTCTGCTGCGGGCGATGTTTGCGCCCCAAGCGTGCTGTCCGCTGATCGAGAATTCGCAGCGCGACCATGAACAACGCGCCGGCGCGTACGAAGCATTTCGCGGCTATGGTTATTATGGTGGGCATTACGGTTACGACATATTCAATGCCGTCGCCGACGGCCACAATGCGGTCACGAATTTCCGCACTCCTGACCGCCGGCTGCTCTCGCTGTACAATTATTATCGGCTTGACGTGACCCTCCCGGAGGATCCCGCAGGGCTTGATGCGCTTTATCCGGTCGCGTTCGCGAAGGATGTCGATTTTCACAGTTTCATTGCCAGTGACGATCCCCGGATAGAAATCTACACTCGGAATTTCCACGTCCGGCAGTTGACAAACTCGCCATGGCAAGTTGGCACCGACGGAGATTTGGCACATGCGATCCAGTTAGTGGACCGTATGCCCTGGTTTTACCTCTGTGAGCAGCCGGAGCTATCCGATCGATGGGGCCGCATGGTTTTCAGAAATCCGCTTTTTTCGACAGAACTCAAGAACGTAACTAGCGTTGCTCGCAATGAACTGGTAGCCGTAGCGACGATCGAGCCTGCAACGCGGCGGTTGCTCATGGCAAAGAACGAGGCCGACTATGCGCTGTACACACATGCTAGGGGGCGCCTCGATCGTATCTTTTGGCTCGCACGGCCGGCCGCGCGCGGCGATTGATTGTTATTGATAATGAAAAGACCCGAAGTGGAGTGCAGCTTTCGTGTTGAAAAGACTCAATCTGCCGTTTTAACGGTCTGCTTGGTGTCTGGAGTGCGCCGCTGCGGGCGGCCAGAGTGAGCGATTTGACATGCTTTGGGTTGATGAAGAACCCCTTCCGCCACTTAGACAGCTCGCCAGAGGTCATCTAACTGGTCGTACAAATGTAGGTGCGCTATCCCCTGCCATTGCGCAACGTTGAGGACGTACCGGCCGAGCGCGCGATCGACATTTCCTATGAAACGTCTGATTCTGGTGGAATCGGTTCGGACCAATGTTCGTCGTGGAAATCCGACGTAAACGCGTTGACAGCATGCAGGGTCACACACACTGAAGATGGCACCTCGACGAGAATTACGTGAAAGTCAACGGCGAAATGCATTACCTGCGGCGTGCAGGAGGCCACGAGGTTGAAGTGCTGAAGTCCCTTGTCAACAAGCAAAGAGATAATATCGCCTGACATTGAAATTGACCCATAGGAAGCAAGGAAGCGCTTCTTTTTGATAAAAGAAGCAAAAACTTTTGCTCATTGGGGTACGCGTTGAATTCAACGGTTTTCCTAAAGAATAAAATTTTTTTGGTTATTCTTTCAAAAAGAACTGCTTGCCTTCGTTTTCTACGAGTCACACTCAACGCCGATTGGTATAAGTCTGCAGCATTAAAGTCTATCGATAATGCAACGAAAATGGTGATAAATCCCGGGTGATCGTTGCAGATAGCCGTCGCTCGTACCATGCGGCAATGGATGATATTGGTGATGCCGATCGGCACGAGGTGGGCCGTCGCCTCAGCAACCGAGCCGAGAATTCACACCAACCATTCAGACAGCGAGAGCGTGCGATGTTCGGATTTCGAAGCATGAAGACGCTTCAGAAATTCAGATGCGCCCACGCCGCTCTTTATAACCACTGCAATCAGGACCGCCCCCTCACCAGCCGGAACGACTACAAGGTTCGGCGCTCGGCCGCCCAACCCGAGTGGCGGTCTCTGGCCGTCTGAGGCCAAATGCGTCCTGCCGCCGTCATGATCAAGTGGAGAGGGGTTCTCGTTGGGCCGGCAGCACTCGTGCGAGAATACGGAGCGTTCGCATGCGGTGGTCGAAGCCGAAACCCACATGGCATTCCGAATTCTATTTCGACGTCTACAACATTGCGGCTTCGCATTCGATTTGTGCTGCCGCCAGTTCGCCGACGAAGGATAAACTGATACCCATCATTCATTCTACGATCAACGGGCCTCACTTATCGCCAATGGCTGGGGAGAGCTGCGGTCGTCAGGCACAGCATATCGAGCGCGTTCTCATCGACCCTTTGGACGCCGCCGAGCCTGAACCCGTTCAATACATAGGTCTGCTTCGCTCGCGCTGGCGCGACGATTGGGGCGACGGCGAGACTGGTGGCGCAGGCCGCGGCCAATACCTTCTTGGACACGGTAGCGTGGTCTCCCCGCTCCACAGACCACAGCTTGGCAGGGCTCGTGAAGCTATACCGCGCTTCTTATTGCACAACCGATTGTTAGATGCCAGGGGAAGACGGCCCCGTACGGATTTGCGGTGCGGCATCTCCTTTGAGGGGTTACGGGTTAAATCTGCTTATGTACAAAAATGTCGATTGTGGTCTATAAGCAGCGGGGTTGTCGGAAATAGTGTCCGCTTCACCAGACCTTCCCGCTTGAGATCGCGTAGCGTGAGCGTCAACGTTCTTCGAAAAGCCGCGGCCTTCACGCTCTATGGCGGTAGAGCGCATTGGACCATCGCCCAACCGCATGATAATCATGACACTCCGTTTGTCGCCGTCTACTGCAGTCCCTACGTGCCCCGACATTGACCTTCGTCGCGGCAATGGCGTAGACGCAGCATTCGGTGCGGCTGCTTTTCCGTCACGACCAGTTAACGGTGCACATTTGCGCCGTTAGGGACAATCCCCTCGAATGACCGGAGAGGCAGCGGCCGGCAATAACCGGTGATGATATTGGCCCGTTGCCGCGCTCGCCGCCGAACAACCAGTTTGCAGCGAAGCGGCGGGCCGGAGCATGCTCCCCCCACCGCTTTTCACCCCATGCGGCGCTCTGTCAGGTGTGCCCCCTATCAGGTGTGCCTGACGCCTACATTGCCTGCGTCGTTGAACAAAGCGAAGCTGCCGCTGGTATAGGATCCGCTCAGCTGAAGCGTGAAATTGCTGGTGCCGTCGCTTACTAGCAACGTGTCATGGGTCGCATTGTAGGTGAAACTGTCGCTGCCGGAAACATAGCCGAGGCCGCCGAGATCGATCAGGTTGCCGAGTGCAAAACCAGCGATCGTGTCGGCGAAGCCGGCCGTAGTACTCACCAGAAGATCGGCATCCGCACCAAGCGTCACGGCACCACCGGCCACCGCGCCGTTGAACGCAAGATCGGTATTCGCACCCGCGGAAATCGATCCGCTGCCGCCCACCTTGCCCAGGAAGGTCAGCGAGCCCTGGCTGAGCGTGATGGACCCGGTATTCGTCACCGCTGCCTCGATGGTGGCAAGGCCAGCACCCAACGCCTTTGAAATCAGCCCGGCGTTGACGATCGTGTCGCCGGCTTGCGAATAGATTGTGGTGTCATCAAGCAAAACCGTGCCGCTCGCCAGATTGTTCAACGCCGCGGTATCGGTGGTATTGTACCCGATGTAGAAACTGCCGGTGTCGGTAATGGTGCCACTATTGCTGGCGGTCACGCTGCCCTCAAACGCGCCGCCGGTGATCTGGGTTTGGCCACTCAGCGTTAGTGTGCCGGAGCCGTTCATATAACCGCCTGTTATCAGCGCGGTGCCGGACAGTGTCAGGCTACTGGTGCCCAATCCCAGCGTGCCGCCGGTTTGGCTGTAGTAACCGGCGTAGGTTTCCGGGCCCGACAACGCCACGTTGGCGCCGCTATTCAGCAGGTTGCCGACGCTCAGAACCGTGCCGGCGCTGATCGTATCGGCGCCGGTATTCAGCACCAGCAAGCCGGCGCCGTTCAAGGTACCGCCCAGCGTATTGGCGGCGCCGGAAACATATAGCGCGCCGGCGGCCGCCGTCACCGTACCGGTATTAATCAGGCTCGGGCTGATCGTGGAATTGCCGACCCCGGTTTTAATAATGGTGCCTGCGTTGTTCAGCACGCTCGTGCCGCCCGTGTAGATGATCGTGCCGGATTCAATGCGCAACTGGGCGCCGGCGAGATTATCGAATTGCGTCGTGTCACTGCTATTGTAACCGATATACCAGCTGCCATCCTGCAAAACCGTGCCGGAATTCTTCATCACCACGCTGTTTTCCAGCGCCCCGCCGGTAATCGTGCTTTGTCCCGTGGTGCTGAGTGTTCCGGTGCCGGCGATAAACCCGCCTTGCAAATCGAACGGCCCCGTCAGGCTCAGCGTATTGCCGCCTAGTGCCAGCGTGCCCGCGGTTTGCAATAGGGTGCCGGCGTAGGTCAGCGGTCCGCCCAGTGTCACCGTCGCGCCGTCCAACAGCAGGTTTGAAACGGTAACCGACACGCCGCTGGCAAAACTATCGGCACCAGCACTCAGTTCCAGCCAGCCCGCACCGATTACTTTGCCGGCAATGCTGTTGGTGGCGCCACTCAGGCGCAGCGTGCCCTGCGCCGATTCCAGCGTGCCGGTGCTGGTGGTGTTGACCTGAATGACACTGACGCCTGCACCGCTGGTCTTGTCGATCAGGCCGGCATTGGTCAGGCTCGAGCCCGCGGTGCCGGCGATGTAGGCGTTTTCGCTGAGCAGGATCTGCGATGTGGTGCCGCTGTTCACAAGCTTAGCGGCATCGGTGCTGTTGTAACCGTCATAAAGATAATTGTTGACGGTGATCGTGCCGGTATTGAGCAATTCCGATGTGCCGGTAAGCGCATATGTATAAACAGTGGCGGATTTCACCCGGAAGATGCCGCTGCCGCTGGTGTACCCGCCATCCAGCGTCACGGCGCCTGTGGCCGTGAACACATGGCTGCCTAGGGCCAGCGTGCCGCTGGTTTGCGCATAGTCACCGGCGTAGGCGATGTTGCCGCCAATGGTCAGCACGGAATTGCCTTCCACCAATACGCCAGCGGTGGTCAGCGTCAACTTGTTGACGAAACTATCCGCGCCGCCGTTCAGCGCCAGTGTGCCTGCGCCGCTGACCGTGCCGGCGAAACTGCTGGTGGCACCTTGGAATGTCAGATAGCCGGCATCCACTGCTGTGGTGCCGGTGCTCTTGTAGTCGACGGTGACGATACTCGTGCTGGCGGCGGATTTCTCGAACGTGCCGGCATTGACGAACGACGAACCGGTTGATCCATACATGGCGTTGCCGCCGTCCAGCCGGTACAGGCCGCCTGCGGCGTTGGTGAATGTCACGGTATCGGTGCCATAGTACCCGATATAGTAGGAATTTGTCTGCACCGCGGTACCCGTATTGGTAGCCTTCACGGCGCCGCTCAACGCCGCATTGCCCAGTTCGGTGGTGCCCGAAAGCACCAACGAGCCGCTGCCCGCGACGAAACCGGCATCCAGTTCCGCCGTGCCGCTCAGCGTCAATGTATTGCCGCCCAGCGCGAGTGTGCCGGTGGTCTGTTCCAATACGCCACCATAACTCAACGACCCGCCAAGCGTCACGTTGGCGCCGTCCAGCAGGAGTGTGCCGACTTGCAGCTTCAACCCGGCGGCCAAGCTATCCGCGCCGCCGGCCAGTTCCATGGTGCCGGCGCCGTTGACCACGCCGCCAAAACTGTCGGTGGCGCCGCTGAACTGCAAATCGCCGGCGGATACGGTAACGGTGCCGGTGCTGGCCAGGTTATCGCGGAATTGGCCGTTGCCCGACACATTGCTGAGCACGCCCAGATTGGTTACCTGCGTATTGGCGTTGCCGTAAACATCGGCACCACCGAGCAACTGCCATTTTCCCGTTGCGGTATTGGTGAACGTTACGCTATCCGTGCCGAAATAGCCGATATACAGAAAGCCCGTCTGTTCCAGGGAGGCGGTGTTCTGCACCGCCACGTTGCTGACGAGATAGGACCCGGAGATTTCCGTGGCGCCGGCAAGAATGAGTTTGCCGGCGCCGGCGATTTCGGCCCCGTCCAGGCTGGCGGCGCCGTCCAGCGTTACCGTGGCGCTGCCCGTGGAGAGCGTGCCGCCGGTCTGTTCATAGAGGCCGGCCTGCGTGAAATTGCTGGTCAGCGCCATACTGCCGCCGGAAATGGCCAGTTCGGCGACCGAAATCTTCGCGCTGGCCAAAACGCTGTCGGCGCCGCCGGAAATCAACAGCTCGGCGCCGGTAATCGTGCCGCCCAGGCTGTCGGTGCCGGCGAGGCTGAGCGACCCGGACGCGATATCGATCGTGCCTCCGGTCTGCGTCAGCGAGCCGCCTATATAGGCGCTTGCCCCGGCCAGCGTGAAGCTTCCCGCGGACTGCGTGAAGGCGCCATACATCGTGAGTGAGCCGTCAACCGACAACGCGCCGCCCGTCATGTCCAGGGTGTCGGCACTACCGACATACAGCGACAATACGCTGTCGGTGCCGGTGGAATAAGTGACGGTGATCGAGGTACCGGTGTTGATGGTGGCGTCATCGGCAGCACCTGGCACCTTGCCGCCGCCCCAATCGGCGGCCGTATTCCAGTTGCCGCTGGCCGTGCTGGTCCAACTAATTGAAGACATGGTGTACGATCTCCCGAGTTTGGAGCGGTGAGCTGTCCAGGATTTATGAGATTCACGGCGTAGCGACGTCTGCCGGCAGGCGTGAGCCGAACCGATTTTTGCGGGCGAAAACAAGGTCTCGTGCGGCAACTAAAAAGCGTGGATATTGGCTGACAGTACGATATCAGAATTAGCCAATAGTTGAGCCTTTGGCAACGGAAGAGTTCGGTTCGCCCCCTATGCGCGGCCCGACTTCGCCGGTATGCGGGGTTTAATAGTATGGTGCTGCATGAAAATGATCGGCCCCAACGGTCCGGCAGTAGCGCGGGTGTCTATCCGGCTACGAAAGCATGCTTATGGTTTAATGGCAGCGCCGGCAATGAGCGCGCCAGGCGACGCACGGCGCGGGCCGCATACGGATCGAATAAACACCGCCGGCGGTTCCCGTCGGCCGTAGCACGTGATCAGGTTTTGCAAATTACCGGCTGGCGGTTGACTCGCGGCGCATTGACTTATTGTGTTCGGATCGGCGGCATGAATAGATTGTCCGTCTAGGTCGATCGTGAAATAGTCAATCCTGTCTACGGCCCGGAGCTTCGGGCCGTTGCAAATACGGGGCCGTGCACGGGCCGCAGTGGTGCATTTTCGTAACGTCAAAAAACCGGCACTGCCAACGCGCGCATGACGAAGGTACTGTTTTCGCTTATAGAACGTGTACAGTTCCGGATGAATTCAACAGGTAATTGTGTGCCGCCGCGGCACACACAATAAGGTCGTGCTCCGCTTTGGCGGCGTGAGGCACGCAACAATCATCTTGGGGGAAATTCCCGATGCCTGCCGATTTGCTCGCCGCCTGCCGCCTGCATGCAAGCGGCAGTATTGCACCCTCCGCGTCGGGTTATGACGTCATCAGCGGTACGGTGGTCGCGTCATCCAGCTATGGCCTGGATATCGCTGGCGCCGATGCCGACGTGACGGTGGTCAAGGGTGGCGCGATTGCGGGACCGAGCGGCATCGGTTTCAGCGGTGCGGACGCCCAGCTACTGAACAAGGGTTCCATCGCCGGCACGTCCACATTCGGTGTGGACCTCAGCGCGGGCGGAACGGTGTTCAACGCGGCCGGCGGCACCATCACGGGTGCGGTTTGGGGTGTCTTTGTCGCCAACACCGGGTCGGTGAGCAATGCGGCCGGCGGCAGCATCGAGGGTCTCGCCGCCCGGAGTGGCACTGGTCAGTTGGGTGGCGGCGGCATCTATCTCGATGCCGGCACCGTGACCAACGCCGGCAGGGTCGCCGGCGGCACCGGGGGAAGTGGCGCCAACGCAGAAAGCGGCGGTATTGGTGGCAGTGGCATCGATCTCGTAGCGCTTGGCACCCTGATCAATAACGGCACGATCGGCGGCGGCACAGGCGGCACAGGCGGCACAGGCACTGGCGGCGTTGGGGGCGCCGGCGGCGTTGGTGTTTTTTTCGGGCTAGACGGTACGCTGACCAATAACGGAACCATTACCGGCGGCAATGGTGGTGCTGCGGGTGATCGCCCAGGCGGCAAAGGTGGTTCCGATGGCGGTACTGGGGGCGCCGGCGTCTACATGGGTGAAGGCGCACAGGCGCATAACACAGGCACCATCATCGGTGGTGAAGGCGGTTACGGCATCAAAAATGCCGGTACCGGCGGCGTCGGGGTCATTCTTGTGGGCGGCGGGCTCACCAATAACGGCACCATCACCGGCGGCGCGGGCTTCACCAGCCCGACAAACATTGCCGCCGGTAATGGTGGTACGGGTGTGTATCTTTATAACGGTCTGTTGATAAATAGCGGTGCCATCACCGGCGGTGCGGGCGGCAATACCAATATCTTTAACCCGTTCAAAACTGAATACATGGGCGCCGCTGGTGGCGATGGCGGCAGCGGCGTGGCTGTTGGCAGCGGCGGGATCGTCAGCAACCACGGCACAATTACCGGTGGCTCCGCCGGGGGCAGCGGTAACCAACCTGGCTCCAATGGTGGAATTGGTGGTGCTGGCGTCAGTCTCGCCGTGGACACCCAATTGGCCAACGACGGCAAGATCGTCGGAGGTATGGGCGGCATCAGCCTATATGGTTACTTCAACGGTGCTGACGTTGAGGCGGGAAACGGCGGCGATGGCATCGATCTCGTGGCCGGCGGAACCGTTGCCGCGCCTAGCACGCTCATTAATAGCGGCACCGTCATGGGCGGTTCCGGCGGCTACTCCGGGAGTTTTAATGGTGGTAGTGGCGGTATCGGCGTCGAGCTCGGATCGGCTGCTGCGCTGACCAATTTCGGTGTCATCCGGGGCGGTTATGGGGGGGCTTCGCGCAGCGGATCTTGCGGCGCAGGCGGCGTCGGAATTGATTTCGCGTCAAGCGGGACCATCACCAATCACGGCACCATCGCCGGCGGCTTTGGCGGCAGCGCACACTCGCCGATTGGGCCTGTTCCTCCGAATGCGAGTGGCGGCGCCGGTGGTATTGGCGTGGAAATCGCATCCGCAACGCTGACCAATGATGGGGACATATTGGGCGGCTGGGGCGGCGGTGCTCCATACAACGCGGGCGGCGCCGGTGGCATTGGCGTTGTGATGTTTTTGGCCGGAATCATAACGAATAACGGCGTCATATCCGGCGGCGACGGCTCCGGCAACTCTTGGCTTACGATCGGCGCCGCCGGCGGTGATGGTGTCGATATGCTGTCCGGTGGAACGCTCTATGATCACGGAACGATCACCGGCGGCGCCGGTGGCATTTCCGTATTCCGAGGTGGCGGCGCCGGCGGCACCGGTGTTTATCTTGCAGGCGGACGCGCCATCGCGTCTGGTTCTATTGCCGGCGGCAGCGGTGCGAACAGCTTCGCGCGCAGTGCCGCAGATGGAGGAACGGGGGGCGACGGCGTCGATCTGACCCACGCGATACTGTTCACCTCAGGGCGGATCGTCGGCGGCGCGGGTGGCGGCGACGCGGTGAGCAATGGTGGCAGCGGCGGGTTTGGCGGCGCCGGCGTCAACATGAGCGGCTCATACATGAGCAATCAAGGCACGATTGCGGGCGGGTCAGGCGGCGCCGCTTCCGCCGACGCGGGCGGCACTGGCGGTAATGGCGTCCATTTGTTTGGTACACTGATCGATTCCGGCACCATCATGGGCGGCAGCGGTGGCGCGGGTGCCTCGCGGGGCGGCAACGGTGGTGTCGGCGTCATCATCGATGGCGGCATCCTGACCAATTCGGGTACGATTTCCGGGGGCGCGGGTGGCGCGGGCGCCATGTCCGGCACCGCCGGCGACGCCGTGCGGTTCGGTAGCCTGGCCGGCACGCTCGCGCTTACCGCGGGCGCGGTGTTCAACGGTCTCGTCGTTGCCAACACCGCGGTAAACGACGTGCTCGAACTGGTGGGAACCGCAGGCGGAACGCTCACCGGCCTGGGCACAAATTTTACCGACTTTTCAAAAATCATCGAGGCCGCCGGCGCCACCTGGACGCTCACCGGGGCCAACACCCTAGGCACCGGCACAGCGCTGAACAACGCCGGCGCGTTAGACATCACCGGCAATCTGACCGAGGCAGGCACTGCCACGATTCTGGGGCAGGGCACCCTGCAAGCCACCGGCACCGCCACCATGCGCATCGGCACCGTCACCCTGGCGGGCGGCGCGCTCGCCGGCGGCGCTGGCGCCACGGTGGTGGTTGGCACAACGCTCATCGGTGCGCAGGGCGGCGCTATTCTCATACAGAGCGGCGCTGCAATCTCCGGCTTCGGCGCGGTCACCGGTGCGGCGGTGGTCGATAACGGTGCGATCATCGCCGAGGGGGGCACACTGAGGCTCGCCGGCAACGTGCTTGGCACCGGCACGGCCACGATCGACACGGGTGCCACATTGGCCGCCAATGGCGGGCTCAGCGTCGCCAGCGTTGCGTTTGCCGACGGCAGCGAAACATTGGCGCTGGCAGACCCGGCAGCCGTCACCAGCGTGCTGTCCGGCTTCGGCGCCGGCGACGTGATCGACCTGCAACACATCGCGGCCACGTCGCTGCAATTCCTCGGTGGCGTGCTGACCATCAAGGATGGCACGGCTACCGTGGCCGATTTGACGTTTCGCGGTGCCTACACCACCGCCGATTTCGCTCTCAAGGCAGACGGCAGCGGTGGCACTGACATCATTTTCGCGGCTGGCGCATCCGCGGCAACGTGGGCACTGGATTGGACGCCGCAGGACCTGGCGCCCAATGCGTTTGGAACCGGCACCGAAATGCCGGGCGCTCCAGGGGATAGTGCCACCGCGGGCGCATATCATTTCACGACATATGGCGCCGATGGCTTTTCGGCCGGGCTTCATTGGCAAATGATGCCCCATCCTAGCGCATAATAGCTTGAAGTCGGCTCCCCACTTATACCAATCGGCATTGAACATGACTCACGTAAGGTAAAGGCAAGCAGTTCTTTTTTGAGAAAAAGAACCAAAAAACTTTTGCTCATTGGAGTGCGCGTTGGATCGAACGCGCGCTTCAAATTGCAAAAGTTTTTGGTTTTTTTTCAAAAAGAAGCGCTTTCTTGCTTGCTAAGGGTCAACCTCTACGCCGCCTGGTATTATACGAGGCCTCATACAAAACTGAAGCAGGGGGGTCTGGGGGGACAAGCTTTGTCCCCCCAGTTCTTCCTTCGGTTCAATAAGATCCGAAAAAGGCTCTAGGGTGTGTACTCGAAGATCGTGCCCGAGTTATTTGCACCGCCATAGGATGTGGTTCCATACAGCACGCCCTGGTTCAGAAGCAGGCTGCCCCCTGGCGAGACGCCGTCCGGCCCATTGGCGAACACGTGCAAAGTCCTTTCCTTGCCGTTAAAAATATCAACGTCGAACAACGTACCTTGATTAGCGGTGCTGCCGCAACTGGCGGCCGCGCTATAGAGCAGGCCCTTGTAAAGAACCGGCTGGCCAAATGGCGTGCAGCCATCCGCGCCGCCGACGAGATTGTACAGAACCGTGACATTGTTTGTCGACGGATCCATCGTAAACACGGTCCCATCTCCGTTGGCGCCGCCAAACAGGGCGGTGCCGTAGATATGGCCGAGGTGATAGGTGATGCCGCTAGGCGCCGAGCCGTCCGCGGCACCGGCGAAACTGTGCAGCACTGTTTCCGTATTGGTGCTAAGATCGAATTTGAATATGGCGCCTAACCCGTTGGCACCGCCCTTGGAGGCAACGCCAATCAAGGCCCCGTTTCTGTACAACACCTGATTTGGGCTCTGTCCGTCGGCGCCACCGGTAAAGCTGTACAACGTGGTAAAGGTCGATGTTTTCAAATTATATTGAAAGATCGACCCGTTAAAAGTTGGCCCGCCATTAACCGCTGAACCGTACAAAATATCGCCTACTTTAACGATGCTACCTGGAAAGGCCTGGTCTTCGCCGCGTGGGAATGCGTACAAGTCGTGTGCGGCACCGGTTGCCGGATCAAGCTCGAATATATTGCCTTGACCATTATCGGCCGCGGATGTCGTGCCGTAGATCTTGCCTTTCGAAAATATAACCGGCGTATAGGGCAGGCTACCCATGCTGGTGGTCACCAGCGACTCGGCATTGGTCTGCAAATTGTAGGTAAAAACCGTGCCTGCATCCGTCGGGCCGCCACGCGACGTCGTTCCGTACAATGCGCCATTACTGGCGATGAGGGCCGCCTCTGGCGCCGAGCCGTCGGTGTTGCCGCCGGCGAAAGTATAAATCGTTGTGAAAGTGCCGGCGTTCGCGATCATCGGGAAAACCAATATGGAAGCGATTGCGCTTAAAGACCGGCGCAAATTTGAGAAATGCATAATGTTCCTTGGTCATTAGAATTGCAGAGGTGTACATCATACCGATTCGGCATGGCCGGTCTAGCTGCGATCTTCTACCGGCAAAGTGTCAAACGCGGTCCGCCGGCGTGCTTGACCGGTGCTCTGGCCGTTGCCGATCAATGCGGCGATCGCGCCCGCCGGAACCGGGCGGCACATCAGGAAGCCCTGGATCTTCGTGCACCCCAGCTCGGCCAGTTTCTGCATCTGTGCCGGCGTTTCAACGCCCTCGGCGATCAGATCGAGCCCGAGTGCCGCGGCAAGGCCGACAATCGCGGCAATGATGGATGTCGCAACAAGATCGTCCGGAATGCCCGCCGTGAACGAGCGGTCCAGCTTGATCCTGTCGATCGGAAATCGGCGCAAATAGCTCAGACTGGAATAGCCGGTGCCGAAATCATCCAGCGATAGGGTAAAGCCATGCGCCGCAACGCCGCCAGCGTTGTCCGCAGCTTTACGTCATCCGCCATCAGCACGCTCTCGGTGATTTCCAGCTCGAAGCTGGCGGCGGATACCCCATGTTCCGCCAGCAGCAACGCCACTTGCGGCACGAATCCGGGCGACCGCAATTGCTTGACCGAGATATTGACTGCCACCTTCAAACCCGGCCAGCGTCGGCTATCGGCAAAGGCGCGGCCCAGCGCGTATCGGCCAAGTTCTTCGATAAATCCACATTCTTCGGCCAGCGGTATGAACAGCGATGGTGGAACGGGTCCGCGCTGGTCATGCGTCCAACGGGCCAGCGCTTCCACGCCGATCACCCGATCGCCATCAAACTGCAATTGGTAGGCCAGTGTCAATGTCTGCGCTGTCAATGCCATCCGCAGATCGCGTTCCAATTCACGCCTTGTATTCAGCGCCAGGTCCATTTCCACTTCGAAGAAGTGGAAAGCGTTGCGGGATTCCTTAGCCTTGTAGAGTGCCAGGTCGGCCTGCCGCAGCAGGTCGTCGGCCTGGCCGGTACCGCCATGGCTGACGGAGATGCCGATCGATGCCGAGGTGTGAATAAGGGCCGCCGAAAGCTGCACCGGTTTGGCCAAGGCTTCCACCAGCCGGCCCGCGAAGATGGCGGCAAAGGCGTCGCTGCGCTGCTCGGTCACGATGACGAATTCGTCGCCGCCCAGACGCGCGCATGTATCGGTTGCCCGGCTTGCCCGCCGCAGCCGGCTTGCCACCTCCTGAATTAATTCGTCGCCGCATTGGTGGCCGTAGGTATCGTTGATCGTTTTGAAGCGATCCAGATCGAGCAGCAGTACCACAACATTGCCGCCATGCCGCGCCGTACGTGCCACGGCTTGCGCCAGGCGGTCGCCGAGCAGGCGGCGGTTCGGCAGGCCGGTCAAGCCATCATGCAAGGCGAGGTAATGCGCCCTGGCTTCGCTGGCCTGCAGCGCGCGCGCGCCGGCGCTGCCTTGGCGGTAGGCGATCAGAACCGCGCCCATCAGGAATGCCACGATGATCAGCAGCTGTGCGGCTGCGCCCACCAGCAGATCCCGCCCGGGCCGCTCCGCCGTCCAGCTCAAGGT
>FSYC01000147.1_pt1 | contig 21943 bp, 14 predicted proteins | sample 1638431 | NCBI WGS metagenome assembly FSYC01 (sample SAMEA3914788, study PRJEB12502) | metagenome | biome: forest; material: soil | place: Canada | collected 2011-07-03 | depth 0.1 m | reverse complement strand
TACCGTGCTCGCACTTAGCCGCATCGAGATCGACCCATACAGGGTAGGAAAGCGCTTCTTTTTGAAAAAAGAAGCAAAAACTTTTGTCTGTATGGCGTACGCGTTGCCGCGACACGCGCGCCAAGTTTCAAAAGTTTTTTGGTTCTTTTTTTCAAAAAAGAACTGCTTGCCTCTACCTCTGCGTGAATCACGCCCAGTGCCGATCGGTATAACGATCCCACCGGACTCGCACAGCGTGTTAGGTGCGGCCTTGCTTTGCACGGTCAGGGGCTCACCCTATATGTATCGCAGTGGTACCGAGACATTCCTGGGAGTGGAGACCGTGTCGAGGTCATTTTCATCAGCCGCGTCAGTAGCGTGCGCGATATGCAACCATTGGTCTGCCGACTGATGTGCGCGTGAACGGGGCCGGACGCGCGCGCCTGAGCGATCTGCCATCCGTCGATGCTGTTTTGCAGTCGGCGCCCGCCGCGGGGCTGCGGGAGCGTTTCGGACGCCTTGAATTTACCCGAGCCGTCCGTCGCACACTCGATGACGTGCGGGCCGCGCTGCGTGCAGGCAGCTCCACCGTTCCGAATGCCGAATGCGTGGCACTGCGGGCCCTGGCCAGGCTTGAGGGGGGGCATCGCTCCGCTCTGCGCCCGCTCTTCAACCTCACGGGTACGGTGCTGCACACCAATTTCGGCCGAGCGGTACTGGCGGAGGCGGCGATCGATGCCGCGATTGCCGTGATGCGCGACCCCGCGGCACTGGAATTCGACCTGGTTACCGGCAAGCGCGGCGAGCGGGACGAGCATGTGCGGGCGCTGCTCTGCGATCTGACCGGCGCCGAAGACGCCACACTCGTGAACAACAATGCGGCGGCGGTTTTGCTCGCCCTCAACACGCTGGCGGACGGGCGCAACGCGATCATATCGCGCGGCGAACTGATCGAAATCGGCGGCGCGTTCCGCATGCCGGATATCATGGCACGGGCGGGCGTGCGGCTGGTTGAGGTGGGCACCACCAACCGTACCCATGCAGCGGATTACCGCGCGGCGCTGGGTGCGGACACTGGGGTGATTCTTAAGGTCCACACCTCCAACTATCGCATTCAGGGTTTCACCGCCGAAGTGCGCGCCGCGGAGCTGGCGGCCATTGCCGATGTGGCGAATGTACCGCTGATGAACGATCTCGGATCCGGCACGCTGCTGGATCTTTCGCGTTATGGGCTGCCGAAGGAACCAACCATCCGCGAGGCCGTGGCGGAGGGCGCCGGGCTGGTGACGTTTTCCGGCGACAAGCTGCTCGGAGGACCGCAGGCGGGCTTCATCGTCGGCAAGCGGGCGCTGATCGCGGCCATCAACCGCAACCCGATGAAACGTGCGCTGCGCGTCGACAAGATCCGTCTGGCGGCGATCGAGGCCACGCTGAAGCTGTACCGCGACCCCGATCGCCTGGAGGCACGGCTGCCGACGCTGCGGCTGCTGGCCCGGCGGCAGGATGATATCGCGGCGCAGGCGCACCGCCTGCTCCCGGCCGTGGCGGCTTGCCTCGGCACGGCCTTCACCGTCGCCGTATGTGATTGCCGCAGTCAGATCGGCTCCGGTGCGCTGCCGCTCGATACGATCCCAAGTGCCGGTCTTGTCATGCGCGCCCATGCGGGGGGCCGGGCACTGGAGCGGCTGACGGCCGCGCTGCGTGGCTTGGCGCGGCCGGTAATCGGGCGGATCGAGGATGGCGGGCTGGTGCTGGACCTGCGCTGCCTGACGGACGACGCGGCTTTTTTGGCCGTGCTGGCCACCCTGCATGAAAATGGGGCGCATGAAGCTGGGGCGCTCGCCGCCGAGGGTAGCGCGCCATGATCATCGGCACGGCCGGCCATATCGACCATGGCAAGACCGCATTGGTGAAAGCGCTGACCGGCGTGGATTGCGATCGGCTGAAGGAGGAGAAGGCCAGGGGCATTACGATCGATCTGGGCTTCGCCTATCTGGCGATTGAGGGAGGGGCTGTGCTCGGCTTCATCGATGTACCGGGCCATGAGCGCTTTGTGCACACGATGCTGGCCGGGGCAGGCGGGATCGATTTCGCCCTGTTGGTGGTCGCCGCCGATGACGGCATCAAGCCGCAGACGCTGGAGCATCTGGCGATCATCGATTTGCTCGGCATAGGGCGGGGGTTGGTGGCGCTGACCAAGGCCGATACCGCCACGCCGGAACGCCTGAGGGCCCTGGCCGGCCAGATCCGCACGGCAATCGCCGGCACGGTGCTGGAGGGCGCCGATATCGTGCCCGTCTCGGCACTGACCGGCCAGGGCATAGGCGGACTGCGCGACCGGTTGGCCGTGGCGGCGGCCGCCACGGCCATCCGATCCGCTTCTGCCGGTTTCCGGCTTGCCGTGGACCGAGTGTTCTCCCTGTCCGGTGTGGGGCTGGTGGTGACGGGTACGGTGCTGTCCGGATCGGTCCGGCCTGGGGACCGTGTGATGCTGAGCCCATTGGGCCTGCCGGCGCGGGTGCGCTCGCTGCACGCGCAGAACAGTCCGGCCGCGGCCGGATTGGCGGGCGACCGATGCGCGCTGAACCTGACCGGCCCCGATGTGTCCAAGGCAGCCATCCGGCGCGGCGACATGGTGCTCGAGCCCGCGCTGCACGCACCGACTTGCCGCATCGATGCCTGGCTGCGCCTGTTGCCAGGTGAGGCCAAGCCGGTGGACCAGTGGTTTCCGGCCCGGCTGCATCACGCCGCCGCCGAGGTTGGAGTGCGCATCGTGCTGCTCGGCGACACAGCGATCCCGCCCGGTGGGTCCGCGCAGGTGCAGCTGGTGCTCGACCGGCCGATCGCCGCGGCGGCGGGGGATCGTTACGTTGTCCGGGATGTGTCGGCGCGCCGCACTATAGGCGGCGGCCGCTTCATCGATCTTCGGCCGCCGGCCAGGCGGCGCAGAACGCCCGAGCGGCAGGCGCAGCGTGACGCCATGGCGATTGCCGATCCGCGGGCGGCTTTCGCTGCCCTGCTGGAAACGCCGCCTTTCGCATGGGATCTCGCGGTTTTCGCCAGGGACCGCGCGTTGAGCGGCGATTGCACCGAAAGGCTAGCCGGGCGGCTTGGCCTTGTGCTGCTGGAAACGGATACGTCCAGTGTCGCGATCGCACCGGATCGCTGGCGACGTTTCCTCTCCGAGCTGCGGGAGCAGCTTGCCGCGTATCACGCGGAGTACCCCGACCAGCAGGGGATTGGCCGGGAAAGGCTGCGGCTGTTGCTGCAGCCGCGCCTGCCGGCTCCGGTGTTCGTTTTGGCCCTGCGCCGCGCGGCTCAGGATGCCGATGTGGTGCTCGACGGCTCCTTCGTACGGCTGGCCAGCCATACGGCGCGCCTTGCGTCCAGTGATGAAGCCGCCTGGGCCGCCATAGCAAAGCTGCTCGGCGGCGCGGAACGGTTCCGGCCGCCGCGGGTGCGCGACATTGCCGGGGCCACCGCGCGGCGGGAAGCCGACATTAGGCGGTTACTCAAGCTGGCTGGGCGCATGGGCTGGGCGGACGAGGTGGCGCACGATCATTTCTTCCTGCGGCAAGCTGTGCATGAAATGGTGAACATTGTGGGCGACGTGGCGGCGCACGCGCAGAGCGGTGAATTCACCGCCGCGCAATTCCGCGACCGTGTCGATAATGGCCGCAAGGTTGCCATCCAAATTCTGGAGTTCTTCGATCGGCACAGCGTAACGTTGCGGCGGGGCGATTTGCGGCGGGTGAACAGGCACCGGATGGACTTGTTCTCACCCACCATGCTTTCGTTCGCCGTTGAGGGAGGAGAATCGTCTCCGGTGGGGCGTTCGGACTTCAAATCCGAGTGGGGCAGCGAGCCTGTCCCAGGTGGGTTCGACACCCACTCTCTTCCGCCACATAATAGCAGCCCGCGTTAAACTTGACTCGCAGAAGAAGGCCAGGGGGATTTGCCCCCAGCGGGGGGCCGAGGTGGGGACCCCACCTTATACCGAACGAGGCAGCCCAATGACAGGTAGCCCAGAGTACGCAAATGGTTGCGGGGACCCGCAACCGCCTTGATTTGCGACTTATGGGCTAGTTGATCAGGGACGACCCTATAGTGCACTGAATTCCCAATCCTGAAAGCGGTGGGCTCGAATCCCGCCGAGGAGCCACGTCTCAACGACCGGACCCGGGGGGGCCTGAACGCCCAGGAGCCGGTGCCAACGGCATACGAGACCGCCAACGACCAGCACGGGCAGCTGAACCATTGGGGGCGGACCCGCCTTCTGATCCCAGATCGCGCTATTGAGGTGAGTGAGAAAGTCGCCGGCGTGCGCGATGCCATTGAGGCACGCGGTGCCACTTTGCGGTTCCTGCCGAGCAACTTGCCCGATTTATACCAGGCGGCGTTGAGGTTGACCCTTGGCAAGCAAGACAGCGCTTCTTTTGAAAAAAGAAGCAAAAACTTTTGCAATTTGAGGCGCCCGCTCGATCCAACGCGCATCCCAATGAGCAAAAGTTTTTTGGTTCTTTTTCTCAAAAAGAACTGCTTGCCTTTACCTTACGTGAGTCAGGTTCAATGCCGATTGGTATTAAACCCAATCGAGCAGGTCCTCGCCAAGCTCAAATCGCAACTGCCCCGTGCCGCACCACGCACAGGCAAGGCGCTCTGGAAATCCATTGGCCAGTTGCTAGATGTTTGATCCCGGGGTTTGATGGTGCAGATCGTTCCTAAAACGTACCCGCAACGGTGGATGCGGGGTTGTGGTTGGATATTCGTCGATGGCGGCGCACCCCTGGGCGGAAGGGCATAAACGTCACTCGCGAAACTCCAGCGGTGGACCTGATGTGCAAGCCATTGACCGGAGCGAAACCGTTTCCGATGATACTCCCCATAAGTAAAAGTGTTTTGCCTCCTTTTTTTCGAAGGAAGAAGTTCTTTTCTGAAGAAAAGAACCAAAAGACTTTTGTCTGTTGGCGCTTCGCCAGGGCTCCCTCGTATAAAACAAATGGGGGTTTGGGGCCTCAGGCCCCAATGGGGGTCCAGGGGGCAAAGCCCTTGGCCTTATCTTGCCTCAACTTGAACTCGAATTCCATCACGCGCGCTGGTGCCGGCTGCGGGCGAAAACCGATCTTGAGTCGGGACTTGAAGGCGGGCCCCCTATGAAACCCCGTTGGCTTCGAGCCAAGTCGCAATGTTGGCCGCAGCATCGCCATAGAAAGTGCGATAGAGGTCCTCGGTGACGTAACCGATATGTGGCGTCGCGAGCACGTTATCGAGCGTCCGGAAGGGATGATCAGGCGGCAACGGTTCGGTATCAAACACATCGACGGCGGCGCCCGCAATCCTTCGAGAGCGCAGCGATTCGATCAGGGCCGTCTCATCCACGATCGGACTGCGGGACGTATTCACCAATCTTGCAGTCGGCTTCATGAGCGAGAGCTCATGCGAGCTGATCAGGCCCTTTGTGCGCCCGCTGAGGACGAGGTGGATCGTCACGATGTCGGACCGCCGGAACAGGGATTCTTTGTCGACCAGGGTGGCACCCGCAGCACGCGCGGTTTCTTGCGTGAGATTCTGGCTCCAGGCGAGCACTTCCATGCCGAACGCGACGCCGATGCGGGCGACCTCCTTTCCGATGTTGCCCAAGCCGACAACACCCAGGCTCTTGCCGCGAAGGCTAGCACCGACGGTGGTCTGCCATCCGCCATCGCGCACGGATGCAGCTTCCCGATCGAGGTGTCGCATGCTCGCGAGGATCAGCGACCAGGTGAATTCGATCGTGGGAGTAGAATCGTAGCCGGTGGCGGTGACCGCGATACCGAGGTCGTTTGCGGCTTTCGTGTCGATGGCGGCGTTGCGGGGTCCCGTCGAGGCGATCAGCTTGAGCTGCGGCAGCTGCCGCAGGATCTCTCTTGTGAGCGCAGTGCGTTCGCGCATAACGCAGACCACGTCGAACGGGCGAAGCCGCTCAACCACTGCCACGGTATCGGCGACGTGGTCATTGAACACGCTGATCTCCGCCCGCCGGCGCACCGCCGACCAGTCGGTGAGCTTCAGCGCCACATTCTGGTAGTCGTCGAGAATCGCAACCTTTATGATTTCCTCCCTACCAAGATCGTCACTTCAACGCGAAGAAGCCGGCCAGCGCGCCGGCCACGCCTTCGGGATCGTTTTCCATCGGAATATGGCCGGCGGACTTGATCCGCACCAGCCTGGTTTCCGGCATTTCGCGGGCGAAGCGCTCTGCGTGGTCGATGGTCTGGAATACGTCGTCCTCGCCCCAGACGAGAAGTTTGGGGATCTTCGAGTGGCGCATCGCGGGCATCAGCTCCATCGTGTAGCGGTTGTCCGCAGCGCCGGCGAGCGCAAGCCAGGACCGCGCGACACGCGGCTCTCTCCACGGATCGAGATACTCCGCGATTTCGGTTTCGCTTGCGGGACGTCCAAGGGCCTTCGTCACCGATATTCGGCGCGCCGCCAGAACGTCTTCGGTTGTTGTAGACGCGGCCACGGCCGGGTCCCGGAAGCGGGCCACGCCGGGGACGGGCCATGAGTCGTACATGACGGCGTTCACCAGCGCCAAACGGGGAACGTTCACCGCCCGGCTGATGAAGAGGTGTTGCGCCACGCCCCCGCCGATGTCGTGGCCCGCGACCATGACCGGTCCCTCATGGTTTAGCGCGCTGAGGAAACGTACCAGCCAGGCTGACAGGCGCGGGATAGACGCGTCCTGTACCGTCAACTCGCCTCCCGACCGCCCGAAGCCGGGAAAGTCGACCGCCACGGGACGCAGCCCGGCGGCGGCGATGCCGTCGAGCACGGGCTGCCAGACCCGGCTCCAGTAAGTGCCGTGAAGGAGGAGCACCAAACGGTCGCCCGTTCCGGCCATGAGATAGCTGATCGGGACGCCGTCGACGAGGATAGTCTCCCGCATGGTCACCGGACGATCTTCTTCACATGGTCCTTGCCGAGGCCGACCGCCTCATAATGACGAACGGCGTGCTCGAGCTTGGTGAACACGTCTTCATATCCGAGCGCGACGCCGAACGGGTCGACGTAGATGTAGCCGCCTGTGACGTGGAAGAGCGTCGCCATTTCCGGCACGTCGTCCGGAACGACGAGGGTATGGGTCTCGCCCGGTGGCTCGAAGGTATAGTCGCCTGCGGTTGCGATCCAGTCGTGTTCGAGGTAGCGCCACTTTCCGCGCAGCGTGAGCGCGTGCACGGGCCCGGTGTGACGGTGGCGCGACAGCACGCCCGAACTCCGGACGCGCAGGATGTTGATGTAGTATCCCTGGCTCACGCTCAGGATCAGCGGCTTAAAGGCCACGGTCGGGGATTGCGGCACCCAATCCCGTTCGTCGCCGTCCAGATCCAGGGCCGCGCCGACGAATGTGTCCGCCACCATGCCGAAGGGTTGCGGCCGCTGATAGGCGATCTTGCTCTCGTCCAGGGATGCGCGCTCCGGCAGCTTTCCTTGCTCTGACGGAATGGTAGGGCTCATTTTCTCCTCCGAAAATGCGATGTGCGCGGCAGAGGTCGGCGTGCGATCGATCTAGCGAAAGAGCTGGAGAGCCGCCCCCAGCAGGATGGCAGTGAATCGAAATTCGTCGGCATGTGTCCCGCCACGTGAATGACTTTCCAGCCTGCCGCAGCTAGCGCTTCGGCCGCGGCCATACGCATTATCTTCGATGCACCGGTGTTGACGTTCGACCGTGTTATAATGTCGCCTTCGGGCTTTTCATGCAGATTTGCTCTTCTGGACGACAGTTTCATTTTTGGTTTGCATCGATTTTACGAGGTCGGCCGCGGATGCGCCTTCGAGTGACAATCCGTAGCCAAGTTCCCGCACGAGGCGCTCTTTCAGAGGTTGAATGAAATGTATGCGGGTGTCGCGGCGTGTCACCTCCGGCGCCTTCAAGTACAGCCCGGCCAATTCCCGCGCCCGGCTGAGCGCCTTGCCGTCTGGCACGACTTCGGCAACCACTCCCCATTCGTGCGCAATAGTTGCCGTCAGCGGGTGTGGGTTGAGCAGGAAAGCTTCCGCTCGTCCCGGTCCCGCGCGATAACTCCAGGTGGTGAAGATGCCGTCGCCGGGCACAACGCCCGCGGCGAAGTGGCCTACGTCCTGGAAGGTTGCGCCCTCGGCCGCCACAATAACATTGGCCAGTAGCGCGTACTCGGAGTGTATATGAGCGCGCCCTTCGATGGCCGCGATGACCGGCACGCGTATGTTGGCGATGTTTTCCAAAACCTGTACGCCTTCGTCATGGATCTGGCTCCACACGCCAGGATCGGAGACGTTTTCGAAAGATGACCAATCGACACCGATCATGAAGTCCCCACCCGCCCCGGTGAGGATGACGATCTTATTCGCTCGATCTTGCGAAATCCGGTAGAAGGCATCGACAACCTCCGTATGGGCCTCCGCCGTGAAAGTGAGTGGCCCTCCGTTGCTATGGAGCTGCACGACCAGTACGCCTTCCGCATCCCGCGTCAACTTCAGGTTGCGGTAGGCGGTGAAATAGCTATCTCGTAGCGTTTCCATACTCCTCTCCTTTCTTGGTTATTGGTAATGAACGGGGATTCCCCGGATGGCCCTCGATTTCCGCGCTTCGTAGCTGATCGTAGTTCCCGTTAAACCTCTTCACAAACCTGCTCATAGGGATTTGGTTGGTCATGGCCGGGCGATTTCTCTGCTGTGGTGCAGCAATCGCGCACGTGGTGGGGAAATCCGGGTTGAAACGCTCACGCTCTAGCCAGATGGAAATCCGGCGGGGGCCGCCGAGAGTCGGAACCCGGGGCGGCCGGTCTTATACCAATCGGCGTCTGACTCACGCAAGGTAAAGGGAAGCGGTTCTTTTTTGAAAAAAAGAACCAAAAAACTTTGATCCTTTAGGTACGCGGTGGATCCAACGCGCGCCCCAACAAATAAAAGTTTTTGCTTCTTTTTTTCAAAAAGAAGCGCTTCCTTGCTCCCTATGGGGCAATCTCAATGCCGGTTGGTATAATTATTAAATCAGCGCCTCCACGCCCTGCGCCGCCGGCCGGCATCGTTGCGGGCGCCCACGGATTGGCCGGGGCGCCCGCAACCTTGTTAGTTACTGCTGCTCGGCACGGTGAAGTAATACTGGTCGGACTCCGTTTCGCCGCCTTGCGCGAACGCCACCACGACGAACCCGTAGGTCTGCCCCGCCACAATGCCCGACACTTGCACGGAATGGCCTTTCAGCAAACCCTCTGCCAGCGTCTTGTTAGAGGACAAATCCACCGCGTCGACAAGGAAGCCGACATCACCCTCGGCACCGGTCCAGCTCAGCGTAACGTTGCTGCCGTTCACCACCGCTTTTAATCCTTTCGGCGGCGGCGGCGGGTTCGCGCCGCTCAGCGTCGGCAGCGTGGACAGGTTCACCAGCAGGCTCAGGCCCTGGAAGGTACCCAAGCCGGACGTGTTGTCGTAACCGTAGCCGGCGAAGTAGCCCGGGACACCGTTGTTCGTTGCCGGGTTGCCGTTGGTCCCGTCGGTAATGTCATTAAAAACCGGGTACAGCAATCCGAACTGCGGCAGGTTGTAAATCGCCGGATTGGCGAAGCCCACAGTGCCGAAGCCCATCCCTTCGGACGCCTGGTTCACCAGGCTGTAGAATCCGGACCAGATCGGCGCGCTCACGCTAGTGCCGCCCACCGTCAGCCAGCCGCCGTTCAGGTTCGAATAGACAGCCACGCCGGTCAACGGATTACCGACGCTCGCCACGTCCGGCACGTTGCGCTTTTTGCTGGATCCGCCGTTCTGCGCCGCCACGGATTGGCCATTGCGAAGCTGGTAATCGGGGATCTTCCACATAGTGCTGACGCCGCCGCCGGTCGCGCCCGCGCCGATGCCCATATCGTTCCAGACTTCCTCGCCGGCGTACGTTTCGCCGTCGGCGGTGAACAGCGTGGTGCCGCCCACTGCCGTCACGTAAGGCTGGCTCGAAGGATCGGCCACGTTGCGGTGCGGGGGCTCGTCGCCATAGGCGCCATTATCGCCGGCGCTCGCGAACACCGCCTGGCCTTGCGCCGCCATCTGGGTCAGCACCTTGTTTTCGGCCTTCATGGCCGCGCTGCCCTGCTGGGCTTCGTCCTGGCCGTACGAAATGCTGATGGATTTGGCGGTGTTGTCGGTGGCCATGGCCGAAAGACTGTCCAGCAATGCCACCGGGAACGAGTCGCGGCCGTCTTCATAAACAACGATATTGCGCAGCGTCGGATTCATCGCCATCTGCATGTCGATATCAAGCACGGCTTCAAGTTCCACCGAGGGATTGTCGATACCCGTGCCGTAGCCGTCCACGCTACGCGCCCGCACCGGCACCGCGGGAAGATTGTTGGCGGATTCATATTGCTGCACGTCGGCCGGATCGAATCCGCCCTGCTCGAATACCGCCACCGTCTGTGTCCTGGCACCGAAAGAGGGCGCCGGCACGTTGTACGCCGTGCGCAAATCGGCCGCAGCATAGGCGCCGTTCGGGCCGCTGCCCAAGCTGCTGGTGGGCACGCCGGCTGGCGCTACCTTGACATAAGGCTTGAACTGCGAAGAGCTTGTCAGGCCGATCACGTCGTCCACCCGCCCGGCAATGGCGGCCGGCAAACGGGGCGCGCCGTCGGCGGCGTAGAAAACCCCTCCGTTTGCCTGGTCGCGGTAATCGTTGAAGTTGACCCCCACGGCGCTGGCCCACGCGGCGGCGGATCCGGTGACCGGCAGCACGGTGCCGGCGGTAAAATGTTCGCCGACCGTGAGCCCCTGCGCCTTGGCCCAGGCGGCCACCGCATCGTAATCCGCCTGGTTGGCGCCAAAGCGTGCGGCAAATTCGGTGGGGGAGAGATAATGACGGTACAGCGGATCGCCCGGCTTTGATACATGCGCCACGAAATTCTCCGCGCCGGCGGGATCACGGGACGGCAGCGACAGCGCCAGCGTAATCTGCCGGGCGGCGGCCGTGCGCCCTAGCGGAAATGCGCCATGCTTGCCCGAAACAGGCGCCGCGGCCAGTGAAGTTGTTGCCAATAGAACGGCCGGTACTGCGGCCATGGCGCCACGAAAATGGGTCGATGTGGCCCGTGGCAGTCGAAACATCAGCATACGCTAAATCCTCCGGAGCTTTATTTATAATGGTTGCGGCTATACCCAGGCTGGCCGCGCGGAAACGTTTTCGGTCCGGCATCGTTGCGGGCGCCCACGATTTGGCCGGGGCGCCCGCAACCTTGTCAGTTACCGCTGGTCGGCACCGTCCAGATATATGTCTGGGACGGCGTGAAGCCGCCGGGCGAGAACGAGACCACCTGGAAGTTGTACTTCTGTCCCGGTACAATACCCGGCACTTGCACGGAATGCGCCTTCACGAACCCCTGTGTCAGAAACTGGCCCTTGTTAAAATTGTAATCCTGGACATACATTTCGTATCCGGTATCACCACTGTCACCGGTCCAGCTCACCGTCGTGGTATTTCCCTTCGTCATCGCCTTCAATCCGGTCGGTGCCGGCGGCGGGTTGGCGCCCTTCATCACCGCCTGTGCGATCAGGTTTATCTGCAGGCCGGTTCCCTGGAACGAACCCCAGCCGGAGGTGTTGTCATAACCTGGGCCGGCGGAGTAGCCGGGCAGACCAAATATGGTCTTGTTGCCATTGGTGCCATCGGCAATGTCGTGCCAAGACCATGGGACGAGTACGTAGTCCGGCACTGCGTAAAGCACCGGATTGGCGAAGCCCATAGGGCCGAAGCCCATCCCTTCCGACGCCTGGTTCACCAGGCTGTAGAATCCGGCCCAGATCGGCGCGCTTACGCTGGTGCCGCCCACCGTCAGCCAGCCACCGTTAAGGTACGAATAGACCGCAACGCCGGTCAGCGGATTGCCGACGCTCGCCACATCCGGCACGTTGCGCTTCTTACTGGATCCGCCGTTCTGCGTTGCCACGGATTGCCCGTATTTCAGCTGGTAATCGGGAATCGCCCACACCTTGCTGACGCCACCGCCGGTCGCGCCCGCGCCGCTGGCCATATCGTTCCAGGTTTCCTCGTCCAGGTAAGCCGCATTGTCGCCCACGATCAGCGTGGTGCCGCCCACTGCCGTCACGTAAGGCTGGCTCGAAGGATCGGACACGTGATAGGTGGGGGGCTCGTCGCCATAGGCGCCACCATCGCCGGCGCTCACGAACACCGCCTGGCCCTGCGCCGCCATTTGCGTCAGCACCTTGTTTTCGGCCTTCATGGCCGCGCCGCCCTGCAGGCCTTCGTCCTGGCCGTACGAAATGCTGATGGATTTGGCAGTGTCGTCCGTGGCCATGGCCGAAAGGCTGTCCACCAGCGCTACCTGAAACGAGTCGGTGCCGTCTTCATAGACAACGATACCGCGCAGCGTCGGATTCATCGCCATGTGCATGTCGATATCGAGCTCGGCTTCCAGCTCGATACTCTGATTGTTGATACCCGTGCCGTAGCCGTCCACGCTGCGTGGCTTGACCTGCACCGCGGGAAGATTGTTGGCCGTAATATATTGCTGCACGTCGTTCGGATCGAATCCGCCCTGCTCAAACACCGCGGTCGTCTGCGTATTGGCACCAAAGGCTGGCGCCGGCACGTTGTAGGCCGCGCGCAAATCGGCCGCGGCATAGGCGCCGTTCGGACCACTGCCCAAGCCGTTGGCGGTGCCGGCGGGCGCTACCTTGACATAAGGCATGAACTGCGAAGAGCTCGTCAGGCCGATCACGCTGTCAATCCGTCCGGCGACGGCGGCCGGCAAATGGGGCGCACCGTCGGCGGTGTAGAAGACCCCTCCGTTTGCCAGGTCGCGGTAATCATTGAAGGTGAGTCCAGCAGCTTTGGCCCACGCGGCGGCGGATCCGGTGACCGGCAGCACGGTGCCGGCGGTAAAATGCTCGCCGACCGTGAGCCCCTGCGACTTGGCCCAGGCAACCACCGCATCATAATCCGCCTGGTTGGCACCAAAGCGTGCGGCAAATTCGGCGGGGGAGAGATAATGGTGGTACAGCTTGTCGCCCGGCTTCGTCACTTGTGCCACGAAATTCTGCGCGCCGGCGGGATCACGTGACGGCAACGAAAGCGCCAGCGTAATTTGCCGCGCGGCTTCCGTACGCCCCAGCAGAAATGCGCCGTGCTTGCCCGAAACGGGCGCCGCGGCAAGCGAGGTTGTTGCCAGTAGAACCGCCGGTAATGCGGCCATGGCGCCACGAAAATGGGTCGATGCGACCCGTGGCAGCCGAAATGTTAGCATACGCTAAATCCTCCAGAGTTTTATTTATAATGGTCGCGGCTGTACCCAGACCCGGCCGCGCCGTAAGGAGTAAAACATTCGTCCGTGCGCAGAAAATTATGCTCTGTCGCCTATGCGTGCGTTAACTTATCAGTTCCTTCCAACAAGCTCGCGCGGAATGTACACGCGCCAACACGCCGCTCCGGAGACACGTCTCCGTGGGGCGGAATGATACCGTCAATCACTTTCAATATTATTTTCCTCCCTATATCCACTTAGCCCGGACCACCGTCGTGACCGACCTCGGGGCAGTCAGCGTGTTTACGGCCATCGGAACGTTAATCTCGTTTTTGTCGTTGTTTCTTCGTCGTTCGCCTCCTTGAATGCGTGCCCCCCTACCCTCGGCGCTCGAGCGCATGGCGGCCGGCTGGGCATCGCCCCCGCAAACCAATCTGCCCAAGTGACGTCGAAACGTTGCTCTACTAGGGTTTACGTTCAGAAGTTCGAGAAGGCCGCCGTTTGGAATATGATCTATTCCTGGTGGGAATGTCTCTGGCGTTCGGGCATCATTCAGTTTGCACCAGCGTCTTTTCCTGGGCCGGCGGATAATGTTGCCTGGTTTGTCGTTCGTCGAAGTTCTCGCCACTGGGCTGGTGCGAGGCCCAAACGCTGCCTGGATGCGCGTTGAAATGCCGCGTCGACGCGCGCGGATGCGGCGTGGTCTGCAACCTATGAAGCGATCGGCCTGCACTGGGGCAATCTGCCCTTTGGAGGAGGATCGGATGGAACAGAAACATCACAAGCCAGAGGAAATCTTACGGCGCGTTGAGCTGGGCAGCCCGCTGCTGGCGGGCGGTGCTATTGCGGCCGGCGCCGCAACCACGGCGCCACAAGATGCAATGGCTACTCTGCGGCCAGCGCCGCAGTATCGGCCTCGCGCAAGATTTCCGCGACGAACCTCACAAAAGTTCGCGCCTTTACAGTCGCCGTTCGCCCTACCGGAAACATTGCCCAAAGATCGAGCGCGGGCAGCTCCCAATCGGTCAGCACTGCCTTTACCGTGCCATCGGCGATTTCCGGAGCGAACATCCACACCGAACAAATCGCGACCCCGGCGTGCGCAAGTACAGCGGCCCTGACGCCCTCCGCAGCCGTGACAATGAGCCTCCCATGCACCGTCACCGAGAGCTCTGCGCCACCCTGCCGGAAGGTCCAGACGGCACCGCCTCCCCCTTGAGCGTAGACGACGGCCTCATGAGCAACGAGATCGCCCGGCGTCGCAGGAATGCCATGGCGCCCGAAATACGTGGTGGTGCCAAGCACCACCCGGCGCGCAGTCGCGATCTTGCGTGCGGTCAGCGTAGAGTCGGCAAGCTGTCCCATCCTGAGGGCAACATCGATTCCCTCCCGCACTAAATCGACATTGCGGTCATCAAGAACAACCTCCATGACGAGTTCCGGATGCCGGGCAAGAAACGCGGGTATCCGCGGCATCAGGTGAATCCGGGCAAAGGTTACGGCGGCGGAAACACGCAGTTTGCCCGTCAGCCCCGCCCCCGCGCCCCTGGCCGCAAGATCGGCTTCGTCCGCCTCCTCGATCGCCCGCCGTGCGCGCTCCAGAAAATTCAGACCCGCCTCCGTCGGCGCGAGCCCGCGGGTGGTCCTCATAAGAAGCTTCACGCCCAACCGATCCTCCAGCTGCGCGACGGTTTTCGAAACGGCAGGCTGGCCCACGTTCAAGCGGCGGGCCGCGGCTGAGAAGGAGCCGGAATCAACCACAAAAACGAAAGCCTCCATCGCCGACAGTCGATCCATAATTCATGCCCCACAGGAATTAGTAATATGCTCACGACCGCAGTGCCACATAGTTTGGGGAATGACCACTCTGCTCGCGTAAGCCCGAAAGCGTGGAGACGAAAGTGCAGAGGCCGGCTGGAAGAGTGCGGCGTGACGCCAAAGACTGCGGTGCCGAGCCCGAGAGTAGTGGAGAAGGCGCTCGCTCTACCACGGCTCTTCGGGCTGGCGATCACGCGCCCGATATCAGGCTAAGCGACGCATCCGGGCAGCCGACATCGCTCATCGCCACTTTAAAATACAGGCCTGCCGTCGTCTCGTTCCTGAGCGGGCGGCGCGGGACAATTTCCGGACAGTTAAACGCTATCGGCCAGCACCTGGACGATATAGAGACGGCGGGGGGCGTCATTCTCGCCGTTACTCCAATCGTAGAGCCGGCCGCGAAATACCACTACGGCTTGAAGATCTTGCACGATGCGGGCTCCGGCGTGGCGAGCGCCTATGGTCTATGTCCTCCGCCCATCAACTCCTCGTCCGCTCACGTATTGGCGGCGAGCGATCCGGCCGATCATGGACCGATCCCCGCAACGTTCGTGGTCGATCAACGGTCGCGGATCATCCTGTCACTGACTGATGCTCCGTTCGACAACAACTTGGTTCCCACCAACGTGGTCAGCGTCCTCAACGCGCTGCGCCGGCGCAAGGGGAGGACATCATGATATCGATGTCAAAACGTATCGGCTACGTCAACCGACCGTATCTGTATAGTAACGACGTTGGTGACCTGACGTCCGCTCGTAGCGGGTCGCTTCTGCGAGCCGATCGACATCACCGCCTGACGAAGGCCACGAGCAAGCCCAGGCCGCCTACGACTGGATTGGACCACGGGCGCCCCGCGCACCGGCAATACCGCCGATCAGTTCGCCATGCGCACCCGCGTACACCGGCACTGCGCTATTGCGATAGAACCGAACGCCATTTTGTTCGATCACGTGCAGCTTCATATTGAACGCGCCCTGCACCATCGCGGCACGTCCACTGGGCCGTCGGCGGAGCCGTTTACCGACTCAAATTCAACACGATTTTCTGGTTCAATTCGTGGCCGGCGTTCCCGCGCGTACAGCGGCCGAATTGGTCGGCGTCAATCGCCCCACAGCGACACCGTTCTTCCACAAGTTGTGCGAAGTGATCGCGGCCGGGCTCGCGTTGAAGGAACCGTGGTTTCCTCGGCAAAGTCGAAGCTGATGAGAGCTATTTTGGCGGCGCGCGCAAGGGCAAGCGGGGCCGTGGCGCAGCTGGCAAAGTGCCGGTGCTCGGACTGCTCAAGCGTGGCGGAAAGGTGCACGCGATCATGATCGATGACACGCGCTCGACGACCCTGACAGGCATGATCCGGCAGCATGTGCAGCCGCACAGCTTGATTTACACCGATGCTTACAGATCCTACGTGTCTTGGATGTGTCGGAGTTCAGGCACCGCCGCGTTAACCACGGCGAGCGGTTTGTCGATCGGGGCCGCCACATCAATGGCATCGAGAATTTCTGGAACCAGGCCAAGCGCCATCTTCGCCGCTACAACAGCATCCCACGCAGGCACTCCCACCTGTTCCTCAAAGAGTGCGAATGGCGGTTCAACTACCGGCCGCCGAGCCGCCAATTGATCGTTCTTCAGCAATAGGTGCAGGTTAATGAGTGACGACCTAGTCCGCGCCTCGCTTAAGCTGTGGATAAGTGGCTTGCCTACGTCAGACTCGTCGGCGGTCACTCCAGCAAGCCACTTACCCACAGCTCTCGACCGCGCAACGGTGGCGAAAGGCGTAGATTTTTGACCCCCCTTATCTAGGCCAGCCCCATATAAAATATAACGATGGAGGTCTGGAGGCCCTACCTCCAGCGGGGTCCAGGGGCAGAGCCCCTGGCCTTTTCTACAGCTTCTTATTACGAAACAAGTCCTCGGTGCGGCAACAATGCGCAGATCCTGAATAAACGGAGTAGTGATCAACCGCGTTCAACCGTTGCCGCTGATCCGATCAGCGACCTGATCTTGTCCGCATCCGCCGCGGTCGCAGGATTATAGACCACCATGCTAAGATCCGGCCGGCCATCCACCGCGAATGCTGAATAGTCGAAGGCAATCGGGCCCAGAACCGCGTGCCGAATGTGTTTCAAGCCCTCGCCAAAGCTACGCACATCGTTGTCGCGCCACATTGCCTTGAACTCGGGACTGAGCCGGCAGAGCTCATCCACGAGGGGCTCCACCTCCGCCGCCGCCGCCGCACGGGCCGCATCCACCCGGAACGCGCCCACCACGAACCGCGCCACGCTGTCCCAATCATACTGCGCGGCGCGAACCCGGGGATCGAGGAAGATGAAGCGCAGGATATTGCGCTGCTCGGGTGGCAGTGCGCCATAATCGGTCAGCATCACGCTCGCGGCCCGGTTCCAGGCAATGACGTCCCAGGTGGCAGTCCTGATCAGCGCCGGGCTCGGCTCCAGCGCATCGAGCACCCGCTGCAGGCGAGGTGTAACGCCGTCATCCTTCCGGTAACGCACATCGGGTGGGTGGCCGAGACCGAGCAGGAAGATGTGCTCACGTTCCACATCCGTCAGCATCAACGCGCGGGCGATCCGGTCGAGCACGTCCGCCGAGGGCGCGCCGCCGCGCCCCTGCTCCAGCCAAGTGTACCAGGTCGGGCTGATATTGGCGCGCTGGGCCACCTCCTCGCGCCGCAGCCCCGGCGTGCGCCGCCGCTCCGGTGGCAAGCCGAAGGCGGCCGGATCGAGCTTGGCGCGGCGATCCTTCAGATAGGTCCCAAGCAGATTCTCGCGGGTGGGATGCTCGTCCATCCTGTTAACCATTATACTAGGATAATCTCACTACTTTACCAGGATACACCGCGGCCCGACATCTGTCTCCAACGAAAACTGGAGAGTTTGCCCATGCGTGTATTCGTCACTGGTGCCACCGGCTGGGTCGGTTCCGCCGTCGTTAAGGAACTGATCGCCGCCGGCCATCAGGTGCTCGGCCTCGCCCGCTCTGACAATGGGGCGGACGCCCTGGCCGCTTCGGGCGCCGAAATTCATCGCGGATCGTTGGCGGATCTGAACAGCCTCAGAACCGGCGCTGCCCAATCGGACGGCGTGATCCATACCGCCTTCAACCACGATTTTTCAAAGTTCCAGGAGAATTGCGCGGAAGACCACCGCGCCATCGAAGCCATCGGCGCCGTGCTCGAGGGCTCCGATCGCCCCCTGCTGGTCACCTCCGGCGTCGCTCTCCTGGCTCCAGGCCGCGTGGCGACCGAGGCGGATGTGCCGCCGACCGACGCTGCTGCCTATCCCCGCAAATCCGAGGTCGCGGCGGCGGCACTGGTGGAACGCGGCGTGCGCGCAACAACCATCCGGCTCGCCCCGTCGGTGCATGGCCACGGCGATCACGGCTTCGTTCCGCGGCTCGTTCAATTCGCGCGTGAAAAAGGCGTGTCCGCCTATATCGGCGATGGGCTCAACCGCTGGCCCGGCGTGCACCGGCTCGACGCCGCCCGTCTCTATCGGCTGGCGCTGGAGCGCGGCACCGCCGGTGGCCCGTTTCACGCCATCGCCGAAGACGGCGTGCCGTTCAAGGCGATCGCCGAAGTAATTGGCCGCCGCCTGAACATTCCGATCGTTTCGAAATCGCCCGAAGAAGCGGCTGCGCATTTCGGCTGGTTCGCGATGTTCGCGGGCATCGACGCCCCGACGTCAAGCGCGCGCACCCGTACGGTGCTGGGCTGGCAGCCGGAACAGCCTGGACTTATCGCCGATATCGATCATCCGGCTTATTTTGTTCAGTAAGGAAGAAAGCACTTCTTTTTGAAAAAAGAAGCAAAAACTTTTGTCCATTGGCGCGCGCGTTCAATCGGCCACGCGCGCCATGTGGCAAAAGTTTTTTGGTTCTTTTTTTCAAAAAAGAACTGCTTGCCTTACCCTACTTTCCGCCACCCCGGTTTGTGTGGCTCGACAAACCGCATATCCACCGGTGCAATGCCGCAGATGGCGATAACCGCCGGCTCGCGGCCGTTCGCTACTACGCCGTCATAATGCGGCGTGTGCGCGACGCGGTGTACAAAGGTGCCGGCTGGCACTGGCATGCAGCGGGCTGGATCGAAGTCGGCGCCGCTATTAACCCACCATGTGCCGGACACAACCACGCAGAGCCGGTCCGTCACGTAGGTGTGCGGCGCGCTCATGTAGCCAGGAAACCATTTGATCAACTCGTAGTAGAGGCCATGTCCGGATCGGTTGCCGAACAGCGGCGCTGACGTGACGCTGTTTTTGGGATAGTCGGGGCGTAGCTGCCAGGGAATGTCGGCCGGCAAGGTCAGGATGGTCTCGGCCGGATCGAGCGGCGATGCCTGTGCCGCGACGGGAATCAACGCGGCGAGAAGCGGTGCCACCAGCAGATCGCGGCGTGGCACGTGCGTGTCCGGCATGGGCGGCTCCTGGCTGGGTCTCCAGCCAACACAAACGGGGGGCGCCGGTTCCCCATCGCATCCACGCGTCACACTCGATGGAGTCGAGCTCCGGCCCTGGTCCCGACGTGCCGGCCTCGTGGCCATTGCCGGCTATTGCGGGAGTTTGTTGCCGGTCAGAGTGGACCCAGCCGCTTGGGCGTACCAACTGGAAGCGATGGTGTCATTGCCTGGATCAAACCATGGCTGCACTGGTAATTACGATATCAGGCCAAGTCTTATAAGGGGAGATCGAGATTTTTCATGGGTAAGCAAAAGTACCGGGTATCGTCGGTCGCAACGGCTTCGGCCAGCGAGCTGTCCTAAGCGCGTCCGTCCTGGTACTTGGTTTGTGCGGGGCACAGTGTGTAGCCGCGCGCATGCCGCTCCAAATGGGTCAATATTTGTTTACTTCATGATGGCTACGGCGAAATCGTGCCGTGCCTCCAGCGGCAGGTTAAGTCCGATGCCGCCCGTGGCCGTCCGGTGCATTTATTTGCCGGCGAATTTCTGGCGATACGTTGCGGGAGGCAGATGCGGCGCGCTATTGGCATCCCTTCAATGGTGATCGTCGGCACAGTGGTGGCCGGCGCTTCGGCCAGCTGCTTTTCTAAACTGCCGCAGCGCGGCTGGCCCCCGGCCAAGCCGAACCACTGCCTCCGTGGGTTCAACGGCATGGCGTTGACGGCTTGGTGGTGCGGGTAAAAGCAGAGGCAATCTAGAAATGCCTATCAGGACTTGCCTAGCTCGTATCAACCAACAATAGCGGTTGGGACCGGAGAATTGCAGCTCGGGATATGCAGCAGCGCAAATGTGACCGGCCTTCGAGATCACTCACTGTATTGGCGGGATGAGAGAAAGCCGCAGCATGCCCATCCTCGTCATTCAGGCCCACCCTGGTCACTCGGGTAAGGCGGGTACGATGCGGTCGGCGACCGATCGCCACGCTCCCGGACGCATTCCTTGAAGCTTTCCGTTCGTGGTGTTTCTGATAAAAACCAATGGGGGAGGCGAGATTCAGATGGGCGTTTACGGAGGGTATCGACATGGCTGATGCGAAAGTTCCCGGCATCCATCCCTACACCGCGCCTGCCGGCGGCTGGGGCGCGCTGCGCGCCGTGGCGGAGGCGCTGCGTCGCCAGGGCGTGGTCGCCAGCGGCAGCAGCACCTTGCTGCATAACAATCAACCGGACGGCTTCGATTGCCCAGGCTGCGCCTGGCCGGACCCCAAGCACACATCCTCCTTTGAATTCTGCGAGAACGGCGCCAAGGCGGTCACCTGGGAAGCCACCAGCAAACGAACCGCGCCGGAATTTTTCGCGGCACACACGGTCAGCGAATTGTGGAATTGGAGCGACCATAACCTAGAAGGGCAGGGGCGCCTGACCCATCCGATGGTCTACGATTCAGCCACGGACCACTACATACCCATCGCCTGGGAGGATGCATTTGCCCGCATCGGCGAAAAGCTGCGCGCATTGGCCACGCCCGATATGGCGGAGCTCTACACCAGCGGCCGCGCATCCAACGAAGCCGCCTTTCTGTTTCAGTTATTTGGCCGGGCATATGGTACCAATAATTTTCCCGATTGCTCCAACATGTGCCACGAGGCCACCAGTGTCGGCCTGCCGGAATCGGTTGGTTTCGGCAAAGGCACCGTGGAGCTCGAGGATTTCGATCGCGCGGATGCCATCATCAGCATGGGTCACAACCCCGGCACCAATCACCCGCGCATGATGACAACCTTGCGTGATGCGTCGCGCCGCGGTGTGCCCATCGTCGTTTTCAACCCGCTGAAGGAACGCGCGCTGGAACGCTTCGCGGCACCACAAAATCCCGTGGAAATGGCCACGTTCAGTGCCACGGAAATCGCTTCCGCTTATCATCAGGTGCGCAATGGCGGCGACCTGGCCGTCATGAAGGGCATGATGAAGCATATATTGGCGCGCGACGCGGCCGATATCGAAGCGGGTGGTGCCGGTGTGCTCGATCAGGCCTTCATCGACGAGCACACGTTGGGGCTGGACGATCTTCGCGCCGATCTTGCGGCCACGAGTTGGAGCGACATCGAAACCGCCTCGGGCCTGCAGCGCGACGATATCGAAAGTGCCGCGGAAACCTACATCAGGGCCAAGCGTGTGATTCTCTGCTACGGCATGGGCATCACGCAGCACCGGCACGGCACCGAAACCGTACAGCAAATGGCCAATCTGCTGCTGTTGCGCGGCAATATCGGCCGCCCCGGTGCCGGCCTTTGCCCGCTGCGCGGCCATTCCAATGTGCAGGGTGACCGCACGGTGGGCATCACCGAAAAACCTAACGCCGCATTGCTGGACGGCATGGAACGCGCCTTCGGCTTCCGGCCGCCGGCCACGCATGGTCACGACGCGGTGGCGGCGATGCAAGCCATGCTTGCCGGCCAATCCCGTGTGCTGAT
>FSYC01000237.1_pt1 | contig 23592 bp, 17 predicted proteins | sample 1638431 | NCBI WGS metagenome assembly FSYC01 (sample SAMEA3914788, study PRJEB12502) | metagenome | biome: forest; material: soil | place: Canada | collected 2011-07-03 | depth 0.1 m | reverse complement strand
TGGAAAGCCTGTGCCGCCAAACAGTCACGGTGGCGGGGTATCCCGTGCATTTCGCCCCTGGCGAGACTATTCATACCGAGAACAGTTACAAGCATGGTCTCGCGGCGTTCCAGGCGCTGGCGCGCGAGGCGGGCTGGCAGGCCGACCGCGTTTGGACAGACAAGGACGCGCTGTTTACCATTCACGCCTTGCATAACCCGCGCTGAGCGCCGCATTCGGCCAGACAAGGCTGGCCGCGGGACGCGCGGTTGCGATAGGGTTGTGCAACGGTGCAGCGGGGTTCGCGCGTGACGATGAAACCGGTAACGCGCATGCAGGCGGCGGGATTATGCCTGCTGGCGGCCTTGCTGCTGGCCGTGGCCTGGCTGACCGATAGGCCAGCGGGCCCGGTAATGGCGTTGGCCGGCGGCGTGATAGGCTGGCTGGTCTGCCGGATGTCGGCTCCCGTTGCCGCACTGCCGCCAGCCGACTCCACGCCGGCGGCGAGCTCCGTCCAGGAACGCGATGAATGGACCAAACAGTTCTCCGCCTTGCGGCACGATCTACGCGGCATCCTGTCGCCCGCCATGCTGATCGCCGACCGCCTGCTGGCGCACCAGGACCCCGCCGTTCAGCGCGCCGGCGAGGTGGTAAACCGCACCGTAGAGCGTGCCGCCGCGCGCCTAGCCGAAAAACCCCCCTCCTAGAGCGGCTTCAACGTAAGTGGAGACATGGCGAGACCGATCAGGCCGCTCTAGCTCGTTGTTTGATCGAGCATTTTTATCAACCCATAATTGCCCCCCTCCGGGACAATTATGGGCTGATAATGCTTTAAAGCGGTCGTTCCAACCACGTAGACCCAAGGGGCCAAAGTTTTTTGGTTCTTTTTTTCAAAAAAGAACGCCTTCCTTTCTCACAGCGCCAGCGCCCTCTGCTCTGGCCAACGCGTGCGAACGCCGCTAAGCGACACGGCTGCGCGGTGGGGGCCCCACCGCCAAAAGGAGTCGATCAGCCGGTGTTATCCAGTGCGAACAGCGTGCGGTTCAGGCTCGCCGTTTCTCTATGTCTCTCCACCGCCATAGCCGGCAGCCTCGCCGGCTGCGGGGTGAAGCGCGCCATTTTTGGCGGTCCCGACCCCAATGCGCCGAAGGTGCTCACGGGCTTCATCGGCGGTGTGGTGGCCGACGAGCCGCGCGCGGCCTTGGCGGCCCGCCAGGTGCTGGCAGCGGGCGGCAATGCCGCCGATGCCGCGGTAGCGCTGGGGTTCATGTTGTCTGTGACGCTACCCAGCCGGGCGGCGCTTGGGGGCGGCGGTGCCTGCGTGGTGTACGCACCAGGCAACGGCAGCCCCAATCACGGCCTGCCCGAGGCCGATATGTTCCTGCCGGGCGCACCCGCGCAACGCGCCGGTGACCGGCCTGCGGCCGTTCCAATGCTGGCGCGCGGCCTCTATTTGCTCAGCGCCCAGTATGGCACGCGGAATTTTTCGGCCCTGGTGGCCCCGGCCGAAGAAGCGGCACGGAGCGGCTTCCCGATCTCCCGCTCGCTGGAGCAGGATTTGACACTGGTCGCCGGCCCGCTGGTGCAGGACCCAGAGGCGCAGGCCGTGTTTGCACCAAAAGGTGCGCCGTTGGGTGAAGGCGAAACGCTGATCCAGCCGAATCTCGCCACCACGCTGCGGCAACTGCGCACCGTCGGCGTGGGTGATCTCTACCAGGGCTTGCTGGCCCACCACATGGTGGAGGCGAGCGCGCAAGCCGGTGGGCCGATGAGCGTGGATGATTTGCGGCAGGCGCGTGCCACGCTGGTGGCGCCGATCGACCGTCCAGCCGGCACGGACCATGTGGCGTTCTTGCCTCTGCCCGCCGATGGCGGTGTCGCGGCAGCGGCGGCCTTCGCCGTACTGCAAAACGATCCAGCCGGATATCAAGCCGCGGGCGATACCAGCCAAGCCGTGGCGGCCCGTTTCCGCGCCCAAGGCGGCAGTGCCGACACGCTGTTGAGCCAGACAGGCACGGCCACGGCCCTGCCCGCCCTGCCCGCTTCCACCGGTTTCGTGGTGGTGGATCGCAAAGGGCAAGCCGTTGCCTGCACGCTGACCATGGATAACCTGTTCGGCACGGGCCGGATCGCGCCCGGCACGGGCATGCTGCTGGCGGCATCGCCGGCGGCCAAGCCCGCACCACTCCTGTCATCGGCGATTGCCTGGAGCCCGGATCGTGGTGCCTTCCGTGCCGCTGTCAGCGGTACCGGACAGAATGCGGCAGCACTCGCTACCGCTGCCGCACTTACCCAGGCGCTGGCTAGCGGCACGGCGCCCGTGCCCGATCCTGGCCGCGCGAATGTAATCTCCTGCCCGGCCTATCTGCCCGGCGGGGCCAGTAGCTGCACCTTCACGGTGGACAGCCGCGGGGCGGGGCTCGCGGCTGCGGGCAACTAAGCGCGGCATTACCGGACCGGGAGGTGATCCCGGCCCAGTGCGGTCCAAAAAAGTGCGATCCAAACCAGCGCGATCCAAACCAGTGCGAAAAAAAGGCCGGCAGGTAATTGCCGGCCTTCTCGCTGGGGGGTTTAGACCCGCGTGTCCGCGCGCTCGGTGGTTTGGTAGGACGGCGCGTTTTCCTGGAAGCCTTTCCAGCCCTCCTGCTCGTAGGCAGTGCGGCGCTGGGCCACGTCCACGCCGCGGCTACTGAGAATACGCTGCGCCTCGCCGACCCGGTTATCGTCCACGCGCGCTGTCACCAGAAAGCCGCCACGGCGGATACCCTCGGCATAGACATGCGCGTCCTGCTCGGAAACGCCAGCGCCCGTGAGCACGCCCACCAGGCCGCCCGCGCCGCCGCCAACCACGGCGCCCACACCCGCGCCGGCCAGCGTGGCCACGAGCCAACCGGCCGCAACCACCGGGCCCACGCCGGGGATAGCCATGGCACCGATGCCCGCCATCAGGCCGAGGCCACCGCCGATGATCGTGCCGGCAGCAGCACCAGCGCCAATAGCGTCGCTTTCGTGGTGGTCCGTGGCGGCAACCGCGACCGTATCGGTGGCGGCGGGCGCGTATTGACCGCTCTGGTTGCCGCCGATCAGGCTGATTTCGTCGTGCCCCATGCCGGCCGCTTCAAGGCCGCGGACGGTGCTCAATGCGTCTTCGTGGGTGTCGTAAAGCCGGGTAAGTGTACTGGTGCCCATGACGATTTCTCCGATGTTACTAGCGAACGCCTAGCGTTATTTGTTTTGATTTAATTATTGCTGTGCCGTCTGCCCAACGTTGCCTTTGTAATCGAGCCAGACACTGACGGACTGGCCGTCCTTTTGCGCTGTGCCGCGCCAGACGCCGTCCTGGTCCTTGGTAAGGCCGGAGACGTGGCTATAGCCCTTGTGCTGTATGCGGTGCCGGGCCTGGCCCTTGGTGAAGCTGTTCTTGCCCGTGGCCGGCTGGTCGGCACTGGCACCGGTGGTGGCCACCGCCTGGTTGTCATTGCCGGAGGCCGCTGCCTTGTCGCTGGGGCTGGCCGGCGCGGGGGCTGCCGGGTTGGCGGGGGCACCCATCGAGGTGCCACCCGGGGGCGGTGCATTGGTAGCGGGTGCCGGTTGCCCGAAGACGGCACCGGCCGCCAGAATCGATATCGCCGAGGCGAGAAATAGCCGTTTCATTTTTTCACTCCCGTGATCTGTTCACGGCCACACCAACGGCCGAAGCACCGGGATGGTTTTACGGGCGGCACGGCGGCGGCCGGGGACAGCGCTTGCGGGATGGCGCGTGCCGATTGGCTGCCGGCCGCGGCCCGCGATAACGCGGACCTTCCATACCCGGCTGGGCCTTGCCCCGTGGGCGCGGCCGCGTTTTGTGTGCCCCATGCTGAAAATCGGTACTGGCGCCCGCGCGCCCGCTTTCCTCGCCATGGATGTCGCTTCGGCCGCGTATCGGCTGCAAGCCAGCCTGCCGCCCGGCGCGCCGCACGTTATTCATATGGAGGTGGGCCAGCCTGGCACCGGGGCGCCGCTGGGCGCGCGCCGCGCCGCCGCCGCCGCCCTGCTGGCCGGCGATCCGCTGGGATACACGGAATCCATGGGACGCTGGTCGTTGCGTGAACGCATCGCCGTGCATTACCGGGATTGGTATGGCACGGACGTGGATCCCGCACGCATCGCCATTACCACCGGCGCTTCAGGCGCGTTTCCGCTGGCATTTCTGGCGGCATTCAATCCCGGCGACCGCGTGGCATTGGCCGCCCCCTACTACCCGCCTTACGTGAATATCCTGCGCGCCCTGGGGCTGGTACCGGTGATCCTGCCCGCCGATGCCGGGGCACGCTTCCAGCCTACAGTAGCATTGCTGGACCGCATGGACCCGCCGCCCGATGGGCTGATCCTGGCCAGCCCGGGCAATCCCACCGGCACGATGCTGCATCCCGATGAATTCGCAACACTGGCAAGCTGGTGCACGCGCAACGGCGTGCGGCTGATATCGGACGAAATCTATCACGGGCTGAACTGGGATGTACCGCTGAGCACGGCCGCGGACGTGCCCGGCGCCGTGGTGATCAACAGCTTTTCGAAATATTTTTCCATGACCGGCTGGCGCGTGGGCTGGCTGGTGCTGCCGCCCGATCTGATGCGGCCCGTGGAATGCCTGGCACAGAATTTTTTCATTTGCGCGCCGCATGTGTCGCAATTGGCGGCGGAAGCAGCCTTCGACTGCCAGGACGAATTACGGGCGAATCTGACACAGTACCGGGCGAACCGGCGCTTCCTGCTGGACGCGCTGCCACCGGCGGGCTTTCCGCAACTCTCGCCGGCGGAGGGCGCGTTCTACCTGTACGCCGACGTGGCCGACCGCACCAATGACAGCGTGGAATTCTGCAAGCAAGTTCTGCACGAAACCGGCGTGGCGGTCACGCCGGGCGTGGATTTCGACGCCGAGCGGGGACGGCATTTCCTGCGGTTCAGCTACTGTGGGGTCGAGGCGGATATGCGCGATGCGGCGGGGCGGCTGGAGCGGTTTTTTCAACGGTAGGGTTGGAGAGTAAGCGCTGGGGGGACAGTGCCTGTCCCCCCAGACCCCCCGTCGAATATGAGAATACGTGGCCTTCGCCAACGCTGATCGTGATCGCAACCATGTCGCACGGCCTACCTTGTTGGCTCGCTTCGAATGGCACCCCCGGATGAGAGTGTCTCGGGCAGGTCGTGGCAATGCGCGATCAAGACCATCCATCTCCCCGGAATATAGGACGCCGTGGCCTGTGCCGAGGGCGGTACCATGCCGATACGATGACAGCAGGCAACGAAAAAATAGCGAAACAGGGCCGCCGTGTTCGGAACACGTGCAACGCCTGGGACTTCAGCGCCAGCGCTGGCCACCATTGCCTGGGCAATTCTATCCCTGCGATGGAGCGAGCATGCTCTCCAGCTTAGCACACGCTTGGCGAACCGGCTCAGCGAAGGTATCGAAAGTTCACCGACAGCGAAATAAACAGAAGTTGTTGCTTCCGCGAAAAAAGCAGCAAAAACTGTTACTTCTGGTGCTGGATCGCGGCACATGGCCGCGACCCACGCCAACCTTATTTCAATATCGTTCGGCCGGCATACATCGCCGTCCGGCCTAGTTCCTGTTCGATCCGGATCAGCTGGTTGTATTTCGCAGTACGGTCACTGCGTGATAGCGAGCCCGTTTTGATTTGGCCGCAATTGGTTGCCACCGCCAAGTCGGCGATCGTCGAATCCTCGGTCTCGCCACTGCGGTGGCTCATCACGGCCTTCCAGCCCGCCCGCTGTGCCAGTTCCACCGCTTCCAAAGTCTCGGATAATGTGCCGATCTGGTTTACTTTTACCAATACGGCGTTCGCCGTGCCTGTCTCGATGCCGCGCCGCAGCCGCTCAGGGTTTGTCACGAACACATCGTCGCCAACCAATTGAAGGCGGTTGCCCAGCCGCTCGGTCATGAGCTTCCAGCCATCCCAGTCATCCTCGGCGCAACCATCCTCGATCGACACGATTGGATAGCGTTTCACCAGCGCCTCCAAATAATCCACCATGCCGGCGGCATCGAACGACTTGCCTTCGCCATCAAGCTTGTAGACGCCGCCCTTGAAGAACTCGGTGCTGGCGCAATCCAGCGCAAATGTCACGTCCTCGCCCGGGCGGTAGCCGGCCTTTTCGCACGCTTTCGTAATGAATCCGAGCGCTTCGTCGGCCGATTTCAAATTCGGCGCGAATCCGCCTTCATCGCCCACATTCGTATTGTGGCCCGCATCACGCAGCGCTTTCTTCAGGGCCGCGAAAATCTCCGACCCGATCCGTACCGCATCGGCCACGGTGCCGGCGGCAACCGGCTGGATCATGAACTCCTGGATGTCGATTGGGTTGTCGGCATGCTGCCCGCCATTGATGATGTTCATCATCGGCACCGGCAGCACGCGCGCGAAAATACCGCCGATATAGCGGTACAATGGCATGGACAGTTCGTCGGCCGCGGCTTTCGCGGTGGCGAGCGAGACCGCGAGGATTGCATTGGCGCCGAGCCGGCTTTTGTTCGGCGTGCCATCCAGATCGATCATCGTCTCATCGATCAGCAATTGCGCATCGGCATCCATACCGCCCAGTGCATCGAAGATTTCACCTTCCACGTGTTCCACGGCGCGCAGCACACCTTTGCCGCCGTAGCGGGCCTTGTCGCCGTCGCGCAATTCGACGGCTTCGTGGGCGCCGGTGCTGGCGCCGCTGGGCACCGCGGCGCGGCCGGTGGCGCCGCTTTCCAGCGTCACGTCCACTTCCACCGTGGGGTTGCCCCGGCTGTCGAGGATTTCGCGGGCGGTGATGTCGATGATGGCGCTCATGAGGGCTCCGGGGATTTTGGCGGGGTATAGCCCCCCTCACGGAGGGAAGGCCAGGGGCTCTGCCCCTGGACCCCGCTGGGGCCTGAGGCCCCAAACCCCCATCTATTGTACTAACCCAAAATGGGGTCTGGGGACTTGTCCCCAGCGGGGGTCCGGGGGCAGAGCCCCTGGCCTTCCTTCAACCCTTCCCGTAAATCCCCCTCTATGCTGCTCCTCACCTGGCACGGCACCATCCTCCGGGTGGACCAGGCCCAAAACCGCCTCAGCCATGCCCCCCCGGTTCCCGTGCGAGGCATCGCGCGAGACCTGCGGGTCGATATCCAGCCCCCCCTTACCGCCGCCACCCCGATCGGTGCCGGCATGGAACTGGTTCCCGGCACACGCCCAGGCACCGTGCACCTGCATCGCAACGGCCTATACGTCACGATCAACCGCGATACCGCTTTCCCCCCGTGCGACCATCCCGAACCCATTGAAACCGATGCCCTGCTGCCGCTGGCGGACGCCGAAGCGGCCACACTGCGCGGCCTGCTCGCCGGCGCCTGGCAACACATCAATGGCCAGATCACGCCAACGCTCGCGCCCGGCTTTAAACTCATACTAGATACCGAAACAATCGACCTGATCGACAACCGCCCGGTTTCGCTGCCCGACGGCACGGTGCAGATAACCGGCCTGATGCGCCTGACGCCGGCGCCCGCCCAGCCACCCGCGCCGGAATGGCATTTGCGCCCCGCCCCGCCCGGGCCGCGGTGCCGCCCGGTGGCCAACGACGCAGCATTTCACGCCACCCCAGACAGCCGCCTGATGCTGTCCAGCCCCGCGGAACGTTGCACCCTGCCCATGGCCGCGCACCGCAGCGACCTCGACTGGCTTTATCGCAATCCGCAACAAAACCTCGCTTCCGGCCTGCAAAGCTTCAGCCTGGAGCTGGTGCACGAAGCAAATCCCTGGGTATTGCTTAACCGTTCCGTTGAAGGCACGATCCTGACACCCGATGGCGTATCAAACGCACCCGGCCGCCTCTATGCCCTGTCCACCCCTTGGCCGGATGGGTTGGCCCGCGAGGCGGGAGAGACCTTCCTCAACACCCCCGCCCTGCGCGGCGCCCCGGTGCTGGAGGGGCCGCACGCCGTTTTCTATAACACTGACATCACCGGCTACGGCCACTGGCTGCTCGATGCGCTAGTTCCGCTCTGCGTCATGCAGCCCCATCTGCCGCCCGAAACAACCTTGCTGCTGCCGGCAACTTTGGCGGACTCAGGGCCATTCGATCGCCTGGCCATGCTGAAGGCATTCGGCTTCGATGATACGGCCGCCATCATGATGCCCGCCGGCCCCTGCCAAGTACAGAACCTCTACTGGCCCAATCACCGCGGCATCGATCAAATCCCAGCCACGGCCCTCGATGCGGCCCGCAACCGCGCACTGCACCGCCTGCCGCCCGCCACCGCCCAGCGCCGCCGGATCTACATCCAGCGCCCAGGCACACGCCGCGTGACGAACGCGCGCGCCATAGAACATCGCCTGAAGCAGAACGGCTTCGAGTTCCATGCCATGGAAAATCTATCCTTGATGGAACAGATGGATGTGTTCCGCCATGCCGAATGTGTTGTTGGCGCGCATGGCGGCGCCTTGGCAAACCTGATTTTCTGTCAACCCGGCACCAAGGTTATCGAATTGGCACCGGATCGCGCCTACCGCCCCTGCTTCACCGCCATATCCAGCAAACTGGGCCTGGTGCACGCCATATTGCCATGCCCCACCAGCGACGGCACCGATAACGGCGACCTGCGCGTGGATGGCGAGCGGCTGGCCGCACTGCTGCGCATGCTCCTCCAGCGGCTTTGAGGACGCCACCATGAAAATCGGCATCCTCTTCAACTGCCAGCACGAAGGCCTGGGCCTAGCCCTGCGCGCCCTGCGCCCGAACGACGAGATCATTGATTTCTCGTATCAGACACCGTCCGATGATCCAGGTGCACCAATGCGCATCGCCGCGATCCTGGCCGGGTGCGACCACGTGGTAACGCTGGACCTGGCCCCCGGCTACGGCCCACTCGGCACGGATCTGCTACGCCGCAACGTCCGCCGCCTGCATTTGCTGCCCTATTTCCGCTTTGCCGGATTTCATCCCGACACCGTCAGCGTCAATGTCGGCCAAATGCCGTTGGATGGACCCACGGGCGGCTATCATTCACGCATCGCGGTCGCCGGTTTCCTGGCCGGCCTCTCGCCACGCGCCACGGCGGATTTGTACAACCGCCTGGCCTTCCGCCGGCTCGGCTATTTTGATGTCTTTGCAGAACAGCATGCCTTGCTGCTGGAACGTTACGCCACATATCGCATCGATCTGCGTGCGGCATTCGACCGTTGGGTGGCCCAAGGGTGTTTCATGCACAGCATCAATCATCCGCGGATGCGCGTCATGCTGGATCTGGCGCTGGCCGTCTGTGCCATGGCGGGCCTGCCGCCGCCTGCCACCCTGCCAGCCGAAGCCGATCTTCCAGACCCGCTGCGCGGCCACGCCACCCACCCATTGTTTTCTGACATCGCGGTGGCACTGGATATCGCGCCGGCTGGCGCCTTTCGCGGTGCTGCCGTAGGCGGCGTCATACCGCGTGGTTTGAGCAGTGAAGCTTTTGTTGCTGGCAGCCACACCACATTCCAGCGCGCGCCGCTGGGTGCCTTGCGCCGCGTGGACGGCATCAAGGCGGCGATGAGCGCGCTGGGCCTGGAGGAGCGGCCCCGGCCCCGGCCCCAGCCGCCCACACTCACCAGCCACTCCGCCGCTTTCCTTACCTTTCATGGCCGCGTGCTGGCCATCGAAACCGCCAGTGCCATGCTCGTGCAACAACCATTGCTGTCGGATGATCCCGACCTCACGGACCTGATCTTCACGATCCCGTCGCTGCCCATCACCACGGAAGCAATGTCCGCCATGATGGGCGGTGTTTCCATCGCTCCAGCGCGGCGCCCCGGCACCGTGTCATTGCGCCGCCGCTCAAAATATCTGTGCGCCGCGTTGGGCGAGGCCGTGCTGTTCAATCGCGACAGCGTCACCGACTGGGAGGGCCTGCTGCCGATCCGCCACGGCGACCTGGAAAACCTACGCATCCTACTGCGCGGCGCCTGGGTCACCGATACCGGTACGCGCCTGCCGGCCGCGGCCAACCGCATGTTGCCCGATTTCACGCTGGCCTTGGGCGGGCTGCGGGTGGATCTGTGCCAGCATATGCCGCTGCCGCGCCCAAGCGAGGACGGCATTACACGCTTTGAAATCACCACCGGCGAGCAGACGCTGATCCTGGAACCAGATCCCTCCCCCAGGGCGCGCCAGGAAATCCTGTTGTATGAGGCGCCGGCGCATCTCCGCCCGGAATATGTCGGCTCACCCGAGGAATTCCGCTTGGCGGTGGACCGCCGGCTGAAGCTGCAAGGCGATCCCGAGATTTTGCATCCACCGATGGATGTCTCCAATACGGACCGCGACTGGCTGTACACGCAATATTTCGACAAGACTGAACCATACGGTATCGGCCGGCGCGCCTATCATACGACAATCGTCCGACGGCGCGATACGGTTTTGTTGCTTGGTCGGACCGTTGAAGGCGTGCTGCTGACCGAGGGTGGCGTGGTCAAGGATTTCGGGTCCGTCGCGCGGTCCTCAAAGCTGGCCGCCAATATCCGGGCCGCGGGTCCTGACCGGCTGCTCGATCGCGACGTTATCGAGACGGCACCCAGCCTGGATGGCCCGGTCTGCGTCTTCTATAACAGCAAACTTAACGACTATTTTCATTGGCTTACAGGATCCATACTGGCGCTGCACGTGCTGGCACCGCATCTTCCGCACGGCACGCGCCTGGTGCTGCCGCGCGCCACCTCAAATAATCGCCGGGCCGCGCAACCCGTCCTTGATCACGCAGGTTTTCTACCTGCCTTGGGCTTCGCCAAATTCGCTACCCTGGAAATGGATACCCAAGCTGTCCGGCTGGCCGATGCCATCTGGCTGGAAAATGACTCGGTATTGGCCTTGCCAGCGTCCCAACTGCAATCGTTCCGCGCCCGGGCCGCCGCCATGCGCCCGGCGTCTGGCGGGCCCAAAAGACGCATCTATATCAAGCGCGCACAACACCGCCGCATCGCCGAAGCCGAACTTCTGGAATCCTTTCTGGCACAGCAGGGTTTCGAAACGGTGGCCTTGGAATCCATGGCGATTACAGAACAGATGGACTTGTTCGCCCGCGCCGAAATCGTGATCGCCGTCCATGGCGGCGGCTTGGCGAACCTGCTCTTTTGCCCGCCCGGCACACGGGTGCTGGAATTGACGCCTGATTGCGAATACCGCCCCTTTTTCTGGGCGATCGCGCAGAAACTTGGCCTGCTCTACAGCGTGCTGCCCTGCCCCACCAATGATGGCAGCTTCAACGGCGACCTGATAGTGGATTTGCCACGTCTGCGGGCCCTGCTGCGCATCGTGCGATCCACGCTGGCGTAGGGCGCCGAAGGGGGCACCCAGGCCGACTTCGGCACCACGGGGCCAACTCCCGCGCGGCGCCCTTCAACCAGCCTGGCGTTCGTGCCACACTGCCGGCCCAACCCAGGGCGCAGCATGTCAACCCACCCTTATCGCGGCCTGCCGGCCGACCAGTTCTGGAGCACCGCCATCAAGCCGGTGGCAGCCGAGACCCTAGATCCCGTCCGCGACGTGAAATTCACCTTTTCGCCGGCTGACCCGGTGGCTGCGGCCGGCTCCTGCTTCGCTCAGCATATCGCCCGGCATCTGCAACAAGCCGGCTATAATTACCTGCAAACCGAGACCCCGCTTTCAGCCGCCGAACCCGTGTTTTCAGCCCGCTTCGGCAATATCTACACCACGCTCCAGCTGCGACAGCTCATGCTGGCCGCCTACGGCCTGCACCGTCCGGCGACGCAGGCCTGGCGCCGCGCCGATGGCCGCTTTATCGATCCGCTACGGCCGCAACTCTTTCCCGAGGGCTTCGCCACCGCCGAGGACGTGATCAGCCAGCGCCGCACCCATTTGGCCGCGGTACGCCGCGTGTTTCAGGAGTGCCGCGTGTTCATCTTCACGCTCGGCCTCACCGAAGCCTGGCTAGCCGCCGACGGCACGGCACTCCCCGTGCCCCCCGGCGTGATTGGCGCGGATACATCCGGTGGCGACACCACGTTCCACAACTTCACGGTCGCCGAAATGCGGCGGGACATGGATGCGTTCTTGAGCGACCTGCTCGCCGTGAACCCCACAGTGCGCGTCATCCTCACCGTATCGCCGGTTCCGCTCGTCGCCACCTATGAGCACCGGCACGTGCTGGTATCGAACACCTACAGCAAGGCAGCCTTGCGCGTCGTGGCCGAGGAAACGGCAGCCGCCCACGCTGAAGTCGCCTATTTCCCGAGCTACGAAATCATCACCGCGCCGCAGGTGGCCGGGCGTTATTTCGAAGCGGACCTGCGCAACGTCAGTGCCGCGGGCGTGGACCACGTCATGCGTGTGTTCGCCGCCCATATGATGAGCGCCACAACCCCACCCGAACCCTTGCCGGGCCCCCGTGCACGCGATGCGGTTGTTGTGCCTACCGACGAGGCACGCGCCCGGTACGCGGCATTGGCGGATATCATTTGCGATGAGGAGCTGCTGGATTCAGCGAAATAAGAAAGGAAGAGTTCTTTTTTGAAAAAAAGAACCAAAAAACTTCTGACTCTTGGTGCGCGCGTTGGATCAAACGCGCACACCAATAGATAAAAGTTTTTGCTTCTTTTTTCAAAAAGAAGTGCTTTCTTTCCCTTACGCGTTCAAACGAAACAGCAAGCACGACCTGGCCGTAACCTGATACACCTCGCCGATATCCAGCGGCTCTTCCCGTGTATTGTCAGGCGTGTTGGTGTCGAACAGCAACTTCCAGTGACGCCCGTCCGTACAATCCGGCAGTGTAAACCCAACCATGTCGTGATACGCATTCATCACGAACAACAGAGTTACTGCACGGCCCCGGCGCCGAATGCCAGTGGCTTGCGCGCGCCCGTCCATCAGCATGCCGAAGCAGCGCATATTGACGTCGCCCCAGGCCTCGTCTGTCATTTGGTCGCCCGAGGCGTTGATCCAGGTCACGTCCCTTACCTGAAGTTCCTCGTTCCATTCCCCAGTCATGAAGCGGCCACGCCGCAGGATGCGGTATTCATGGCGGAGTTCCGTCAATTTTTGTACGAAACGGGTCAGGACCTGTCCCTTCTCCTTGATGTCCCAATTCACCCAGGAGATTTCATTATCTTGGCAATAGGCATTGTTGTTGCCGTTCTGGGTGCGGGCGAATTCGTCGCCGGCCAGAATCATGGGGGTGCCCTGGCTCAACAGCAACGTGGCCATCATGTTACGCATCTGGCGATTGCGCAGCTCGCAGATTTCGTCGTCGTCGGTTGGGCCCTCCGCGCCGTGGTTCCAGCTATGGTTATTATCACTGCCGTCGCGGCTGTCCTCGCCGTTGGCTTCGTTATGTTTCTCGTTGTAGCTGACCACGTCGTTGAGCGTGAAACCGTCATGTGCGGTGATAAAATTCACGCTGGCCCATGGTTTGCGGCCCCGCCGGCTGAACGTGTTGGCGCTGGCAGATAGCCGCTCGGCCATTTCGGCCGCCGGGGCATCGCCCTTCCAGAAGGCCCGCGTGGTATCACGAAAGCGGTCGTTCCATTCGGCCCAGCCGGGCGGAAAGCCACCCACCTGGTATCCGCCCGGCCCACAATCCCATGGCTCGGCGATGAGCTTCACGCCGGAAAGCACGGGATCCTGACTGCATGCCTTTAGAAAACCGCTCTGTTCGTCGAACCCATGCGGCTCGCGGGCCAGGATGGTTCCAAGATCGAAGCGGAAGCCATCAACCTGCATTTCCTGCGCCCAGTAGCGCAGGCTATCCGTCACCATTTGAATGACGCGCGGGTGCGACAAATTCACCGTGTTTCCGGTACCCGTATCATTGATATAGAAACGTTTTTGATCCGGCAGCAGGCGGTAGTAGCTGGCGTTATCGATGCCGCGGAAAGAGAGGGTCGGGCCAAGTTCGGTGCCCTCGGCGGTATGATTATAGACGACGTCCAGAATCACCTCCAGGCCGGCGTCGTGCAGGCGGGCCACCATTTCCTTGAATTCGGCATTCGCGGAACCGGGATTGGTGGTATAGCGCGGATCGGGCGCGAAGAAACCAATCGTGTTATACCCCCAGAAGTTGGTCAGGTTTTTCTTCAGTAGATAATCGTCGTTGATGAACGAATGGATTGGCAGGAATTCCACCGACGTCACGCCAAGCGAACGAATATAATCCACGATCTGCTTTTGGGCCATGCCGGCAAAGGTGCCGCGCAACACCTCCGGTACATCGCTATGGCGCTTGGTGAAGCCGCGCACATGGGTTTCATAGAAGATCGTATGTTCCCACGGCACGCGTGGCTTTTGCGAGCGGCCCCAGGTGAAGGCCGGATCCACCACGCGACATTTCGGCATGAACTTGGCGCTGTCCCGCTCGTCAAAAGTCATATCGGCGCCGTCATCACCCACAATGTAGCCAAACACCGCCGGGTCCCATTTTAACTCGCCGACGACGGCTTTCGAATACGGGTCCAGCAGCAGCTTGTTATGGTTGAAGCGGTGACCTTCCTCGGGCGCGTAGGGGCCATAGACGCGATAAGCGTACACCGTGCCGGGGCGGGCTTCATGCACGTAACCATGAAAAATTTCGTCAGTGTATTCCGGCAGTTCGATGCGCTCCAGTTCGGTCTCACCGGACTCGTCGAACAGGCATAGCTCCACTTTGGTGGCGCTGGCGGAAAACAGGGCAAAGTTGACGCCCAGGCCATCCCAGGTCGCTCCCAGTGGATAGGGCAGACCTTCGGACAGGCGGGATTGATGCGCGGCGCCGCTCATGCGGAAGGCACTCCTGATCGGTGAGGAATGCTGCTTCAACCAAAACGCAACCCTCCGGTTGCGTCGGGGTCCGCGAAAGAGAGGAGGCCGCGAAACAAGCCCCCTGCCCAGCCAGCCCGATTGCGGCTAGGAAGCCCGCGCGATGAACGATCAAGCCCCTCCCAACCCCGCCTTGCTGCCCGCCGGGCTGCGCGACCTGCTGCCGCCGGAAGCCTCTGCCGAGGCGGCGGGCGTGGAGGCGGCGATGGCCGTGTTCGCGGCCCACGCCTATGCCCGCGTGAAGCCGCCCTTGCTGGAATTCGAGGACAGTTTCCTGGGCGGATCGGGCGCCGCCGTGGCCGACCAGAGCTTTCGTATCATGGACCCGGAGAGCCACCGCATGATGGTGTTGCGGGCTGACATGACGCCGCAGGTGGCGCGCATCGCCGGCACAAGGCTGGCCAACCAGCCCCGGCCCCTGCGCCTCTCCTACGCCGGACAATGCGTCCGCGTCCGCGGGGCGGCGGGCACCGACCGGCAGGTGCCCCAGGCCGGGATCGAGCTGATCGGCGCCGACAGTGCCGCGGCCGACGCCGAGGTGATGCTGGTGGCCGTGGAAGCGCTTGCGGCCTTGGGCCTGGCGCGCCTGAGCCTGGACCTGACATTGCCGCCGCTGGTGCCCTCGCTGCTGGACGACGCCGGCGTTACGGGCCCGGCGCGGCTGGGTTTGTCACGTGCCCTGGATCGCAAGGACGCGGCAGGCGTGGCTGAATTCGGCGGCGCGCTGGCGCCGATGCTGACCGAACTGCTGCTCGCGGCCGGGCCCGCGGCCACGGCCCTGGAAGCCCTGCGCCGCGCCCGCTTGCCTTCCGTGTGCCGAGAGCTGGCAGATCGTTTGCAGGATGTGGTGGACCGCGTGCACGCCGCGGCACCGCAGCTTCGGCTGACGGTGGACCCTCTCGAATTCCGCGGCTTCCGGTATCATACCGGCCTTGCATTGACGCTGTTCGCCCCAGGGCGGCACGAGGAGCTGGGGCGCGGCGGACGTTACTTCTCCGCGGATGGCGAGCCCGCGACCGGCATTACACTTTACGCTGACGCAGCCTTAAGAGCGGCAACGCGGCCGCCCGCACCGGCCACGGTTTACGTGCCCGCCGGCACGCTGCCGGCCGTGGCGCGCGGGCTTCGTTCGGCGGGGTTTGCTACCCTGGCAGGACTAGTGCCCACCAAGGATGCGGAGGCTGAGGCGCGGCGAATGAAGTGCTCGCATGTGCTCCTGGGGGACGCGGCGGTCGAAATTAAACAGTAAGGCCAAGGGGCTTTGCCCCCTGGACCCCCATTGGGGCCTGATGCCCCAAACCCCCGGAATGGGGTCTGGGGCCTAGGCCCCAGCGGGATCCAAGGGCAGAGCCCTTGGCCTTCTTCGGAGACATCATGGCAAACGTAGCAGTAATCGGCGCGCAATGGGGCGATGAAGGCAAAGGCAAAGTCGTCGACTGGCTCGCGAGCCGCGCCGATGTGGTGGTGCGTTTCCAGGGCGGCCACAACGCCGGCCACACCCTGGTCGTCGGCAACGAAACCTACAAACTCTCGCTGCTCCCCAGCGGCCTGGTGCGCGGCAAGCTCGGCATCATCGGCAACGGTGTGGTGGTGGACCCATGGGCGCTACTGGCTGAAATCGAACGCGTGCAGGCCCAAGGCCTGAGTGTTACCCCCGAAACGCTGCGCGTCGCGGAAAACGCACCGCTGATCCTGCCGCTGCACGGCGCGCTGGACCGCGCGCGCGAAGCCGCACGGGGCGAGGCCAAGATCGGCACCACCGGCCGCGGCATCGGCCCGGCTTACGAGGACAAGGTGGCCCGCCGTGCCATCCGCGCCTGCGACCTGGCCGAGCCGGAAACGCTCTCCACAAAGCTCGACGAGCTGCTGCTGCACCACAACACACTGCTACGCGGCCTCGGTGCCCCCACTTTCGAAAAGGCCGAGCTGCTGGCCCAATTACTCGAAATCGCCCCCAAAATCCTGCCCTACGTGGAGCCGGTTTGGGAACGGCTGGACACGTTGCGCAAAGCCGGCCGCCGCATTCTGTTCGAGGGCGCGCAAGCCGTCATGCTGGATGTGGATCACGGCCCCTACCCGTTCGTCACCAGCAGCAACACGGTCGCGGCCACGGCCGCCAGCGGCGCCGGCGTTGGCCCGGCGGCAGTGGGTTTTGTCCTCGGCATCGCCAAGGCGTACTGCACCCGCGTGGGCTCCGGGCCCTTCCCTACGGAGCTGAAGGACGCAGTAGGCCAGGAGCTGGGTGATCGCGGCCACGAATTCGGCACCGTCACCGGCCGCCGCCGGCGTTGCGGCTGGTTCGATGCGGCATTGGTGCGCCAGGCCGTGAAGGTGGGCGGCATCCACGGTTTGGCTCTGACCAAGTTGGACGTGCTGGACGGGTTTCCCGAGTTGAAACTGTGCGTCGGCTATCGCATTGGCGGGCAGGAATTCCGTCATCTGCCGGCGGCACAAGGCGCGCAGGCCCAGGCCGAGCCGATTTACGAAACCTTGGAGGGCTGGAGCCAGTCCACGCGCGGCGCGCGCAGTTGGGCGGAGCTCCCGGCCCAGGCCATCAAATATGTGCGCCGTATCGAGGAACTGGTCGAAGCGCCGGTGACGCTGCTCTCCACCAGCCCGGAGCGTGACGACACGGTACTGGTCCGCGATCCGTTTCAGGACTAGGAGGACAAAGCGAAGGCAAGCAGTTCTTTTTTGAAAAAAGAACTGCTTGCCTTCATTTGTGCGTGAGCCACGCCCCATGCCGATTGATATGATGCCTGAAAGCGGGGCCGGGGGCAGATCCCCTGCTGTTGGTAACCGGCGTCACTCTTGGCGCAGGGCATCGGCGATCCGCCGAACCCGCCCGCCGCCATCCACCAGCAGCACATCGAACCGCGCGCCCGCCCGGCCCCATGCCGGGTTCTCCGCCATCAGGATCTCACCGGCCGCGAGCAAGCGCGCCTGCTGCCGGGACCCTAGCGCGTAGGCCGCCCGCGTCAGGTCCGCCCGGCACTTCACCTCCACGAACACCAGCAGCCCATCACGCTCGGCCACCACATCGATCTCGCCGGCCTTTGTGCGCCGCCGGCGCGCCAGGATTGAAAAACCGTCCTTCACCAACGCCGCGCAGGCGGCATCCTCGGCGCGCATGCCCAGCGCCGCGTTGCTGGCGGCGGCCTTGCCGGCAGGTGGGCGCGGGATCAGCGCCGCAACCCAGTCAAAATCGCCGCCTCATGCGCCGCCGTCACGGCAGCAACGCCACCGCTGACCATGCGCAATTGCATCCATGCGCGAATTGCTACGTCACTTGCCGCGCATACTTCCCGCATTACGCGGCAGCCTCGGCATTCAAATGGCGGCGACGGATCATACCGCCATTAAGCAACGTTTCACTTTAGCAGCAAGAGACCGCACCATGCGCGCCGCTGCGCGACATGGCCTGGCAACGCTCTGATGGCGCCTGACAAGCCGGCACGCCCGCTGCGGGGCGAAAACGAAACCAGCGAAACGAACACCCGCACCCTGGCCTTCTGCCCAGCGCCCGCCTAAACCGCCGCATGCGCGCCGCCATCGGTTTCATCATGGTCACGATCACACTCGACATCCTGGGGATGTCTGTCGTGGTGCCCGTGCTGCCGCCGCTGATCCAATCCATGGAAGGCGGCAGCGCTATCGCCGCCGCCCATGCGGTGGGTATCTTCGCCACCGCCTGGGCGCTGATGCAGTTCATCTTCTCGCCGGTACTAGGCGGATTATCGGACCGGTTCGGCCGCCGCCCGATCATTCTGCTCTCTAATCTGGGCCTAGGCCTGAACTACTTGCTGATGGCCCTGGCGCCCAACGTCACATGGCTGTTCGTTGGCCGCGTCGTCTCCGGCATCACGGCAGCGAGTTTCTCCTGCGCCAGCGCTTATATCGCGGACATCACACCGCCCGATAAGCGCGCCGCGCGCTTCGGCCTGATTTCGGTCGCGTTCGGTTTCGGCTTCATCGCCGGCCCCGTGCTCGGCGGCCTTCTCGGTGCCATCAATCCGCGTTTGCCGTTCTGGGTTTCGGCCGGGCTGAGCCTGACGAACTTCCTGTTCGGCTGGTTCGTGCTGCCCGAATCCCTCGCCCCGGACAAACGCGCGCCATGGAACTGGCGGCGCGCCAACCCGGTGGGCGCGCTGCAATTACTGCGATCCCATCCCGGCCTGCCCAGCCTGGCCACGGTCGGATTTCTCGGCCTGATCGCCCAAAATGTGCTGCCGACGATGACCGTGCTCTACGCCATCAACCGTTATCATTTCACGATGCACGAACTCAGCTGGATGCTGGGCGCGATGGGGCTGTGCAGCGCATTCGTGGGTGGCCTGCTGACCGGCCGCGTGGTCGCCCGCATTGGTGAGCGGCGGGCCTTGTTGCTGGGCCTGTGCTGCGGTGTCACCGGCTTCGTAATGATGGGCCTGGCGCCGACCGGCGCCATGTTCCTGCTTGCCCTGCCGGTGCTGTCGTTGCGCGGCATGGCCGATCCTGCGCTATCGGCGCTTATGACGCGCAAGGTGCTCGCCCACGAACAGGGCGCGTTGCAGGGCGCCATGAGCAGCCTGCTGGGCATCGCCGGGCTGTTCGCGCCGGTGATGTTTACTGAAAGCTACGCCTTCTTCCTGCAGCCCCACCACGGCTGGGACGTGCAAGGCGTGCCCTACCTGATTTCCGCCATCCTGCTATTGGCCGCGGCGCTCCTGGCAAGCTGGCGGATTGGCTGGCGGCCGGCGGTGCTGGTTTCGGATCGACTAGGTGCACCGTAGAAAGAGTTCTTTTTTGAAAAAAAGAACCAAAAAACTTTTGAATATTGGCGCGCGCGTTGGATCCACCGCGCGCCCCAAGGAGCAAAAGTTTCTTGGTTCTTTTTTTCAAAAAAGAACTCTTTCTATTGCTGAATCAATTCATAATCCATCGACAATATAACCACCTGCGTCGCCTCCTGCATGCTCGGCGGAAACGGCGCCACGCGCTTGTGCTTGAACAAATCCATCCAGGCCACATCCAGCGTGCGTGATCCGCTCGACTGCATCAACTGCACCGACTGCACCGTACCATCGCGGCTGAACACTGCCTTGATCACCGAAACGCCGGCCTCGCCGTTCCGCGCCGCCAGGTCCGGATAGTATTTGTGCTTCTCCACATACTCACTCAGCTCCGCCAGGAACGATCCGTCGGCACCGGGAGCACTGATATCGGGGTTCGCCTCCTCCATGCGGCCGCCTTGCGCCACCGAATCCATGGCAAGGTTCAAACCGCGCGACCGCTGGATCTGCGGACGCGCTGATGGATTCTTGGCAAAGCCGTAAATCGGCATGTTCGCGAACGGGTTGGACGACGCGACCCGCCGCGGCGGCGGGCGGGGCCGCGGTGGCGGCATGGGAATGGCGTCGGGCGATGGCGCCATCGGTGGCGGCTCCAGGTATTCCTCGGGCGCCAGATTTACCTGCGGTTCGGATTTCGCCGGCGCCTCGGCCGGCGGTGCCGCTTCGGCCGATTGCGGCGCGTTACCGAACACCATCTCGAAGCCCGGCTCCTGGCTTTGCGGTGCGTGGTGGCCGGACAGGAATCGCGCCTCCACGATCACCGCCACCAGCAGCGCATGTGCCAGCAGCGACAGCGGCAGGATTTTTTCCAGCTGCGACCGCTCGCGCCGCACATAAGGCGGCCGTGGTGCGACGAGGGACATGTCCAGGATCAAAAGAACAGCACGCGGGATGGTGCGTGCGGCGTCCGACCCTGCACGCTCTTGGCCTGCACGCGCTTGAATAGGCAGTACACCATGTTAAGCGGCTTGGCGCTCAACGCGAATGAACTCCATCACCAGCGTGAAACCCACCCCCAGCAGCACGGGTCCCAGGAAAATGCCCAGCACGCCGAACGCCAGCACGCCGCCCAGCACGCCCAGTACCGTCAGCAGAAACGGCAGCTTGGCGCCACGCGCGATGAAATACGGCCTTACCAGGTGATCCGCTCCAGAAACCACGACAACGCCATAGATCAGAAGGAACACGCCCGAACCGGTGTGGCCGTCAGACAGCAGCCACAACGCGGCCGGCAGCCAGATCAGCGGGGCGCCGATCGGCAGCACCGCCAGGAATGCCGCCACCGTGCCCAGCAGCACCGCACGCGGCACGCCCGCCATGGCCAGGCCGAACGCCGTCAGGAAGCCCTGCAGAATCGCGGTGCCCAGAATACCATAAACGGCGCCGCGCACGGTATTGGCCGTGGCCGCGATCAGCTGCGGGGCATAGCGCCCGGCCACGCGGTGCGCCAGCATTTGCAGATTGGCCGACAGTGCCTCGCCGGACAGCCAGAAGAAGAACGCCGCGAACAGGGCCACGGCCAATTGCGCCACACCGCCCGCCACGCCGAGCAGAACCGACAGGCCGCGCTCGGCCATCAGCCCCAGATAGGGCCGGAAGAATGCCGTTATGGCGGAAAAATCGCCCGCCCAGGCATTCCACGTATCCGTCAGCGCGGGCCCTGCGACCGGTAGCTTGTAGAGCCAATGCGGTGCTGGCGGCATCGCGGCCAGCCATGCCTCCAGCGACAGACGCAGGGTCTTCACGTCCTCGGCTCCGCTTGGTGCGGCCAGTGCCAGCGGCAACACCAGCACCACGGCGGTCAGCGCCACCATCAGCGTCGCGACGGCCGGCTTGGGCAGCCTCAAGTTGCGCTCCAGCCACAAACAAACAGGCCAAGTTGCAAAAACGAGGATCGCCGCCCATAAAAGTGCTGAAAAAAATGGATACAGCACGAAACCGCAACCAAATGCGATGCCACCGATCAGTAGACCCATCAGGATACGTTCAGCGACCACCTGGATCCCCTGGCTTGCGGCACATGCACCCGCCATTGCGCCCGATAGGGCTGTGCCTCCCCGGGATCAAGCCTGCCGGCGCATGCCGTGGGCAATAGGCGCCACACTGTGATTGCGTGGCCGCTGGCGGAGGTCGATAATGCAAAAAAAGACTCGTCCCATATATCGGACAGGGGCATATCTCAGATATTAAGGATTGATGTGCCATAGGGCTTTACCGACTCACGCGGATGACCTTTGTATGCGCGATGCGCTAGGGAATTGAGACAACCATGCGATTTACGGAAATAGGCCAACAATTGCGTGCCTACCGGTTGGAATCTGGCCTCCGGGCCGAAGAGATTGCTGCCCGGCTAGGTGTGTCGCGGGCCGCTCTCTACCGCTACGAGAAGGGCGAGGTGATCAAGCTCGACACCGTCAACCGCCTCGCCGAACTGCTGAAAATCTCCCCGTTATCCCTGCTCGGGATCGGCGTCGAATACTATAACCGCCCCATCGGATTCTTCGAACGCCTGCGCCAGGTCGAGGAAACCGCCGACCAGATCCTGCAAGTCGCCCTGCCCCTGGCATTCCTGATCGCGTCCGATGAGCTGGATGCGGTCGAAACCGAAATCTTCCGCGAAGCCACGTCCGAAATGGGCAGCGACCGCGCATCCACGCAAGCCATGGCCGACCAGGTGCAGGGCATTCTGGCCGAGCGCAAACGCATGTACCGCATGCGCCGGCCGGCCATCATCGCCATGCTCAGCAGCAACTCCATTGCCCGATTCCTGCAGCAGGGTGTGGGCCAGGGCATGGTGAAATCCGAGTCGCTGCGCTACCGCGCCCGCGTCGTCGCCCGCAATGAAATCGAGAACATCGCCAATCTGATGGAAGCCGAGCCCATGGGGCTGCAATTCGGCCTGATCTCCAGCGGCGATCCCACCGGCCAGTTCCAGATCCTGCGCGCACGCGACCGCGCCACGTTGGCGATCAACTCGTTCCGGTCCGACACGATACCGCATCTTCAGGCTGGCGTGGCCATGATCACGGGTGCCGATGAAGCGGTGGCGGCCCATCAACGCGTTGCGGAATCGATGTGGCGCGACTCGATCAAGGGCGTGCCGGCTTCCTATAAGCTGCGGGAATTACTGACGAGTAACCCGCTTTAAGGCAGCGTAACCGGGCGGGCCGAAGGCGTCCCCGCTGCCTTCCCTGACGTGGACCGCCTGGTGGTTATCCAGGGCCAGCCCTCGCGGCGCCGGCCCCCATAAACGGGGGGAATGGCATGCCATTCCCCCCGGCGGCCACGTCCTATATGCGAGGCCTCCACCAAGCCGCGCCCTTCCGGCGCGGCCCTCCAGCAAGGCGAGCGCATGCCGCGTACCGACATCCCCGCCCATGACGGTGTGGAACTCCTCTCCATAGACACCGTCTGGCGGGGCCGCTTCCCGCTTCAGGTGGTCAAATTCCACAATCGCCGCTTCGATGGCGGGCGCTCCGGCCTTCGCACCTGGGAGCTTTGGCGTCGCGGCCGCGCCGCCGCCGTGCTGCCCTATGATCCCGTGCTCGACCACGTCGTGATGATCGAACAATTCCGCCTGCCGGCTCTGGCCGCCGGCTTGAACCCCGTGCTGATGGAACTCGCCGCCGGCCTGGCCGATGGCGCCGACGATGAAACGCTGGAGCAGGTCGCCGTGCGCGAGTCCCGCGAGGAAATGGGCCTGGAGGTAGACCGCCTGCACCGCATTGGCAGTTTTCTGCTGACCCCCGGCGGCTGCGACGAGGAATGCACCATATTCGCCGCCCGCGTGCGCCTGCCGCCGGTCCCGGCGGACGGACTGCTCGGCCACACGGGCCTAGCCACCGAAAATGAAGACATCCGCGTGCGCGCGGTACCTGCGGAAACCGCGATCGCCGCCGCGATCGCCGGTGCCTACCCCAATTCAGTGGCCACCATAGGTCTGCTATGGCTGGCCGCGCGGCGCGACTGGTTG
>FSYC01000209.1_pt1 | contig 23660 bp, 12 predicted proteins | sample 1638431 | NCBI WGS metagenome assembly FSYC01 (sample SAMEA3914788, study PRJEB12502) | metagenome | biome: forest; material: soil | place: Canada | collected 2011-07-03 | depth 0.1 m | reverse complement strand
GTGCAGCCCTCTACGGCATCGGCATTCCGAAGGACAGCGTTATTCGTTACGAGTCGGACATGACGGCAGATCGCTTCCTCGTGATGGCGCACGGAACCGAAGCAGAGGTGGAGCGCGCCAAGAAAATTCTCGGCACGGCAAACCCGACGCGGCTGGACGTGGTTGGTGGCAAGGTTGCCGAGCCGGCCTGAAATATGGGTGACGGTGCGTCGTTCTGAATTGCGGCGCAGGGTGATCAGCGGGCGGAGAGCCCGCTGCTTCTTATTTAAAAAGCGAAGCAAAAACCCATGCTCCGCGGCGCCCGTGATGGTGGCCGAAATCGTTATCGAAGAAGCCGAACGGCCAAACTCCATTGGTCTCATTTCTCAGAATATCCTGCTTCCTTCTTAAATTCGCAATTTCGCCGTGATGCACGTTTGAGAGACCGGATATCGTCATGAACAGCCTCGATTTGACAAATGCCGCCATGGAACCGAAAGCCGCGCCGGCGCCGCAGCGCTCTGCTGCACTACAATGGTTCCTGCACGACATCTTCTATATCACTATGCTTATTCTGGCTCTTGTGGGCGTGGCGTTTCGCCTGCCGGTGACTTACTGGGTTATTCTGATGCCGGTGTTTGGCGTTATTACGATAGCGGAGGGATGGAACCATTTTCCAGACCGGACCGAGCGCCTGGGCCTCGTCTACCGGGTTGCGCTCAACTGGTGCGCGCTGCTTTTGGCGATCTTTCTGCTGTCCAACGAGGGCGTGCGCGGCGTGATGAACGCCAATGCCACCTCGCTTGCGATGATGACATTGCTGGCGCTCGGTACCTTCGTCGCTGGCGTGCAAGCCCGCGTATGGCAGATCTGTGCGGTTGGCGGTGTGTTATTCATTGCCGTGCCCGGACTTGGATGGCTGGATCAATCACCGCTGCTGCTGGCGGTGGCGACATGCGTGATTGTGGCGCTTGGGGGCTTGGTCTGGTGGGTCAGCCAAAGGCGGCAAATCGTGCGCCCGCCAACCTCAAATGTTGTCTGATTTCGGGACCCACAAATTTGTGCCGTGCCAAACGGTGATACGTATTTCCCGAGGCTGTTCCGAAAGTCCCTGAGGATCATAATACCTTAATATGGCGCAACGCCGCCGCGGGCATATGCCGCATCTGCTGATCCTGAAGAGGAATTGAACATGCTGCACCAGGGACTTGCATTCAAGGGATTCTCGATCGAAGCCTGCGATGGCCAAATTGGCATCGTCAGCGATTTTTTGTTCGATGACACAACTTGGAAATTGCGCTGGCTTGTCGTTGACACCGGCGGCTGGCTCAAGGATCGCAAATTGCTCGTTCACCCGAGCGCGATTGAAAAAGCGGACGTGCCAGCGCGTGCGCTGTTGGTGAAGCTGACGCGCGACCAAGTGGAGAAAAGCCCGCTCATCGCGACCGATGAGCCGGTTTCGGCGCAGATGGAACATCGTCTCTACGGCTATTATGGCGTGGACCCCCTGTGGGGCGGCGGGTATTACGGCAGCAACGCCATCATGATGCCGATGACACCCCCGCGAGTGGGCAGTGCGGGCCTCGGGCCGCCTTTACCGGACAGCGATGGGCCGGGGGACCCGCATCTGCGGAGCCTGGTAGAAGTGACCGGCTACAACATCCACGCCAGCGACGGCGAGATGGGCCATGTGGAAGGTTTCCTGCTTGACGACGAAAGCTGGGATATTCGCTATCTTGCGGTCGACACACGTAACTGGTGGTTCGGCCGGCATGTGTTGCTATCGCCAGCCTCTGTCCGGAAGATTGCCTGGGACCAGCAGCAGGTATGTCTCAATCTCACCTGCTATAAGATAAAAGGGAGTCCACCCTGGGATGCCACCGGCCTGCTGGACCGGGCTTACGAACAAATGCTGCAGGCCTATTATGACTGGCCGGCCAGGTTTCTTCCCCCCAAGCACACGCTTGACCGCCCGACGCCCGCCGCCGCACCGGCGCAATCCACCCCGCCGATGCCTGTGGCCGCCGGATCATGACAATTTTTCCGCCCATGATCGGCATCGCGGTGGCTGGCTTCGCGGTGATTATGCTGGTCGTGTTGGTCAGTGGTGCCGTGAAGATATTGCGAGAATATGAGCGGGCGGTGGTGTTCACGCTCGGCCGGTTCGACCGTGTGCGCGGGCCCGGGCTGGTACTGCTGATACCGTTCATTCAGGAAATGGTGCGCGTCGATCTGCGCATACAGGTCATCGAAATCCCCAGCCAGGACGTGATCTCGCGGGACAACGTTTCGATGAAGGTGGATGCCGTCCTCTACTTCAATGTGGTTAATCCCGAACACGCCATCATTCAGGTGCAGGATTATCTGCCGGCCACCAATATGCTGGCCCAGACCACGCTGCGCGCCGTGCTTGGCCAGCATGAACTGGACGAGATGCTTTCCGAGCGGAAAAAACTTAACACCGATGTACAGAGCATTCTTGACGCCCAGACCGAAACCTGGGGCATTAAGGTGAGCAATGTCGAGATCCGAACGGTGGAGCTCACCGACAACATGGTGCGCGCGATCGCCAAGCAGGCGGAAGCTGAGCGCGACCGCCGGGCAAAGATCATCCATGCGGAAGCCGAGTTTCAGGCCTCGCAGACCTTGGTGAATGCCGCGAAAATCCTGGGCAGCGTGCCCGCCGCCATGCAGCTTCGTTACTTGCAGACATTGACGGAGATTGGCGGGGAGCAGAATTCCACGATCGTATTCCCAATGCCGATCGACATCATGAAGCCGTTCCTGGACATACTGGAAAAAGCCGACAAGGCGAGCGCCGCCAATGGCGCGGTCCGCATGCAGCCCAACGCACCCGTAACGCTGCTTTCGTAATTTGCGTAATCGGTGCCAACTAAACTTTATTCGCCTTTGAAGCCAAGGCGGAAATCGATTGCCAAAAAGGCTGGCTGGAATACTTTATTTTACCGTCGCGCACAGGCAGAACCAATCTGACCGCAAGAAAAAAGTCTTTTGCTTCTTTTCTTCAGAAAAGAAGGCCTTCCTTGCGTTGCAGTCCACTTCAGCTCCGCCGGGGATAACGCCCACAAGCTACCGCTCTGTGAGGCATAACGCTAGCATCGCTGCGCTCCGCTGATCCCGCGGCCAACCGCTCACCGCTCATGACAACGCGCAGAACAGCGTCGCGTAAGCGGTTTTTCGCCATCGTCGCGATCAAGCTGCCGCGCCCCAACCCGGCACGAAATCATGAGATCCGGACATACCGGAAAGCGGCCTCCATCGCGCCCGGCGCCATAGTGCAGACGCAGACACCCATGTAATGCAGCATCGCCCGCCCGAAGGCGCCAGTTGGTTCATCGCGCTTAGCACCAGGGAACTTTAGCGTGTTCAATGCGCTCCCTTGGGTGTGGCGCCCTGCGGCGCACGACGCGCACATGTTCATGTGTTTCAGCTTTGGGCGGATTTGGCACATAGAATACCGAAGCCGCTCCGTCCGCGTAGCTTCGAAACCGCTCATGGTTACTGACCACGTTTCCGCCCGCTTGCCGGGCCTGACGATGCACCAGCACCTTGCGCTTCGTTCGCCGTTTTTGCGGCCGTGCTAGAGTCGCTGTGGCGCCATCGTCGGAAGGGTTGCTTTTAGACCATGCCAAATAAGAACCACCACACGGTGCCAGTGTCCGCGGAGCACCAAGAAGTGCCCAACGCCGCCGCGCAGGGTTTGCTAGCCGCCCATGCCGGCTTTGCCGTTGCCGGCATCGGTGCATCGGCCGGCGGGTTGGAAGCTTGCACGAGTTTGCTTGCGTCTTTGCCGCCCAAGAGCGGCATTGCATTTATTCTTGTCCAGCATCTGGACCCCCATCACGAGAGCATGATGGTTGACTTGCTGTCGGAACACACCGCCATGCCGGTGCTGCAGGCCACCGACGGTATGCGGCTGCAGCCTGACCATTTTTACACTATTCCCCCTGCTGTGTACCTTTCGGTGCAGGGCGATGTGCTGCGTCTTTCGGAACCGGAAGCGCGCCATGGCGCGCGGCTGCCGATCGATTTCCTGATGCGCTCTCTCGCCGATTCCTATGGGCCGCGCGCCATGTGCGTGATCCTTTCCGGCACCGGCACCGACGGGTGCCTGGGCCTGAAGGCGATCAAGGAGAAATGCGGCCTGGTCGTGGCACAGGAGCCCGCGGATGCGGGCTTCGACGGTATGCCGTGCGCTGCCATCGCGACGGGCGCTGTGGATCTGGTTCTGCCAACGGCGGAAATACCTGGCGCATTGCTGCGCTATGCGCGGCGCATCGGCCTAGTGCAGGCCGAAAATGCGGTGCCCGAGCCGGAGGCTACTGCCGGCTGGCTGCCCGGCATCGTGGAATTGTTGAAGCGCAAGACCGCGCATGATTTCACGCACTACAAGCCCGGCACGCTCCAGCGCCGGGTCGAACGGCGCATGGCCATGGCCTCGATCGAGAGCGATGGCATGGACCGCTACCTGGACGCGCTGCGCCACGACGCTGCGGAACTGAACCTTCTCGCGAGGGATCTGCTGATCAACGTTACCAGTTTTTTCCGGGATCCCGGGGTTTTCGAGGTGATGGAGCGGTGCGTCATTCCAGACCTGATCCACGCCCGCAAGACGGACGGCGCGTTGCGCATCTGGGTCGCCGGCTGCAGCACGGGGGAGGAGACTTATTCGCTGGCCATGCTCTTCCGCGAGCAGATAATGGCCTCGCAATCAGAGATCAAACTGCAGATCTTCGCTTCGGACGTTGATCCGGACGCTGTGGCAACTGCGCGTGACGGTCTTTATCCCGAAAGCATTACGACCACGGTGTCGCCGTCGCGCCTGGCGCGGTTCTTCACGCGGGAGGAGCATGGCTACCGCATTTCGCCAGACCTGCGCGCGGCGGTGGTGTTCACCGTGCAGGATGTGTTGGCCGATCCACCTTTCTCGCGCCTCGATCTCGTTTCATGCCGGAATTTGCTCATCTATCTGTTGCCGGAAGCGCAGGCGCGGGTGATTTCGGTGTTCCATTTTGCCTTACGCGAGGGTGGCGTGCTTCTGCTTGGAAGTGCCGAGACGGTTGGCAGCACCACGGCGCGGTTCGAGGTGATCTCTAAAAAAGAGCGCATCTACCGCCATGTTGGCCGCAGCCGGCCAGGCGAATATGATTTCTTGCAGGGTTCGTCCGAAGGCGCCCGATTACGCGCCGTCCCCGGCCTGCTGCCCAGCCCGGGGCGCCAGGCAGATCTGGCCGAACTCGCCAAGCGCCTGGTGCTGGACGACTTCGCTCCGGCCGCCGTGTTGATTAATGCAGCGCATGACTGCTTGTTCTGCCTCGGCCCCACGGACCGCTATTTGCGCGTGCCGAAGGGCCATTCCAGCCTCGACCTGCTGGCGATGGCGCGCCCTGGGCTGCGTAGCAAGCTCGCCGCTGTGATCCGGCAAGCGATCGATGAGCAACGGCGCGTGGTGGCCAGCGGCCTTCGGATGATCGGCACGCAGGATGCGAGCACGGTCACCTTGGATATCAGGCCGGTGACGAGCGGCGGTGAAGATCTGCTGCTGGTCTGCTTCATCGATGGCACAGAGAAGCCAGCGCAGCGCGACTACGCGGCCGATCCCGTTAATATGCCGAAGATCGCCGAACTCGAGCAGGAACTGGATGCAGCCCACGCCGATCTGAAGATCGTCACGCAGGATCTGGAAGCATCCGTCGAGGCGCACAAGGCTACGAACCAGGAGGCCCTGTCGGTTAACGAGGAGTACCAGTCCACAAACGAGGAACTGCTCACCTCGAAGGAAGAGCTGCAATCGCTGAATGAGGAACTGACCGCGCTCAACAGCCAGTTACAGGAGACGCTTGAGCGCCAGCGCAAGACCGCCGACGACTTGCAGAACGTGCTTTATAGCACCGATATCGCGACCCTGTTTCTGGATGCGGAGCTCAAGATACGGTTTTTCACGCCGGCGACGAAAATGGTGTTCAATGTTATTGCCGGCGATATCGGTAGGCCGCTCGCCGATCTGTATTCGCTCGTGCCCGACTGCGATTTTGCCGAGGACGCCGGCGCAGTACTCCGAACCCTCGCGCCGTTGGAACGCGAAATCGAGACGTTGCACGGGGTGTGCTTCCTCCGGCGCATTATGCCTTACCGCACGCGACTGAATGGTGCTGCCGGCCTGGTGATCACCTTCGCCGATATCACCGAGCGCAAATCCGCCGCCCGCGCACTGGAGGCGGCGCAAAGGAGCTCGGATACCGCGAACACGGCAAAGTCGCGCTTCCTGGCGGCTGCCAGCCACGATCTGCGGCAGCCGCTGCAGGCTCTTGCCCTTCTGCAGGGGCTGCTGGCAAAAAGAGTCAGCGGCGAGAAAAAGCAGAAGCTGGTTGCCCGCATGGGTGACACGGTGGATGCGATGTCCGGCATGCTAAACACCTTGTTGGACATCAATCAGATTGATGCCGGAATCGTAGAACCGGAATTCACTTTCTTCGAGCTCGATACGATACTGTTCCGTATACGCGACGAGATGGCCGGCCAGGCGGAGGTGCAAGGCCTAAGTTTCCGCGTGGTTCCTTGCGGCCTGGTGATCAGAAGCGATCGCGCTCTGCTTGAGCAGATGATACGCAATCTGATTTCGAATGCCTTCAAGTACACTCGCCAGGGCAAGGTGCTGCTGGGGTGCCGCCGCTTTGGTGGGGCGGTGCATATCGAAGTATGGGATACCGGCATCGGTATTCCCGAGCGCGACCTGCGTGCCATTTTCGAGGAATATCATCAGTTGGATAACGCGGCCCGGGAGCGGAGCCGCGGCCTCGGCTTGGGTTTGCCGATCGTGAAGCGCCTTGCCAACCTTCTCGGTCACAAAGTCACCGTTTCTTCGCGCCCCGGACACGGTTCCGTATTCGGCATCGAGATCGCGCGCCCGCTGGAACAGCCGGGGGTGGCAGCTTGCGCCATTCACACCGAACCGCCGACGGAGATGCCGGCGCCGTGTCTCGCCGGCACGATCCTGCTGGTCGAAGATGATCCGGACATTGCCGAATTCCTCGAAATCTTCCTCAAGGCCGAGGGTCATCGCGTTACCATCGAGAGGGATGGGATCGAAGCGCTCGCCCATATCACGCACGCGGCCTTGCAACCAGACGTGATCCTCTCGGACTACAATCTGCCGAACGGTCTCAACGGCTTGCAGCTTGCCACCGAAATCCGCACGTTGATGCACCGGGAAGTGCCCGTGATTATACTCACCGGCGATATCTCGGAGGAAACCTTACGCCAGGTTGCGCAAGAGAACTGTGTTTACCTCGGCAAGCCGGTCAAGCTGTCGGCGCTGGCGGCGGCGATCCAAGTCCTACTTCCACCGGATTCGTCGACCGCTCGCCTGCACAACGGAGATGATGCGTTCTGTATCGCCGATACAAATCGGCCGATCGTTTTTATCGTCGATGACGACGAGCACGTCCGCGACGCGCTGTGTTCCGTGCTGCAGGAGGATGGCCGGATTGCCGAGGCCTACGAGGACAGCGAAGCTTTTCTGCGGGCTTATGAGCCGGGCCGCACTGGCTGCCTTTTGGTGGATGCGAACCTGCCTGGCATGAGCGGTTTGGACCTCCTGCGGCACTTGCGGCGCGCCGGCGACGCGCTGCCCTCCATTATGATCACCGGCAACAGCGACGTGCAGATGGCAGTGGACGCAATGAAGGCCGGGGCCGACGATTTCATCGAAAAGCCAATCGGCTATCAGGAGCTTCTGGGCGCCATCAACAAGGCCTTTGAGCATGCGCTCGACGGTGCTAAGCGCGCCGCATGGCGGGAAAGTGCTGTCCACCACATTGCGGATCTCACACCGCGCCAACGGCAGATCATGGACATGGTCCTCGCCGGCCACCCCAGTAAGAACATCGCCGCCGATCTGGGCATCAGCCAGCGCACCGTGGAGAAGCACCGTGCCTCGATTATGCAACGCACCGGCTCGCGATCATTGCCTGCCCTGGCCCGATTGGCAGTGACCGCGGCGTTGAACGAACCCGCGGCCGCCGAGATGAATAATTCGGCACGCACACCCTCAGCCGCGCGAACGGCGAGCAAGAGCGTCTCATGACATCCCGCGCGTAGGGTTGACAATGGCGGACAGAGGCGGGCTACGGGAATGTGCCGTTCCCCTATATCCCCGTGCATTTGTTTGCGGCGAGTTCCGAGTGGCGGCGACGGCTATTGATCAGCGGTAACCGCCACCGTGTGCCTAGTCCTGCTCATAGCCGCCTTGTTGGCGGTCATTGCCGCCGTCAAGGCCGACGCCGGACACGTATCCATATCCCCGGCCGTTGTTCCAATACGGACCACGGCTGTATCCTCCCGGATAGGGATAATCCGCGCCTTTGTCCGCGACAATGGCCATTAGTATAATCAGCGGTCGTGTTTCGTTTCTTCAAGCAATATCCGCCGAAGCCAAGACCACGGGTGCGCCTTGATGAATGCGGTGTCGTTAGGGGCTTTGGGTAATTTCCGACCCTTCCAAGGTGCCACTGAATTGTCTTTTACTCGCATTGATCGGCGCGAACGCGCGCCGCACGGCAATATTCAAGCATGAGGTTGGGGCGCCATGACAAAGTCAAGTGACACACGCAGTCGCACCATCGGCCTGAACGCTGCGCCCCACAGCTTCAACGCGTCCACCGCAAAAGTGCACATCGTCGGCGGCGGTATCGCCGCAATGGCTGCCGCGGCTTTCATGATCCGCGATGGAGATGTGCCCGGCCACAACATCACAATTTACGAGGAGTTGGATCGGCTCGGCGGCAGCCTGGACGGAGCGGGCAGTGCAGCCGACGGATATGTGCTGCGCGGGGGCCGCATGATCGAGAACAAATATCTCTGCACATTCGATTTGTTCGCCTCCATCCCCACGCTGGATGAAAAGAGGACCGTGACCGAGGAGATCATTCACTGGAACGAGACGATGAAGACGTCGTCCAAGTCGCGCCTGGTCCGCGAGGGCATGCGGCAGACCGCACCCGCTTTCGGCCTCCGCGAGCGTCATATCCTCACGATCGAGCGGCTGGTGTTGGAGCCGGAAGCCCTTCTCGGCCGCACCACCATCGCCGAGCAGTTCGACGAAAGCTTCTTCGCTACTGACTTCTGGCTTATGTGGTGCACAACATTCGCGTTTCAGCCATGGCACAGCGCGGTGGAACTGAAACGTTATCTCGCCCGCTTTGCCCACATGGTCGACGGCTTCGACCGGCTCCACGGCATCATGCGTACCGTTTACAATCAATATGATTCAATGGTGCGGCCGCTGCAGAAATGGCTCGAGGAACGCGGCGTGCACGTGGAATTCGCAACGCAGGTGACGGGGTTGCGCGCGGGCGAGGCCGATGGCCGCAATCGGCCCACGCACATCATCGCCACCAGCCGCGGCGCCGACCGCGCGATTGCCGTCGCGCCTGCGGATTGCGTTTTGATCACCCTTGGGTCCATGACCGACGGATCAAGCCTCGGCAGCATGAGCGCCCCGCCAATATTGAACGAGAAGCCCACCGGCGGCGCCTGGGCGCTTTGGGATACGATTGCCGAGGGGCGGCCTGAATTCGGCCACCCGGGCGTGTTCGATGATCACGTGCAGCAATCGAAATGGGTATCATTCACCACTACCGTGACAGGCAACGCGTTCTTGCGCGCCATCTGTGATCTTACCGGCAATGTGCCCGGTGAAGGCGGCCTGATTACATTTCCGGAGTCGCCTTGGCTTGCTTCCATCGTTATCCCCCACCAGCCGCACTTCATCGGGCAACCTGCAGGCGTCGCTGTCTTTTGGGGCTACGGGCTTACCGTGGACCTACCGGGCGCGTTCGTGAAGAAGCCGATGTCCGCCTGTTCCGGGCGCGAGATCATGACGGAATTGTTGGGCCACTTACGGTTGTCGGATGCCGCGGACACCATGTTGTCCAGCTTCATTTGTATCCCGTGCATGATGCCGTTCATCACGAGCCAATTCATGCCACGTGCGCACGGCGACCGTCCGCATGTGATCCCTGAAGGTTGGGCAAACCTCGCCTTCTTAGGGCAGTTCGTAGAATTGCCGAGTGATGTGGTGTTTACCGTGGAATATTCCATCCGATCTGCCCAGGTTGCCGCCTATGCGCTGCTTGGTCTCAAGCGCTCTCCGCCACCCGTCTACCAGGGCAAGTTCGATCCGCGCGTTCTGTTGAAGGCATTCATGGCGCTGCACGACATGAAAATGCCGGCCGCCGCGAACGCGGCCTGAAGAGGCACTGGCGAATTCTATGGCAGAACAGTCAGCCGGAGCCGCGATGGTGGTTCCGGTGCGCGGTTGGTAAGGCTGGCGCGACGTACGCGTCCCCCTTAAGAGCTCCCGTCGATTTGGCTTTCACCGATACGGGCAGCGAGTTGCGCGATCAATCCAGCCAGGTTTGCAACGCGCACTTCGTCGCTCGCATTAACGTCCGCCGTGTTCTTGAACACGCCTTGGCCGCGGCGTTTCCCAGTGTGCCAATGGGCGATCAGCACGCAGCGCCCATCGGGCCACATATCTAACGCATCCACCGTTACCAATATCTGCTGCGCCGCGCCATCGATTGGCGGCCCGAGCGTAACCCGATCCCGCGGTAGACGCGCGGCAAGATCGGCGCGCAATGCATGCACGATACCCGCCGACAGGCGCTCTCCCCATTGCCCGGTTGTGCTGGCGTGGACCTCATGCGGCCCGATACGTAGCAGAAGGTCGGTCGTATCGAGATAATCGGGAATCAGTATCGGCTGCACTTGCAATGCAGGCGCCGTGGTATCCAGCATGACATTTTCACCGGGATCGGCTTGTGTCGCAAGGAGATAAATGCGTGGGGGTGGACTTGAGGCGCAGCCTGTCAAAAGCAGAGATAGCAGCAGGAAGGACATGCAGAGATGAAGGTCTGGCCTGCGGAAACCTGTAGAAAGGCCAGGGGCTCTGCCCCTGGACCCCGCCAAGGACAAGTAATTGGAATCCATTTGGTTCACGATGCCAAACAGTCGGGGGTCTGGGACCCCAGGCCCCAGCGGGGTCCAGGGGCAGAGCCCTGTCCTTCATTTCCGCCTGGCTCCCTACGTTTTCCCAAATCGTCCGGACATACGTTATCGACCCGAGGTCGTATCATCGCTGCGACTCCCCCAATAGCGTCCCCGCAGGATTACGCTGTAGATTCCGCGTCAACTGGCGCAGCGAGCTGGCACTGGCCGCGATATCGCGCAACGACGCGTCTAGGTCGCCGCGCATGGGCGAGCGTGGTGAAACCGCATCGTTCAACGTCACGCTCAATTTTTCGACCTGTGCCAGAGCCAAGTCGAGGTTCTTTCCGGTCGAGATGACTTGGCGACGGCTGGCGAGGGTGAGCAGGTCAAGATTGGCCAAAGTTTTCGCCGTGTGTTCCTGCACGGCACGAATGGCATCCGTGGCGGCCTTTATCGTTGTGCGCGCCTCAGAAGCGGTTTGCAGGGCTGATTGAGACAACGGTGCGGCCTGGCTACCGAGCATGTCGGCCGCCCGTTGCACGCTGGCGAGCGCCTTGGTCGCTTGAGCGGTCAAGCCCGGAAGGTTCATCTCCACGAGTTCGTCCTTTAGGTGCTGGATATCCGATGTCACCGTAGGTACTTCCAATGTTCGGCCGGCCGCTTCCTCCGGGCTCGTTGGAAGCCCGGGGTGAAAATCCAGATCCACGCCGACCTGGCCAGTTACCAGGCTTTCCGCGACGAGTTGTGCGCGCAGGCCCGCATCCACCGCGCGCCGGAAATCCCCACTGCCCTTTGCCGGGGAGCCCTGCGTCCAGGTGATTTCCGACGGATCAATATCCATATAGACGGGAATGATAGCTTTAAGATCGGACAGCTCAACGTGAACGCGCATGCTTTCCACGGCTCCGACCTTCACACCCCTGAACGTCACCGGTGCACCGACCGCAAGACCGGCGACTGAACCGGGGAAATATGCGACGACGCGAATATGAGTCGTAAACAGACTGAGGCCGCTGAACATAAGAATCGCTGCCACCGCAAGCATCGCGGCGCCCAGTACGAAGCCACCAACAGCAACCGATCGATCAACCGCCATGTGCGGCCGCCTCCGTGTCATCCGGCACAAGCGCACGATTCATGAAGGCGTGCACCGTCGGGTGCGTGCAGGTTTCGCGCATGGCGCGCGGAGCACCATGCGCAATCGGCATATGCGTGTCCGCATCCAGGAAAATGCCGTCGTCGCAAATTGCCAGTAGGCTTGGCAACTCATGACTCACCATCACTACGGTAACGCCTAATCCGTCGCGCAGAACCAGGATCATCTCGTCGAGGCGACGGGCAGATATCGGATCGAGCCCAGCGGACGGTTCGTCAAGAAACAGAATCTCGGGTTCCAACGCGAGGGCGCGTGCAAGGCCTACGCGTTTGCGCATGCCGCCGCTAAGGTCGGCGGGCATCGCGCCGGCGCTGCTATCAAGGCCGACCAATGACAGTTTCAATCGGGCAAGGGAGGCGATGGATGCGGCATCGAGGCCGGAAAACATTTGCATGGGCAGGGAGACGTTCTGTTCCGCTGTCATCGAGCTCCATAATGCGCCGCCTTGGAAGAGCACGCCAAAGCGCCGCCCGATGTTCTCACGTTGAGTGACGTCCGTTGCCCAAAAGTCGTCGGCGCCGAAGGTTACGGTACCGGCGCTCGGCCGCAGCAGGCCGATGAGCGCCTTGAGCAACGTGCTCTTACCGCAACCGCTGCCGCCCATAATGGCGAATATGGAGCCTGCCTGTACATCGAACGATATGCCGTGCTGCACGGGGATCGTGCCATAGCCGACCGCCAAATCCTTTACCTGAAGTTTGAGGTTCTTCGCCATGTAGCTAAAACCCAACCGCGTTCGCGCAGACCGCGAACACCGCGTCCAGAGCTATAATGCCCACGATGCCGGAGACCACGGCGCTGGTTGCGGCACGCCCGACGTCATTGGCACTTCGCCCCGCTTTAAGGCCGATGCGGCAGCCGACGATTGCAACCAGCGCTCCAAAGCAGATGCTTTTTCCAAGGCCGAACACGATCTGTCCGCCCGAAAGCGCGCCGAGAAGCTGTGTGACGAAACGCGCGGGTGCAAGTTGCAGCATGGCCACGGACACGGCCAGGCCGCCGAAAATACCGATGGCGCAGCCATACAGATAGAGCAGTGGCATCATTGTCGTGAGAGCGAGAACACGCGGCAGAATCAGGTAATCATGAACGGGAATGCCGATGGCGCGAAGCGCGTCGATCTCTTCGGCACCCTGCATGCTAGCGATTTCCGCGGCGTAAGCGCCCCCGGTACGCCCTGCCATGACAATTGCGGTCATGAGCGGCGCCATTTCGCGTACCACGGCTACACCCACAAGGTTCGCGACGTAAATGACCGCACCGAAACGCCGCAACTGCACCGCGCCCACGAACGCAAGAATGCCCCCCACAAGGAGGTTTACGACAGCCACGATCGGAAGGGCGGCGATGCCTGCATCGCGCATGCACGCGATAAAATCCGTGCCGCGCATGCGCCCTCGACCCGACAAGGCAGCCCCAGTCCGCAGCACCGATTCCCCGACAAGGCCGGTAATGGCAAGGCCTTCGGCGCATCCGCCGATCACGGCCTTGCCAACACGGACAACCAGTCGGGGCCGCACAAACGGCGGCGCCGGTTCAGGAACCTGCGCATTCAGCAACCCCAGGAGTCGTCTGGCAGGTTCAGGCAGACCGGATTCGTCGAACAGGACGCCGTGCTTGTGCGATTGTCGGCGCAGGTCCGAGAGAAACACGAGCAACGATGTGTCCCATGCGTGCAGCCCGGTGGCATCGAAGCACAGTGTTCTTATACCGGCGCGGCCGAACAATGGAAGCGGATCGCCAATATCGCCATCCGTTCCCTGCGCGGACCAGTGACCCGTCAATATCAGCGTCGTATCGCCACCGGCCACCCGCGAGGACCAGCCGCGCCCCAACACCAAAGCCGCTACATTGGTCCGCGGCAAAGTCCTTTTCTTCAGGCCACTGTGATATCGTTCTCGACATTTGTGGCGCCCGGCGCGGCCCATGCGGTCTCCGCCGCTACGCGCCGATCGTGCCAGGAGGTGACGGTGCCGGTGAGGCGCACGTTGCCGCCCTGCGCGCTCACCCGGATGGTGGCGGGATCGAAGAACCAGGACCGGTGCAAGGCATGCATGATGTTGTCGCTGATATCGGTTGCGTTCAGTTGCGGCTTGATGACTACCTGGTCGGAAATGCCCACAACGCCCACCAGCGGCCGTATGGCTCTTTCGGCCGCGTCTTTTTGAAAATGCCAGTTGACATTGCCGGTCATCGTCACCCAGCCTTTTTCGACTTCGAGGTGGATGGCGTCGCGCGGCACGGAAGCATCCCATGCCAACCGGTTCAGGGCAGCAGCGGCAATGTCGTCATCGCCGCGCTGGTGATCAAACGCCAACTTGACTTCCAGTTCTTCCGCTACTGCGCGGACGCCCTTTACCCTGCGTGCAGCATCGTCGGCGGCACGTTTCTGTACAAAACTATTTACATGACCGGAAAGCGTAACGACACCGTCCCGCGCGGTGACCCCGATATGGGCGGCCACGATGCTTGGTTCCCATTTCAGCTCGGCCAATACCGCTGTCTGTAGGTCGCTGTCTTGAGGCATGAATGCTCTCCGGGTGTCGGCGGGTGTTTAGCAGTTCCGCTGCGATGAATGATTACGTGGCACGCGGCATGATGGGACAGACTCGGAAAATACGCATACCCCGGCGCATATATTCAACATGGTCCCGTCAGGTATCGAAGACATTGCAAGAAGCGGATGCGGGGAGGGGAGCGAACTCACGTAAAGCGAGAAATGCACCTTTGGCATTCATCGATGAACGCGGGGCGCTTTTTTGGCCTATCGGAGCAGGATGTCAGGACAAGCCGAATAGTACCTTGATGCGATCGGTAATTCTGCCGCCCAGGTTGTCAGCGGGCCCATCATCGATGTCCAGCCCCTCCAGCCGAGCCCTGCCATCGGCGGCGCGCTTGAGCATGATCCGGCTTAATTCCGCGGCGATGCTGGGCCGATTCTTCAGGATAGGCGCGAAATCGCTCCTGGAAATTTCGTAAACAGTCACTCTTGTCAAAGCTTTAACCTTGAATGTGGTTGTCGCCCCCGTCAACACGCTGGCTTGGCCAAAATAATCTCCCGGCGCCAACCGCATCACCTCAATTTCGTCTCCACCGTGCTTCTGAAATGCGGCCAATACGCCTGCTGTGAGAATGAAGAAGGCAGGTGCCACCACACCCTGTTCCACCAGGACATCGCCGGCCTTGAAGATATGTGGCCGCATCATCGGCGCCAACGCCTCGCGCTCTTCATTCGACAAGGTCTCGAAAATTGGCAGGTGGCCGAGCAACCGCTTCGGTATATCTCGGTGGTGATCGGCGTTGTCGCCGCGTGGGGTCAGAATCATGGCACTTCCCGCCGGGGGCGCCAGACGGAGGCCGGCAGCTGCGCAGTGCCGGAACACGCGATCAAAGACCTCGGTTCGCGCCGACGGTCCGCGTTCTATTTCGGAGACGAAAAACGTCAATTCGCACTCCAGCGCCACAGCATCCAGCGACCGGACCATCACCGTGGCCAGGGGGGCGCGCAGGATCTGGTCGCAGTTCAGCAAGGCCGTTTCCAGCATCGCCGCGACGCGAGACGGCGCCTCGATCGGTTCGATCCGCACGGTGAGTGTTAACCCGTGTGCCGGTGTCGGTAGACTTGCGTTTGTAATTCTGGTCTTTGCAATGATACTATTGGGCACCACGGCCACGTCGTTCATGCCCGTGAGCATCTTCGTTGCACGCCAATTGGTCTCGATAACGCGGCCTTCCAACCCGCTATCTAGTACCACCCAGTCACCCGGGTGAAAGGGCTTGGCAAGATTTAGCACTACCCCTGAAAATACGTCGCCAAGCGTGCTTTGCAGCGCCAGGCCCAGCACAATGGCGATCACACCAGAAGCTGCGAGTAGGCCGCTGACCGCTGTATCGAACACATTCGCGATGATACCGATCACCGCGCCGACATAAATTAGCCCAGCACATAGGTCCTGCAAAAAGCGGGTTTCAACCGGTCGCCGCTTGAACACCAGCATTGTGCGGACAAGGCCCGCCAGCAACCACGAGGCCGCGAACCACCAGATGATCTTAAAAAATGTGATCACCCCGTATGTGATAGTAAGTGCCATCGCTGGGGTGGGCTTCAGCGGTGATACGTTTGCGACGACCAACATTACCGTGAAGCTGGCGAACGTTACGAGCTGGCAGATGAACCGGCCGATGACGCTGGACCGCAGCACTAGCCGCGTGGTCAGGAAGCCGGTCAACAGAACAGCACCAGCAAGTATCAATGGGTCGGATATTCCGGCCGCGACCAAGCTCAATTCGCTTCGCATCGGTGGTTCGTGCGCGTCTTTTAGCGCTTAGTAGACAGGAGTAATTCGCCCGCGCCGTTGGTCTTTCTGGTCAGGCTAGGCCGGTCCCTCGCGCTGCTGGGGCATAGCTGGCGGCCTTCTACATGGCGCTGTCGGCGCATGATCTTCTTCCCGGATGGAAATGCGGCGCAGGCGGTGCCGTGGGCAGGTAGCGGTGGCGATACAGCGCTGACTGATCGGGGTGAGCCAGGATCGGAATCTACGCATGTTTGGCGTCGGCACGGGGCCCAACGCCCCTCGCAGCGAGGGTGTCGGTGCTGGGCTCCGTATACTTCGGTCACGTGACGAAACGGGCCATCGTAACCCAGGTGAGTGGCGAGTACAACCCGCTGTCATGCAGGTGCCCCGGCGATAAACCCAACCGAAGCTGATGTTGGCGGCGCGGTGCCCGTTGCGGCTACACGGCTACATACGCGCGGGCCAATATTGTCCGGCCACTGCCCGAATCGGCTCCTGTCAACACAACCATAGCCATCGACGCTCACGTGGGCGCGACTTAACCGGACACAATGATTAGGGGTACTCCCTTGGGCTACGTAGTTTCCGAGGCTGATTGTCCGGCAACTGAGCTTCTAGCCTGCCAAAGTCGGTGTAGGTCCGATATGGCAGACAGCAATAGAACGAGGTTTCCGTCGGATTCGGCGATGTTGATGCCGGAAGGGCTGGGGACGCTCCAAAGCGGAGGATTGCCATGAGCAAAAATCAATTGTCTGGAAGCTGGGCAGCGGAAACCACGTCGCGCGGCGCACAGCCGCGCAAGGATTGGCGAACGGATGTCCTGGTTCTTTCCGAAGATGCCTTGTGTGCGGAACCAGCGGAGGGAAGCCCGGATTTGCCATCACCACCGCTATCGTCGGCGTCAGCCTCCGTAAAGGCACCCCTCCGCAGAAGTCTTTTCCGCGTTTGACAACGTCGCGACGGCAAGACTTGCGCCGCTGGACCGCTCGCCATCGTCCGGTGAAGCATTGCCATGCGCTATAGGAAGCCCGGCGAGGCGTTGTTCAATTTTCCGATTGTTTGTGTCGGTGGGTCTGCCGGCGGCCTCGATGCCTATATCCGGCTATTGCGGCATTTGCCGAACGACATGGACGCTGCGATTGTTATCGTCAATCACGTCAGGACCATGCCTACACGACTGCATGAAATTCTTCCGCGCTGTACCGACATGCCCGTGAGGCTGATTACTGACGGGCTGCGTGTGCAGCCCGATACCGTGTTCATTATTCCCGAGAAGCGTGATTTGCACGTGCGTGATGGCGCGTTTCATCTTTGCCCGGTATCGAAGCCGCATGGCTGGCCGGACGTTATCACAGTGTGTCTGCAGTCGCTAACCCGCCACTGGGATGGGCAATTGATTGCCGTGATTGTCTCTGGATACGACGGCGACGGTGCTGCCGCGTTGTGTGGTATTAGGGATGTTGGCGGCATTACGATCGCGCAAAAGCCGGGGACAGCCAGCGCACCCGACATGCCGGAATCGGCGATTGCGAGCGGATGTATAGATTTTGTTCTGTCGCCGGAGGCGATCGCCCAAAAGATCGGCAGCATTGCGCGCTGGAGCAATCGTTTTTACGTGCGGGATGCGAACCGCAGCCCCGATTTGCGGCCAACGCCTTTCCGCGTTTCCATTTCCTCCACCGGGGACAAGACCGACTAGCCAACTGTAGTACGGCTCCGTTGATACCGATCGCTGCGGAGATATCCGCGCGCCAGTTTCTCATGAATGAAGAACAAGGAGCGCAATATGCAGCCCTCAAACGGACAAGCGGGAGAAGGCGCCTGGGCCGGTGGCATTGCCCCAATTTCGGGATCACCCCCTACGTATGGCGGGTAATCCGCGGGGTCCGGCGACTACTCGCCTGGCGGCCAGATCTGGTGCCATTCGTGCTCCTATAGGGTAGGACAAGAAAGTAGCACCCACCGCGCTAGACGCGGATGTTGAGGTGGGTAATTTCCGGTCCTGCCGCGGATGGACCGAACCATCTATGCGGAGGCACGTAAGCCGCTATCGGCTTATAGATTGTGCATGGCGCCTCGCGCCCGGTCGCCTGTCCCGGCGGGCGAGAAAATGAATTGGAAAAGCCTTGAATTTCGCGGCCGAGATGGTTGACGATTGCCGAGCGGCTGTACGAAAAGTGCGCGCGAAATGGAACTTGCTAGTCGGCATCCCGCGACGCTGGTTCCACTGGAAGCCGGCGCAGGCGACAGGTGCGGAGGAACCCATCCGCGCGGAGCTTTTCAGTATCGAGCGCCTCGAGGAGCATGCGGAAATGGTTGCGGAAACGCAACACGTCGGCCCCGGCACCGGGGCAGGTAACCGCCTTGGGCGGCGCCTACGCGATAACGAGCGTGCGCTCCGCCGCGCTTACAGCGTCACCGCCGTATCGGCGTGTGACCGCCGCTCCATTACCCCTGCTGCAGCTTGGCTGGTGGACAATTTTCATGTGGTACAAGAGCAGGTACGCGCCATCCGCGTCGATCTGCCTCCCGGGTTCCACAAACAGCTTCCGAAACTCACAAACGGCCCGTTCCAGGGTTTTCCGCGCGTCTATGGCCTCGCCTGGGCGCTGGTGGCGCATACGGATAGCTGCTTCGACACACAGACGCTGCGGCGCTTCCTGCACGCCTACCAGACGGTGCAGACACTGACGATCGGCGAGCTTTGGGCGGTGGCCATCGCACTGCGCGTGGTGCTCGTCGAGAATCTGCGGCGCCTCGCGGAGGGTATGGTGCAGGAGCAGTCCTCCCGGCAGGAGGCCGATCGGCTGGCCGACGCCATCCTCGGCGCACCGTCCGGAGGTCCCGGCGTGTCCCTGGAGGATGTGCAGCTTCCATTGCCGACAGCTTTCGCCGCGCGGTTCGTTCGCCGCCTGCGCACGGAGGATCCAGCGGTGGTGGCCACACTCCGCTGGCTGGATGCGGCGCTGGCCGCGCAGGGCACTACCGCGGATCGCATCGTGGAGGCGGAACAGCAGAGGCAGGTTGCTGCGAACGTAACGATCCGCAATGTGATTACCAGCATGCGTCTGATGTCGTCGATCGACTGGCGCGCGTTGTTCGAAAGTGTCAGTTCGGTCGATGCAATCCTCGGTTCCGCCAGTGATTTCTCGGCGCTGGATTTCCCGACCCGTGAGCTGTACCGGCATGCAATCGAGGTGTTGGCGCGTCACTCCCCGAAATCCGAAAGCGATATCGCGCACCTCGTCTTGCGGGAGGCCGGGTTCGCGGCGCGCGAGGCATCGCCTGACGGCGCGGCGCGGAAGAAAGCCGATCCCGGGTACTATCTCATCGGCAAAGGGCGCGCGGCGTTCGGAACGGCCGTCGGCTGGCGGATGAGGCCGTATCAGGTTATTGCCCGCGGGGCGGCGTCGCTCGGCATCGCGCTTTATATTTGGATCGTCGCCGTCCTGACGGCGCTCATTCTGGCAATCGCGCTAGCGGCAACCGGTCAGGGAGCGCTGAACTGGGATTTTGTGTTGCTTGCCGTGCTGGGGGTTCTGCCGGCTTCGAACGCCGCCATGGCATTGGTGGATGGGGGCGCCACCAGTCGTGTTGCCGCCACCGCGCTGCCCGGCATGGCGTTGGAAAGCGGTGTACCGGAAAACCTGCGCACGTTGGTCGCAATTCCTGCGCTGCTCACATCATGCGCGGCGATCGCGGAACAAATTCGGCACATGGGGGTTCTCCATCTTGCTAACGAAGATGGCGATCTCTGCTTTGCCCTGGTGTCTGATTTCACCGATTCCGCTGCGGAGACGCAACCGGAAGACGACGCGCTCCTGATCGCGGCGGCGGATGCGTTGGCGGCGCTGAATGCACGCCACGGCCCGGCACCAAGCGGCCCTCGTTTCCTGCTTCTGCATCGCCGGCGCCTGTGGAATGCAAGCGAGGCAAAATGGATGGGCTGGGAACGCAAGCGCGGTAAGCTGCATGAGCTTAATCGCCTGTTGCGCGGCGCCACCGATACGAATTTCATCGCCACCCCAGCCGGGCCGCCCATAGTGCCATCCGGCGTGCGCTACGTTATCGTGCTGGATGCGGATACCAGGCTTCCGCGCGGCGCCGCCAAACGCCTGATCGGCAAGATGGCGCACCCGCTGAACCACCCGGTGTTCGATTCCGCCTCGCGCCGCATCGTTGATGGCCATGGCGTGCTGCAGCCGCGCGTGACGCCGGCGCTGCCCTCAGGGCGAAACGGATCATTGTACCAATGGGCGTTCGCCAGTACCAGCGGGATGGATCCCTATGCCAGCGCGGCATCCGACATATATCAGGACCTGTTTGGTGAAGGTTCATATTGCGGCAAGGGAATCTACGACCTGGATGCATTTGAAACCGCGCTGGATGGCCGCATACCCGAAAACACGCTGCTGAGCCACGATCTTCTCGAAGGTATTTTTGCCCGCGCGGGTCTTGCTTCCGATATCGAGGTGATTGACGCGTTTCCCACCCGGTATGACGTTGCGGTGTCCCGCCAGATGCGATGGGCGCGGGGTGATTGGCAACTTCTTCCCTGGATTTTTGGTGGCAGACGCGGCACGCAGGCGGAACAGGCGCGCCGCTCCATCCCCCTGATCGGGCGCTGGAAAATGATCGATAATTTACGCCGCTCGCTTTCCGCGCCTGCGGCGTTCCTCGCTTTGGTGGCGGGCTGGAGCCCGGGCGTGGCGCATCCGTTGTGGTGGTCGGCTTTCGTGGTGGCAACAATGGCCACGCCGGCGCTGATCCCTTTTCTCACCTCCATCTTTCCGCACCGAGTTGGCCTGGCCAAATTGATGCACCTAGTTGCCGTGATCGCGGACTTCCGGCTGGCGGCATCGCAGATCGTATTGCTGGTGACGTTTCTGCCCTACCAGACGTGGGTGCTGACGGTAGCGATTCTGCGCACGCTGTTCCGGCTTTTCGTGTCGCACAAGAATTTGCTGGCATGGGTCACAGCGGACCAGGCGCAGGGCCGCCCCAGATTGGACCTGGCCGCATCCTATCGCCGCATGGCAGGCGGCATCGGCCTCACAGCCGCGGCCACAGTGCTGGTTCTGTCTACCCGCCCGGCCGCGTTACCGGTGGCCGCACCTTTTCTGTTGCTGTGGCTGCTCTCGCCCGCAGTGGCACGCTGGATCAGCCTGCCCAAAGCGCTCTCCGGCATGGCGGCGCCGAGTGCACCGCAGGCGCAGGCGCTGCGCCTCATCGCCCGGCGCACCTGGGGCTTCTTCGAAACCTTCGTGACGGCCGAAGACAATATGTTACCGCCCGACAATTTCCAGGAGGATCCGAATCCAGTCGTCGCGCACCGCACGTCGCCCACCAATATCGGGCTCTATTTGCTGTCCGTGGCATCCGCGGCTGATTTCGGCTGGATCAGCCTGACCGAAACCGTCGACCGACTGGAGGTCACTCTCGCCTCGATGTACCGCCTCGAACGCCATCGCGGCCATTTCTACAACTGGTATGGCACCCAGGACCTGCGCCCGCTGGAGCCGGAATATATTTCCTCGGTCGATAGCGGCAACCTCGCCGGGCATCTGATTGCCATTTGGAATTTCTGTGCGGAACTGGCGCGCGGTCCGGTGATCCAGGATCATTGGCAGGCCGGAATAGAAGATCCGCTCGCGCTCCTGCGGGAAGCACTTTCCGGCATAGGTCAAGTTGCGGAATCTCCAGCGTGGTTGCAGCTCGCCAGTGCTATGGAGGCGTTCACCTCGTGCCTCCGGCAATTTCCGGCAACGCCCGCCGGCATCGCCACCCAACTGGCCGGTTTAGCGACGCAGGCGGCCATGCTTCCGGCCCTTGTGCGGGCGTTGGGCCCAGCAGGCAAGGAATGCGCGACTGCCCAGCAGAATGCCATGATCTGGGCCGATGCCGTCGACGCGGCCGTCCTTGGTCATCAGCGCTGCCTCACCATCACTCTCCCATGGGCTGCGCTGCTGGCAGCCGATCCGGGGCCGGCGCAGGCCTCGCCCGGGCTCGCATCGATCGCCGCCTGTATTCCCACGCTGTCCAGTTTGCCGGCGCTCTGTACCGCGGCTGGCGCAGCCCTCGCCGATGGGGGCGAAGATTCTACGGGCGCAACAGATAACGCATCGATCGTCGAAGCCCTGCGGCGCTCCGCCGAAGCGGCTTGCGGCCTGTCGGCGCGCCTTCTTGCCATCGAATCCGGCGCCCGAAGACTCTTTGACGACATGGAGTTCGGCTTCCTGTTCGATAAGGAGCGCGAACTCCTCTCCATCGGCTATCGCGTCGCCGATGGCAGTCTGGAGGCGAACTTTTACGATCTGCTCGCGTCGGAGGCGCGGCTGGCCAGCTTTGTTGGCATTGCCAAAGGCGATTTGCCGACGCGCCACTGGTTCAGGCTCGGCCGCTCCATGGCGGCCGTGGGTACCGGCGCCGCCTTGGTCTCATGGTCCGGCTCCATGTTTGAGTATTTGATGCCGTCGCTGGTCATGCGTGCGCCCAACGGCAGCCTGATGGAACGCACCAACCGGCAAATGGTGCGTCAGCAAATGCGCTACGGCGCGCGGCGGAACGTGCCGTGGGGCGCATCGGAATCAGCCTACAGCGAGCGCGACCTGGAATTTACCTACCAGTATTCCAGTTTCGGCATTCCCAGCCTGGGGCTTAAACACGGTCTCGGCGACAGTACGGTCATAGCACCTTACGCCACGGCACTCGCCGTCATGGTTGAGCCGGGTGCTGCCGCGGATAATTTCATCCGGCTGGCGGCGGCGGGAGGCAGCGGGCGCTATGGATTTTACGAAGCGCTGGACTACACCGCTGCGCGGCTGCCCGAGGGGCATAAGCTGGCCATCGTGCGCGCCTATATGGCGCACCACCAGGGCATGACCATCGTTGCCATCGCCGATGCACTGGGCCGAGGCGCCATGCGCCGGCGTTTCCATGCAGAACCGATGATCGAGGCCACCGAATTGCTGCTGCAGGAACGTATGCCGCACGACGTGGCGCTGGCTGAGCCGACGATCGAGACATCGCCTGCTGTCATGGGCGCCGGCGATTCATTGGCATCCATCCAGCGCAGTTTCAACTCACCGCACACATATTCGCCGCGCACGCATTTGCTGTCGAACGGCAGCTACGCGGTGATGATCACCGCGGCCGGGTCCGGCTACAGCCGATGGCGGGGCCTGGCGGTGAACCGTTGGCGTGAAGATGTCACCTGC
>FSYC01000219.1_pt1 | contig 23804 bp, 24 predicted proteins | sample 1638431 | NCBI WGS metagenome assembly FSYC01 (sample SAMEA3914788, study PRJEB12502) | metagenome | biome: forest; material: soil | place: Canada | collected 2011-07-03 | depth 0.1 m | reverse complement strand
CTCGCCCGCCTCGGCGCATTGCTCACCCGCGCCGAGGGTTCCATCCGCGTCCGCCGCCTGGATCGCGTGTCACCCCTCGCGGTGCCCGTATTGCTGGACATTGGCCGGGAAAGCGTCCGCACCACAGCCGACGAGGACTCTCTGCTCGCCGAAACCGAAGCTCTTGTCGCGGAAGCCACTGCCCCCGTGCCGCGCGTTCTGCGTGCCACACAAGCACGACTGAAAGCCGATCGAAAAGAAAGGGTCGCAGCCAAGCGATAAGAAAGAGTTCTTTTTTGAAAAAAAGAACCAAAAAATTTTTATCTTTTATCGTAATAACCGCAGCGCTCTAGCTAACTTGATATGGGGAGGCCAGCGAAAAACCTCAGCACCCCTAGGAAATGTCCCGACCGAAATTGCGTGAAGGCGCCAGCCTTCACGCAAAAATCGAAACCTCAACGCACGTAATTACGCAACCAATGTCGCATCAAGAGTAATCGTGGCATTGAGAACCTTCGAAACCGGGCAGCCGGCCTTCGCCATCGCCGTCAGCTCCTTGAACCGTGCTTCGGTAGCGCCCGGTATTTTTGCGGTCAGCGTCAAATGCACGGCCGTAATGGCAAACCCGTCCCCTTGTTTTTCCAAGGTCACGTCAGCCTTCGTATCCATCTGCTCGGCCGTGAGCTTCGCCTCGCCAAGAATAAGCGACAGCGCCATCGTAAAGCAGCCCGCATGCGCCGCTCCAATAAGTTCCTCCGGATTCGTGCCGGGCTTTCCTTCGAATCTGCTCGCAAACCCATAAGGGTATTGGGTGAGAGCGCCGCTCTTCGTGGAAATGGAACCCTTGCCGTCCTTGATGCCACCTTGCCAGGCAGCGGACCCATAAGTTTGCATTTCAGTGAAACCCTCATGCTAATTGTGTTTGGCGTTTACTACACATGGCGCCTTACCCGCTCAGGCGAAAGCAGACCGCCCCGACATAACCTTTTGGTTTTGTAAGAGCGGAAGTCGTATGGCCCACCGGCGTTCTATACCAAGAACGGGGCGGCACAAACTCAAGCGCTAAGTCGCCCCGACGTGCCGGTCGTGATGCACTCGCCGCCACCCACACAGAAAGGCGATGGGCTACACCATGTTCAAAAAAGGCCTGAACACGGCTCAACCCTGGCGAACGTGGCGAGCGCGCCCTTCGCCATCCTCGTCTGGCTTACGCCGCGTTACGCACACCAACCTGGTAGCGGGAAGCCGGTGCGCTACGTGACAAATTGGGCGTCAGCTTCTGCCGTGCTGCCTCATATGCCTGCCAATCCGCGACGTCTGGCAACGCCGGTATCGTAATCACCTCGCCCAGGTCCAAACCCGTCAGCGCCGCGTCAACCATCGCGTCCGCCTGCATCACGATACCGCTTGGCAGGTTCGTCACGGGCATGCCGGCAATATCCCAGAAATCGGTAGCCGTCGCGCCCGGCAAAACCGCCTGAATGCGAATATTCTTGCTGGCAAGCTCATGCTGCAAGGATTGGCTGAATGCCACCACGAACGCCTTGGTGCCGCCGTACACACCATTCAGAATCTCCGGCGCAATACCAACGATCGAGGCCATGTTGATGATCGTACCACCGCCGCGCGCCACGAAGCCGGGCACCACCGCATAAGTCAACCGCGTCAGCGCCGTCACATTCAGCGTGATCATCTCGTCCATCTTCTCGACGTCCGAAACAAGCAACGGCCCCGCGGCGCCCACGCCGGCGTTATTGACCAGCATCGTAATGGCCGCATCGCTGCGCAGCTTACCTTCCACACGCGCCAAATCGGCCTTGTCGTTCAGATCAGCCGCCAGAACCTCGATCGACCGGCCGGTTTCCTCGGTCAGCCGCTTCGCCAGTCCGTCCAGCCGCGCACGGTTGCGTGCCACCAAAATCAGATCATAGCCACGCCGGGCCAGCCGGTCGGCGTAGATCGCGCCAATGCCCGTAGATGCCCCGGTCACCAGCGCCGTGCCCTTGGAAATGCCACTGCTCATGTCTGTATTCCTTTTAAAAAGCCGGGACACGTCACGCCAATCGGCCCGGCAGAAAGGGCATATGGCACCTTACAACATCGTCTCATAAGTCATATATACGGCTTTTTAGGCCATCGCGGCCGCCGCCAGGAATTCCGTCATGCACAGCATCGGCTTCGTCGTCTTCCCCAATTTCCAGGTCATGGGGTTCGCCGCAATCACCGCCTTCGAAGTCGCCAACGCCGTCCTGGGCAAACCCGCCTACACCATCCACCTGCTTTCCGAATCCGGCGGCCCAGTCCGCGCCTCTGCCGGCTTCACCGTCGACACCAAGCCCTTCGGCACCACCGTCTTCGACACAGTGGTGATTGCCGCCGGCATGGAAATCGACCCCACGACGCCGGCCCTGCTGAAATTCGTCCGCCAGGCCATGCACACCGCCCGCCGCATCGCCGCCCCCTGCACCGGCGCCTTCATCCTGGCCGAAGCCGGCATCCTGGACGGCCGCCGCGCCACCACCCACTGGGCCTTCGCCCGCGATCTGCAATCCCGCTATCCCAAGGTTACCGTCGACGAAGATCGCATCTTCATCATCGACGGCCCGGTCTGGACCTCTGCCGGCATGACCGCCGGCGTCGATCTGGCGCTGGCCATGATCGAGAAGGATTTTGGCGCCGAAACCGCCCGCTCGATCGCCCGCAAACTGGTGGTTTATCACCGCCGCGCCGGCGGCCAATCGCAATTCTCCGCGTTGCTGGAACTGGAACCTAAATCAGACCGCATTCAAAAAGCACTCGCGTTCGCCAGGCTCAATCTGCACACCGAGCTTTCTGTCGACCAGCTGGCGGACGCGGCGAACCTGAGCACACGCCAGTTCAGCCGCGCCTTCCGCGCGGAAACCGGACAATCCCCTGCAAAGGCCGTCGAAAACCTGCGCGTCGAAGCCGCCCGCATGATGATGGAGCAGGGGCGCCACTCCATGGATGTCATTGCCACACAAGCCGGTTTCGCCGACCGCGACCGCATGCGCCGCGCCTTCCTGCGCGCCTTCGGGCAACCGCCTCAAACGGTTCGGCGCAATGCGCGGCAGGACGCTCAGCTTGAAGAAAGCGCTGTTCTTTTTTGAAAAAAAGAACCAAAAAACTTTTCCTATGAGACCACCTGCCGATTGACATCTCGCCATACGTATAGGAACGCAATGATGGCCAGCATGAGAGCCGTGGTGATCCACGAAGCGGGCGGACCGGACGCGCTGAAGCTCGAAACCCGCCCGATCCCTCTGCCGAAAGCCGGCGAGGTATTGATCCGTGTTAAGGCGTTCGGCCTGAACCGCTCGGAGATGTTCACCCGGCAGGGGCTGTCCCCCAGCGTGAAATTCCCCCGCATCCTGGGTATCGAAGCGGTGGGCCTGGTCGAATCAGCGCCGGGCGGCGAATTCCAGAAGAACACGATTGTCGCCACAGCCATGGGCGGCATGGGCCGCACCTTCGATGGCGGCTACGCGGAATTCACCTGCGTTCCCGCAACCCAAGTGCAGCCCGTAACCACCGAATTACCGTGGGAAACGCTGGGTGCCATCCCGGAAATGCTGCAAACCACCTGGGGCTCGCTATTCAAATCTCTGCGCCTGAAATTGAACGACCGCCTACTGATCCGCGGCGGCACAACATCAATCGGCCTGGCCGCTGCCGCCATCGCCAAGGCCCACGGCGCCTTCGTGGCGGCCACAACGCGCAACCCCAACCGGGAAGCGCTATTGCGCGCCAGCGGTGCCGATCAGGTGTTCATCGATACCGGCGCCATCGCCGAACAATTCCGCGAAGCCTTTCCCGAAGGCGCCGACAAGGTGCTTGAACTGGTCGGCGTAGCAACGCTGAAGGACTCGCTCCTCTGCGCTAAACCGCGCGGCATTGTCTGCGTCACCGGCATAGTCGGCAACGTCTGGTCGTTCGATAATTTCAGCCCAATGGAAGCAATCCCAACAAGCGTGTGCCTCACCTCCTACAACGGCGGCCCGGAGGATTTCATGCAAACGCCACTGCAGCAACTCATCGAACAAATCGCCGCCGGCAGTCTGCGCATTCAAATCGGCCGCGTTTTCCACTTGGACGATATCGTCGAGGCCCATCGCGTCATGGAGGAAAACCAGGCGGGCGGAAAGATTGTTGTCTTGACTTGAAGGCTGGGGGGACAGTGCCTGTCCTCCCAGACCCCCCGTCGATTATAAGGGCGAGGCCCATTTCACCGGGGATACCCTCTTGAGTTTACCCTAGCGTAATCGCATCCACCCGGTCCGTATAAAACGCAACGTGATCCCCAATTGCCTTCACGGCATCGTACGGCGCTTCATAAGTCCAAACAGCGTTCCTCGACCGTTCCCCACCCGCAGGAATGCTGAAATAAGAAGCCTCCCCCTTATACGGGCAGTAGGACCCATGATCGGTCCGCTCCAGCAAAGCCATGTTCACATCCTTGCGCGGAATATACTGCACCTCGCCGTAATTCGCCTCGCGCAGCGTCAGCGCGTCCCGGCTATCCGCCACCACCTGCCCCGCAACGCTTACCACCACACGCCCCGCGTTCGCCTCGATCGTAATCATATGATCGGGCCCAGGTATCTTCACCGGTTTACTAGTCATGGTCTCGCTCCTATCTGTATTTTGAATAAACCCACCGCTACGCCGCCATGCTCGGGCGGCCGGAAACCGCCGCCACCGGCGCCGTGATATCGGCCACGGAGAACCGGCGTCCCACGACGAACTCGTTCTGACTCAACCGTGTTTCAATATCTGCCAGTAAATTCTGCACCCGCAGCTTGCTGCGCTCGGTCAATACCGTCCCCCCAAACCCCCCGTCTATTTATGGGTGCGAGGCCTTATTTTCGACGTGTGGCGTAAGCTCTAGAGCTTCGATCCGCCGTCCACACGAATCGTAGTGCCGGTAATCCACCGCGCGCCATCGGAGGCCAAAAACGCCACCACGTCCGCGATATCCTCGGCCTTGCCAATGCGTTTCAGCGCCTGCATGCCCATCGCATAATCGCGGCCCGCATCCGTCTTCGTGAAGCTCGACATGTCCGTATCGATAACACCAGGCGCCACCGCGTTCACGCGAATACCCTGCGGCCCGAGTGCCGCCGCGAAATGCTTCGTCAGCGTGTCCACCGCACCTTTCGTGGCGGAATACGCTGATAAGTTTGGCACCGCGGAAACCGCCACCAGCGAGGAAAGCAACACCACGCTCGCACCGTCCTGCAACAACGGCAACAACTGCTGGATCAAAAAATAAGGCGCACGCACATTCACCGCGAAAAGTTCGTCAAACCGGTCCACGGTTTGATCCGCGATCGTAGACGATCCTGAAATCCCCGCGTTGGCGACAAGAATATCGAGCCTGTCACCCACCGTCGCACGCACGGCGGCAGCGAGCTTAGCCGGTCCATCGGCCGCTCCAAGTTCCGCGCCCACGGCCTGCGCCGTACCGCCTGCCGCCTGAATTTCGGCCACCAGTGAACCCGCCTCATCCGCCGCGCGGCCATAATGAACAATCACATGTACGCCGGCGCGGGCCAGTGCCTTCGCGGTAGCGCGCCCGATGCCACGCGAAGCACCGGTCACCAGCGCGGTTCTCTTTGCTGACGTCGACATGATTTTTCTCCCGATGAAATCCGAAAACTCCAGGCGCCGGGCCACGGCACCGCCGCGACCCGGCCATGTCCACTAAAGCTCAGCCAGCGCTCATGCCGCCATCGACGTTAAGAACGTGGCCCGTCACATACGAAGCGCCCGGCGATGCGATATACACGATCGCATGGGCTATTTCTTCCGGCCGCCCCAAGCGCTTCAGTGCCACGCTGCCGGCAAGATAGTTCTTGCCCTCATCGCCACCGGTAAAGCGCGTCAGCATGCCCGTATCGGTCGGCCCAGGCGCCACCACATTCACGCGAACCCCGGATTGCGCCACTTCCAGCGCCACGGATTTCGTCAACCCTTCAACCGCATGCTTGCTAGCCACGTAAATCGAGGCACCCGCCGCGCCCTGATGGCCATAAGTGGAAGAAATATTGACGATGCTGCCACTGCCCTGCGCCTGCATCACGCGCAACTCATGCTTCATGCTCAACACCGTGCCCAGCACGTTGGTATCGAACGTTGCGGCATAGGTTTCCGCGGTCTGTTCCGTCGCCGGGCTTGGTTTGCCTTCCGTCCCGGCATTATTCACCGCAACATCCAGCCGCCCAAAGCGGGCCACTGTCGCATCCACCAGATGCCGCACATCATCCTCGTGGCGCACATCGGCGCGGATGAACTCCGCCTCGGCACCCAATGCGCGCAATTCGGTGGCCAGCGCCTGGCCCACATCGTCTTGCCGGCCCGAAATCACGACCCTGTCGCCGTTCTGCGCAAACGCCACCGCGGCAGCGCGTCCAATACCCGCCAAGGCACCGGTGATTAAAACAACCTGATGACTCATAGCACTAAGATCCTTATCAGCGGCCAACCCGCAGCCATGCCCCGCTCGTCTCTTGGGCCGCTCTTCTGAAGCAGCCCGTCCAGCGCTCCGGGGTAGACCGGGTTTCAATTTCCGTGAGCCACCATCTGGTCCGCCCTCGCCAGCGCGAGAAAGACTTTGTAGGGTCCTCTCCATACTTTGAAGGCATGGGCCAAAGAGGGGCCCCGAGATGGAACTACGCCACCTGCGCTACTTCATCGCGGTCGCCGAGGAAGGCAGCCTCACCGTCGCCGCCGAAAAGCGCCTGCACACCGCCCAGCCATCACTAAGCCGGCAAATGCGCGACCTGGAGCTGGAACTGGGCTGCACGCTCATGGTGCGCAGCGCCCGCGGCATTGAGCTCACAAATGCCGGCCGCGTGTTCCTGGATCACGCCCGCATCGCCCTACTGCAAGTAGAAGCCGCCGGCGAAGCCGCACGCCGCGCCGCTGAACCTGCAAAAACATCCTTCGCGCTGGGCTTTCTCACCGGCTACGAAATGGACTGGCTCCCCGCCGTCATGGGCATACTGCGCGACGCGTTGCCAACCACGGAGATTGTCATCCACAGCCAATCATCGCCAGACCTCGCGGCCGGCCTGATGCGCGGCAAGATCGACCTCGCGTTTCTGCGCACGGAAAAAAACACCCGTGGCCTGGTGTTCAAGCTACTGCGCCGGGAACCGCTAATCGTCATCATGCCCAGCACGCATCCGCTGGCCGCCCAGGCCAGCATCCGCCCGCAGGATATCGTTGGCCAAACCCTGATCGGCGTGCCCAACTCCAACGCCCCCGCGCTGCGTCAGGTAACGGATACCTACGCCGCCCAACTGGGCATCGACCTGACGCCCACCCACGAGGCACAAAATCTATCGATGGGCATCTCACTCATCGCCTCCACCGGCGGCGTTGGTTTATTGCCCCTCTACGCCAGAAACTTCCTACCGCCGGCCGTGGTAAGCCGCCCCCTGCATGGCGCCCCGCCCATGATAGATCTTTCGCTAGGCTACAACGAATCGAACACGTCCCCTCTGCTAAAATTCCTGCTAACCAAGATCGAAGACCTAAAATTCCGAGTGTCAAAACTCAATCCAAACGAATAAAAGTTTTTTGTTTTCTTTCAAAAAAGAAACAAAAAACTTTTGTCAATTGAGCCTTGCCCAAACCACCACGCCGCGCCCGTCTTCCGCTCGCCCCGAACCGCCGCTATGATCCCCCTATGTTCTCCCCGCCTGCTGCGAACCGCCCCCAACCATGGTAGCCGCCCCGTTCCACCTGGCCGGCGAAATGCTGCATCTGGACCCCGCGGGCGCCCTCGTGTGGCCGTCCACCAAAACCCTGATCGTCGCCGACCTGCATTTCGAAAAGGGCTCCGCCGCCGCAAGCCGCGGCAACCTGGTGCCGCCGTGGGACACGGCCGCCACCCTCGCGCGCCTGGCCCTGCTCATGCATCGCTACCGCCCCGCCCAGGTGATCGCTCTGGGCGACAGCTTCCACGACGACCACGGCCCCGCGCGCCTCTCCCCGGCCGACGCCGCGCGCCTGCGCACCCTTACGGCAGACACCGACTTCATTTGGGTGCAAGGCAACCACGATCCCGCTCCTCCGCAGGGCGTCGGCGGCCGCGCCCTGCCCGAATGGCGCCTCGGCAACCTGGTTTTCCGCCACCAGGCCCAACGCGGCGAGGCCGGCGAAATTTCCGGCCATTTCCACCCCAAGGCGCGCGTCCCCACCCGCGCCGGCGAAGTGGTACGCCCCTGCTTCGTTACCGATGCTCGCAAAATCATGCTGCCGGCCTTCGGCGCCTATACCGGCGGCCTCGATGTCCGCGCCCCCGCCATCGCCGCCCATTTCCCACGCGGTGGCCGTGTGTTCCTGCTCGGTGAATCCCGCCTGTTTAGCTTCACCATGGCGCAGGCCATGACTTAGGAAGGAAGCGGTTCTTTTTTGAAAAAAAGAACCAAAAAACTTCTTTTATGAGGGCGCCCGACTCACCCAACGCGCGCACCAATAGTTAAAAGTTTTTTGGTTCTTTTTTTCAAAAAAGAACTGCTTCCTTACGCTTTTGTGCCGCCACACGCCACTTGCAGATCAAGCGGGAACGCGCCACGATCCGGGCAAGCACCACGAGCACGCCCATAATCGCCGGAATCCCGCCCGCGGTGATAGCGTTGTCATTGTGCTGTCCACCTGCCGCCGTTTTTGGAATCACGCGATAACGATGCACGGGCCGATCAGAAGGGTTACCCCCTTCCGGTCGCCCCGCGCGGTTGCGAATAAAGAAAGCGCTTCTTTTTGCAAAAAGAAGCAAAACCTTGTGAAAATTGGATTCCCGAGGACGCGCGGACCGCGCGACGACGCCGTGCGCCCGATCAATTCGTTCCGCAATGCGCCATTATTGATACACACCCATCCGTTTCGGAGCATCACCGGCGCAGCTATGCATTGAAGTAATAGCGTAATAACCGTTGACAATCCGATCCCGCCGCGATCTCCTATCCATCCGCGACACGCCAAGAATAGAACACAAAGTATTATACTACAAAATCACTTCCGTGACCATTTCCTGGCGGCTGTCGCCATCTCAAAGGGAAAATCATGCGCTCAATCCTATTATCCGCCGCCGCGATCACATGCGTGGCCAGCGCCGCACCAGTATACGCCGCCTCTACGGAAACCGTTCTTTACGCTTTCACCGCCGGCAACGACGGCGGCTTCCCTCAGTCCGGCCTCATCGCTGACTCCACGGGCGCCCTCTACGGCACCACCTCCAGCGACGGCGCGAACCATTCCGGCGTCGTCTACAAACTCACCCCGCCCGCCGCCGGCCAAACCGCCTGGACGCAAACCGTGCTCTACGCCTTCCAGGGCGGCAATGACGGTGCAACGCCGCTGGCCAATTTGCTCCTGGATAAGAACGGCAACCTCTACGGCACCACCTACGCCGGTGGCGCGCCCGGCGAAGGCGTCGTGTTCCAGCTAAAGCCACCCAGCGCCAGCAACACCAACTGGACCGAGTCTGTACTGTACACCTTCTCCGGCGGCGCCGACGGATCGGAACCCGCGTCCACGCTGATCGCTGACCGCTACGGCAACCTCTACGGCACCACCACGGGTGGCGGCACCGGCGTTGTCGGCACCGTCTTCAAACTCACACCACCATCGTCGGGCCAAACCGCCTGGACAGAATCCGTGCTGTACAACTTCACCGGCAACAACGATGGCGGTGAGCCTTTCGGCGCCGTGTTGCAGGGCAAAGATGGCGCGTTCTACGGCACCACGGCCGGCTACGCCTATTTCAATTACGGCAACGTCTATAAACTGAATCCGCCCACCAAAACCCATACCGCCTGGCGCCTGCATGTCGTGCATGCTTTTGCCGGCGGCAATGATGGCGGCGTGCCGCGCGCCGGGCTAATTTCTGACAGCGCTGGCATACTTTACGGCACCACGGCTGGCTTCGCCAACTTTGGCGGCACGGCCTTCAAGATCACCCCGCCGGCTGCTGGTACAACGATCTGGCACGAGCAAGTCCTGACGCAATTCGCCACCCCCGGCTTCACCGGCGTGGGGCCCTGGGCTCCCCTGTCGCAGGACAGCACGGGCGCGCTTTACGGCACCACGCTGGCCTCCGGCACTTCGGCGTTCGGTGAAGTCTTCAAACTGACGCCGCCCGCAGCCGGCAAGAAACATTGGACAAATACCGCGCTGTACACTTTCAAGGGAGGAGCAGCCTCGCAGTTCTCCTATTCAAACGTCGTGCTTGGCACCGGCGGCACATTGTTCGGCACCACCGAAGGCGCCGTGAATGCGAACACGGGCGCTTTCGTTCCCGGAAACATTTGGGAAATCACTCAGTAATACCAATCAGCATTGAAGCTGACCCATACGAAGCAAGGAAGCGCTTCTTTTTGGAAAAAGAAGCAAAAACTTTTGCTCATTGGGGTACGCGTTGGACGCAACGCTTACCTAAGGAGCAAAAGTTTTTTGGTTCTTTTTTTCAAAAAAGAACTGCTTTGCCTTCGCCTTGCGTGAGGCACTCTCGATGCCGGTTGATATAACTTCGCAGCGTGCGGCCGGGAGGGGATAAGCCCTCCCGGTGCGTATTTACCAATAGAAGAAAGCGCTTCTTTTTGGAAAAAGAAGCAAAAACTTTTGAAAATTGGGGTGCGGGCTAGGAACCTGCGCGTACCGTTTTTAGATAGGCTACTATATCCCGCCGCGTTTGCTCATCCGATATACGCATCGGCATCTCTGCGCCGGGCACCAGCACTTGCGGTCCCGATAGCCACGCATCCAGCTGCGCCGGCGTCCATGTGAACCCCGCGGCTTTCAGTGCCGGCGAATACGGATATCCGGCAACACTGCCGGCAACGCGCCCAACCACACCAGCCAAGGCCGGCCCGATCTTCGCGCGGTCCAGCGCATGGCACCCGCTGCACGTCGCGGCGAAATCGCGCGCCCCCGCCACCGCATCCGCCGGCGCCACCGCGAACCGCGACAAATCAATCGCCTGCTCCGGCCGCTTGCTTTCAAAAAACGTGTAGCTGAGCGTGATTTCATGCACGTCTTGCGTGCTCGGGTCAGTGCCCAGGCCCGGATCCACGAAGAAATCCACCGGCATCTGCACTTTGGCCCCCGGCGCCAACCGCTCCTCGTTGAAGCAGAAGCATTGGATCTTCTTGAAGTAGATCCCCGCCTTCTCCGGCGTCACGTTGAACGCCGCATGCCCCACAATCGCATGGTCCGACAGGTTCTGCGCCTCGAACAGTACCAGCGTATCCTGCCCCAGCCGCAGCTTCACCGAACGCTGCAGCGGCACGAATCGCCACGCCAGCCCCGGCGCCACATTGGTGTCGAACAGCACCGTCACCATCCGGTCGGCCACATGCACCGTATCCGCCTGCGCCCTTTGCGTGGTGCCGTTGGCTCCGGTCACCTGACAGAACAGCCGGTACAGCGTCACCGAGTAGCTGGTAATGCCGCCCATCACCCCCAGCGCCAGACACAGCGCCGCGACGGTGTAAAACTTGCGAGGAATATACACGATGCCGGTGATCTAGGCCCCTCGGCGCCGGCGGGCAAGCCAGCGGCCCCCACACGGCTCAAACGGCACACACGCACCCCTCTTTCGTCTAAATAAAACATCACCCTTCAAACCGGCGCACTAAAGCTTATGCTCACCCTTATGGATTTCCCCGCCCGCGCCCTACCTCCAGGTTTGGACCCTCGCGCCGCAGCCGTGCTGCGCGAAATCGTCGAGCAATATGTCGAAACCGGCGAGCCGGTCGGCAGCCGCACCCTGGCCCGTCGCCTGCCCATGTCGGTCAGCCCCGCTACCATCCGCAACGTGATGTCGGACCTCACCGATGCCGGGCTGCTCTTCGCCCCCCACACCAGCGCCGGCCGCCTGCCCACCGACCGCGGCCTGCGCCTGTTCGTGGATGGCCTGCTGCAATTCGGCGAGCTGAAGGACGAGGAGCGCGAAACCATCGGCACGGCACTCGCCGCCAGCGGCCGTTCCCTGCAGGACACGCTCGCCGACGCCAGCACCATGCTCAGCGGCCTCAGCCAGGCCGCCGGCCTGGTCCTCGCCCCCAAATCCGACGGCGCCATCAAACACATCGAATTCGTCCCGCTGGGCCCGGGCCGCGCCTTGGTGATCCTGGTCGGTGCCGACGGCCAGGTCGAAAACCGCGTCATCGACGTCCCCCCCGGCATCCCCCCCAGCGCCCTCACCGCCGCCGCCAACTACCTTAACGCCCGCAGTGTCGGCCGCACGCTCGATGAGCTACGCCGCCGCGTCGCCGAGGAGATGGCCGCCGACCGCACCCAGCTCGATGAGCTTTCCACCACGGTCGTCGAAGCCGGCCTCGCCACCTGGTCCGAAGCCGGCCGAGGCGGCGCGCTCATCGTCCGCGGCCAGGCCAAACTGCTGGCCGACGTGACGCAAATAGAAAACCTGTCCGCAATCAAACAGCTCTTCGACCGCCTGGAAACCCAGGAAACCATGTTGCGGCTATTGGAACTGGCCGAACAATCCGATGGCGTGCGCATTTTCATCGGCGCCGAAAGCGCCCTCTTCGGCACCAGCGGCGTTTCCATGGTCGTCGCCCCCGCCCGCAACGAAGCCAACAAAATCGTCGGCGCCATCGGCGTCATCGGGCCCACGCGGATAAATTATGGCCGCATCATTCCTGTGGTGGATTATACCGCACGGGTCATTGGCCGCCTGCTTGGCTAGAAGGCCAGGGGCTCTGCCCCTGGACCCCGCTAAGGACAGGTCCTTAGAACCATTACGTTCTATAATCGAAATTTGATACGATAATCGCAATCCAATTACGCACCAGGACAAAGAATCTGATCGCATCTATAACCAAATCGAAAACTCTAATCAGATATCGCTCAAAAAGCCGGGCGGCATCGCTGCCGCCCGGCCATCAAACTTATTACGGCGTCACTGTAACAATCATGCCATGCACGTTGCCGGCCGCATCCGTATAGAACCCAACGAGCTGGTTTTTGTTGTTGATGCCGTTCACAACCGTGCCCATGGCTCCGTTCGGGTCGTTCACCTCGCTCCACGCGCCAGTAGAAGGTGTATAATACAGCCCGTGCGGAGTGTTGGTGCTATCCATATAGAAGCCCACTGCCACACCTTCATTGTTTATGCCCAGCAACTGCGTGAATGTGGTGTGCGGCACCGTGAAATGTGTCACCACGCCACCACTGGCATTCTTCACGAAGCCAACGGTGGTCTTTTTTGCGGTCACGTAAAAACCGCTCACCACGCCGCTGTCGTTAATCCCGGTCGCGGCCACCGACACCGCACCCGAAATTGTCACCGGCGTATAAGCCGCTGTGCTAATATTGTAGGTGTAACCATGCGAGTTACCGTTCACATCGTTATAGAACCCGGCCACCAGGTCCTTATTATTCACGCCCAGCGCCTGGCTTACCAAAGGCGTGCTCGCCGTCAGCGGATTGATCACACTGAGATAGCTGAAATTCTTGCCCACCGGCGTGCGCAGGAACGCGAAATTGGCGTCCGTGCCGGTATTGGTGTCAGACCAGAACCCGGTCGTCAAACCGCTGTTATTGATGCCCGTCGCCTGCGTTTGCACGCTGCCCGGCTGCATGTTCGGCTTGTAGCTCGTATACGGCGGCGCAATTTCATAGCCGATATTCGGGTGCCCCGCCATACCGCTGCCGAAATAACCCACGATCTTACCCGAGTCATTGATACCCAACAATTGGTTGAATGTCGGGTCGCCGGGATTATCCAGCGTCGAGAAGGAAAATGTCTGGGCCGAAGCGGCACTGGCCATCAGGCCACAGGCGGCAGCGGCAAGAAGAAGTGTGCGCATGGAATGGATCCTTTCGATTTGAAACGGCGCCAACCCCAGCGGCTGGCGTGGCCCCGATGTATCGGCCCCGCCCCAATCCACCTGTGACCCAGCTCACAAGGCGCACCGATTTTTTCCGCCCCCGCCGCCCCTCCCCATCCCGGCCAACAAGCTATAAGTGTCTCCATGCCACCCGCGCGCCGCCCGGCGTGGGTTCCCCGGGGCCAGGCGCCCTCACGACCCCAAAGCCCGTCCCAGGAACCCGCCGATTTGCCCACCCCGATCAAAATCGCCGCCGGCAGTATCCTGATCGGCATCACGGTACTGGCCCTGAAAGCCGCCGCCTGGTGGCTCACCGGCAGCGCCGCGCTTTACTCCGATGCGCTGGAAACAGTCGTCAACGTCGCCGCCTCCATCATCGCCCTGCAAGCCCTGCGCGTTGCCAGCCGCCCGGCCGACCGCGACCACCCGTTCGGCCACGCCAAGGCCGAATTCCTCGCCGCCGGCCTGGAAGGCGCCCTGATCGTCGCCGCCGCCGGCTCCATCCTGCAAAGCGCCTGGCACGCCTTCCAGAATCCCCAGCCCCTCCACACCCCCGTGCTCGGCGTCGCCCTGAACCTGACCGCAACCGCCATCAATTTCGGCTGGGCCCAGCTCCTGCTGCGCGTCTCCGCCCGCGTCCGCTCCCCCGCCCTCGCTGGCGACGCCCGCCATTTACTCGCCGACGTCGCCACCTCCATCGGCATCGCCACCGGCGTGGCACTCGTATTCATCACCAACATCCTCTGGCTCGACCCCGCCGTCGCCGCCCTCACCGCCGTCTACGTGCTCTGGTCCGGCCTGCGCCTGATCCGCAGCTCCGCCGGCGCGCTGATGGACGAAGCGCTGGACGACAGCACCATGTCGCAAATCCAGGCCATAATTCACGCCAACGGCGCCGGCGCCCTGGAAGCGCACGACCTCCGCTCCCGCCACGCCGGCCGCAGCACGTTCCTGGAATTCCACCTGGTCGTCCCCGGCGCCATGCGCGTCGCGGAGTCCCACGAAATCTGCGATCGTATCGAAGCCGCCTTCCGCCGCGAAATGCCGCATATGATCGTGAACATTCATGTTGAGCCCGAGCATAAAGCCAAGCATCAGGGCGTCATTGTTTAGGAAGGAAGCACTTCTTTTTGAAAAAAGAAGCAAAAACTTTTATCCATTGGCGCGCGCGTTGCAACAACGCGCACGCCATATAATCAAAAGTTTTTTGGTTCTTTTTTTTAAAAAAGAACTCTTACTTCTCTTGTGTCCCCTCCCCGCCCAAGCCAGCGGCGTAGTCTCCCTAAACCTATGCACCGACCAGCTCCTGGTCCTGCTAGCCCCCAACCAAATAACCGCCCTAAGCCCCCTAGCCCGAGACCCCGTCCTCTCCGTGGTAGCCCCCCAGGCGCAAACCCTCCCCTGGGTGCGCCCCGATGCCGAAGCGGTGCTCGCGCTGCACCCCGATCTCGTTCTGGCCGGCACCTACGGCGCGCAAGCGGTCGTCGCGGTGCTCAAGGCGCACGGCCTGCGCGTAGTGCAAGTGGCCGAGCCCAACAGTTTCGACGCCATCGCCACCCAGGTCACCACGGTCTCTACCGCGCTCAACAAACAGCCCGCCGGCGCGGCAATGATCGCTGCCATGCGCGCCCGCCTCGCCGCCATCCACGCCGGCCAGCGCGGCACCGCCGTGCTGTGGGGTGCCCGCGGCTTCACCGCCGGCCCCGGCGATTTCGGTGATGCGGTGTTGCGGCAGGCCGGCTACCGCAACATCGGCACCGGCGGCGCAATGGGTGTCGAGGCCCTGGCCGCGCATCCGCCCGGCACCCTGATAACCGAGGCCGCGCCCGCCTACCCGTCGCTAGCCACCAACCTGCTATGGCACCCGGCTTTGGGCGGCATCCCCCGCCGTACCGTGTCCCCGCCGCTACTGGCCTGCCCCGGCCCCTGGTCCACCGCCGCCGTGGAAAAGCTGGCCCAACCGTGAAATGGGCAATCCCAACATTACTGGCTCTGGCCGCGCTTTCCCTTCTACTGGGTGCCGCCGGCTTCGGTCTGCCCGAACCCAGCATTCTGTGGCAGCTCCGCGTGCCCCGCACGGGCCTGGCCTTGCTCGTCGGCGCCGGCCTCGGCCTGTCCGGCGCCGTGCTCCAGGGCGTGCTGCGTAACCCACTGGCCGACCCGGGTTTTCTCGGCATTGGCGGCTGCGCGGCACTGGGCGCGGTCGCCGCCTTCTACTGGGGTCTCTCCGCCGCCTTCGCCCCCGCCCTTCCGCTCAGCGGCTTCCTCGGCGCCGCCATCGGGTGCGGTGTGCTGCTCCTGGTATTTTCCCGCGCCCAATCCGGCCCCGGCCTTATCCTGGCCGGCGTCGGCGTCTCTGCCATCGCCGCCGCCGCGCTCTCTTTACTGCTCAGCGCCGCCCCCAACCCCTTCGCCCTCTACGAAATCACCTTCTGGCTCATGGGCGGCCTGGAAGACCGCACTCTCACGCACCTCGCCCTCGCCGCCGCACCCACGTTGCTAGGCTGCGCTCTGCTGCTGCGCCTCGGCCCGGGCCTCGACGCACTCAGTCTGGGCGAGGACGCCGCCGCCAGCCTAGGCGTTCCCGTCGCCTCCACCCTCCGCCGCGCCGTCCTCGGCGTCGCCCTCGCCGTCGGCGCCGGTGCCGCCGTCGCCGGCGGCATCGGCTTCGTCGGCCTGATCGTTCCCCATTTGCTGCGCCCCCTGGTCGGCCAGCGCCCCAGCGCCCTGCTCTGGCCCAGCCTCGCCGGCGGCGCCGCCCTGCTTTTGGCGGCGGACATCTGCGCCCGCGCCGCCCCCCTTGTGCTGCCGCTGGCCGCCGAACCCCGCCTCGGCGTGCTCACCGCCCTGCTCGGCGCGCCCTTCCTGGTCGCCATCGCCAGGCGCACCCGCCCATGATCCAGCTCCAAAACCACAGCGTCGCCCTCGGCCACCACCCAGTTCTCCACAGCGTCACCTTCACCGCCGCCCCCGGCGAGTTCGTCGCCATTTGCGGCCCCAACGGCGCCGGCAAAACCACCCTTCTGCGCGCCCTCGCCGGCCTACTCCCCGGCGGCCACCCCAGCCCGCGCGAAATTGCCTATCTTCCCCAAGGCGCCACCTGCGCCTGGGGCCTCACCATCCGCCAGGTCGCCGCCCTCGGCCGCATCCCCCACAACGACGACAACCAACAAGCCATCGACTCCGCCCTGCAAGCCTGCGGCATTCACCACCTCGCCCACCGCCGTATCGACCAGGTCTCCGGCGGCCAGGCCCGCCGCGCCATGCTCGCCCGCGCCTGGGCCACCCAGCCGCGCGTGCTGCTGTTGGACGAGCCAATCGCCGACCTGGACCCCGCCGCTGCCCACGAAATCATGGCCCTACTCGCCGGTTTCGCCACCGCCGGCGGCATTGTGGTGGCCGTGCTACACGCGCTGGACCTCGCCGCGCGCTACGCCGGGCGCATGGTGGTGATGGACCAGGGGCGCATCACCGCCGATACGTCGCCGCAACACGCGCTGCCGGTGGCGGCTGAGGCGTTTGGGATGGATTTAAAAGCCGGAAGTTTAGAGCCAAGGAAGGTTGGGTGGAGTGAAGCCACTCCCCCCAAACCCCCCGGCTCTCATTAGGGCGAGGCCGTCATCGAGGCCTCGTATAATAAATAGCCGGGGGGTCTGGGGGAGTGGCTTCACTCCACCCAGCCTTTCTGATCGTGGAGCTAACCTTGCCAATACGCATCGATCGAATAGTAACCCGCGGCGGCGACACCGGAGAAACCTCCCTCGGCGACGGCGCCCGCGTCCGCAAGGACGCCACCCGTGTCGAGGCCTACGGCACCGTGGACGAAGCCAACGCCACCATCGGCCTGCTCCGCCTGCACACCCAAACCGACCCCGAAACCGACGCCATCCTGGCCCGCATCCAGAACGATCTCTTCGACATCGGCGCCGATCTCTGCGTCCCCGGCGAGGCCGGCGCCCGCCTGCGCGTCACCGCCGCGATGGCTCTGGCTTACGAGCAAGCCGTCGAAACCTTCAACGCCACCATCGCCCCCCTCACCAGCTTCGTCCTCCCCGGCGGCAGCCCCGGCGCCGCTTTCGCGCATTTGGCCCGCACAATCATCCGCCGCGCCGAACGCCGCACGGTAACGCTGGCCCAATCCGAAGCGGTCAATCCCGAAGTGATCCGCGCGCTCAATCGCCTCTCCGACCTGCTCTTCGTCATCGCCCGCCGCCTGAACGCCAACGGCGCCGCGGATGTATTGTGGAAACCGGGCGGCTGAGCCGGAGGGGCCGTTTGTGCAATATCGATATAAAAAAAGGCAAGCAGTTCTTTTTGAAAAAAGAACCAAAAACTTTTATCTGTTGGCGTTGGGCTCTTAACGATTTCTACGTTCACCCGCCTCACGTGGTTCGCCAGTGCTTACATGTTCCCCGGCACGAATGAAATCGTCCAGACACGTATATCGGTTCGCGGACCATGCAGGGCCGGTGCACTCGCCGCCGGCGAAGCAAGCCATTCCAACGTGGTACGAACAAACCCATCGCCACCTTGAACAGGCTCCGCCGTACAGTTCCTAACCTGCAGATCCGGCAAAACCTGGCATCGCACCTTCACTTTTCCAATCCGCGGGCTCGCCTGATATTCCGCCGTATACTGCGGCGCGAAACCACCATATGTCCTCGCACCCACGCGCGGTGCCGCCGCTGGAGGCGTAACGCACCCAACCAAGCAAATCTCAGCCAGCGCCAGCACAAGCCAGCCTCGATATCGCGCCATCATGCCCCGCTATCCGCCGCGTTGAAACACCACCGCGCCAAAACAAACAAAAGTTTTTTGGTTCTTTTTTTCAAAAAAGAACTGCTTTCTTCCTGCCGCCCCGCAGCGCGTTAAACCGCCACGTCAGCCACCGCATGTCCCTGCAATGGTATCACCAGCTCGTAACACGTACCCCCGCCCTGGTGCACCGTCAGCACCGCCCCCAGCTGCTTCGAAAAACCCTTGATAAGCTGCAGCCCCAGCCCGTCCCGCGTGCCCGTTTCGGTTTCGGCCTTACCCTCGGCGATGCCCACGCCGTCATCCTTGATCGTGAGCCGAGCAACATCGCCTTCCTTGATCAGCCGCACATCCACATGCCCGGTGCGGCCGCCGGGAAAGGCGTATTTCACCGCATTGCTCACCGCTTCCGTCACCACCAGCGACAGCGGCACCGCCTGATCGCCGGTCATTTCCAAATCGCTCGCCTCGATGGTCAGCCCAATCCGCCCGCCATCACGCTCGCCCATCGCATCGAATAACTGTCCGCACAGCTCGGTCAGGAATTCCCGCATGCGGATCGATGTCAGTTCGCCTTGCGAATAAAGATGCCGGTGCAAAGTGGCCAGCGCCCGCACCCGGTCCCGTGCCGAGGCGAATTCCGCGCGCGCCGCCGGCACCCGAATGCGCGACGCCTGCAAATTCAACAACGACGCCACGATCTGCAGGTTATTCTTCACCCGGTGATGAATTTCCTTCATCAGCAGATCCTGCTTTTCCACCGCCGCTTCAAGCTGCTTCTTTTGCAATGCCAGCGCCTGCGCGGCTTCGGTGAAACTTGCGGCCAGCGCCTCCACCTCACGCGGTGGCGACTCGATAGACGACGCATCGAACACACCGGTCTGCCGCCATACCTGCACGGCGCGGCCCAATTCATTCATTGGCGCCACCAGCGCCCGGTGCGTGCCCACCGCCACCGCGGCCGGGCCCAGCAGCAGGAACAGCGCCAATTGAAGTGCACGCCGTATGAGAATGGCCCGCGCCGCAGCCTCGTCGTCACCGGACGGATATGCCACCACCATGCGGTATCCGTTACTCAACCCCGCCGAGGCGTAAGCATAGGGTTTGCTGTCGGCGCCATGCGCATCGGCTATCACGGCCCCGGCCAGTAACGTCTTCAGTGTGGCCGGCGGCGGCGAGCCGGCATCGCCGGCGCTGGCCACCGCCGTTACGTGGCCGGCCGCATCCACCAACCAAACCGCCTTCAGCACCGGCGCCGCATCACGTTGCGTGCCCGTGAACCAATCCATGCGCAAACCGGCGTATAGGAAGCCCGCCAATACGCCATTACGCCAAACCGGGGTACCGGCCGGAATGACCAGGCCATGCACCAGCTCGCTCCTGCGCAGCGGCCCCAGGCTCAGTCCCTTTGCGATAAGCGCCGCCTCGAATAATGACTTGTCGCGCGCTTCCACGCTGGCGGCCGTCTCGCCAGCCGGCAGCGGCCGCGCGACGCACAGCAGATGCCCCTCCGCGTCGAACAACGAAATGTTGGAATACCGCGCCTGTTGCAACGACAACACGGCCGCCAGCCGGTTATGGCAGTGCTCGGCATCGGCGTTCACCAGACCCGGCGCTTCGGCCAATGCCGCCAGCATCTGCCCCGCCCCATCGATCGCCGCCTCGTGCCGTGCGATCGCCGATTCGCGCAGCCGCGCCACCTGCTGCGCGCTCACCGCCAAGGCCAGGCTGTAATTCTGCCACGCGATCGTCCCGGCCAACAGCAGCAGGGGCACCGCAGACACCAGTATCAAGCCTGCCAGCCGAACCCGTACCGGCCCCAGCAGCCGCGCGAGCGCCGCGACTACCGGAAGGCGGGCAGGCCGCCGGGCTGGCGGCCTCACTTCTGGCGATCCTCCTGGATCAGTTTCAGCAATTCATCCGGCACGGGTTCGCCGGCGACATCGTCGTACAGACGGTGCAGCCCATTCTTCAGCCACAGGTCAAAGGCCTTCTCGCCTTTGCCTGGTTTCTTGGCGATCTGCGCCACCGGCCTATCCGTGGGTATTTTCATAGTCGCGGCAGTTACACCAATCTCGCCCAGGGCTGCGGGGTATACCTTCGGGGCGGGTCACCCGCAGTATGCTTGCGAGATAAAGTGCCTACAACAGCAACCCGTCCAAGTTCAAATCAGGCCCGCCATGTTCCAACATGCGACGCGCCAACAAAGACGGTGCCGGCCGCACGCCACTGGCGGTATCCGCCGTGTCGCCCAGCAACCATGCCTCCAACTGACGGCGCGCCCGGAACACCCGGCTCTTTGCGGTACCTACCGCACAGCCCGTGGCCTCGGCCAGTGCCTCGTAGCTCATACCATGCACAACCACCATCACCAGCGCCTCGCGCTGATCATGCGGCAGACGCGTCATCGCGCCAGCAAGTTCCTTCAGCGCCAACCGGTCTTCATGTTGCGGCGCCGTTGCCAATGCGCTCGCTGGCACGTCTTCGATATCGGTCGTGTCGCGGCGCTTGCGCAGATTGCTAATGAAACGGTTGCGCAAAATACGATGCATCCAGGCAGCGAAATTCGTGCCGGGGATAAAACTTTCCTGTGCCGAAAGCGCATTGCAAACGGCGTCCTGCACCAGGTCGTCCGCGCTGGACCGGTTGCGGGTCAGCGCCAACGCCTGAATGCGCAGCTTGGGAACAATGCCAATGATCTGATCGTGGAAACTCAGGGTCCCACTCGTGGGTGCAATCGCGGTCATCGGTTTCTCCTCTTCCGGGCAATCAATGCCGCCGCCCGCAACTACGCTGCATCACTGACGTTCACGAAAGCGTGGGGTGAACAAACCCTTCGGCCCTTTACAATTGCCGCGCCACCACCTTGGGCCTACCTCCCACCAACAGCGGCTCATTTCGGCGAAAGGTTTAATGGCAGGGTGCCCGGCTCAATCGACATCCCCGCCCGCTTGGCCCCCGCCCGGCACCGAATCCTCTCCGGACGGCGTCCCCGGCGCCGGTGCCGCTGGCAACGTATCGCCATAGGCCCGTGCCAGGCGGGCTCTCGCACGCGAAACCCGCGCGCGCATCGTGCCCACCGGCACGCCGCAAATTCCCGCAGCCTCCTCGTGGCTCATCTCGCCGGCTCCCACCAGCACCAGCGCTTCCCGCAAACTCGGCGGCAGCGTTTGCAGCATCCGCCCAAGCTCCGCGATCTCGCCCGTTGGCGGCTGCGTGGCCTGCTGCGTAGGCGCCTCGGCATGCCGCGCCGCCAGCGCCGCATCCTCGCGCTTGCGCGACCGGGCCTGTTGCAGGAACAGATTGCGCTGTATCGTGAACACCCAAGCCTTCAGGCTTGTGCCAGACTGGAATTGGTCCGCCGCCGACAGCGCCCGCAAGGCCGCTTCCTGCACCAGATCGTCGGCCCGGCTTGGATCCCGCACCAAGAAGCGCGCATAGGCTCTCAGGTCGGGCAGCAATCCCACCAGGGATCCGCGCAATTCGTCAACATTGGCCATGCACCCCGTTCCACCACGCCTAGCCGCACCGCACAAACCCCGCCAGCGCACACCAACACCGCGCACACCAACGACACTTTGAACGCCACCTTGAACAAGAGAGACGTATGACCAGTCTGCACCGCGACGAGCTGATCCGCGCATTGCCCTACGCCCGCCGCTATGCGCGCGCGCTGACCGGCAGCCAGCAGAAGGGTGACGCGCTCGTCGCCGAAACCCTGCGCGACGTCATCACGGAAGCCCCGGGCGCGCCCGACGCCGTGCGCGAACCCCGCCATCTGATGTACTGGGGGGTCACCCGCCGCTTCGGTGGCGAGGCACCCTCCGTTTCCAGCGCCGAGACCCTCAGCGCCAAGCAACGACAGCTGCTGTTGCTCACCTCGCTGGAAGACGTGCCGCCGCACATCGCCGGCCCGATCCTCGGCCTGGCCCCCGATGAAGCCGCCGCCCAGCTCGCCCACGCCCGCGAGCGCCTGCGTGCCACCGCGGCGGCCGACGTGCTGATCATCGAGGACGAGCCGATTATCGCCATGGACCTGGAGGAGCTGGTGGAAAGCTGCGGCCACAACGTGGTCGGCACCGCCAGCAGCGAGGCCGAAGCCGTGGAAATCGCCCGCCGCACCAAGCCCACGCTCATCCTGGCCGACATCAACCTGGGCGCCGGCGGCGACGGCACCAGTGCAGTGGCCACCATCCTGCGCACCCACTACGCTCCGGTGATTTTTGTCACCGCCTACCCCGAACGCCTGCTCACCGGCGACGCCGTGGAGCCAGCCTTCGTCATCACCAAGCCCTTCGAGCCGCTAACCCTCGCGATCGCCACCTACCAGGCCGTCACCGGCGGCGTGCAGATGGACAGCGTCTAACCCAGTATCAAAAGGGGGCTCCGCCGGCTGGGGCCTGAGGCCCCAGACCCCCATTGTTATATGTTAAATATTTCAATGGCTTAGCTTGTTGTTGACAAGGCGCCGTGCCTCGTCAGCCAATGACGAGATGCTCGTAACTGAAACACATTGTTTTTGAAAAATGGGGGTCTGGGGCCTCAGGCCCCAGCCGGCGGAGCCCCTTACCCTTCAACATCCTACCCTAAAAAATGCCGAGGAATCCGCCGCCGCTCTTCTTCTCTTGGATAATAGGCGTAGTGCCCACAGTAGCCGGCTGCCCCAACGCCGCGTTCTCGCGCAAGCGCTGGCTTTCGGCCGCCGGATCCAGCGGCGCGCCCGGCACCGGCGGCGACTTCCAGAACATCAGCTGGCTAGTCAGTCCCTGGCTAGGTGTATCCAACCCCTGCTCCGCCGCCACGCGCTGGCGTACGTCAGCCGGCGCCGCGGGCCCCGCTTGCGCCACGAGTGCTTGTTGCCCGGGGGTATTCGGGCCGGGCGGCGGCGCGCCAAGTGCGGCACCCGGCGCCAAGGCCGCTTCGGCGGCTTGCTGCGCCGTGAGTTCCTGCGGCCGGCGCGCGCCTGGCTGCGGCGGGTTTAGCGTATAGTCCGGCGGAATCGACAGCGGCGCCCGCGTTTCCACGGTAAATTCGTCTGGCGCATCGCGCGTCAGGCCAAAGGCACGCTCCACGTCGCCGCTGCAGCCGGTGAGGCTCAGCAACGCCAAAGTGGCGGCCGCGGTTGCGGTAACGGTGAGGGCGGCGGACGGAGATTTACGCATGGGCGCCTACCTACGCTTTCGGGGGTGG
>FSYC01000155.1_pt1 | contig 24153 bp, 14 predicted proteins | sample 1638431 | NCBI WGS metagenome assembly FSYC01 (sample SAMEA3914788, study PRJEB12502) | metagenome | biome: forest; material: soil | place: Canada | collected 2011-07-03 | depth 0.1 m | reverse complement strand
ATCCCTGTGTATGACGGACCGCAGGATTTGTCTGCATGCCTAGGCTCGGTTTTGAATGGACTCCCGCGTGGAGCACGCGTTGTTATCGTCGATGACGGGTCCCGTGGTCCTGCGATGCTGGCGCTCCTCGATCGGATTGGCGACGCGCGCGTCACCGTGTTGCGGCAGCCGCGGAACATGGGCTTTCCGGCTGCGGCCAATGCCGGCATGCGACATTCAGCCACCGATGCGGACCACCCGCGCGACGTCGTTCTGCTGAACCCTGACACATTGGTTGCGGCGGGATGGTTGAACAACCTTGCGCGCGCGGCCTACACGGCCGCGGACATCGGCAGCGTGACACCGATGACGAATGACGGAACGATTACGTCCTACCCCAGGCGCGTAACCGCGGACGCCGCGGATGAAGACCGTGGACCGCCGCTGCTGGCAGATGACTTCGTTACCGCATCGAACGATGCGCCGGTGACGATTCCGACCGGCGTCGGATTCTGCATGTATATAAGGCACGATTGTTTGCGGGCGACCGGGTTGTTCCGCGAGGATATTTTCGCGCAGGGCTACGGCGAAGAAAATGATTGGTGTTTCCGGGCACGCCACCTCGGCTGGCGGCATGTCGCGGATACTTCGACCTTTGTGGCCCATGCGGGCGGGCGGTCATTCGGGCCGGCCGGCATATCACTGCGAAACCGCAACATGAATGTCGTGAACCGGCTACATCCGGGCTATGACGCGGAGATCGCTTCGTTCATGGCGGCTGATCCATTGGCGCCGGCGCGGCGCCGCCTTGATACACTGCGGTGGCGGCGCGGGGCGCTCCCAGGTGGTGCCGTGGTGCTGGTGACGCATGACCAGGGCGGGGGTGTCGCGCGGCATGTTAGCGCGCGCGCGGCTTCGTTCCGGGCGCAGGGGATTCGGCCCATCGTTGTGCGGGCCGCCACTATCCCGGAGGACGGTGATGAGCCCGGGCGCTGCACCCTGTGCGACGGCGACGTTATCTTTCCCGAGCTCACATTTGACGCGGCCCATGCGTTGGAAGAATTGCTGGAATTTTTGCGTTTGGACTCGCCGCGATTTGTCGAGCTGCATCATTTGATGGGTCACGATTGCAAAGTGACGGCGCTGGCGGCAGGCCTGGGCGTGCCTTTGGATATTTATATACATGATTATGCGATGGTGTGCCCCCGGGTGACGCTGTGCGGGGCCAGCAACGCCTTTTGCGGCGAGCCGGAGGACGTTCGCGATTGCGAGGATTGCGTAACCGATGTCGGCGGCCGGACGGGCGAGGCGATTTCCGTGCATGCCTTGCGGGAGCGGACCGCGGCACTGATCGCGCAGGCGCGGCAGGTTGTGGTGCCGACGCAAGAGGCTGGCCGGCGGCTGACACGCTACGCGCCCGCTTCCCGGTTGACCGTGCGGCCGTGGGAAGACGATCCGGCCATAGTGCGAAACGTTACCCGGCCGGTGCTGGCACCAGGCGAGGCGTTGCAGGTATGCGTGGCCGGGGCGATTGGCACGGACAAGGGCTACGCGGTGTTGCTGGCCTGCGCGCGCGATGCGGCGCGGCGCGGCCTGAACATGGCCTTCACCGTCGTGGGCGGCACGATCGATGACGGACGGTTAGTGGAGACGGGCAGGGTGTTTGTTACCGGCCCGTATGACGAGGACGAGGCGGTGGCACTGATCCGGCGGCAGCAGGCCCAGCTTGGCTTCCTGCCGTCGGTATGGCCGGAGACGTGGTGCTATACGCTGTCCGCGCTGTGGCAGGCAGGGCTCTGGACCGTCGCGTTCGATTTGGGCGCACAGGCGGAGCGGATACGCGGCACAGGCGCCGGCGCGCTGCTGCCGCTGGGCCTGCCGGCGGCACGGATCAATGATTTTCTGCTCCGCAGCGCAGGGGCGGCGTGAGGCGACCCCCGGTCTGGAGCGCCGGTTTGCGGGCGCCACAAAACCAGCCGTGCGCATCCGGCGATTTACCGTGAATGGCCGTTCGGCTAGCGTGCACGGGTATGATCTGCAGGGGGGCGTTGATGTTTGTCGGGTCCGTGCGCCGGGATGGCTGAGGGCGGCATGCCGGCGGCATTACGCGCCGAAATGGCGCCGCGCGAGGAGCGGCTGGAGGCGACCGCGCAGTTCATGACGCTGCAGCCCGGGCTGTATACCGTCGAGCTGGCGCCAGCGCCGCGGACTAAAGCTGCCTCGGGCATGGTGCTGCCTTGCATGACCTTGGATCCGCTGCCGGCGGAGGGGCAGGAGGGGCACATGGCGACGTTGAGCCAGACCCGGCTGCTAACGCCGCGGACGCATCCGGCGTTTCTGCGGGTGACGGCTGAAAGCGACATCCTGCTGACTTTTTACAAGCTCGCGGGGATGCCGCCGCCGGAATTGCGGCTACGCCAAATAGGGCCGGCGACCGCGCTGGCACCGGAAGGCGATGTTGGCTTGCCGTCCCTGCCGCTGATGCTGTTGGTTTGGGGCAGCGAGGCGGAACCTGTGGTGGCCTCAGGCGGATTATGGGCCGCCGCCGTCATGGGCGCCCTGGAGGGGTTCGCGCTGCGGATGGAAGGGGCAGTGCCCGCCGGATCGGTGCAGTATCAGGCGATTATGGGGCCGGATTGGGTGACGCCGTGGATGAGTGACGGCGCTTTTTGCGGCACCCGCGGTGTGGCACTGCCGTTGCGAGGAGTGAGAGTCCGGCTGACGCCTTCGATGAAGCGGCATTCCGTGCTGGTTTGGGGACGATTCGAAAAAACCGGCGAGGTTGGGCCGTTCGGGGAAGGGGCTGCCTGTGAGGTGGCGGGCGAAATGTTGGTGGGCCTGCGTATAACAATCGTTACCTTGAATGGCGCTGCAGTGTAGTCGAGCCCAGGGCCTTTGGCGCTCTCTCGCATCGAGTTCGAGAGATGCGCTTTACGGTGGTTTTGCGTGTGATTGAATCGCAGAAAGAACTGGGGGGAGCGGCTTGGCTCCACCCAGGCTTCCTGTCGCCGTTTCTACCTGAACCGTGAAGCCACTAATTACCCTTTCGCGTTCGCAGCACGGTGCCAACGGCATCGAGTATGGCGTGGTTGGGGCCGGACGCGGTGTAGGTGGGTATGAGGGGGCTCCCGCCTTCGTCACATTCGTCCCAGGAATAGATGAGCAAGGTGCGGGCGGGGCACGTCGCCGGATGGGTATCGATATAGGCAATGGCTGAATTGATGTGAGCGGCGATCTGGGCCGGCGTGCCGGGGGTGACGTAGGTATCCATGCCGACACCTGGTTTTTGGTTGTGGTCCCAGGGCGGCGGATGGAGTTTGCGCGGGCGTGCGTCCCAGCCGGTCATGCAAATCGGAATGACGGGCGCGCCCGTGGCTGCCATTTCGGCCCAATACGATTGGGTTGTTGTGTCTAATGCTGTGTAGGGCGCGGGCCGGCCGGAGGCGATGCGGCCGATATAATTGCTGATGGCGTCGCCCGCGAGGGCTGTCATGATGTCGCGCGCAGTGGAGGGGTTACCGGACAGGATGACCAGATAGGGCCGATTGACGCCAACGCCGACGCACGCGACGGCAAGATTTTCCAATATTGCCCGCAAATTAGCCCAATTACCGCCCCAGTCGCTTGCAAGGTGCGTGAGCTGATCTACATACAAATAGACAAGCGGGCGGCTGCCCAGGACACGCTGGTAGTTCGGCTGGCGGAAGTAGGCGAGGTAAGCAGGGATGCGGCTGGCGAAGCCGGAGAGGCGGCTGAATTGCAGCAGTAGACACCAATTTACGCTGTTTCGATTTGGGCTGGATTGATGCAGGGACCAGGCCGCCATCATTGAGTCGCTTGGGCCATACCAGCAATATGCCCAATAGGAGATGCCAGCGGCCGAGGCAGCGGCGATTTCAGCCTCCATGACGTCCTGGGTGTTGCAGGCTTCAAAATCAACCGAATCGCCGTGCTCAGTGGCGCAGAACGGGGCCCGGCCGTGGAACTGCAACGGTGCGAGGGAGGCGGCAACGGCAATGCTGACATTGCTCCTAACGGCATCCCACGCGTCCCATCGGATGGCACCTGCATAGACCGGTTGGTTGCCGGCTACAGTGTTCGGTAGGAGCGCCGTGGCGGTCGCCGCTGCGGCGTTCCGCATGACGCCGCGTCGGCCAAGAGTTACAATGCGTGTAAGGGGTGGAACCTGGCTGCTCATTGGACGCCCAAGACGGGTCCCTCAATGTTATATAGGCCACAGGAGCTTGAAACACCAAATCCGTAGTCTCGCGCAGATCCTTGGCCTCAAGACACTGTTATCGAAACGCTGCCGCGTAGAAAGCCCCTGCCTTGCAGCGCCGCGACGTCTTCAATGCTCGAATTCTTATTCTCCGACAAGCGTTGCGATATAGCGGCGAACATCGCTGTCCAGTACGTTAGATGGACGTTTTATTCCGTAGATATCGTGTTGCTTGAGTGCGTCGACAACGTCATCCGTGTCAATGCCGTTAACCTGTTTGTCCTCGACAACTCGAATGAGATTGCGCGCTCTCTTAATCATGTGCCTTTTTTTGAAAAATTCCATGCAGGAGGCGAGTTCGGTTTCTTCAAATGGATACGGCTCGGGTGCTTTATGGAAATATTCAATCCCATTCGTTAACAGCAGCGGATACAGGACCTCGAAAAAAATGTGCCGTTTAAAGAATGCACCTTCCGTTCTCACCCTATGAGCGACGGGATGGCCCAACGAATCCAAAAATCGGAATAAACCGGAATTTAGGGACATGGGACCGACCCACCTATCCTTGCCATGGTGGAGCGTAAAGTGATGCTTTTCGTCGAAGGGATATTCGTAAGCATCAGAAAAGCCAATATCGAACGATGAAATGTAAGCATCTACATCGCGCCGGATGAGAAGATCCGCTGGAGTATGAAAGTACACATAATCAAACTTCAGATCCTGCCGCAGCGCATGCATGATCGTCTGGAGATACGCGTGCAAGATAGAACCGTATCCCGTTTCGACGCTGGGGGTGTTAAACATTACATTTCCAAATGCTTGGAAATCTATGTTGAGTTCCTTGGCCGAGTGCCAAAACTGCTGTTCTAATTTCGAGTTTATGTTGACGGCGTGTATGACGTTTCCGTTCATCGCCGCATTATAATTTCGAATTTGCGCGGCAAGCAGATCGGGCCTGTCGTGAGCATTCATTACCGCGAGTATCACAGGCATTCCCATTTTCCATTTCGAAAGTGACGCTTCTTTTCGCTATCCGCAATCCACGCGCATCACGGATGGGGATCTGCCGTTGTCTGATCGGTAAACGAACGCCTCTCCTCATGGATGTGTAGGGGCATGGTCGCTGCCGTTGCTGTCAGGATCGAGCGAACCCGTTCTATGTCCCCGGGCGTATCGACCGCTATCGATTCAGCCGACAGGGGTATCATTCGAACCTCATAGCCAAGTTCAAGAAACCGCAGAATTTCAATGTCCTCTATCGACTCCAGTGCCGTCTTTTGCGGGGCGGCACTAAAGTCACGCAATGCGGTTGGAGGAAACGCGTAGATACAGACCTGTCGCCAGGCTCTGATGAAGCCAAGCGCTTTGTTGGTAGGGATAGCCGCACGCGACATGTACAGGAGGCGACCGTCGGGCCGTACAACCACTTTCGGAATGGTCGGGCTGCGGAATTGGTTTTCCGTCTCGATCGCCGCAACCCCGTTCAGGATGTCACTGGGGTGCGCCTGGGCGGCCTCCAGGATAACGGCGATGTCGCCGGGGTTGAACAAAGGCTCATCGCCCTGGACATTGATATAGAGGTCAGCCTTCACGGTGCGGGCGACTTCGGCAACGCGGTCCGTGCCCGTCAGGCAATCAGGCGATGTCATAAGCGTGTTGATACCAAGGCCTAGGCAGTGCGCCTGCACCCGATCGTCATCGGTGGCAACATAGATCCGTTCCCTTGGGAAACCCATTGCACAGCGCTCAAAGGTACGCTGAACGAGGCTTTTGCCACAAAGGTCCACCAGTGGTTTACCCGGTAGACGCGATGAGGCGTAGCGTGCCGGGATGACGACAACGGAATGCATTTTCGGCCCTTCAGAGCTCAGGCGAATAAACAGACATGTGCGGTAGGCGATAGCGCGACGGCGTAACGGCCAGGACGGGGAGCGCCCCCTCGGCAGCCTGGTAGGCGCTGAGTATGCCCTCCATTTCCAAACTCCTCGGATCGTCACCGACATAACCGTCGAAGCCTGCCAGAAGGATCCGCCGCGCGCCGGCCGCAGTGCTAAGAGCCAGTGCGTAGGCTGCAACGAGTGGCGCGGGTACTACAGCGCCGTCGGGGCGGAAGCGAAACACACCTGGCTCCACGGTTAGGCCATAATCGAAGGTCTCTACCGCGCTAAACTCGCGGCGAATCGAGTCGTCGAGCCGCGCGATGGGCACAAAGACCGGGGCTTCAGATCCACGATAGTGCGACGCATCCATGAGCAGCCGCACCGGGTGGCATGCCGCCCGCGCGGTCAACATGTTGTCCGGTAGGGCGTTGGCCAGGTTCAAACCGATAACCAATGGCTTGGACCGTTCGACAAAAGCCGCGATGCCATCCTTATGGCGCGTCGCGCCCGGGCTTCCCGACAGCAGCAGGATGTCGCGGCCGCGCGCCCAGTCCGTTATGTCGAAGCTACCGCTGCACTCGCCCACAAAAAGGTTGCGCGAAGCTTCCAGAAAAGAGCGGCTGTAGCGATCGCGGCCGTTGGTACGGAGAAATTCGATTGCGCCAAGGATTTCTTCCTGCCCGTAGCGCTGGTCGCCGAGCATCTCCTGGATATAGGTCGGATGTATACCGTAACCACCCGATAAATAATAATAGGGATTGGGGCCCCAACCGTATTCACGCTGCATCGGTACAAAGTGGCTATTGAGCAACCCGAGCAGCGGCGGAATATTGTAGTTGCCGAGGTTGAGCCGGTTCATTTCAAGTAGTAGATACTCGCTGCGAACGTTGCCTGGGCCGCGCCCCATACCCAGGACTGTCCCGTCAATCCAAGTCGCGCCACATCGCATGGCCTCGACGCTGTTTGGAAGTGCGCGGCCCATGTTATCGTGGGTATGTATTCCGATCGGGCCGGACCAATGTGTCGTCAGCGTCTTAATGATATGCGCCACACCCGACGGATCGAGGCCGCCGAGGCTATCGGCGAAATATAGCACTTCAATCGGCCATTCCGCGGCTACGCGGGAGAGTTCGATGATTTCCTCATCCGAGCGCTCTGCGATTTGCATCAGGTTGAGGCCTATTGGATAACCTAACTCGGCTAGGCTCTCAATTGCCGGGCCAAGTTTCGCGATCTCACGAAAATGGGCGGCAATCCGTACCATTTGGACCGGCGATTCAGTTTGTTTTGTGAACAGCGCGTGAATTGCCGCTGCTGGACCGCCCACATGTCCTATGAGATCGCTTGCGTTCAACATAACAGCAACCCGCAAGCTCGGTGGGATGTCAAAGCTCCGGATGAACTGGTCGGTGGTGAACGCGCACGGGCCCAGAAACTGGTCACTTGAAAAAAAGCGAAATCCGAGCTCGACAATGTCGACCCCGGTCTTTGCCATTACATACAGATATTCCTGGACCAGCGGTCTCTCGAATGCCCACTGATTGTAATAGCCCCCATCGCGCAAGGTGCAGTCGATGATCGTGTACATTATTTGTTGCCTTCCGTCGTTCCGGTGCAGCCTGCTTGAAAAGCAGGGGTGCCATGCGCGAAGAGTTCTCCGATATCTCTGATCACACGGAAACCTTCTACTTGCGCTCGATCAAACATCATCCTTCGGACAGTCGAGTACTGTTCCATAAAAGCAAAGTGGCAGCCTGTGGCATTGGCAGCTTCAAGATCGGCGATCGCGTCGCCAACAAAAAGGACCTTCGCGGGTTTTTGGCCGGCGAAGGCCAGATAGTCTTGCATGGCGCGCTCGACGTTCTCGATTTTGCTGCGAGGCGAGCCAAAGATATCAATGAAATAGTGGGTAAGGTCGCGGCGCCTGAATACCTCGCGTAGTTCAAGTTCGTCGCTTCCGGACACGACGTAAAGTCGAGCGCGCGCCGCCAGAATGGGTAAGACGGAGCGGATGGCTGCGGTTTCGGGAACAGCCAGATAGCCCTCGGCGCATTCGGTACCAAAGTCGGCCAGCAGTCGTTCAAGCGTAACCGGCGGAGGTGGCCCGAAGCGGCCACTTAGTAATTCAGCGAATAGCCGATAGCGAGATGTGCCGAAGGATCTCGATTGCCAGTCCGAGCCAGCCGCAATCACCTCCGGGCGGAATCCGTTCAATTCCAGAACCCGTCGAAACGCTTGAATTTTCAGGTCATTTGAGTCCAATAAGACGCCATCGCAATCGAATATGAACGCCTCGTAGGACGAGATTTTATCGCTCGACATTCTGGCCTTCCTGTAAGCCGACTGGCGCTTCCGTAGAAGCGCTCCCTTGGCGTTAGGCTTGGGGGTTCTGCCTCCTCCATGCCTGGATCCTCGACGGCGCAATCTCCTCCACACGGGTCGAATCATCCGGACAGGTCGCCAAATACCTTTCGGGCATCTCCGCGATCGTTAAGTCTGGTTTGTGGCGCGCCACGTAATCAACGTCCACCGACGGCGTCCAAATGAAATGGACCGTTTCAAAAAAATAACAAAAAATCGCCGTCAACAATGAAGGTGCAACCCGGCATTCTGAGAAAGACGAACCGAATATGATAACGGTTTGCCGAATTTCCGCGGCACTATTTACGAATATGCAATGGGACCCGACGTGAAGCCCCAGCTCGTTGTTCAGGTCATTCGCCTCTTTAAGTCCCACGATCGAATTTGCGTACACGCGTCGGACTGAAGCCGGTAGAGTTAGGCGCACAAACCGGTCGGGCTCAACGCTCGGAAATGACGCCTCCCACAGATCGCCCTGATACGAGAGTGTACGTCGTGGAAGGCGCACAAAGCCCTCATAGCCGGGGGTATACCCAAGTTCCCACATCAACGCCTGAAAAGCTGAAAAGGCCCCCTGCCAGGTCCAATGGCTATCCGTCGGCATATATATTGGAAAAGTTTTAGACTGCGCACGCAGAAATTCATCGGGATAAAAAACACCCCTGGAGTCAATTTTCTGAAGCAGCCGGCGTCCCGGTGAAACAATGTCCCTCTGATCCGTCCCCGGAAAAATCTTGTGCACATCCATGTCATTGAGCGGGTAAACGCTCAATTTCTCGGGAACTATGAGTTGCGCAAAAGCCGACCCGGTTTTTGTGATGGCCTCTCTTCGATCAACGAAGCGGGCGTCCCAGGCTGCGCAATCGACATTCCGTCGAAAGCCTGCCTCTGTGTAGAGAGAAGCAGGACCGTTTGATCCACCGACAAGATACAGCTTTTCGTCCGAGGATCGGAATACCCTGCCTACGTAGGGAACAGGCTCGCCAACCGGGGTGAGCCGGTTTTGCATTTCAATGTTGCCCGAGTCAGACTGTTTGGCCGGGGCCAATTCCGGCTTGAACTCCGCCGTTGCCATTGGTTCTGCCTTCGTAAACATCTGATCCTGCTGTACGCCCTCCTCGGGTGGAGTTGACATGAGCATGATCGCTTGATCCTGCGATGCCTGCGCCTTGGAAGGCTCGCCATAGCCGCCCACAGTCATCCTCGCAGGCAAAGCTTCAATATGAAGTTCCTCTCGTGCCTCAACCCAGGCGGCTGCCTCTGATGCGGCGCTTTCGTACAGTTCGGCCGGCGCCTCTGGCGCCGGCCGATTACGTGAAAGGAATTTAAGCAAATTCATTGTAACGGCGGCCGATATGACTATGCCAGCAATGCGGGACTATGCGTTAACGAGCGCCTTTTTCCACTGTTCTGCAACAGGAAGATATTCCGCACTCGGGCTACGCCCCTCCGAACCCCCAATAACATTGTAATGCTCACTTGCCGACGCGACCTTCCCCAACTTAACGGCCTGCGCCACGTCTGAGTAGGTGGAAAGATACCAACGCTCGTCAACTGGCGGCGTGGCGCCGCTGCGGCCTTCGAAATAGCCGAACCCGATATAATGCATGCGCATGTCATCCACCGCGCCTTTGCGCACGGCCTCGGCAATGTCGGGGTTGGCTTTGAGGTAGCCGTCCTTGTTGAAATCGCTATTGGCCAGGGCGACCTGAATAAGGAGTTTGAACATCTCCTTAGGCACGGCGATTTTGGCCGAACGGTCGAATGTCGGGCGGTCGATGCCGATCGAGCGGAGTAAGGAGTCAAATTGCGGCACATACATGGTTTATTTCGATCCTTTGAGGGGCTTGAGAGAGGCCTTGATGTTTGGTGAACGTGCCGCGAGGGCATGTCCCCCCTTAATGACGCGCGGGTTATGTCCCGCTTCAATCTTTTGCTGCCTGGCGGCCGCCTTGGATGGTTTTGCCGCCCCGGATTTTGCTGCCGCTGTCGCGCGCCGGCCGGTTTCGGCTGGCGTATGTTCGCCACTGCCGGTTATGTCCGTGGCACCGAGCTGTGCTGCAACCTCCCGCAGATATTGCGTTTGCGCATCGCATATCGCGGCCGGCAACGCTACGGCTTTTCGTGCCGCTCCATGGCAGCGCGCGATTTCGGCCACATGGCGACCGGCATCGAGCGCGTGGGTGACGGATTGGGCATGGCGGCGATGCACGTTGAGCGGTGCGGCTTCGTAACCGATGCGCGCACCAGGCAGTGAGAGAGCCTGCAAATAGAGCCGCCAGTCGCCGGCCATGCGGTAGTCGCGCAATTCGGCCTGACAGGCATCGAGTGCCGCCAGTAATGCGGTGCGGCGCCAGACCACGGCGCTGACGTTCAGGATCAGGTTTTTGGTGGCCAGAAAGCGGCGCACGAATTCGCCCGCATCAAAAATTTCGGTGCATGCGAGCGCGCCGGGTTCGATCGTGCCGTAGTAGCCCTTGTAGCTTTCCCATTGCGCGGCGCCGTCCACATCGATGGTGCGGCTGTCAGTGAAGGCGAGCACGATTGCGGGATCGTGCGCGAGCAGTGCTGTGGCGCGCAGCAAGAAATCGGGATCGGACAGGTCGTCCGCCTCGGCGATCCAGAGCAGTTCGCCGGTGGCGAGCTCGGCGGCCTTGCGCCATTGCGCGAAGACCGAGCCGGAATTCTGCGCGTTCGGAACCAGCCTGATGACGCGGCCGGCGGCGTCCGCGACAGCCGGAATGACGCTGAGCGAATCGTCGGTGGAGCGGTCATCGAGCACGAGGATTTCGTGCACGGGCTGCGATTGGCGGAAGATGGTGCCCAGGCGGTCCGCCATGTAGCGGGCGTAATTGTAGTTCGGAACAGCGACGGAAATACTTGGCAGCGAAGGCAGCACGACGCGCAGAAGTTTTGCGGCATAGGTCTGGAAATCGAACCGGTCACGGATGAGGGCGTGGCGTGTGTCGCGCTCCGCCTGGGTGATGGGCCGGGCGAGACCGGCGGCGACGGCCTTGGCCATGGCTGTGATGTCGCCATAGGGCAGGACCGTGCCGGCGCGGGTTTCGCGCAGCATGTCGGGAATGCCGCCGGCGCGTTCGAAGGCGTATACGGGTACGCCGGCGCTGAGGGCCTCCATGACCACGGTGGGAAATGGGTCTTCGCGAGAGGTAAGGACGAAGGCATCGGCGGTGGAGAAGACCGCCGCCATGTCGTTCCGGTAGCCGAGCATGCGGAAGCTGCCGGCGGCTTCGGCGTCTGCTATTTCGTCACCGAGCCAGGCGTTGAGGCCAGGGTCGATGGCGCCCACCCAGGCGAGGCAGACGCGGCCTGGACGCGTATCGGCCTGGAGAAGGCGCCAGAGCTGCAGGAACAGGTCGAAACCCTTGCGCAGGTCAGCGTAGCCGACGCCAAGCACCAAGCGGTCGTGGCGCCCGGTGAGGCCGAATTCGGCGCGCAGGGTTTCTGCCGCCCGCTTGTCGTAGCTGATATTCTTGTAGGAGCCCTGGGGCATGATGAGGGCGCGCTGGGCGACGGGGCTGGCCGAGCCGGTTTCGATCTCCAGACTCCGCAGCATTTCGTCACGCACGAAGGGCGCGGCGAAAATGATTTGGCTGGCGTCATGGAACGCCTGGCGGGCGGCCGCGCCCAGATGCTTTTCGCGCACGATGCGGGGGAGTTCGTGCACCAGCAGAACCGGATCAATTCCGGCGGCGCGGCAATAGGACACGGCGCGCGCGGCTGCGGTTGTGTTGACGACGGCACCGGTGAAACCGCGCTCGGCCAGGCTACGGAGGCGGGCAGCAAGTTGCTCATCGGAGGTAACGATGGAGACGGGTGCCACTTTCTCGTACTCGGCGACCATCTCCCCACCGTCGAGGAGAAGATATTCGCAGGCGACGCCGAAGGCGCGGCGGAGAGTGCGGCCGATATTGAGGAGAAGATGCTGGGCGCCGCTGGGAAAAGCGTCGTGGCCCACAAGCAGAATGCGTGGGCCCGTGCCTTGCGCGGTGCGGCCAAAAACCGCGCGCGCGGTGGCGTTCAAATAGGCCGCGCCAAAATGGAGGTCCGGTTCGAGGTAGGCGCCCTCGCACCATTCGTTCCAGGCATTCACGCAGACCAGGCGTTCACCGAAGAACGGATGAGCTTCGGCCTGATCGCCGAGCCGTGTCAGCCAGGCTTCGTATTTATGGGGCGTGGAGCCGGTCACCACTATACCGTTGCCCTGCCTGCGGGCATCGTTATCCCAGCTTGGCACAGCGGTTTTGATCAAAGGAAATGGCGGCGGCCGCTCATCGAGGGAGATTTTGACGATGTCGTCATAGTGATAGATTTTGCCTTTGAAGTCTGGGTCGAGATATTCAAAGGCGACATTGGCGGGTGGCAATGCACTGGTGAGCTTGTGCGGCGGGAATTCGATGGCGCCGTCTAGCCCCAGATCGCGCGGATCGAGCACGTTGAACGCCTGAGCCGTGACCAGGATCGGGTCTTCGCCATGTTGCGTGCGGAAGATATCGCGCCAGCGGGCGATCTTCTCGGCAAGGTTCGGGATGATGCCGGGGCGGTAAATCATCAGCAGGGGGCGTCCCTGGCATCTGATGTAGCGCGGGTCGCGGAAATGCGTGGCGAAGCTGGCGGCGAGTTCGGCGTCGTCTTTAGGCCGGTAGTCCTGCGAGATCAGCACCTCGTTTTCGGAGCCGTCCCAGCGGCGCGTCCAGTTCTCATTCGCCCACATGAGCGCGAACGGCATTTCGATCGACGGATCTTCCAGGAAGCGCTCAACCGGCTTTTCCATGAGCCGGCGCCCGTTGAACCAATAGTAATAAAAGACAAAGCCGTACACACCGCCGGCTTGCGCCATTTCCACTTGCTTGCGGAGCGATGCCTCGGAGTCGAGACTATAGAACCCGAGGTCGCGCGGTACTCGGGGCTGGTAGTGGCCTTTGAAGCGCGGAACACCGCGGGCGATGTTGGTCCATTCGGTAAAGCCCTCACCCCACCAGGCATTGTTCTCGGAGAAGGGATGAAACTGCGGCAAATGGTAGGCTAGCAGCTTGAAACGGCGCGACGCGCCGGCGGGTAGGGGCCTGAATTCCTCGAACAACTCTCCGGGTTTGGTATAGCGCTTTATTTCGCGCGGCACCGTGGCTTCGTTGTCGGACAGCCGGCCGACCACACCCGGCTCATGCTTATGGTTCAGGTAGTGCAGAAAGGGATGCTCTGCCGGGAGGTGGCGCAGATAGCGTTGCGTGTAGAATTTCACATCAAAGTCGGGCGAGGGGTCGCGGCACTCGCGGTAGCCCTGGTTCAGGAAATGCTCGAATAAATCGATCTTGGCGGCCACCAGATCAGGGTTGCGCTGCGCATAAAAGTCGGCGTCGAACTCGTGAATTGGGCTGAGCGGCCGCGTTGTGCGATGGGTGAGATAGTGGGCGAGCGTGTTCTCAGTTGCAGGAACAGCATAACGTTCCCGGTACCAAGCGGGATCGAAGAGCGGGCAGGGCCTGCGCCCCTGCTTTTCGCCATGCAGGATGAAATCCAGCAGGGGCTGTATCGCTTGCTCCAGCACTTCGGGATACCGGCCGAGGTACCAAACCGGTTCAAAATACGGATTAGGGCGGCGCCCCTCCTTGAATCCATAACTGAAGAAATGCTGGAGCGGTGTTATGTCGGCGCCCGCAACGTCTGGATAAACTGCTAGATAGTAGGTTTCGTCGAAGAGGCCGGACGCCGCCACAATGCCGAGCTTGTGCATCAGCAGGCGGTCGTGGAATTGGTGCCACTCGGCAGAGTTTTCCTCGGTAGCCTCTTCGACAAAGACCGGGGCGTCCAGAACCGCGAGGTCTGTATTGGCGGCATCGTCGGCGATCGAACGTGGCGGTACAGACACGTTTCGCCGAACCAAGCGATTTAGAAAATCAGTCATCGAATGCCAGTGCCGACGAGGAAACTATAAAGATTACTTCCGTCCGAGCTTGGGCCGGATCGATGCCGCCATCGCCACGTGCTTTGACTTCGCCGTTTTAACGAGCGGCTTTGCAGGTGCCGGCGAAGCTACCGGGTGTATGGGCGGCCGCGGTTTGGCTTTTCCCACTCCCGCTGCAGCAGGTGGAGCGGGTGAAGGGTGGGCTACCGGTGGCGCAATTTTTTCGGCCTGCCGGCGTTTGACAACCACCCGCAACGCTTCCAACGGTGCGCCACCGCGGCTGCAAATCCCGCCATCGGCGATCGGACCGATCTCGCCTGCACCGATAAAACTGCCCCAGTAGCTCACGCTGTAGGATTTCGCGGCCTCCCCGCGCAGCCTTATGCGTGCGCCGAGAAGAGGCAGCGAGAGGCCCCGGCTGCCGCAAAATTGCCCCCCAGGGAGCCAGGGCGTCGTCCAGTCGCTGCCGAGGACGGCTTGGTATTCTATATCGTCCGGTTCGATGGCGTCGTTCGGCGTGATCGAAAATCCCTCGATCGCGCCGCGGCTGCCGGGTTGGCCGGCCCACAGGCCGCCTAGTACCGCCACGTCTCCGTCGCGTTCAACATGCGCCAACAACTGCAACGGCTCGGATGCAAGTGCGCTGGCTTGTCTGGAGTCAGACGCGCGCGGGCCGTTGGGCTGCACCAACGCAATGCGCAATTCCGGCGCGGCCATGGCGCCTGCCAATTTATAGATCGTCAGCAGCACGCTTGCTTTTGCGCCGTGTACGCGAAGATAAGCCGCGGGATCGCCTGGCCTGATCAGGTTTGAATCCGACAGGCTGGAGACGAAGGCGCGCGCATTATCGCCAGAATGAACTGGATCGATGCGGATGCAGGGCACGATCATGCCGCTTGCGCCGCGGAGCGTCTGCGCGGCGAGCACGTCCACGGAATAGAGGCCCGGGTCGAAGTTCAGGATTTGCGCGGTGACCTCTAGCTTTGACTCAGCAGAGGGGGCGTCGTGCGATTGCGGCGGAACATTCTGCAATCGTTGGGGATTTGCCATGCGGTATCTCTGACCGGTTCGTTGACTTGAGCGTCAGGTAGGGTGGTACGTTTGTAAGCCGGTCTCGTTGATGCTGAAGCTCGATGGCCGCGTCATAGTATGCGAATGACGGCTTGGCCGTCATTCGCACCGAACCAATCTAGTAGGCTTAATGGAAGTTTTGCGATGTCAGGTGCGTCACGCCAACAAGAACGACTCTTGTGCCATCCTCCAGCGTGAACGAGCCGCTGACGCCGTTTGTGGTGAACGACGCCACCGCCTCGCTCACCGCGTTCGGATCGAAACCCACAAGGTGAATAAAGTCGTTGGCACCGAAATTCTGGATGACGTCGGTAACGCCGATGCCACCGTTGCCATTCGTATACGAGAACAGGTCGCTGCCGGAACCGGCGCGCACTGTTTCGCTGCCTTGGCCCACAAGGAAAGTGTCATTACCCGTGCCGCCCAGAAGCAGGGTGTTGGAGCCGCCGCCGGCAAGGGTTTCGTTGCCGGCACCGGCCAGGATCTTAGCGCCGCCGGAGCCGCCGAATAGCGAATCTCCAGCACCACCGCCGATAATGGTGACAGCGCCGCTACCGCCCTGGATGAAGTTGTTGCCGGCTGAGCCACCGGTAAAATAGCCACCGCCGGCGCCGCCAAAGACGCTATAGCTACCGGCGCCGCCGCGGATCGTGCTGGCCAAATCGCCGCCGACGAACTGCAGGTTGTAGCCGCTGCCAGAATAAGAGGTTGCGCCGACAATGGTGTCGGACCCGCCGGCACCTACGGTGATAGAGGCCGTGCCGTCGCCCAGCTTGATGCTATCCGAACCGGTGGACATGACCTGCGCGGTGCCCGAGCCGAGGCGGATGAGATTGTCGCCCGCGCCGGCCGAGATGGTGACGTTCGCAGTGCCAGCGTTGATCGTGTCATTGCCAGTACTAGTGTAGACCGCGTCGTCACCGCCGAAGTTGCCAAACGTAATGAAATTGTTGCCGCCACCTGCCGCTACGGTAATGTTGCCGCCGAAGCCCGCAAAGGTAAGGCCGCCGTCGCCCGCCAAAACGGTCTGTTGCGCGGCGCCGCCGCCAAGGACGGTGCTGGAGACGCCATTGTTCTCGTCAACAATCGCACCGAAGCCTTTCGCATTGATTACGTTTTGCGCATCAGCTTGCTGAACGATTAGGTAGCCGCCAGCGTGACCAGATTGAGGTTTCGCGGGATTGTAGTATATAGCTGATGAAAACGTTGCATCGATTGTAGCAGCCAGCGCTTGCGCATTAATGAATGCTGCATCGTTAGCGTCGTATGTTAACGACGCGGGCCGATATCCAGCGCCTCCGGTGACCGTAACTTCCATCCCAAAACCCCCAACGAACGCGCATCCGCATACAGTTGCGATATAGGACAGCTTAAGGTTGCGGCGCAACCTAAATGCGGCGCTGCAACACGTCATATGGCGGGCTCGTTCGTTGACCGCTTCGCACGGAGCCCGCGCGCCAGGGGCAAATTAATTGACCGATGATTTTGCTATGGTTTCAGTACGTAGGGCGGTGGCAGCAAAATTGGCAGTCTCTTGGGAAGATCGAATCCGGTGAGACGATCCGCGTAATTTAGAACAGCGCGATATCGTTAATCTCCCCGGCGGCGGGCGTGGCGGGTGCATTGTGTGAATTGCGATCAAGGCAGTCAGCTCGTCGTCGCCATCACGAGCACGACTTCACAATTGCGTGTGCGCCGGGCGACCCTCCGTTCAGCGTTGTGCGCATCATCCGACAGGCTGCATGTCAATTAATTGTGGGCCCATGGCGAAGACGCACAGCCTTCTTTCCGTCCAGCCGAACTGCTTGTTCGCGGTGGTGTGGGCGTGGTTATTGGCCGATTCGCTTGAAAGCACGCGCCGCGCGGCGGGTGCCCACATGTGAGTTTCCGATGCCGCGGATCGCGGGCCGCGCAGCATGCTCCACTGCGCGCATGATGCGCGCCGGAACTTCGATCCAGCGTGAGAGAACGGGATGGCGAACGGGATACATTGACACGGGAACGGGACCACCTCGTCCTGTCAGTTTACTGCGAGGTCTCGCACGCCGTGCCGGCCGGCGAGGTTCACCGCGCCGGCATCAACCGTACTTATAATGTGGGAGCCGTTCACCGGCGACATCGAGGAGCGGGCAGGGCAGGGGCGGCCGGAGGGTATGGCTCGCCAAATTCCGTCCATCCCGTGCGCTGGGCCGGAACGGCTCGGATGTTTGACAAGAGGCTGCCCGGAATCGATCTTTCGTTGCGCCCACGAGCATCCGCGCGGATCGGCTCCGCCAACGCGGATGCCTGGTCCCCGGGGGAAACGACGTCAGGCGATCGGGCGGGATAAGGCCGAGGCAACGCAGCGCGGTATCCCAAACCCGATCAAGGCGCGCCGAGTTCCACGCCGGGCTGATCGCCCTGTATCAGGCCGTCCACCATGGCGCCGCATGAGTCGTGCCCGCCTCGCTGCAAGTAATACGAGGCTGTCACCGCCCCTTGCTGAACATATTTGGAGATTTACAACATGGCCCTGCTGTCAGGTTTTTATCGATAGCCGCAGGTACGCTTTTCAAGCCGCCGGGTTGATTCCGCTCTTTAGGCAAACCGAACGCTTAGTTTACACGTGCTGGAAATGATTGATACCAAGCTCGAGCAAAAGGCTGCCGATGTCGTGTGCGGCGGAAAACTCTCCCCACCCGGCCAAACCGCCGGAATCGACTGCGAAATGCGGCTGTGCGGCGAGATCGGCCGGTGCGTAGTCCTGCGCGATGGCAGCCCCGGTTGAAAAACCGATATCGGTGCCGCCGTTATGATCCGATTTGAGCGTGAAATTGGCACTGGTGTAACTGCCCGCGAAGACCAGGCTGTCGACCACGGTTGTTCCGTGCTCCAGGGTCAGCGTGCCCCCCATGAACGTGAGCGATGTCGCGACGAGGTTCTTGAGGTCGATCACATCGCGCGCGGCGAAACCGGACAGCGTGCCCATCACCTCGGTCGGCGCACCGAGCAACAACGTACCACCGTTGCCGGATGCGAACGTAATCGAGGGTATGTACAGCCCGGACGATGCCTCCAGGGTGGCGCCCGCGTCGATGAGGATAGAGCCGGTGCCTAATATCCCGGTTTGCAAATCCAGCGTGCCGCCTTGTGCGACAACGCTACCCGAGTCGCCGATGTAGGCAGCGTTGATCGCGCCGAAGCCGGAAATTTGCGCGCCGTCCTGTACCTCCACCCCATCGGGGCCAGTGCCTAAAAGGCTGGTGCCGACGGCGATGGTGCCATTGGGAGAAGCGGTCAGCGTGCCGCCGGTGAGGGCAACGCCGCCCAACAGCAGCGTGCCCTCGCTTGCCTGCAGCGTGCCGGAACTGGCGATGGTGGCGGTACCCGCGTCGGTCAATGTGCCGGTGACGGCCAGTATACCGGCGTCTAGCAGGGTTGTTCCGGCAGTAAGGGTATTGGCCTGGGCCAGTGTCCAGTTGGCACCCGCTGCCTCGGTCACCGTCGTGAAGCCGGTGAATTCGGTGCCCAAGCCAGTCAGGGTGCCAGCTCGGGTGCCGGCGAGGCTGAGCACGTCATTAACGCTGGCGTTGGCGACAACAAGGCCGCCGAAAATCGCACCGGGGTCGATCACAAGCGTGCCGGCCTGGCTGCCGAACTGCACGGCGTCCCCCGCCATGCCGAGGGTGCCGCCGCTGTGCACCATGCCGCCGGCACCGCCGGAAATGCTGCCGGAGGTGACAAGTGTGCCGCCATCGAGAATGACGCCGGCGGCGCCATTGCCACCGTTGCTCGCAGCAATGTCGCCGCCGGCGCCGCCAACGCCGCCGTAAATCGAACCGCTGCTGCGCAGCATCCCGCCTTTGAGATAGACACCGGCGCCGCCGGCGCCGCCTATGTCACTGAAATCGAAACTGGAGTTGCTGCCGACGCCGCCGCTGCCACCGCCGATCACGCCAGTGTTGGCGACCGTACCTGCCCCTACGAAAACAACGCCAACGCCGCCGGCTCCGCTGGTTGCAAGGCCACCCGGGGCACCGTCTACCTCGCTGCCACCGCCTGCGACGATGGTGCCGGCATTGGTCATGGTTCCACCGGCGTTGAAATCCGCGCCGTCGCCACCGGCAAAGGCTCCCCCAACTTGGGCGCTTCCGCCGATGCCGCCGGCTACGAGGCCGCGATTGGTCAGCGACCCCTCGAGATCGAAAACAACGCCCGCGCCGCCGGCGCCGCCCACGCCATAGCTCATTCCAGCCCCAGCGCCGTTGCCGCCAGCGCCGCCACGAATGCTGCCGCCATTGACGAGCACACCTAGCCCGCCATGCCCGAAATAGACCCCGGCGCCCCCATTGCCGGCCGTCCGCTCGGCGGAGCCGCCTGCACCACCATCAATCCCGCCGCTATTGTCGATCACTCCCGACCCAATATTGATACCGTCGCCGCCGCTCCCGCCCGCAGAGTAGCCGTCGCCGCCGGACCCTCCGGCTATCGAACCGGCGTTGTTCACCACGGCGCGAACAACGGCGTAGACGCCATTACCGCCGTTCCCAGCCGCCCCAGGGAAACCCCCCGACCCGCCATTGCCGCCGACAATAGTACCGGTGTTGGCAAGAGTGCCGCTCGACAAGAAATCTACGCCCACCCCGCCCGAGCCGGCAGTGAACGGAAATCCAGGCTCCACTTGGCCGCCGGCAACGGTGAAGCTGTTGCTGGCAATACTGCCGCGCAACATCAAGAGCGCGCCGCCGCCGCCGCCGCCAATGGTGCCGCTGTTGCGCACAATATCGCCGCCCGCAACGTTGGCGCCATTACCGCCATTCCCGCCCGCCCCAGGGAACTCCGCCGAGCCGCCTTGGAAGCCAGCAATCGTGCCGGTGTTGGTCAGCTTGCCGCCAGATCCTAGATAGATGCCGGTGCCGCCGGCGGCCCCCTGCCCGCTGGCTGGGAAGTTGGCGTCCGCGCTGCCGCCGATGCCACCTTCAATGGTGCCGCCATTCGCCACGGTCCCCCCGGCGGCAAGGATCAGGCCGTCGCCACCTTTGCCGCCGTAATAAGCACCGCCACCGCCGGCCCCGCCATAGATGAAGCCGGTGTTATTCACGATCGCATTCGTTGCCAAATCGACGCCAACACCGCCCGCCTGCCCCCCGCCATAGGCACCTGCGCCACCGACAATAGTGCCTTCATTACGAATGTGGACGGTGCCGAGGCCGGATGGCGCGTACAATGCCGCCGCACCGCGCGCCACCGGCTCAATGCCGCCCGCTGCCGTGATGGTGAGCGGGCTTTGGTAGACGCCACCCAGCGTCACCGGCGTGGTGAGGATATGGTTGATCACGTTGCTCATAAAGGTGGCCCCGATTTGCCGTGTATCGATCGGCGCCGCGCCGACTAGCGCGGCGAATTCATCAGGTGAGGAGAAGAGCGAACGAAAATGTGGTATGATAACGTTATTATTAACCTATGATATCGTCAACACGCGTGATAATCACGAAACGGCGACCGATGTGAGGTGTTCTTTCGGCATTACTGTTACCGTTTACTCGCCGGATATAATGCAGCTTATAGTTGCCGCGCAGTGAAGTGCCGCGTGGCCGGCGCCCTCGCCGGGGCCGCTGCCGCCCTTGGTTGCCCAGCTTCGCGCGTCGCGCTTTTTTTGGGTCAGGGCGGCGTCTAATACCCACTGACATTGAGATTGACGCATAGGAAGCAGGGAAGCGCTTCTTTTTGAAAAAAGAAGCAAAAACTTTTGCTCATTGGGGTACGCGTTGAATTCAACGGTTACCTAAAAAATCAAAAGTTTTTTGGTTCTTTTTTTTCAAAAAAGAACTACTTGCCTTCGTCTTCCATGAGTCACACTCAACGCAGATTGGTATAAGCATGAAAGGGTCCGCAAGCGCTCGGACGCCGCGCAAAATTTCGTTGTTTTTCCCAACCTGTGGATGGTCGAGCGAAGGTTCTCCGGGCTCCGAGGGGCCGTGCCACTCAATAAAAGCAGGGGGGTCTGGGGGGAGCGGCTTCGCTCCACCCAGCCTTTCCTTAGCTTCTTCCAGGCCGCATCAGTTTCTTATCAACGCAGCCCAGACATCTCCGATGCCGTGCGCGGGTGCCCAACCTTCGTGGTGGAATGCCGTAAGCTCGGCCATTCCGCCGGGCGCCTGGCTCTGGTAAAGCAACGATGGGTCGATGAAATCGGCTTTGCCGGCGCTGAGTATGACATCGCTGCCGCCATGACCGTCGCTGAGCAGGGCGAAATCTTGCGTGGTGTAGGTGCCGGCGAGATCCAGTGTTGCGAGGGTTGTGGCGCCCGTCGTCAGCGTGAGTGTGCCACCGGCGAAGCTTAGGCCTGTGGCGGCTACTTTGAGAAAGTCGATGGTTTGCCCTGTGGCAAAGCCTGACATGGTGCCGGTGACGCTGGCGCCCTTGGCGATGGCGAGCGTTTCCGCGGTGCCGGTGGCGAACACGATCTTGTTGGCCAGGCTGGCATCCACCTTCACGGCCGATGAGGCGCCGATCTTTATCGTGCCCTCGCCGGTGACGGCGCCGCCCAGTGTGAGCATTCCGCCTTGGGCGCAAAGTTCGCCGTTGTTCAGCACCGCGCCAATTTCGGCGCCGCCGACGGTGCCGAAGCCGGATATGGTCGTTCCGGATTCTATCGTTGTGGTGCCGAGTGCGGTGACGGTGTTGGCGCCGATCACGAGCGCGCCCTGGTCCGTGGCGCCGATCGTGCCGCCTTGCAAGGTGAGTGTGCCGGCTTGCGCCAAACCGGAAGCCGCCAGCAGGCTGCCGCCGGTTTTCACATTCACCAGGCCGGACGCGTCCTGGAACTCGCCGGTGATGGTGGCGGCTCCTGTCAGCGTCAGCAGGCTGCCGGCGGCCAGGGTGTTGGTGCCATCAAAATTCCAGTGCGCGTCGGCCGTAACCTGTATTGCGGCAAAGCCGGTGAATTGCGCGCCGAGCCCGGTGATCGTGCCATTATTCGTGCCGGCGAGTTTGAGCACATCGCGCACCGCCGAATTGGCGGCGATAGCACCGGTGAATATCGCGCCTGGATCGATTTCGAGCGTGCCGGCGGCGCTACCGAATTGCACGGCGTCGCCGTTCGCACCTTGGCTGGCGCCGGCGCCGCCGGCGCCGCCCGCGACCGTGCCGGAAACGATCAGTGTACCGCCGCTGATGAACGCGCCGGCGCCGCCTACGCCACCGGCACCGCCGTTACCATTCTCGCCGCCGCTGCCGCCGGTGATCGTGCCGATATTTGTGAGGCGCGCACCGCTTTGCAGGTAGACACCCGCGCCGCCTGCGCCGCCCACGCCGGACCGGCTGATATTGGCGGTGTTGCCGCCGGTGCCGCCGGTGATCGTGCCGCGGTTGAACGCCAGGCCATCCGCGAGGAGGGCGACGCCTTCGCCACCCGTGGCGCCCACGCCGTTTTGGCCGGCCATGGCGCTTGGCGCGCCGCCGGTGATCACCCCGTTATTGAACAGGATTGCGGGCCCGGTGATTTGCACGCCGATGCCGCCGATCGCTTCCTGGCCGTATTGCGTGGCGCCGCTGGTGCCGCCGGCGATCGTGCCGGTGTTGGTGAGCTGTGCATTGCCAGCCAGGGTGACGCCGATGCCGCCGATGCCGCTGGTGAAATCCTTGGCGTAACCACCGGCACCGCCTGTGACGCCGCCGGAATTGCTGAACCGGCCGCCGTCCATGGCGACGCCGGTGCCGCCGTGGCCACCGCCGCCCGATGGCGGGTTGCCGCCGATGCCGCCGGTGATGGTGCCGGCGTTCGTCAGCAGACTCGCGGTGGCTGAAATGCCTGCGCCACCGCCGGTGCCGGCGGAATAATATCCGCCCATGCCGCCGGTGATGCTGCCTGTGTTGTGCACGCTTCCATTCGCCACCAGAATGGCCGCGCCGCCGCCGCCAATGCCACCATGGCCACCGGCGACCGCGCCGCTATTGATCAGGGCACCGCCGCCGGAAAGATCGACGGCGGTGCCACCCAGGCCGTAATGGTAGCCGTTGGTGGAGTTGCCGCCGAGGATGGTTCCGGCGTTGGCAACGATGCCGCCGGCGGCCAGCCGCACGCCGATGCCGCCTATGCCCGCGACGTAGGGCGACAGGCCGCCGTCACCGCCCGCGATCGTGCCGAAATTGCTGACCGTTCCTTTTGCGGCGAAGTCCACGCCATCGCCGCCGGTGCCGCCCACGCCGCCTGCGTTGTAGGCCCCGGCGCCCGCCGTAATGCGCCCGTCATTGGTGAGCCTCGCGCCGGCGGACGCCGCGTAGACGCCGTTGGCGCCGTACACCGCGATGGCGACGTTACCGGTGGCGGTGATTGTGAGGGGACTGGCGTAGCCGCCTGGGCCCAGTAGGACGGTTTGCGTGACGGTGCCCGACAGACTGCTGCTCATCACGGAATCCCTACTGGTGTTGTTTCGCGGCCGCTATTTGGCTATCGCCTTATTCTGGTAGCGGGGCAAGCCTCGGGTGGTCGCCTGAGGAAATATCCGGAAGGCGCAAACGGATCGAGGCGGGGAAGCAAAGGTTCTTGCTTTTTTTTCCAAAGGAAGTGCTTGCGTTCACGATGGTAGTTGCTGGCGGGAGACGTCCTGGAGCCGTTGAGATGCGCGCTGCGCCGTCGCCATGGCCAATTGAACGTTATCTTTTGTCCCTGAGGCTAGCAGGACCTGGGGCTCCCCGCGGGTGGAGCGCCTGAAGATAAGATAATGAGCTTGAGT
>FSYC01000479.1_pt1 | contig 25117 bp, 22 predicted proteins | sample 1638431 | NCBI WGS metagenome assembly FSYC01 (sample SAMEA3914788, study PRJEB12502) | metagenome | biome: forest; material: soil | place: Canada | collected 2011-07-03 | depth 0.1 m | reverse complement strand
TCCTCGCCGGCGGCGGAGATCGCGCGAACCGGATGTTGAGGAGGATGACAGGGTTTGGCCCAAATTGCCGCCGGCGCGGATGCCGATTTCACCGAAGTTCCCGTACCTGAATCCGCACGCATGCCCAGGCTGGCGCTCATGATGTCCTTCTGGGGGATTTGCAGCGCCATGTTCTGGCTGGTTGTCTCGGCGACCCTGGCCGCCAGTTTCGGCGCGATGAACGCCGTCATTGCCTTGGTGCTATCGGTGATCACCTTCAGCCTTATCAACGGCGTCATTTCGCGCTTTGCGATCGAGCGCGGATTGTCGGTCGCGCTGTTTTCGAAGACGCTGTTCGGCTCCGCCGGCGCCGACCTCGCTACGCTGCTGTTGTTTGCCACGGCAACCTGGTATGCCGTCTTTGAGGGATCGGTGATCGCTCAGGCTTTCCACATATATTTCAGCTTGCCGATCAACACCGCCTATTTTCTGGTTGTTGCCTACAGCGTTGCGCTGGTGTTCGGCAGCATTCAGAACTGGCTGGACAAGCTCAATGGCGCGTTGCTGCCCTTTTACCTGGCCGGCCTTATTGGTGCGGTGGCGCTTGCCATTTCTCAATACGGCCTCAGCAGCGCGTGGCTAAGCCTTGTTCCGCCTGGTGGCGCGCCCGCCCACGGTTGGCTGAACTGTTATGTCGTGTATCTTGGCGTGTGGGCGATGATGATGTTCACGTTCGACTACGCGCGCTTCGGCCGGCCGCGGGATATCGCATTCCACGCTAATATCACCTTTGGCTGGGGGTTCTACCTTCTGAGCATTCTGGGCAACGGACTGGTGGGGGTTTTCCTTGTCGGAACCATACCTGCCTCTGGCCCGCTCAGCGAAGTTGCGGTTGTTATGATTTTGCTCAAGCTGATGGGTGGTACCGGGCTGCTGTTTATCTGGGTCAGCCAGACGCGAATCAATACCGCGAATTTCTATGTCGCTGCCCTTAACCTGGCGTCCCTTCTGCACCGGGCCGGTTGGCGCGGTGCCTCCAGGCCACTCTGCGTGTTCCTGGTGGGGGCTGTTGTGCTCGTGATCATGCGTGTCGACATTTTCAGCATTTTGCTGAGGGCACTGAGCTACCAGGGTGTTCTGATCGAAGGCTGGGTGTCGATCGTGGTGGCCTACATTCTGCTGGGGCGGAACCGAAGCCTGGCCGGCTTGGTGGCGGAAAGGCCGATGGTAGCGCTAAACATACCGGCACTTATGGCCTGGCTGGGCGCGACGATTATTGGCATTGCGATGCTGAACGCGGGGCCTTCAGTTTCGGTTTTCTCGGCGCCGGTGACGGCGCTTTCGGCGGCATCATTCTATGTCATGAGTTTGCTGCTGCCGTCGGCCAGCCGAGCCCGCGCGCAGCCGCAAAATTGATGGGGGGTAGGCGCGGTGTTCCGGGCAGCGGCATCAGCGGGCCGGTGAGTCTCTATGCCGGCCCGCTTCCCGTTTTTGGCGGACGGTTGCCCGTGAGCTCAGTTATGCGCGCCGGCTTTCGCCGCGGCCCGCATTTGCTGGGCCGTGCAACCGAAATGGGCTCGAAAGTGACGGCTGAATTGCGCCTGGTCGCCGAATCCCCATTGGTAGGCGATCTCGGCGATGCTCTCCTTGCGCCGGGGGTTGCGCAGTTGCTGTTCGCACGCCTGAAGCCGCAGTTCGCGTATCCATTGGCTGACGGACATGCCGCTGCTGCTGAACACCTGGTGTAGGTAGCGGACCGATATGCCGCAGGCGGAGGCGACGAGTTCGGGCGAGAGCTCCCGGTTGGGCAGGTTAGATCGGATGTAGCGCTCGGCGCGCGAGAGGTGCCCGGCCTGCACGGAGCTTAGGTCGCTGCCAAGGACGCGGTTGTCGCACTCCATGGCCAAGGCGAGAAGCTCGAGCACGCAATTGGTCAGGCCGCGCCGGGTGGGTTCGTCCGCCTCCATCGCGCGCCGCGGCAGTGAGCGCAACATGTCCATCAACAGGCCCCCGGCGCCCCCTTCGGCGCTGTAAACCTGCGAGGCGTAGCGGTCGATGGAGCGCAGCCTGTGGGCCAGCCGTGAGGCCGGCACCTTCAGCACCAAAATATCGTTTGTTTCACGCTGCCGCAGCTCGTAGGGCGCGTGGCCGCGCTGTATCACGAATTGCTTGCGGCCGACCGTGAGCGTTCTGTCGTTCTGCGTGAATACCATGTCGGAGAGGCCGGAGAAGCTCACCAACACTTCTTCTTCTACATCACGCGCCAGGTGCCGGCGCTCGCGCCGGTAAGTCACCGCGTCGGACTTCACGTATGAGAGCGATGCGTTGCTTAGATTCCAGCTGCGCAGCGTGCCGTCGAACTGTAGTGGATTCGAACAGCTCGAGCCTATCGGAAATAGCACCTCGCTGACGGCGTCCGTCCAGAATTGCTGCTTCTTTGCTCCAGCCACGGCGTCGGTTGCATATGATTGCAGCATTCACGTTCCCTCTGAAGCACTTTGAAATATTATGAGTCGGCGTGCTCACCAAGCTTAGACGAATATCACCAAAGACTAGTAAGCGCAGCCACAAATTTTCTGTCAAGCAATTCACATGCCAATGCACGCGGCTGAGTCGTGAAGCCGATCCTAAAGATAGACACGAGCGCCGACGGTCTTTGCTTCGATGGCCGGTGCGTTCCGCATCCGCCGCCGCTCGCGTTCGACACCGCCCGCATTCGACACCGCCCGCATTCGACACCGCCCGCATTCGACACCGCCCGCATTCGACATCGATTGCGCAATGCCGCGTATATTGCAGCGCAGCATTTGCGGCGATGGAGCGCGTCACGTAACAAAATTTAATTCGTCAGGTTGACGGGCGCCGACTTGTCGTGCCTTTCGGGGCGGACAGCAGCGAAGTGCTGATGAGCGGGGTTGCCGTTGTGGCGACGCCGTAAAGCGAAACAAGCCGCGCGGATCCGTCGTGACTAGCCGGCGATAGGGGAAATGGCGATGGAAGAACCGATCTGCCTTGCATGCGGGACGCAATTTTCCGCGGAGAGGCCTGAAGTTTGCCCGATCTGCGAGGATGAGCGGCAATATGTGCCGTCGACGGGGCAGGGTTGGACGACGCTCGCGAAGCTGCAGAAAACCCATATGGGCACCTTCCGCCACGATGGCGAATTCCTCGGCATCGGCACCAGTCCCACTTTCGCGATCGGGCAGCGCGCACTGTTGGTGCGCACACCAGCAGGCAATGTGCTGTGGGATTGCGTGAGCCTGATTAGCCCGGCGATGGTCGAGTTGATCCGCGGCCTCGGCGGACTGGCCTGCATCGCGATTTCGCATCCGCATTATTATACATCAATGCTTGAATGGAGCAGGGCCTTTGGCGGGGTACCGGTTCATCTGCATGCAGCCGATAGACGCTGGGTAATGCGCAGCGGCCCCGAAATCATCTTCTGGAGCGGTTCGGCGAAACAGATCCTGCCTGGGGTCACGCTCGTTCATTGCCCCGGCCATTTCGACGGCGGCCAAATCATGCATTACGCCGGCGCCTCCGGCGGGCGTGGCGCGCTGCTGACCGGCGATCTGCTGCAGGTGGTGGCAGACCGCAAACATGTCAGCTTCATGCGCAGCTATCCGAACTTCATACCTCTCGGCGCGGGACCCGTTCGGGCCATTGCCGAGGCCGTGGAGGCATGGAGTTTCGAGTCGATTTATGGCGCGTTCTGGGATCGCGTGATCGCGACGGGAGGGAAAGCGGCATTCGCATGTTCGGTGAAACGCTATCTTGATTGGGTGCAGTAAAAGAGACGAATTGGAGTTGCCAAGAAATAGAAAGACCTGGTGTTTAGCGACGCGGCGGCGCTTTACCTGATCGCAATTGGCGGTGCACAAACCGACAAGACTTAGAACCGAGCCCGACAAGCCGGGCACAGCCCGATTTTCTAAGCTCTTTGGCGATCGGGAGGGTCAGGATGACCGAATTAGCCAGCTTGTTCCGCAAGGAACTGGAACTCTGCGGCGTAGGGCCGGGACAAACAATAGCGGTTCTGTCTGAAGGTAGCCAGCTTCGCGACTATGCTGAGGCATCCTTGAGCGCGGCCAAAGCCCTCGGGGCCGACATCATCGACGTCAATATTCCCTCCGAGACGGCGATCGACGCAAACGAGCGGCTGAGCAATATCGGTCAGAACGCGCTTTCCAGGCATGCATGGGCGATGAATGCGTGTTTGCGCGCGGATATGGTCATCGACCACATGCTGCTGCTTTTCTCTCACGAACAGGTTGCCATGCAGAAGGCGGGAACCCGCGTGCTGCTGGTTGTCGAACCCATAGAGATCCTTCAGCGCCTGTTCCCGGATCGGGGGCTCAGGGCGTGTGTGGAGGCGGCAGAGCGGCGGTTGCTGCAGGCACGTACTTTGCGCTTCACCAACGCGGCTGGGAGCGACGTGACCTACGTGCTCGACAACCGCGCAATACTCAGCGAGTACGGCTACACCGATGCGCCGGGACGCTGGGATCATTGGCCCGGCGGCTTTATTGCCACCATCGGATGCAAGGGCGGCGTCGAAGGCCGGGTGGTCATGGATCGCGGCGATATTCTGTTCCCCCTTAAGACATTCGTGGATGAGCCTATCGAGTTCGCAATCAGCGGCGGCATGGTGCAGGAGATCAATGGCGGCGAACAGGCCGCTATGCTGCGCCGCCTGATGGGCGAATACAACGATCCGCGGGCAAACGCATTGTCGCATATCGGCTGGGGCCTGAACCGCGCGTGCATCTGGGATCCGACTCTGCCCGGCATTGGAATGGACGGTCGTGCGCATTACGGCAACGTGCTGTTCTCGCTTGGCCCCGATACCGAATTCGGCGGCGATAACGACACTGCCTGCCACCTCGACCTGCCAATGCGCAACTGCACGCTATGGCTCGATGATGAATTGATCGTCGAAGCTGGCGAGGTCGTGCCGGATGAAATGCGGCACGTGGTATGACAGGCGGGCAACCGCTTCCGACCATCCAGGCTTCCACCAACGGTAAATGGAGAGAGCGGTGAAACTAAGCGATCTGCAAGACAAGCGATGGACTTTCGATCACCCTGGTCTTCAGACTGGGCCGGTTTCGATCGAGTCTTACAGGTCGCCCGAGTATTTCGAGCGCATGAAGGAAAAGGTTTTTAGGAAAACCTGGCTTTGCACTGGAAAGCGAGTCGATGAGATTCCGAATCCCGGTGATTACTTCCTCGAAGAGACCGAGATAACCGGCACATCGGTCATCATCGTGCGCGGGCTGGACGGTAAGATACGCGGCTTTCACAATACGTGCCGGCATCGGGGCACGCAGCTGGTTTTCGACAGCTACGGTTCGGTGAACGGCAAGCTCACCTGCATCTATCACGGCTGGGCGTATAGCCTGACCGGTAAAAATGTCCTGATTACGGAACGCGAGATGTTCTTCGACATCGACAAGATGAAGAAGGACCTCACATCGGTTGCGGTCGATGTCTGGGCCGGCTTCATCTTTTTCAATCTTGATCCAGAGCCACGTGAGACGTTGCAGGAGCATCTGGGCACGGAAGTGATGGAGCTTTTTGGCGACTATCCGTTCGAGACAACAACGGTGCAGGTTTCCTACCGGGCGGACCTCGAGTGCAGCTGGCCCGTGCTGAGGGATTCTCAGATTGACGGATACCACCTTAAATATCTCCACCGGCGCTCGGCGCCCGGCTTTATGGAGTCGGAGGCAGCACCCAACCGCCACGCATACAGTTTCAAACTTCTTGGGAAGCATGGTTTCGGCAGTTTTTTTGGGAATCATGCAAACATCACGGCCGATCTTTCCCAGGTTGCGCCCGTGGCGTCACTGGCAAGCAAGCTGGGTGTAACCCTTGCCACGGACACCAGCAGCAAGAAGCCGCTGGACCAATGGGCAAAAGGCGTAAACCCCGCCCGGTCCAAGGACTGGTTCTTCGACATTCTCTACCTTTTTCCAAACATCCATTTCATCTTTCTCGGTTGCGATGTCTATATCGCGCATAAGATGATGCCGGGGAAACAAATCGACCGGTCGAGCTGGAACGCGCGCTACTTTGCGCCTCCCGTCGACAATCACAGCTTGTCGGGCCGCCTGGCGTCGGAGTACAACAAATATAGTCTTCGTGACCTCTGGCGGGAGGACGGCAATACGACCGTCGGCGCGCAGCGTTCGATCGCGGCAGGCGTGTTCAACGAAATGTACCTGCAGGACCAGGAAATCCTGATCCGCCATGCCGAGAACGTCCTGAACGATGCGGTAGGCGCGTAGCCGGATCACAGCACGTAAAACGCAGCCTGGAACCCAGTTCCAGGCCGCCATTCGCACGAACAAGGAACCGGACTATGATGACCAAGCTGGCCTTGCCGGCGCAATTCGCCGCGCTGGAGAACTATCTTGATTGGGCGCTTCCAACGGAGACCTTGCGGCGGCAGAAGCGCGAATCCAGCACATTCGCGGAGATTTCTGAATTCTATGAGGCGATGCTGCCCAGAGCGCAGGAGATCGTCGCCTACTTCGACGCGCAGGAAGCGGCCGCCGGCGGCGCCGATAAGGTTGATAAAGACACCAAGACCCTATTCACCCTGATGCTGGGTTTTCTAGATGCTTCGCTTTCGGTGGAGGTGCATAAGAGCCCGGTCGTACCCGATGGCATGCCTGGCGATTTGTGGAAGCCAGAACATGAAACGGCCGGATGGTGCAACAAGCCGGCGGTAAAACTGTTTCCGAAGCAAGCGGCGGGCTGATTCGCCGGATCTGCTAAAAACGCCTGTTCGGACGCCGGCCGGTTCATCCGCCGGCGCCAAATCCACGCATGACCGGGCAGGTATGTGCGCGGGCTGATAGACATTACTCGTTTGAAAAGGGGAGCAAATGACTCCAAAGGAAATCGTAGCCGGGTTCGTGGCGGCACATAATGCACATGATGTGGACAAGATGATGGACTATCTCGCTGAAGATAGCGTCATGATCGATGTTGCCGCGCCCATCCCGCTGGACAGCAAGCAGGACGTACGCAGGCTCTTCAAAATGATTTTTGCAAGTATCGACATCCATTTCGAAATCACCGGCATGATCGCGGAGGGAAGCAAGGTTTTCGCGGCGTTGCGCACCACTGGTCCGGGCACGGGCGTCTGGATGGGACGCGACATAACGGGCGCCTATTGCGACGTGTTCGAAGGGATGTTTTGCGACACTCAGGACGGCAAGATAATCACCACGATGTTCTACAGCGACACGGTCACGCTGTCCAAGCAACTCGGCGGCTACCCGCCGGCGCTCAACATGGCCCCTGCCGTAAAGAACATCATGTGAGGCAGGCGGATCGCGCCGTCGGCAACTGACGCCCATGCACGATATTTTTAGCCGGGACGTTCTCGGCGCTTCGGATGAGATCCCGCTTGCCGCCTTGGCTTTGGCGCGCAAGCAGTCGGCTGCGGGCCTGCTTGCGGAAATTGAACAAGCCGGGTTGGTCGGTAAAGGGGGCGCTTGTTACCCAACTTTCCGCAAGGTGGCTCTCATGCAGCGCCAGCCTTCCGTGCAGCGCTGCCTGGTGGTCAACGGGAGCGAGCATGAACCGGGCTCGCTAAAGGACCGGCACCTGCTTGAAAACTATTCAAGCACAGTGATCGAGGGCGCGCTTATTATGGCACATGCCGTGGGTGCCACGGACGTGCTCTTCAGCATCAACGAGCACGCGGCTTCGACCATGGCTGCTTTTGCCGCGGCTCTGGAGAGGACGAGGGCGGCGGGTTGCTTCGGCCACAATGAAGTGGCTCTCCGCGCGGCGATGGTTGCGGTGCCTGACGCGTACATCGTGGGTGAAGAGACGGCCTTGATCCGCGCCCTGCAAGGTCAGCCAGCGCTGCCTGCCAAGCGGCCGCCTTTCCCGATCGAGAGCGGTGTTGGCGGCGCTCCCACCCTAGTGCAGAACGTAGAAACCGTTGCGCACCTGCCGTATATCATAAAATTCGGGGCCGCTGCCTACCGTGCACTCGGAGCCGGTGATGGCGGGGTCACCCTCTGCACCTTCGGTGCGGAATTTGCGCGTAGCGGAGTGAGGCTGGTGCCACTGGGCGTCACCTTGCGCGATATCGTGGAGCAGCACGGGGGAGGCCTACGCGGCGGCCTAAGGATAAAGGCTGTGCAACCCGGTGGTCCCTCGGCGGGCTTCCTGCCCGCATCGGCACTGGATGTAAAGTTTGACGATGCATCGTTGAAACGTGCGGGTAGCGCCCTCGGATGTGCTGCCATCCGTGCGTTTTCGGATGAGGACGATATGGTACGCGTGGTTGCCGAGCAGATGGCGTTCTTTGCCGCCGCTTCCTGCGGTCAATGCCCAGCTTGCCGGATGACGACGCAGATGCTGTCGGCGATTACAAAGCAAATCCTGGCCGGGCGTGGGACACCTGCGTTGCTGCGCCAGGTGCCTGTGCTTGTCGAAAGCAATGCCGGCAAAGGCATATGCGGATTTTTGAAGATGCCGGGCCCGCCGATGATGAGTGTGCTGCGCCATTTCCCCGCGGAATTGGATCGCTACCTGCAAAAGCAGCCGATAAACTAGGTGAATAGATGATCGACACGGCGCCAACTACAATATTCGTCTGCCTGAATATTGACTGCAAAAATCGTGGATCCCAGGGAGTGCTCGATGCGCTTCGCGTTGAGGTTGCCGAAGCCGGCCTTCCGTTGCGTGTCGAGCCGTATATATGCTTTTCAGCGTGCAACATCGGACCCAATGTCGTGATCGCCAGCAAGCGCTGCTGGTTCTCGGCCGTTCAGCCGCATGATTGCCGCGAGATTGTCGCGTATCTTCAGGGGGGTGTGGATATTCCTAGGCTGAAGGTGAACAATGAAGCGGATTTGGAAGAGCTGATCTTCGGCATCATCGACGCCGGCCTGATGCCGGATGCGGGTTGATGCTGTGCCGGCAGTGGCATCCGGCCAGGCGCTATCTGCCTGTCCCGTTCAGGCTTGCGCTGTGCGACAAATACTTGTGCTTCCATCGACAAGCCTTTCGCAATTATTTGTATAAACATCGCTTCTCAAAACAAGCTCAAGATATAGTTATTCGAAGTGGCGTGGCACTGGCGGATAAGCGCCATTTTTTGGAACCCGCTTCTCAAGCAGGCGCGTGCGTCGGGTGCCGGGGGCCAGCAGGGAGCGAGGGCGAGTGAGTGTTGCAGTAAGCGACTCCGGAAACGAAGTTGAACTTTACCACCGGCAAGGTTTCGGTCATCGCTTGGGGATACATGGCCGGCTGGCTCTGCTGATCGTAGATTTTGTCGCCGGCTTCGCGGATCCGGCTGCTTTCGGCGGCGGCAATATCGGCGATGCCATTGCCGCCACTGCGGGTGTGCTCGTAGAGGCGCGCCGGCGGGCTTGGCCGGTGGCACACACACGGGTCGTATTCGCAGATGACGGCAGCGATGCCAACGTTTTTTGCCGTAAAGTTCCGACGCTTCTCGAGTTGAAGGAAGACGCGCCGAGCAGCGCGATCGTTCAACCATTGAAGCCGCTGTCGGGCGAGTTGATCGTGCGCAAGACGTTACCGTCCGCGTTCTTCGATACCGGCTTGCGCTCCTGGCTTACGCAGCACCAGGTGACCACCTTGCTGGTCGCGGGGACGACGACGAGCGGCTGCGTCCGCGCCAGCGTGGTCGACGCGATGTCGTGCGGATTCCGTCCCATTGTGCTGAGCGATTGCGTCGGCGATCGTGCTCCGTCGCCGCATGAAGCGAGTCTCTTCGACATGGGGCAGAAATACGCAGAAGTCATGACATCTTCTGCCGCTCTTGCGGAGATTTCGCGGGAAGAGATGTCCATCGGCAATAACAGCTTGGCGAAGGGCGGCGGCACACGCTAGCGTCAACGTTTGAGAAACGTGCCTAATAGAGCAGGGCGAACAGGGCAACATGCACCATTCAGCGCAAATTTTTGCTAATCAATTATCCGGTGATGTATATATATCGGATATCTACTATATCCTCGGCGCGGTTGCCTGTTTTCTCGTGGTCGTTGCGATCTCGCTCATCGATGGCGGCCTGGTTAACCCGAAGCATCTGATCGATACGCTTGTGCAGACTCTGCTCAGCGCCTTGATTGCCGGTGCCGCCCTGCTGCTGGGCGGCTACGCGCTTTGGATGTGGCAATACAACGTCGCCCTCGGCGTGCCGCACCCTCTACAGCAAGCGTTTTCGGACTGGTGGCTGTTCGGTCGCTACATGACGACATATCCGCAATTCGTCGATCCGGCGTCGGCGCCGGACATTGAAGGCCAGCAGATATTTGTCATGTTCTTTTTCGGTTACGCCGCCATTTTTGGCGCGTTCATACATAGCATGGGCCTCGGGCGAATTAAGCCGAGTGTCTCCTACATTCTATCGGCTGTCGCCGGCGGTATCATGATGCCGGTGCTGACCTACTTGACGTGGGGATCGGCGAGCTTCCTGACCAATAACGGCCTGCACGATTATGTTGGCGCCTACTCGCTCTACATGTTCGTGGGAATTTGGTCGACGATCCTGGCATGGCGTCTGGGGCCGCGCCTGACCTCGACGAACGGCCTGAATCCTCACATGTTCGGCTCCGGCATTCTGGTTTTGATGCTGGCCATTCCGCTCTTTGTCATCGGCTGCGGTTACGTGACGCCGGGGTCTGGGTATACCGGGATCAGCGGAACGACGTCGGGCATCGGGATTGTTTTGTGCAACATCTTCGCGGCTTTCGCGGGGGGCGGCATGTCGGGTGGGATCATCGCCTATCGGACGCATAAGCCCGTTAACGCCCTTCTGGGTCCCATCGCGGGCTACGTGGCGTGCACCGCGATATTCGATATCGCGTGGCCCTGGGAATGCCTTCTGGTCTCCATGATCGGGCCCTGCATCATGTATGTCTCGAAGGACCTGATGACGTGGTTGAATCTCGATGACCAGAAGCTCATGCCGCTTGCCCTTGGTAACTCGATATTCAGCGTGCTGATGGCGGGTGTCATCGGCGCGGGCCGGGCGCAGGGCGGCGTGGCAGGGGCTACGGGCGCATATGCTTTCCAGCACGCGCATATTAGCTTCATGATGCAATGCATGGGTCTTGTCGTCACGCTTCTGATCTGCGCGGGCTCGGGGCTCATCCTGGTGTTCCTGCTGGAGCGCACGATTGGTTTGCGCGTGGCTCGACAGATCGAGCAGGACGGACTCGATATGTGGTATTGGAACGAGTGGCGCAAATCCAGGAAGATGCGAGTTTCGCCTAAAGCCATGAGCAACTACGATCCGGCCCGGACCGCAGGCCAGGGAACGGTTTCGAAGCTCACCAGGACGTATGATGGCCCCGTCCTGGTGCATGATGAAAACGCGCTGCCAGTGCGATCGGGTCTGTGAACGCCACGGGAATTACGACATGTACGCTAAACAAGCGGTTCGGCTCACGGTCAATGGCGTTGCTTATGCGCGCGACGTTGAGCCTAGGATGCTCTTGTCGGATTTTATTCGGCACGAGCTGGCTCTCACTGGCACCCATGTAGGCTGCGAGCATGGCGTGTGCGGCGCATGCACTATCCTTCTAGATGGCCAGCCGGTGCGTTCCTGCCTGACATTGGCAGTGCAGATCGATGGCAAGAATGTGCGGACGATCGAGGGGTTGGCTACGGCCGAGGATGTCGACGCGCGCAGGGAGCTGATCGGCAACAACGAGGAAGCTCGGCCGATCACCGACACGTTGAGCGTTCTGCAGGCGGCGTTCTGGAAGCATCAGGGTTTGCAATGCGGGTTCTGCACACCGGGTATCTTGATGACCATGGAAGCACTGTTGGCAGAGAATGCTGCCCCCACGCGGGACGAGGTTCGAGATGCGCTGTCGGGCCATATTTGCCGCTGCACCGGCTACCATGACATCGTCGATTCGGTAATGGCCGCCGCCGAGGTCAAACGCTCGCTCGCGCATGAAGGATTGTCGACTCGCGACGTCCTGCGACGAACCTTTATGGTCGATTGAACAATCCAGAGGATTTTACTAATGATATTCGAAGGGCAAGAGGCGTTCGCCCATACGGTGGACGACGTGTGGGCGGCGCTGCACGATATGAACCTACTGACGCGGACCGTTCCTGGGTGCAAGTCGATGACGCTGACCGGGCCGAACGAATACAAGGTGGCGCTGTCGCTCGGCGTCGCAGCGGTCAAGGGCGAATACGAGGGCAAAGCCAAGGTTATCGATGTCAGGACACCGAGCCATTACGTTATAAAGGGCGAAGGGGCCGGCGCGCCCGGCTTCGTCAAGATGTCGGTTGATTGCTACCTGCAGCCGCAGGGTGCCGGTACAGTCTTGACGTGGCGGTGCGAGGCCACCGTGGGCGGCATGATCGCGAGCATTGGCGGCAAAGCGCTGTCGGGAATCTCCAAGTTTATGGCAAAGCAATTCTTTACGGCGTTCAAGAAGGAGATGGCCAGGACGTACTCGCCCGTCGCGGAGTTCGCGTTAGGGCAATCGCCGTTGGGCAGTGGTGCGGCAGGGCGCCGGATGAGCACATCGAAAATAGGACGGCCTTCTTGGTTCACCCGTTTCTGGAATTCCCTTTGGCTGCGCCTGTCACGGCAATAGCGCCACGACGATAGCGCCCACCAACCACCGAAGAAGAAACGCATGAAACCTCCTCCCTTTGATTATCGTCGTGCAGAGAGCCTTGCGCATGCTTGTGACCTGCTGTCGGAACATGGTGAAGACGCGAAAATCCTGGCCGGTGGTCAGACTCTAATTCCCATGCTGAATTACCGCCTGGCACGGCCCAAGATGCTGATCGACATCAGCAATATCCCCGAGCGCAACCAGGTTGCCGACGAAGCGCATGGAATCCGGGTACGCGCGACCACGGTCTATCGGCACGTTGAAAGGTCGGCTTCGGTAGAAAAGCGCCTGCCACTTCTGCGCAAAGCCATTCAGCACGTCGCGCACTTCCAAATTCGCAACAAGGGCACCCTGGGTGGCAGCATAGCGAACGCCGATCCGGCGGCTGAAATGCCTGCGATGTCCTTGGTTTTCGATGCGCAGATGGATGTCGCGAGCAAGCGCGGCCGCCGTAGCATTCCGGCATGCGAGTTCTTTACGACCTATATGACTACCGCGCTGCAGCAGGACGAAGTTCTGGAATCGGTGTTCTTCGAAGAACCGCCGAAAAGGAGCGGCTGGGGCTTCGAGGAAGTAGCGCGGCGGTCGGGTGACTATGCTCTCGTCGGAAGTACCGCAATCGTTAGTTTGGACGATTCGGGAAAATGTGTGCGCGCGCGCGTGGTGCTGTTCGGCGTAGCGCCCACGCCCGTGCGGGCCACAGAGAGCGAGAACCTGCTGCTAGGACAACGCTATTCGCCGGCGTTGGTGAAGGAGGCGGCGCCTCTGGTCCAAATGGTTGTTGACCCGGAGGCGGATGTACACGTGACGGCAGCGTATCGGCGCTCCGTCTCGGAAGTGCTCACCGCAAGGGTGCTGGAAGACGCATTTCGGCGGGCGAGCGCGCTTCAATAAGTTGTGGCATTTGCGAACGAGGTAGGGGCATGAGTATGGTTCCAGGTATGACCGGTGCCACCAAGCATATCGGCATGAAGCGGAAGCGGACCGAAGACCCGCTGATACTTATGGGAAAGGCGAAGTATGTTGATGATATTGAATTGCCAGGCATGCTGGAAGTCGCCTTTCTCCGCAGCACGCACGCCCATGCCGATATTGTCCGGGTCGATGCGGACAAAGCGAGGAACCATCCCGGCTGCATAAAGATATACACCAGCGCGGATCTTGACGGGCATACAATCACGTTCCAAGAAAATCAGGCGAATTTGATACCGGTCTCAACGCCTTTCTTTGCGGGCGAAAAGGTGCGGTTCGTCGGCGAGATCATCGCCGCGGTTGTCGCGCCGAGCCGATATATTGCGGAAGACATCGTTGATCTCATCGATGTGGAATATGCCGCGTTGCCTGTCAGTTTCGATATCGACGAGGCACTGAAGCCGAAGCGCGGCGACGACCTTATTCATGAGGAAGTTCTCGGAAACGTCTATTTCGACGACTTCTTTGAAAAGGGCAATGTCGGCAAGGCCTTTCGCGATGCCGATTTGGTGATCAAGGAAAAGATCCTGTCCGGCAGAACCTCTGCGGCGCCGATGGAGACGCGCGGCGTGATCTCCCGATGGGAATGGGACGACACACTGACTGTCTGGTCCTCCACCCAGATGCCGTACCCCTTGCGCACCTATATTGCACATTGGCTGCATTTTCCGGAGCAGAACATACGGGTCATCGCGCCGCAGGTGGGCGGCGGCTTTGGTCAGAAGGCTCATTTCTACTCCGAGGAGTTTATCATACCTTGGATTGCCAAGGATCTTCGGAAACCGGTCAAGTGGATCGAGGACCGTCGGGAGCATCTCCTCTCGGCCTGTCATGCCAAGCAGATGCAGATGCATATCGAGCTTGCGATGAAGAAAGATGGTACAATTCTTGGCGTGAAATGCAAGACGATCGGTGATTCCGGGGCGTATTCTGCCTTTCCCTGGGGCGGGATTATCGATCCGGCCGCCGCCAACACCGTGCTGCCCGGCGCTTTCACGTTCAAGAACATTCAATACCAAAGCGTAGCGGTGCTCACCAATAAGATGGCAACGGGCGCCTATCGCGGCGTCGGCATGTCCGGCACCACCTTCGCGCGGGAAATGGCGCTCACCAAGGCTTCCAAGCTGCTAGAGATCGATATCGCGGACATCTATTATCGCAACTTCATTGGGAAAGACGAGTTTCCCTTCGTCACGGCGACCAACCAGACCTACGACAGCGGCGACTATCACAAGCTTCTCGATAAACTTCTGGAGCTATCGGATTACCGTCAGCTGAAAAAGCAACCGCGCTTGCTGAAAAGTGGCAAAATGCGTGGTGTCGGAATCGCGTTCTTTGTCGAGCCTACTGCCTGGGGAAGCCGTGTGGCTGAGGAGTGTGGCTTTCGGGGGGTAACCACTCATGATTCCGCAACAGTAGAAATGGACCCGAGTGGCAAGGTGACGATACGGAGCGGCCAATGCGGTCATGGGCAGGGGACCAAGACTACCATGGCACAAGTGGCGGCTGAAATCCTCGGCGTCCGGTTTGAGGATGTCCGCGTCCACGAAGGCGATACCGACCGGGCGTCTTACGGCATGGGAACATTTGCGAGCCGCAGCGCCGTTATTGGCGGTGGCACTGTCATCAGGGCTGCCCACGACGTTCGCAAGAGGCTTCTGAAGATCGCCGCCCACGTCATGGAAGCGAACGAAGCCGACCTTAACATCGACGAAGGCGTCGTGTTCGTGAAGGGTTCTCCAGATCGTTTCATGACCGTGGCCGAGCTGGCGCATATCAACTACTATGACCGGTTCCGCAGACCATCGACGGACGATGTCGAACCCATATTGAGTTCGACCCGTCACTACGATCCGCCGGAGACCTACTCCTATGGCGCCCACTGCCTGGTTATCGAACTGGACCCGGAAACCGGGAAGGTCGATATCAAGCGCATTGTTGCGGTCGAAGACTGCGGTACGATGATCAATCCGCAAGTGGTCGAAGGCCAGATGCGTGGCGGCATCGCGCAGGGGATTGGCATGGCGCTGCTGGAGTCGCTCGAGTACGACGAGAGCGGGCAGATGCTGAATGCCTCGTTCATGGACTTTCTCGTGCCGAATGCCTTGACACTGCCGGACATCGAGTGTGCGCATTTGACGACGCCGTCGCCGTTGACGGAGGGAGGCATCAAAGGTTGCGGCGAGGCAGCAATGTTGTCGGTGCATTGTGCGTTTGGCAACGCAGTGGCGGATGCGCTGACCGATTTCGGTGTGCTTGTGCCCACCTCGCTGCCAATCGGCCCGCAGCAGGTTCTTGATCTGATACGCAGCGCCGGAGCGCGTGCATGAATCCCAACTACGCCGAGATCATTGCTCGTCTGCGGCAGCTGGATTATGTAGCGGACGCGGAAATCGCCACCTCGCTATTCCTCGCGGACCAGTTGGCAAAGCCGATTCTGATTGAAGGTGAGGCTGGGGTCGGGAAGACGGAAATCGCGCGCGCTCTTGCCAAGCTGCACAACACGGATCTGGTAAGGCTGCAGTGCTATGAAGGCCTGGATGCCAATGCCGCCTTATATGAATGGAATTACCAGAAACAGATCCTCAATATCCGGCTCAATGAGCTGAGGCACAATGTGGACGTCGCGATCAACGACTTCTACGGCGCTGACTACCTGCTGCACCGCCCCATCCTCACGGCGCTCACGGCGGGCAAGCGTGTCGTACTACTTCTCGACGAGGTCGACCGCGCCGATGAAGAATTCGAGGCCCTTCTGCTGGAAACATTGGGGGAGTTCCAGGTCACGATTCCCGAATACGGTACCGTCAAGGCCGCATACCCACCCTATGTCATTCTCACCTCCAACCGCACGCGTGAGCTGACGGACGCGCTGCGGCGGCGCTGCCTTTATCTCTGGATCGGCTATCCGAGCTTCCAGAAGGAAATGGAGGTCGTTCGACTCAAGGTTCCGCAGATACGGCAAGCGCTTGCCACGCAGGCCACCATGTTCGTGCAAGCTCTGCGGCGGGAGCGATTGAACAAGGTTCCCGGCTTGGCGGAAACGATCGATTGGGTGCGCGCGCTTCAAAGCACGGGGGTGACCGTGCTCGACCAGAGCTGCGTGGTGACGACAGCCGGCTGCCTGCTCAAGGACAGGCAGGATATCCAGGCGTTCAAAGCGGATATGGCCGGGCCGTTGCTGGAAAAGCTGGGCGATGTCGAAAATCCTCGATAATCTCACGATCACCACCGATTTTACGATGCGCCTATGCGCGCTTTTGCGCCGAAACGGGGTTGCAGTAGGAACCCAGCAGAGCACCGCATGCCTGCAAGCTGTCATGTTGCTCGGGACCGTAAATGAGGAGGAGCTGAAAGGTCTTTATCGCGCGACCCTGATCAACCGGAAGGAGGATCTCTGGCAGCTACACCGTGTCTATGACATGTTGCTGAAGGATTACCTTTACCCTGATCATGAACCGAATGACGAGGCAAAACACCCGGAGCCGGCGCTCGTGCAGCGGCGCCTGTATTCCGACGATACGCCGTCCCAGGATGTGGGCGAAGCCGCCACGTGCACCGAAGGGTATTCGATACAGGAGGTTGACCATACGAAGGACTTCCGCTTGATTCCCAAGCGGGACTTAGCTTCTGCCGCGGAGGAACTGAAGAAGGTCGCAAGAAAACATGCTTCGATCGCGCGCAGGAAGGTCGTTCGCGCCAATCGCGGCCGGCGGATAGATCTGCGGGGTAGTGTAAGGGACAGCGTGAGATTCGGCGGCGAGATCGTGACGTGGCGTTTCAAACGAAAGAAGGCTACCCAGTCGCGGTTCGTTATCGTTGCCGATGTCAGCGGTTCCATGGAGATCTATAGTGCTTTCCTCCTGAACTTCCTGCATATATTGAATTCCAGTCATCGGATGAAGATCGAGACTTTCGTGTTCAGCACGCGGCTGGAGAGGCTGACGAAGCAGTTTCGCTCGAAGCATTTCGACGAGATGCTGAGGCAAGCGGCATTGCAGTTTTCCGCCTGGGCGGGCGGCACAAAAATCGGCTCCGCGCTTGCAGCGCTCAATGAAACCCATGGACGGTTCATTACACGGAAAACGATAGTGGTGATCATGAGCGACGGGTGGGATACCGGCGACATAGAGCTGCTTGATCGGGAAATGGCGGCGCTGCATCGCCGGGCCAAAGCCATTATCTGGATCAATCCATTAAAGGCAGCGCCCGGCTACCAGCCTTTGGCGATGGGCATGGCAACGGCGCGGCCTTATTGCGACCGTTTTATTACCGGCCATTCGATCGAGAGCCTGGAAGCCTTCGCATCCATGCTCGGGATCTGACGCAACAGAAAACCGGCTCCACGCACATGCCGCTTGACTTCTTATTAGGATAACAGAATGACAAAACCACGGTCGATGCGTAAGTGTAATTCGAGGGGCGTGCATCCGGCGGGAGATCCGGCGTTCGCCAATGGAAAATCCTCGGTTACCGGCAGCCTTGAATGGCTCGGCTGGCGTTGCTTGAGCAGTGCGGTTCTCGGGCGGGTGGGATGAGTAGGCCCCGCACGTTGTTTGAGAAGGTGTGGGACGCCCACATTGTCTCGACGCTCGGTGACGGATCGGTGCTGCTATACATCGATTGCCACCTGCTGAATGAGGTGACGAGCCCTCAGGCCTTCGAGGCCCTTCGCATTGCCGGGCGCCACGTGCGGCAGCCAGGCGCCACCATTGCGGTAGCCGACCATAATGTTCCGACGGAACGGCGCGCGGAAGGCGCCGCTGGAATTGCCGACGTCGAGAGCCGGCTGCAGGTCGAAACCCTCGAGCGAAACGTGGCTGAATTCGGCGTGTCGTATGTACCGCTCATCAGCCGCAGCCAGGGCATCGTCCATATCATTGGCCCGGAACTCGGCCTGACCTGGCCGGGCTCCACCATCGTCTGCGGCGATTCTCATACCTCGACGCATGGCGCCTTTGGCGCGCTGGCCTTCGGAATTGGGACATCAGAGGTCGAGCAGGTGCTCGCTACCCAGACCCTCAAGCAAAAACCTGCTCGGTCGATGCTCGTGCGGGCTGAAGGCCGCCTGGCACCCTCTGTGGGCGCTAAGGATCTCATCCTGGCGTTGATCGGCCAAATCGGCGCGGGCGGCGCAACGGGCCATGTCATCGAGTATGCCGGCGATGCCATCGAAGCGCTCGACATGGCCGGCCGGATGACCGTCTGCAACATGTCCATTGAAGCTGGCGCCCGCGCCGGCATGATCGCGCCGGATGGCAAGGCCTTCGACTGGCTGCGTGACCGGCCGCTAGCGCCCAAGGGTGCCGCCTTTGACGCTGCCGTCGCGCACTGGCAGACGCTCAGGAGCGACCCTGGCGCGCGGTATGATCGTATTGTCACCATCGATGCCGCTGCGGTTGCACCGATGGTCAGCTGGGGCACCAGCCCCGAAGCAGTTGTTCCTGTCACGGGTGTTACGCCGGATCCCGCCACCCTGGCCGATCCCGGACGGCGGGCGCAGGCCGAAACCATGCTGGCATATATGGGGTTGGCGCCGAATACACCGCTGCTGCACCTCCCTATCGATGCGGTTTTCATCGGCAGCTGCACGAATGGCCGGATCGAGGATCTGCGTGCGGCGGCGGCAATGATTCCTCCCGGCGCGAAGGCGTCCGTCCGTGCGCTTGTCGTTCCCGGGTCGGCGGCGGTGAAGGCGCAGGCTGAGGCCGAAGGCTTGCACCGGATTTTCGAAGAAGCGAACTTCCAGTGGCGCGATGCCGGATGCTCAATGTGCATCGGCATGAATCCTGACCGGCTGGCGCGGGGCGAGCGTTGCGCCTCGACCTCGAACCGCAATTTCGAAGGCCGTCAGGGTCCAGGTGGGCGAACGCACCTCATGTCCCCGGCCATGGCCGCGGCGGCGGCCATTGCGGGCCGCATCGTGGATGTAAGGGAGCTGCGCTTATGAAAGCATTTGAGAAGGTGAAGGGCATCGCGGCCCCGCTTCGTCTTGCCAACATAGACACGGACAAGATTGTTCCTGGCCGCTTTCTGAAAACCATTTCCCGGGCTGGCCTCGCATCCGCATTATTCGCCGATATGCGCAAGGATGGGGCGTTCATCCTGAACTGCAACGATTGGCGGGGCGCAAAAATTCTAGTCGCTCTCGAAAATTTCGGTTGCGGGTCGAGCCGAGAGCATGCGCCCTGGGCCATTGCCGACTACGGATTGCGATGCATCATCGCGCCGAGCTTCGCCGACATTTTCCATACAAATTGCTTCAGGAACGGGCTACTGCCTGTCATTCTACCGAAACACCAAGTCGAAGTTCTGCTTGATATCGTCAGCCACGCCGAAACGTCTGAAATCGAGGTAGATCTACGGGAGCAAACTGTCCGAACCGCCTTGGAAACAATGTACCACTTTCAAATAGACTCTTCGCGCAAGAAAGATTTGCTCGAAGGTTTCGATGAAATAGATGGGGTCATGGCGTTGCAGGACGACATCGAATCTTTTGAACGCAGGCGCGAACAGGTGGTGTATGTTCCTCCGGACGCCTCTTTCTAAATCGGATCAGACCGCAGCTACGAGGAACCCGGGTCGCCATTTTGCGTGGCGGTTGTTTGTGGGAGCGATGGATGTGATCCGTGGTCATGCGGCTTACGCGCCCACGGATCATGCGGGCAGTGTCGCATGCAGTTTTCACGGGGTGACAATTTTACCACGCGCTGAACTGGTAGCCTTTCGCCCAGAGGGCGGCTCATGCAATTTCGCAGCGGTCCATGGCTGCTAATGAGGTTCCATTTTGCGATCCACCTGTAGCACGGTGGCAGGGCGCCCACCCCGACCGCGGTTGGGAAATCCTGCTGAGCTGTTTATTCCTGTTGATCGTCGCCGGTTAATTCGCGCCGGCGATTCAATAGCGAGTCACTCGTGGTCCGATCCTGACGCTCACGGCCCGAGTGATGGGTGAATCGGCTCACAAAAACAAAGGCTAGTGGTTAATATCTGAGGATACCTCCCTCAGATATTAACCACTAGCGAGCACTTCCGGCAGGCCCCTTTTCCGTCGCCGCCGTCGGCTTCGGTAGAGACCGCGGCAAGTTCGAATACTCCTTCACTGAAGTCACGACCCACGTGTGTGGCGAAAATAGAGAGAGAAGGCCGAAAAGTCTGCGCGTCGTGGACCTGCAGGTGATACTGGTCTCACCTTCGGACGTGTGCACCATGAGCGGCAATGAGCTGTAAAAATCAATGCAAAACTTTACCGTATGAATGCCCGGTTCAACGGAAATCAGCAATTTTTCGTTTACTGAAATACTACCTCTCCGGATCCCATCTACAAGGACCTCATAGGGCCGAAAGCTATCGCCGATGCTTCCGGATGTGCGCGCAATTACCAGCGTTGACATTTTTTAACCATAACATGTTGAACCCACCGCAGACCTGATGGCCAATCGCGAAAACGCCAGCAAATATTGTTGTGCTGTTAAAAACGGGGCTACCTGGGAGCGAGCGCTCGTGGAAACGTTGGCGCTGCCTACACCCCATCCCCGCCGAGCATCGTGAGTAATCGCCGTGCATCCCACCCCTCATGCAAGGTCAGCCCCAGGTCGAGCAGCTTGCGGAATTGGGGCTCCTCCATGGGCGCGGCGAAGAGATAGCCTTGACCCACAGAGCAGCCCAGTGCCTGCATGATCGCGCGTTCGGCCTCCGTCTCAATCCCTTCTGCAACGACGCGGATGTCCAGCGCGGCGCCAAGTTTGACGACGCTCTCCACGATGACGCGCTTGGCCGCGCTATGGGCAACGTCATGCACGAAGCTTCGATCGACTTTAATCTCGCTGAGCGGAAAGCTCTCCAGATAACGCAGATTGGAATAGCCCGTGCCGAAGTCATCGATGGAGATACCGATTCCCAGGCGGCGCAGGTCCCCGAATGCGCGGCGAATATTCTTCGGCTCAGGAACCATCAGGTTTTCGGTGAGCTCCAGCGTCAACCATTCGGCTCGGCAGCCGGTCTCGTCGAGCACCTGGTGGACGAAGGACACCATATCGCGCTGCGTAAACTCGAGGACCGATACGTTTAAGGCGAAGCGGATCGGCGTGCGACGATCCCGATTGACCTGCGCCGCATGTGCCGCGAGCGTGTGCAGACCCCAGGCTCCGATTTCCAGGAGTGCGCCGGTTTCTTCCGCGATCCCAATGAAGCGGCCGGGCGGTTGCGGGCCAAACGCCCCGTGGTTCCACCGGAGAAGTGCCTCGGCTCCGACCAGATCCCCGGAGCCGAGATCCACCTGCGGCTGATAGTGAAACAGCAGCTCCTGGTTCGCAACAGCCGCCTGCACCTCGCTCGCCAGGCGAATGCGGTTGCGCGCTTCCCGCTCGTCCGCGGCCGCGAAGGCATGCGGCGGGTGCGCGGGCTTCGCCTTTGATCGCTGCAGCGCCGCGCCGGCTTGCCGAACGAGTTGAAGCGGGTCCGCACCGGGAAACCCCACGGCAAAGCCTGCGGCGAACTGGACCGCCAACGACGCGCCGGGGAGCACGAAGCGCGGCTTCAGCAGTTCGAGGACATCATCGACCACCCTTGCGGCGCGGCTGGACTCGTCGAGCTCGAATGCGAGGGCAAAGCTGCTGCTGCCCACGCGCGATACCGCGGTCGCGGGTAGCGTTGCCAGACGCGCGGCGGCAGAACGAAGCAGCGCATCGCCTACGTCATAGCCGAAGCCATTGTTGACATCGTGAAACCGAACGATGTCGAGCTTGACCATCAGCAAAGCGGGTGTCGCTGGCGCGTCCACCGCCGCCAGCCGATCAAGCAGGCCGTAGCGATCGAGCAGGCCGGTCAGGCGATCGATGCCCGCTGCATGGGTCACGTCGCGGATCAGACCCACGAAATGCGTCACCTCCCCAGCGTCGTCCCGAACCGGCACAAGGCGTAGTGCGTTGCGGAACATCGTGCCGTCCCGCCGATAGTTGCGCAGCGTCACCGAACAGACGTGACCGCCCGCCAAGGCGGCCCGGACTTGGGTTATTTCGGGCTGCAGACGGTCACTGCCCTGAAGATAGCGGCAATTTTTCCCGATCGCCTCGGCTGCGGCGTAGCCGGTGATCGACTCGAATGTGGGGTTCACGTGGACGATGGGCTGGCCTCTCATGCGCATGTCGGCGATCAGCACGCCATCGCTCCCATGCTCGAGCGCGAGTGACGATGCGATTGGGGGAATGGCCGGCTGGCCCGATCGCCCTCCCAGGAAAGGCGATCGCATCGGTTTGGACGCTGCGGGTCCTATTGATGGGCCAGGCGCTTCATCGGTTTCATGCATCATTGCTGCGCCGCACGTTGTGCCGGCGTATTAGCGGGTGCTCTCCCATATTTGTTTTCGAGCCGCGGCAGGAACAAGTCGCATGATATGGCCTCATCGCGCGACGATGCGGCACCGGCGCCGTTGCCTCAACTTCAGCCGGGCGGCATTTCAGGACAAACCAGCGTCACTTTCGTGCTTCGCTTACGGCATCCGAACGGGTTGTTTGAAACCGCAGGCGGTATTCCAGGGGCGCGACATCAATTCTCCGCAGGAATGCCCGTCTGAGCGTCGCGGTCGACCCGAAGCCTGCGGCATACGCAATCGCCTTGATCGGCGCGGTGCTGTCTTCGAGAAGGCGCCGGGCGATATCGATCCGGGTCAATTCGACATAGGCGGCTGGACTCATGCCCAGCTCGGCGTGGAACAGCCGAGACAGGTTGCGCGGGCTCACGCCGGCCGCTTTCGCAAGCGCCGCGAGACCCAAGTCTGCGCGCGGATTTTCGAGGATGTGAAGCCTGATCCTATCAATCGGACTAGTGGTCTCGGTCTGCGCGGCCAACGCTGCGCTGAACTGTGATTGTCCGCCGGGCCGCTTGAGAAAGACGACAAGCCGGCGTGCCACCCACAGGGCCAGGGCACGCCCATGGTCCTCCTCGATCAGCGAAAAGGCGAGGTCGATTGCTGCAGCCACGCCGGCAGAGCTGAACACCGGCCCATCTCGAACGAAGATACGGTCGGGTTCGACCTGGATTTCGGGATATGCGGCGGCAAGGCGTTTGGCATACTGCCAGTGGGTCGTGACGCGGCGGCCTGACAGCAGCCCCGCGTGGGCCAAAAGGAAAGCGCCCGTACAAGTAGAGCCGTAGCGTCGCGACTGCCTAGCTTGCTCCCGCAGCCAGCGCGTAACCTCCTCGCTCGGACGATCCGGCACTCCATAAGGTCCAACGACGATCAACGTGTCGGAAGGCTGGGTTGCTTCCCGCACACCCTCATCAGGGGCGAACGTCACGCCCGATGCGCTTTTCGTGGGGGTGCCCTGCTCGGTCACCAGCCGGACACGATACGGCTGTCCGGATTGAGTCTTGCAGTTCGCCTCGAACAGCGCGTCGCGCACCCCAGCGACTTCAAGCAAGTGCACGTTGCAAGGGGCGAAGATTGTGATGAGCACGGCCAGTCCCCCGCTCGGCGGCGGCCCGGGGCCTCCCGCTCAATCACCCAGATACGCCTCCACTTTCTGATTACCTAGAGCGATCAGAAGTAAGCGACCGTTCGGCTTCAGGCCAGTCCTTCTCGTTTCCAGACGCGGCTCGCGCACTGTTCGAAATGTCCGGTGTTTGGTTGGTGGTCGCCGTTCAGCCCGGTTGAAGCCGGTGGGAGCCAAACTCGCATGCCCGACAGGTTTGTCGAGCTGATAGACGCGTGATGCGAGGGTGCGGTAGCGATTGCTGTCCAAGATAGGGCCTGCGGTGCTGGCTGCTCAGTACAGCACTGCCGAAGTAGCTCGTCCAGCCGTGAGATGGGCTGGTCGTGTGTCAGCTTGAAGTCCCGACCTCGGGTGCAAACGAGGCGTAGAGAACAACGCCGTTGAGGGCCGCTAAGCGCCCATTGCAGGCATTCGACGGCGATGTTTAGCACCGCCGTAAGCGGACATCACGACGGCACCGCAGCCCAGGTGAAACCGAGCTTCACCCAGACTACGATGCTGGATATCCGACTGATTCGTCCTTACCTCCAGCCACGATGCCAGCCGTATTGTGGGTGCCACCAGCCCCAACCGTAATGGGGATGGTAGCGCCAAAGATAGCCAGGACCGGGTATGGCGTAGGTAGGCGCGACATACGCTACGCCGACGGGTGGGGTATACGCTACACCGACGGGCGGGGCATATGGGCTAGGCGCAACAACACAGCCGCCAAGAGTTGCGGCAAGTATAATTGAGGCGAGGATACGAGACATTTTGCCAAGTTCCTGTTGAATTTTTTTGTTACGTGTGGGGAGGAGTTAACGTGTCACGGTGCGTGGCATTCGCCATTTGGCCTCCGGGACCAGCTCGCGATAGCTACAGGTTACGTACCCTGCACCCGGGTTTGGGAGCGCGCCTTGACCCAAATCAAGATTGGAGGCGGAGCGAATTCTTCGGTGCTGTCATCTGTGGACGGCCCCGGCCCCGCAAGAGTGAAAATGGATTGATCTGCTGATCTGTCGGGGTGCGGTCATCTGTCCGGCCTGCTGGTGC
>FSYC01000329.1_pt1 | contig 26045 bp, 19 predicted proteins | sample 1638431 | NCBI WGS metagenome assembly FSYC01 (sample SAMEA3914788, study PRJEB12502) | metagenome | biome: forest; material: soil | place: Canada | collected 2011-07-03 | depth 0.1 m | reverse complement strand
CCACTTCGTAGCCCTCCATCGCGGCCTGCAGGGCGCAGATCGGGTCGGCTTCGGTCACCAGAACGCGGCAGCCGGCCTGGCGCAGGCTGGCGGCCGAGCCCTTGCCCACGTCGCCGAAGCCGGCGACCACGGCCACCTTGCCGGCCATCATAACGTCGGTGCCGCGGCGGATGGCGTCCACCAGGCTCTCACGGCAACCATACAAATTGTCGAACTTGGACTTGGTGACGCTGTCGTTCACGTTAATGGCGGGAACGGCCAGGCGGCCTTCCTTGGCCATCTGCCAAAGGCGGTGCACGCCGGTGGTGGTTTCCTCGGACAAGCCGCGGACATCGTGGAGGAGTTCCGGATACTTGTCGTGCATCAGCACGGTCAGGTCGCCGCCGTCATCGAGGATCATGTTCGGGGTCCAGCCATCCGGACCGCGCACGGTCTGGTTGATGCACCACCAGAACTCTTCCTCGCTCATGCCCTTCCAGGCGAACACCGGGGTGCCGGCGGCGGCCACGGCCGCGGCGGCGTGGTCCTGCGTCGAGAAGATGTTGCAGGACGACCAGCGGACGGTGGCGCCCAGGGCGGTGAGGGTCTCGATCAGCACGGCGGTCTGGATGGTCATGTGCAGGCAGCCGACGATGCGGGCGCCGGCCAGGGGCTTGCTGGCGCCGAACTCGTGGCGCAGCGCCATCAGGCCGGGCATCTCGTCCTCGGCCATGGAAATTTCCTTGCGGCCCCACGCGGCTAGCGAGAAGTCGCGGACCTTGTAGTCGGTCGCGGTATGGGTATCGGGCATGGGAAACTCCTGGGATTGGCGCCCTGAAAGCAAAGCTGGGCCAGTTTTGCAACCACCGGGGGCGGGGCGGCTGTGTTGAGCGGTGGGGAAGAAAGGCAGAAAGCGCTTCTTTTTGGAAAAAGAAGCAAAAACTTTTGCTACTTGCTGGGTTGGATGTAGGGGCAGCCGGGTTGTCCTAGGGAGGGTTTGGATATGGCGTTTCGGCATGACCGGCTTGGGCCGCCCGAGGCTTTTGGGCAGCCGCCCCGAACCGGCCGGGACTGGTTCGATCTGGTGGCGGCTTCGGCGGCGATCTTTATCTCCATCGTGACGCTGGTGATCGCCATCCGGGGGGAACGGACGCAACGCGGATTGCTGGCGGCCAATTCCTGGCCGTTCATTCAACTTTCGGAAGACCAGGGGTTGGAGTACGCCAAGCTGGACGTGGAAAACGCCGGCGTCGGGCCCGCCAAGATCATTACTTTCGAGGTGTTCTATCAAGGGCAGCCGGTTGATAGTGCGCTCGATCTGCTGCGGCGGTGCTGCGGCCTGCCCGCAGCGGTTTCAGGCCAAATTCCGGGCCCAATAGTGGGCTTCTCCTATGGTGAAGTATTCAACAACGTTCTTCGGCCGGGCGAACACATCGTTGCCTTGAAACTTAAGAAAGCGGGGACGCAATCGCAGTTATTCGATCGGTTCGCGCAAGAAATGTCGGCAATGTCATATAGCACCTGTTACTGCTCGGTGCTGGGAGAGTGCTGGACATCCAATCTGCGGGATTTGGTCCAGGTCGCCGTAGCGTCCTGCCCGGTGCCGCGGCATCCGTTTGTTGATGGGGCTCTGTGAGTTTCGCGACAGCTTACCGTTTTCGACCTGCGCGTGGGATATAAGGAAGAAAGCGCTTCTTTTTGGAAAAAGAAGCAAAAACTTTTGATTTTTTGGGCTTCGCGGTTGGGAGTTTACTTGAAAATTTCATGGTTCTGGGCCTGATCTCGCGGCATGCTGGTTGCCCTCAATGCTTGGAGGGAACGTGTTATGGCTCGTGCACCGCAGCATCGACGCAAACGCCCAGCACCGCCGGCAGGCCCAGGAAATGCTTCACCGCTCGGCGGTGACCAAGGGGCGGCAGCACTGGATAATCCGGTTTTCGCCCAGCCGCAGCCTACCCCGGATCCGACGACGTTCGAAGTGCGGCACGGATCCGATAATGCGGCGTATAAGCAGATTGATACGCTGAACCGGGAACATAAACTCGATGCGATACCGTTCGATGCACCGCGCGGATTGCCGGAACCGCGGCTGACAATGGCAGAGATCTATGGCGGCACGGGGGACGCGCTGACGCAAACCGTGACGAAATCTGGGCAATTGGTGCTTCATTGCGTGGGGGATAGCGGCAGCACCCGCGGGCCGGAATCGCAAAACCTGGTGGCGGACAAGATGACGGCGGATTTCGCCGACTCGCAACCGGCGGACCGGCCACAATTTTTCTTCCATTTGGGCGACGTGATTTATAGTTTTGGCGAGGCGCAATATTACTACGATCAGTTTTATGATCCGTACCGGGATTACCCGGCCCCTATCTTCGCCTTGGCGGGAAATCATGACGGTATGGTATCACCGCTGACGCCGAATGTCAAAAGCCTGGCGGCCTGGCTGGAGAATTTCTGCGCGACTGATTTCGAGGTAACGCCGGAGGCGGGTGGGCTATCGCGCACCGCGCAAATTCAGCCAGGGGTTTTCTATACGTTCGAGGCGCCGTTCGTGCGTATTTTGTGCCTGTACAGCAACGTTCTCGAAGATCCGGGCGTGATCGCCAATGCCACGATCGGGAATTCGCAACTGACCTATCTGGCGGCGGCGCTGGCGCGGGTGAAAAGCGAGAAATTCACCGGCGCGCTGATCATTGCCCACCACCACCCGGCTTATACGGCGGGCAGCCAGCATGGCTGGAGCGTGGCAATGCTGGCGCAGATCGATAAGGCCTGCAGCGACGCCGGCGTGTGGCCGCATGCGGTGCTTTCGGGGCATGCCCATAATTATCAGCGCTTCACGCGCACGCACGGGAAGACTCAAATACCGTATATCGTGGCCGGCAATGGCGGGCACGGGCTGACCAAGCTTTCGCGCGGCAGCAGCGGGGCGCTGCGCACGCCGATGCAGTTGCAGGTGCCGAAGGGCGCCGATGCGGTGGTGCTGGAGAGTTACGATGATGGCGATTACGGGTATTTGCGTATCGTGGTGACAGCCGCGCAGCTGCGCATCGAGTATCATCCGGCGAGCGACGGAGCGGCGATGAAGACACCGGATGATAGCGTGACGGTGGATTTGGCGCGACGGGTGGTGGTGGCTTAGGGCGACGGTAGCGGTTTGACTTGGGAAGTCAGGCGAACGCAGAGTTGAGGACCTTGCATTCGCCAGGAAAATGAGGGGGGTTCCCATGCGATCGCTTGTTGTTGCGGCTTTGGCGCTCGGTGCTTTCCCGGGGGCTCGGGCACAAGCGCCGGCGGCACCCAGTTTTACAACGCGGCCGGGATTCTTGCCGGGCTATCTGTCCCAGAAGGAGCTGCCTGACAGCTTGGCGCTGCTGCCGCCGCCGCCTGCTGCCGGGTCGGCAGCATTCGCGGTGGACCAGGAGTTCAGCCGGAAGGGGCTTGGTTTGCGCGATACGGCCCGCTGGGTGCTGGCGACCGAGGATGCCGATTTGATGTTCCCGCACGCGGCGGGGGCGTTCTCATGCGCATTGGACGCGCCGATTACGGAGAAGGATACGCCGCGTCTCTATGTGCTGCTGCGGCGAAGCCTCGCTGATGCCGGTCTGGCCACCTATTCCGCCAAGACGCATTACGCGCGCCACCGGCCGTTTATGGCGGACAATGGACCGCTTTGCACACCGCAAGCTCAGAAACATTTGATGACTGACGGCTCGTATCCTTCCGGGCATTCGGCGGCCGGTTTTGGCTGGGCGCTTATTTTGAGCGAAGTGGCGCCCGACCGGGGGGATGCCCTGATGGTTCGTGGGCAGGCTTTTGGGCAGAGCCGCATCGTTTGTAATGCGCATTGGGAGAGCGATGTGGTTGAAGGCCGCGTTGTAGGTGCCGCGACGGTGGCGCGATTGCACAGCAATGCCGCGTTCCTGGCGGATTTGGATGCGGCCAAGGCCGAGGTTGCGGCCGCGCGCGCGAAGGGGCTGAAGCCGACACGGGATTGCGGTGCGGAGGCGGCCGCAATGGCGCTTGATCCGGAGAGTGCGCCGTGAGTGGTCGGTAATCGTTTCTTTCGGAAGCAGAGTCGGAGTGGCGAGTAATAACAATCGGCATTGGATCTGACTCGCGTAAGGTGAAGGCAAGCAGTTCTTTTTTGAGAAAAAGAACCAAAAAACTTTTGTTCCTTTAGGCGCGCGTTGGACCCACCGCGCGCCCGAATTAGCAAAAGTTTTTGCTTCTTTTTCCAAAAAGAAGCGCTTTCTTGCTTGCTAAGGGTCAATCTCAACGCCGCCTGGTATAAGGTAGCGTCAGCATGGTTGACGTTTAGGGTGATACCGCGAAAATGTAGCCGGCGCCCCCAATGTTGGATGAAGCTGCGCCGTAGAACGAACCGTGCGGACCAGTGGTGAGGCCACCGACAGGCTGCGGATCATTGTAGCCGCCGATGGCCGCCAGTGTTGTTGCGGTCCAGGCTTGACCGCTGATTAACGGCGGTGTCAGCCGGAACACCGTGGATGGGCCTTCAATGCCGAAGCTTCTTGTCGTCCCTACCAGGCTGCCTGCGGTGTCGAATAACGGCGTGCCGGTGGGTGCGGTGCCTGTGATGCCGCCGGGGAAAGTATAGATCGTCTGCTTGCGCCAAGTTCCGTTCTTGCGGCGGGTCAACTGGAATACATCGAGGTTTGCGTAGCCATACAAGGCGCCGTCCGGTCCGATTACCACCGGGTCGGTCGGTTCGTTGCCTTCATTCCGCTTGAAGCTGTAGAGGGTCGTTTCAGTCCATTTATTGTCTGATCTGGCAAGTTGGAACACCGTGCCGCAGCCGACCACAACGACATCGCTGCCATCGAGGCATTTTCCGGTGCCGCCGAGATAAGTGGTGCCGTAAAACAGGCCGGGTGCTGCCGGCGTGAGGCCTGCGACCGGGATATTGCCGTCGGGTAACGGCGTGAAGGTGTAGAGCACCTGTTCCGTCCGCTTGGCGGTGGAAGCGGGCAGACGGTAGATAACGCCGCATTGGCATGGGTATTGGCCGGACTGGTCGCCGCCGTATTGCGTAACGCCGGTGACGCCGCCGGCGGGACCCACGGCCAGCACACCACTGGTGCCGCCGCCCAATGGCGAGTTGATGCCCGGGAAGTTGGTCAGATCGGTAAAGCGCCAGGGTGCGGTGGAGGCGCTGGGTGGCGTCAGACGAAATGCGAAACCGGCATTGAAGGCATAGGTGCTGCCGTAAAGCGCTCCCGCGCCGTCTACCGCGAGGCCGGGATTGACCTGGCCGGTGTTGGGTGATTTCGCGAAGCTGTAGAGCACGGTTAAGGCCCATGGCGGCGAAGCAGCGGGCGCCAATGCGAACACCACGCCGTTGCCGCGGCCGCCACCGGTTGCGGTGCCAAGAAGGCGTCCGTGCCCGTCCAGAAGCAGCGGGCCGCCGGGATTGGCGCCGTCAGGGCCGCCGGTGAATTGATAGAGCGTTTTCAGGTTGGACGCGGCGGCGGGGGCCAAGGCAGCACCGAAGGCCGAAATGGCCAGCAGCAAGCGCCAGGCGCGCGAGGACGGGACCATGGTCATTGTCTCCCCAGGGGCCGTTTGTGGCACTGCATGGGATCGTAACGCCGGTTTCGGCCCAGGCTTTAGTTTCTGCCTAATGTGGGGGCGATGCCAGTTAATAAGTGCCGCGTGCCGTGAGGGATAAACCGTAGCCGCGACTAAGTTGATGAGTGAGGATGCCGGGGGCTTCGTGCGAAGCACGCCTTCGCGTGACGTCCCTGGACCAAGCTGGGGCCGTTACGCGCAGCGCGCTGCGCGTAACGGCCGCAGGCCCTGATTCTCAGCCGGCTGGCAGGCGGCCGCGAATTTTCATGGTTTAATTTTGTATACCGTGCCCAGCCCGATAGCGCCGCCCGACTCGGTTGTTCCGTACAAGTTGCCGCCGGCGTAGATCAGGCCGGCGTTTGGAATTGCGCCGTCCTGGCCACCGGTGAAATTGTGCAGGATCGTTTCCGCACCTGTTTGCAGATTGATGGAATACAGGGTGCCGAAGCCGGACGTGCCGCCGCCGGTTGTGGTGCCGTACAGGAAACCGTGCACTGCAATCAGGCTCGAGGCGGGATTGGCTCCGTCGGAACCATATTGAAAACTATAGATGACGGTTTCGGCGCCAGTGGCGGGATTGATCTTGAAAACGGTGCCAGCGTCGGCTGGGCCGCCGGAGAGGGTGGTTCCGTAGAGCATTCCGCCTAGTTCGAGCAGACCGGCGGAGGGATATTGACCGTCGGTTCCGCCCTGGAAACTGTAGATGTCATGCGTTTTGCCGGTGGCGGGGTTGACCCAGAATATGGTGCCGTTATTCGCGCTTCCACCCATCTGGGTCGTGCCCCAGATAATTTTCCGCGCGTAGATCAGAGCGCCGCTTGGAGCGTCCCCATGGGTGCCCGCCGGAAAGCTGTGCACGAGCGTTTCCGTGCCGCTGCTGGGATCAATTTTGTATACTGCTCCATCGTAGGTGTCCGCGCCCCCAGCCTGCGCCACGCCGTAGAGTTCATTTTGGACCGCGAGCAATTCACCGTCGGGGGACCCAGCATCCGGTGGAGCGCCGAAACGGTATAGCAGGTTGCCGTTGCCCGTGGCGGGGTCAACGGAGAATACGCTGCCCTGGCCGGCCGCACCGCTTTCCGCGGTTCCGTAAAGCATGTTATTCAGGTAAATCAGGCCGGCTCTCGGCGTTTTGCCGACAGAGGCAGTCAGAGAATAGACCACGGCCTCGGCGCCGGTTAATGGATTGACTTTGAAAACCGCGCCGTTACCGGTTGCACCACCGGAGACGGTTGTGCCGTATAGGGTGCCCGCCTGGTAAATCAGTTTGGCGGCGGGATTTGCCCCGTCGGTGGGATATCCCTGGAAGCTGTAAACCGTAATCAGGTTGGCGGCCGGCTGGGCCAGCGCAGGGCTTGCCCACAGGATAGCGGCACCGGCCATATAAAATAATTTAGTCGCGGACATAAAAACGTCTCCCGCCGGTGCCGCACAAATAGCCTATCCACTCGAAACGTCATCGGCAATATAGAGGATTACGCAACGTAATGCCAATTGCAAGAGGTGTTACGCAACTGAACATCAACTATGGCGAACGTCCGACGTAATTCATCACCGTAGCGCCGCGCTCACCCATTTTACGCTGCTTTGTTGCAACGGAGCTTTTCAGGATTGGAAGTATCCATTTTTGCAATGGATCTTTCCAGGGTTGGAGGGCTCCTTTCGATATGGGTATCGGACCGATCTGCATACCCTTGAGGACCAGGATCGACATGCGTGTCGCCGTTGCGAGTGCTAACGGGGCGTCAGCCGATGGCGTTGGCTCCGGAACTTGAATTCGCCCGGAAAAATATTTCTCGAGAGGCCATGCCGTCTTCCCAGGGCTCCGCGTGAGCTGCTTCTGCGGTCCGGCGGCCCAAATCGGCTACTTTCGCGCCGAGTTCTTCGAGCGCGGGCGGTGGTGCTCCGTCCTGCCTGGTAGCGGCCTGCTACGAAGGCCATATCGATCTCGAACCTCGCGGCTCGCGATGGCGCGTAAGCCATGCCCTTGACAACCCCAACGATTGTCGCACTGGGTAGCTCAAGTTGGGCAAAATGGATCGATAGCGCGTTGAGTGCCGGCCGCGTGCGCGCCGATGCGGCGTGGGATACAGAGTTTTTATTACGGACCCAGCTTACGCAAGTAGAAATCGGTATGGCCCGTCGTATCAGTAGAAAAGCGGCACGCGTCTTGTTCCGGCCGAGCGCAGAGCTGACCGACATCCTGCCGAATCGAGAATACCTAGCCAATCGGAACACCTGCAGCCGAGGCGGCATCCACCTTCGTGAGCTGACCGGTTTTGACGTCGTAGATGTAACCGTAAATCGGAATCGTTCCTGGTACCAAGGGATGTGAACGAATTCGCTGCACATCATCAACGACACTGGCGGCCAGGTTCAAAAAAGTCAGCCATTTCGTATATTTTCCATGGACGCTACCAGGTCCATGCCCGTGATCGTGCCAGCCATCGGCGTCGATCGTTGCAGCTTCAATGCTTTGCGCCAACAGGCCGGAAATGATGCTGTTCCTTGACGGGTAGTCCCGCGTGTTAAGGTAAGGCCAACTACCGCCACGCGATCCAACTGCAACGTTAATTCAATGCATGGTATAACGGCAAGGTTGGCGTTGCAGGCTGGATGCCGTGTCAGACGCGACTGTCCTATGCTATGAATGTCTGCCGCCCTGACTGTTCGAACCAGATGCTGCCGCCGCCACCGCTGAATCGCCCGCACATCAGATTATTGAGGTCCTGCCGGTGTTTCGAACTGCTATAAGCGGTTGAAAAAGACACGGTCGTTCGCCGATTGTCGATGAGGTAAGCGTAAAGAAGATATTGTTCGGTCCAGAATATCTGATGATCCCGCAGCATCCTAAGGCTGAGTGTGCGCGGAAAATAAATATCGTGGGCATGAACAATTATATTTGAATTTATGAGGGGAAGCACGCGGAGATAGATATGGACGCAGTCCGAATCATGTTTAACCGTGTGGGTCGAGTCAATGAATAGGAAATCATGGTTACCAATATGGTCGTTGAAAAATGAAGGAGCTAATGATTGTACCGATTTTGCGATGATCTCCCGCACGCCCGGGACTTTGTTTAAGAACGCGCGCGGAAAGGGCTCAATGCAAATGATGTCGCCAAAACCGTTCTTCTGGACAGCTGCGCTCGCCACCAGCGTAGAAAAGCGACTTCCTATTTCCACGATAGTCTTCGGTTTATGATGACGTATCATGCAATAGTACGACATTGCGTCGCTTGCAGAGTATTGACTATTTTTCCAATAAAAGCGCCCCGACCCATCATCGTTGACAGGAGGATCGAATTCTTCACTATATGAAGTCAGGCGATGCAGTGTTTGCAGAATATGCGCGTCGTCGAACACATAATCGAAACCGGTGACGCGATCCGATTCAAAACTCCGCTCTAAATCACGAATCGTGGGAACTTCGGAATAAAAATCAGATGGGACAACGGAAACCCCTAATTCTTGTAGGCGTCTCCTAAGCTGTGATGGCGCATAGAGTAGGCGCGTCAGGGTTTTGCCCAATGCTAATATTTCGGCTTCGTCAAAGCAAACTTGGCCATCCGGAACATAGGTTCCCGGGGTCAATCCAGTCAGCATTGCCAGGGTTTTTTCTAACATTACCGGTTCGTTCTAGAAGGTTAGATCGAGATTTCTCGGATTGCCGGCCTTGGGGGCAGATTTGACTCCCTCGGCCCCGGTGTCAACGGATAAATTGGCCCCCAAAGCGCCGTCATCCTGCTCACCCGCCGGGCGTTCCATGACGCACATCTGCCTAATTGCGGTTGATCCGCCGGCCCAGCATCCAAACTTCATTTGTGTCTGGTGGAAGCCCCGTGTTCGCCAGGCCGTCCGATCCCGGCGACATGGAATTGTCCAGCGTGGGCGAGGGCCCGCCGGCGATATTACGCGCGGTCCCATTTTCGAAGAAAATCGCATAGGCAGCGCCGCCGGGGGCGATATGGTTGGCGGTAATCTGGCACTCCGCCGTTTGTAGCATCAGCTTAATGCCGCCGGTTTGTTTGTGCGCAGACGGGCTATGCCACGCTTCGGCCGTGAAGCCGATCGTATTGCCGGTAATCACGGCGGCGTGCGTGGTCGCCAAGGCTATACCGGCACCGCCCACATGGGCGATTCGGTTAGCGCTAATAGAAGGCCGTATCGCGCCTACCATGTCGATGCCATGCTCGCGCATATCCGAAATCTGATTACTCTGGACGCGAAAATCCGTGGGGTTTGCGGGGAATTCGGCGTTGGGTTTTGAGCATATATTGATGTAGACGCCCGCGGTATTGCCATGCGTTAGCCGGTTGCCGGCAATGGTATTACGGGCGCCGCCGTAAAACGCGATCAGGTCCAGCGCGCGCGCCAAATCGTCGGCGGTGCGGCTCATTGTGCAGCCGGGCCGCACCTTGCCGGTAATACACACCGCCGCGTTGCCCGAATCCCAGCTTGGGCCGGGCTGCCAGAACGGTATTGCATCCAGACTATTATTCGACACGGTGGTGTCGTTGCAGGCGAAGCACCAGATGCCCGCCCCGCCCTCGGGGGGCACTACAGAGCGCGCCGCCGGATCTGTGGAAGGCACGCGCACGAAGTGCATGGTCATTCCGCTGATGCTGACACGGCGGCCCGTATTCACCTCAATGCCCCCGCCACGGCTACCGGCAATTTCGCCGTCGGCGATGGTAATGCCGGCGGCGTTGTGAATCACGATCGGCGGATGCGCGAAATTGCCGTGCAGACGCACGCCGCGCAGCGCCACATTGGCAATCGGTGCCTCCGGCGTTCCAGCAATGATGAAAACGGGCCGCGTGCGATCCGTCCTGCCCTGATCGTTGCTGGCCTGCAGTACAAGGCCCGGCGCCACTGTCAAATGCAGGCCCGCCGTCAGATGCAGGGGCGCGTCGACAACTACAGTGGTTAGGCCGGGCACCGCGCGCAATGTCAGTACGGCGCTCCCGTCCGCATCGCGCGGTGCATGGTCGATCAAGTGCTGTAAATCCATGGCGGGCGGCGTGGCGTGCGCCGGGCTCACATAAGGATGCACGACAAGAGCAAGTGCCGCGAAACCCGCGCGCGCCAAGCGGCGGCGTTGTTCAGCCTGCGATCGGCCGTGCTCCGCCGCCGAGCTTCTGCAACACCACCACGCCATGGAAGATATGCATGCTCCGGAACATGCTCCGATGCGGGGTAGCCGGATCATGAATGCCATTGTTCTTTTGATAGATATCGGAGATGGCCACCTCATCAACAAGTTGCTTGATCAGCCCGGGCATGCCGGTGCCGTGGCTGGGAAAACTGCCATCGGCCTGCATGGTCAAATGGCGCTCCGCATCGAAAATCCTGCCATCCGGAAAATTATGCCAGTAGCCGGCGCCCCAATCTTCCAGGAAATAGAATCCGCCTGGTTTCAGCAGCGGAAACAGGATTTGGAAGCTGGCCAGGGTCAGTTTGCCAATATGTGAGCAGTCGTCGATGATGATATCCCACCCGCCCGGCGCATGCTTCTGGGAAACCGCGCCCAAGAACGCCGCATCGTCCTGGCTGCCCTGGCAGAACGAAATGTTTTCGCCTTGGAACTGATACGGCATGTGGCCGGCCCCGCCGGGCTTGGGCACCAGGGGCGTTTTGAGATCAACGCCAACGATATGCCCGCGTGGAAATGCGCCGGACCATATTTCCAGCGAGCCGCCCATCGCCACGCCCAATTCCAGCAGCGATACCGGCGCTGCCCGCAAATTCCCCAGGAATGCGTCGTAAATATCCAAATAGGGGGCAGGCTTCCAGTTGTAGGGTGCCCGCTCACGCAAACTGTGCAGAGACACGGGCGGCACCGGAACCGCAACCGGGGCAGCGGAGGTACGGATCATCTGGGCAATCGCGGCGGCGCGGATTCGTGCGGGCTCGGGCATGGCACATGGCTCCTAAAACGCGGGTGGGCAAACTTCGCGCCGATCCACCGTGTGGGTTCGGCAGCTTGTATTGGGCCGGCGCATTAGCCCGGGCGTAGCGAACGCTCTGACATGCGTGGTGGCCTAGCGGCCGACGCCAGCCGATTCCGCCAAAGCGAGACCGCGCAGGCGCTGTGCCGCGTTGGCCCATTTCGGGCTGTAAGGTTCCAATTCCAGCGCGCGGGCGATCAGCCCTTCCGCGAGATCCAGGCGCCTGGCTTGCAGCGCGATCAGCCCGGCCGCACCTTGAACGTTCGCATTGCCGGGCGCGTCTTGCGCCGCAGCCATAGCCGGCGCCAGGGCACGCGCCGGCTGGCCTGCCGCGGCAATCCGGAAACAGACGCTCGCAACCTGGTCGGGCTTCCAGGAACCGGCGTATTTTTCCAGGATCGCGGCCGCGATACGCGGCTTGCTGGCCGAAAGCCCAAGCGCCATTAATACGGACCGATCCACGCGCACGCGGCGCTCGCGCGCCAGAAACTGCCGCATGGCGGCGCCATCGCCTGTGGCGGCAGCCGCCAGCAACCCGGCGAACCGTTCCGGGTGGCTCATGCCACGATCGCTGGAATGGCCCACATACGGAATTTGGATCGGTATGATGCAAGCGGCTTGCGCAATCCGCACGGCATGCGCTGCATCGGCACTGTCCTGGGGGTCATAAAAGACAAAGATGTTTCCAGCCGCTTCGTCCGCCTGCACCCACATGCCGGCATTGCGCTGACCCGTGTAGTATTTGTTGACGCGGTCGTCCGGCACGATCCGCCGGTCGATCGAGTATTGCGGCGAGAACGCCAGCACGGTGGTGGCGCCCAGCGCCGCGCTGAACTTGATGGCAGCATAGCCGCCCTGGCTATTGCCGTACAGGATGCGTTTGCTGAACCGCTCATCGATACGTTGCAGCACCGCGGGCACCAGGGCCGCCATATCGTCCGGCGGGTACCAGCACGGTTCCTTGGCGACAAATCCAATCACGCTCAAGCCCAGCGCCGCGGAAACACTGTCCGCCCAGAATGCCCGGCCATCATGCTGCAGCCACTGGTTGGCGAAGGTGATCAGCAAATCGTCACCGCCACGATCCCGCATGAAGCAGGCCACGAGATCGGTTTCGAGAATGAGGCCGCCCTCAGCCGCCGCCGGGCGCATCGGCGCGGCCATTGGCGGATCATAGGCACGGGTCAATGCGCGGATCTCGGCATCCCGCCCGGTCGCGGCGGCCTGCAAAGTGGCGGTCAGGGCGCCCTCCAGCGTGTCGAGCTCCGCAAAGCGCACCAGGGTGATGCCCTGCCGCGCGGCGGCCTCCAGCACGCCGTACGCCAGGCCGCCGTGGAACACGCCCACCCATCGGCGGCCCGCGCTAAAATCCGCATTCCTGAAATCGGCGACCATTTCGCGCAGCACGTTCGGCGTTACCGGATCTTCCACCGTCACCGTCAGCGCGATCTGTAGCTCGTCTTTATTGAGATAGACCGTGATGTAATTCGGCCCGGCCCCGGCCGGCAGCCATCCCTGCCTGTGGAGCGCATCCATACAGGCATGGGCGGTTGCAATCGCCGGGCCAGTTTGCCCACGCCGCAACCGGGCATTCCGCAGGGCGCTCGCAGTAATCAACACCCCGCAGGCGCCCAGGATCAGCACGGCGGACAGCCAGTGCGTGGTGCTGATCATGGCCGGACGCCTGAAGGGCGACGACGGCAGGTGCTGCTGCAGAAAGCCGGCGGCACGGGCACCGGCGCCCCATTAAGCACGCTCACGTGCGCGGTTTGCATCTATTGCCTTCCGTTCGTGCGTATATAATCATATTACAGTTCACGCGGGATGGAAGGAGAATTTTTGCGGTGAGCCCGTGGGCCGTCTGGGTGCCCCGGCTGGCACCCATACGGCCCTGGCATGGCGTGGCCCGAAGCAAAACGTGCCTTGTATCTGCGTACGAAATCGATCGACTGGAATTTTCCCGGTCCAACGCCCGCCCATGCCGACCAGAAACGCCGGAGCATTCGTCCCTTATGTCGTCCGCGATTGTTGTGCAGTGTTTCGCCAAGCCCGACACGCTGGCCGGGCTATGCGCCAGTTTGCTGCAGTGCGAAGGCACGCGCGACTTCCACTTGATTTTCTGGAGCGATGCCCCCGGCGCCGGGCACAACGCCGAGCGCCATGCCGCGCAGAACCTGCTAGTGAAGGCACAGCTGGCCGCATTCATCACGGACAACCAACAGAATTTTGCGTCTGTCAGCCTGCTCGGCAATGAACGCAACCTGGGCACCTGCGCCACCTGCGCGGCGGCCCTGAACTACGCCTTCGCGGTGCATGAATTCGTGATTTTCACCGAGGATGACACGGTGTTCGCGCGCGATGCGCTGCAATGGTTCACCGCACTGCATGAGCTGGCCGTGCTGGATCGGCCGGAAATCCTGGCACTGGCCGGCGAGTCGATCTATTTCGATGCGCGCGCCGAAGCCTTGCCCGAAGGCTATGCAGCGCGGGCCGCGGCCGCGGCCGGCGCGCGCGGCCTGACGAGTGACTATGTACAGCACAATTTCGTACCCTCCACCTGCTTTGCCACAACGCGTGCAAAATGGGGCGTTTTCGGCGGCCTGCGCGGCCAGCCGCGCGGCGACGAGGACGTTTGTCAGCTTTGCCGGGAGCAGGATCTGCACTGCGTTTTCCCGGTGGTCGCCCGCGTGAAGGATGTCGGCATGCTGCATGCCGACGGCTACAGCGTGGCGGTACTGGGGGCGGAGAATGTCCGCGAAATCAAGAACACGTATTTGATGGCCGATGACCTGCCGGCCCGCCAGGGGGCGCCGCGCCCCTATGCCGGCAGTCTTGGCCGGCTCTTCGAGGAGAGCGTGAAAATGGCCGGGTTCGATCAGACGCTGCCCATACCGGCCGCGCGGCCCGCCGCACGGGCATGGCAATTATGGTGCTTCTCCCTGCGCAATTTCGGCGACGCGCTGACGCCCTACATCCTGTCGCGCTACGGCGTGCCATTTGAATTGGTCAGCAGCTTCGAAGCCGCGAACCTGCTCGGCATCGGCAGCAATCTGGACCGTGTGCGCCACGATAACGCGCCGATCGTCATCTGGTCGGCGGGTTTCATGTACCCAAAATCGCGGCCGGTGCGCTACGGGCCGAATACACGTTTTCTCGGCGTGCGCGGCCACGATACGGAGGCGGCGATCGTTCCGGCGCGCCCCGCCGATCTGGCCATTGGCGATGGGGGCCTGCTGGTAGGTTCGCTGTTTGGCCATGGTCGTGTTACGAAAAAATATGATATTGGCATCATTCCCCATATGTCGGATGTTCGCGCGGCGGCGAGCCTTGGGCTGCCGGGCTGGGCAGGTGCCAAAATCATTGATGTTTTGGCACCGCTGGAGCAGGTGCTGCAGGACATCGCCGCCTGCCGCCGCATCGCATCCTCGTCGCTACATGGCATCGTGACCGCCGATGCATTCGGGATCCCTAGTTGTTACGCGGTCTTCGAAGGTGGGCGCGTGGTGGAAGGTGACGGCTTTAAATATGCCGACTATGCCTCCGCGCTGGGCTACGGGATCACGCGCGTTGAGGTGGGGGCAGGGACGACACGCGACGGCTTGATTGCCGCAATCGATCAAATACCGCCGCGGCCATTACCGCCTGCGGAAACTATCGGCGATCTTGAAATGACATTGCAGGTGCTGCGCGCTGGCGTCCGCGGACTCTGCATTATCTGACGGACCGGCCCACATGATACCGGCGGCGTTGAATTTGACCTTTACCAAGCAAGAAAGCACTTCTTTTTGAAAAAAGAAGCAAAAACTTTTGCTAATTGGGTACACGTTAAATGCAACGCGGGCCTAAAGGATCAAAAGTTTTTTGGTTCTTTTTTTCAAAAAAGAACTGCTTGCCTTTGCCTTACGTAAGTCAGCCCCCAAGAATTGATGTAATACGCAGAACCCGCGTCATGCGCTTTGATTCAACCAGAGGAGCACAGGCGTGCCCAGCAATGCGCATTTCAGTGCCAGATCCGCATAGGCGGCGGTGCCACTCAGTGCCGGATCGAAACCGCCGGCCTCGCGCCATTGGCCGCGACCCAGATGCACGGCCATGCCGGAAGGCGCAGTGCGGCGCACCACAGTCTGCCATGGTCCCCGCAGGTGGAAGGCGGCCGCGGCCTCACAGCCGAGATGAACCGCGGCCCCGTTGCTCCCGCCGGATCCGGAAAATTGCGGCCATGCCCAGGGCCCAGGCGGCGGTTGGCTGCCGACAAAACACAGTGTGGCGCCACGGGCTTCGGCAGCCAGCATATTCAGCGCATGCCCGGGCAAGGCCGCGTCGCACCGCACATACCGCAACCCGGGCAGCAGCGGCGCCAGCAACAGCGTGCGGGGATCGGTGCCACCATCGGCAATCAGTATTTCAGTGGGCATTGCGTCGCAAAGCGGTTGCAGCGCCACCAATGTGGTCAGCGTTGCGTCAACGGCCGGCGCAGCCGGCAAAATGACGCTAACGGCGGGGGTGCCAAGCCCCGGTTGGCCTGAAAGTGCGAGGCGCGGCAGGCGGCGCGCCAGGCGCTGCCGGGCTTGTTGCCACGGGTTGGCGTCCTTGTGCAGCAGCGCGTCGCCCAGCCCGCGAAACGACTGGCGCAGCACCAGTTGATGGCGGGCGGATTGTGCCGGCATCGGTGCGCGCAGTACGCTTGTATCCAGTTTCGCCAGCCGCGCATCGAACGGTTGGGCAATTTGTTCCGGGCACACCACCACGCGCGCGAAAATCTGGCCGCTGCCGCGTTCACGGCATTCGATCACATGGGTCGATTGGCCGCGGACAGGCGCCGGCAGGGTAACGGAGAAGCCATGGCGGCCATCGCCGGCGCCATCGAAGCGCTGTGCCGCCACCATGGCCACGGCCGGCTGGCCGTCCACCAGAATGTCCACGGTGGCGCGATATCCCGGCCGATCGGGCAAATTGCAATAGCCGGCGACACGCCCCGGCGGGATGAACCGAACGCCGCCCTGCACCATAACGGGCGCCTGCATGGCTTCAGGCCGACGCTGCGAAGATTAGGTTGAAGGGACCCAGATAGCCGAATTCTTCGGACCAGAAGAGATGTGCCGCCGGCGCCACAAATCCGGCCTGCGTCAGCCGGCTCAGGATATCCCACCCCAACACGCCCGGCCGCCCCGCACGCGATATGGTGGACGCGGCGGCCGCGGTATCGAAGGGCGCCGTGAATACCAGCCGGCCACCGGGCATTAAGGCTTCGCGCAATCCCGCCAGCACGCTGTCCAACGCGGCTTCGGCGTGCAAATGCTCGCATGACAGGATCAGGTGGTATGCTTGCGGCTCAAACCGAGGTGCACGCAGCAAGCGGCTCGAGCGGGCACGCACGGCAACCGCGGCGACCCGGCGTTGCAGATAGGGCTCGATAGGCTGTGCCGCGCCCAATAGCAGCAGGCGGGCCCATGCCGGCGGATCGATTTCCGCGGCCAGGAAATGCAACAGCGCGCGAAAACGATTACTGAGGCGGTTTGGGCAGCCGCAGACCAGTTGTTCGCGCCAGTTCGGTTCGGTTTGCCCACCCGGTTCCGGCATCTGCGTGGAAAAGCTGGTCGCACGCAGGCAAAGGCCGCAGCTACCCGTCGAAATTAACATCGGATCGGTGGCTGCTTGCGCCAGCGCCGTTTCGTAGCTGTAGCGCGCGTCGAGCAAGGATTGCCGCGCCTGTAGAAAGTCGTGAAAGCTGGTAGGGCTGGAAAATCGCTCGAACGGAAAGCGAAACACTGTCTCAGTTGTCATGGGGCACCGGCAACAACGCCAAAGTGCGGAAACAAAAGCCAAGCTCGCGATCATCGCCATGCGGTTCAACCGTCGAGAGGCGCAGACTGCCGGGAAGATGGAACGCGATATCCAGCAGCCCCTCCAGCCCGTGTATTTGCCAATGCCCCGGATCGATCATGGTTTCGAGCTGCACTGACGACGCATCTGTGAGCCGCCAAAAGCCAAGCCGCCATCCGTTGACATAGAGTGTCATATCCTGCGCCGCGCGTGCCGCACCCACCAAAGGCGTGCCTTCAACGACGAGCACACATCGAAAATCCGGGCGCGCGGCCGCCAGCGTAAGCTTCACTTCCGGACCATCGTTCCAGCAATGGGCATCTTCCGGCGCGGACCATCCATGGCCCAGGCCCTGCCTGCCAATATCGGCGCTGCCAAAGCAGCGTACGACGCCGAAATCCAGGGTGAGCGCCGCGGATCCTGATCCACGATGCCGCGCAGACGCTGCACCACTAATTTCCATTTGCACCATGAATTTAGTTGATTATCGATGTGCGCTGAGCATATTAATGATCAGCTTCATTGTCGAGTGCATTATGTTATCTACAATTCTCTGTCGCTATATCTAGGGAGGCGAGGAAACATCGCAGGCGATTCTGCCTGGAACACAGAAGCAGCACGTTCGACGAAAGGGATTGGCATCACGATGACCCATGCTCGCCCCATGCCTCGCCGGGCAGCCTTCCCCGATCTGGCAAGCGCGCATCGCCGCCGGCTGGTGGCGCCGCTGCTGGCTGGCAGGGTGGTGCTGGAGCTCCACCCTGAAGCTGCCTCGGTGCAGGATATCGAACGGCTGATGGGTGCGAACGGTGGGCCCCGGCCCGATGCCGTGGTGCAACTGACACCGGTATGCGGCCGCACTGCGCAATTTCTGGCGGCCGCGGTGATGCCACTGCTGCCGGCTTCGGGCATCGCCGCCATTGCCAGCCTCGACGAGGTGCCGGCTGTGGAATGGCGCCGCATCGCGCCGCATTACGCACATTATACGGAACGTGGCGTGAACGGATCGCTGTTCCGGCCTGCCGAATTCGATACCGGCCGGATCGCGGTGCTACGCGACCTGGGGGCGCCGGAACGGCGTGTGCATATCTATCTGCTGGCCCGCCAACAACTGGCGCTCTTGGACACTGGCCTGCTGGAAGCAGCTGAGATGGAGGCTAGCCAAACCGCCGGGATGATGGCGGAGGCCCCATTGGATACACCGCTGCCGCCGCTTGGCCCCGGGCCCTTGGCACTGCCGCCCGTCGGGGCGGACGGCCAGGCAGCTTCGCTGGCCATGCGCCTGCTGACGCAGGAGGATCGCTACCTGAGCCTTTACGCGCAGGTGAAGCGGCTGGAGGCGGCGCAGGCGGAGTGCGCTCCGGGCCATTCCGGAACCGGGACATGGTTCGAGCCGAGCGCGGCGCGCCACGCCTGGAAGCAGGCGCAGCAGCCACGTGACGCCCCACCGAGCCAGGATCCCTATGATCGCCGCGTGGACGATCCGGCCATCATCGCGGCGCGCGCCGGCGAGGCTTTTTTCGCGCAGTACGGGTTAGGCCTGCCCGGCACCGATGCCAAGCCGGCCGTCGCGGCCCTACGCAAGCACCGCAACCAGCTGGCGCCCCGCGGGGCCAGGCCGGATGTGTCGATTATCATTCCGGTTTATGGTCAGCTCGCCTATACGCTGAATTGCCTGGACAGCCTCTTCGAGCATCAATCGCGATACGGCGCCGAAATCATTATCGTGGACGATTGCTCGCCCGATGACACCGGCGCGCAGTTACCGAATTTACCGCAGATTCGCTATCATCGCCAAGCCGCCAATGGCGGCTTTATCGCCAGTTGCAATGAGGGCGCCGCGGTGGCGCGCGGCGAGTACGTGCTCATGCTGAACAACGACACCCGTGTCGTTAACGGGTGGCTGGATGCACTGATCGACAGTTTCCAGCAATTCCCCAAGGCTGGCCTTGTGGGATCAAAAATGTTGTATCCGGACGGTAGCCTGCAGGAAGCGGGCGGTATCATCTGGCGCGACGGAACTGCCTGGAATTACGGCCGCAACGATGATCCGAACCGGCCGCATTATGCCTATGCACGCCAAGTGGATTACATGTCCGGCTGCTCGATCGCCATGCGGCGGACCGACTGGGCTGCGCTCGGCGGTTTCGATGCGCATTTCCACCCGGCCTATTGCGAGGACGCCGATTTGTGCCTGCGTGTGGCGCAGAGCGGTGCCGAAGTGTGGTTCCAGCCGCAGTCGCGGGTGATCCATTACGAGGGCAAGACGTCCGGCACGGATATCGGCAGCGGCATAAAATCCCATCAGGTGCTGAACAGCAAGAAACTTTTCTTGCGTTGGCGGGATAAACTTGCGTCGCATCGGCCAAACGGCGCTGCTTCTTATTTCGAGAAGGATCGCGCAGTCGCCAAGCGAATGCTGGTGATTGATGCGACGGCACCCACACCCGATCAGGATGCAGGCTCGCTGCAAACGGTGCTCGGGCTGCAATCCTGCCGCGCGCTGGGTTACGGTACAACCTTCGTGCCTGAAGATAATTTTCTGTTTCAGCCCCAGTATACAACGGATTTGCAGGCCGCCGGGATAGAATGCGTCTACGCCCCCTACGAACTGGGCATGGACAGCTACCTGCGGCGCTATGGGCGATTATTCGACGTCATCCTGGTCTATCGCGTGACCGTGCTGGACAAGATATTGCCACTAGTCCGCACCTACGCACCGCAAGCGGTCTTGCTGTATCATGTCGCCGACTTGCATTTCTTGCGCATGGAGCGGCAAGCCGCGGTCGAAAGCGACGAAGGATTGCTGGTGCAAGCCGCTGAAATGCGTGCCAGGGAATTGCGCCTGGTGCAGCAAGCGGACTGCACCATCACGCATTCGCACTACGAAGCTGATCTCCTGAGCAAACTCGCGCCTGATGCATCGGTTTCAGTGTGGCCGCTGATGTTTCCGCACCATGGCACGTCGCGCGGTTTCGCCGGCCGCCGCGATGTCGTCTTTCTCGGCGGCTACCGTCATTCACCCAACGTGGACGCAGTACAGCATTTTTGCGCGGAGATCATGCCCCGCCTTCTACAGGCGGAGCCCGGATTGCGCTTTGTCGCGGCCGGCGCGAACCCTACGGCGGAGGTGGCAGCGTTGGCTGGACCCAATGTAGAAGTCACCGGCATGATCGCCGATCTGCAACCGGTACTGGATGGCGCGCGCGTGTTTGTGTGCCCGCTGCGTGTGGGCGCCGGCGTGAAAGGCAAGATCATGACGGCGCTGGCCTACGGTATACCGGTGGTTTCGACATCGGTGGGCATCGAGGGCAGCGGGCTGGTGCCGGGGCGCCACGTGCTTGTGGCCGACGACGCGGAGTCGTTCGCGGGTGAAACATTGCGGCTGTATCGCGATCCGGCTCTGTGGCACCAACTTTCCGTGGCGGGACAGGAATTGATGGCGCGGGAATTTTCACCGGAACGAGGGGCCGATTTTCTGGCCGCTGCCATTGATGCCGCTTGGGTCCATAAGTTGGGCGTACAGGCCGCATGAATGCTACTCCGCCCGCCAGTCTGTGCGATAATACGCGGCTGCCGGATGCCCTATTGCCAGTGCATGGTCATATCGACACCGTGCATCCGACAGGCACGGTGCATGGCTGGTGCGCGGCCGTCCATCCACCTTTCGGCCAGCGGCGGGTGACCATATTGCTCGACGGGCAACCAGCGCTGACAAATGTCGCGTGCGATATGTTCCGCAAGGATTTGCTGGCAGCGCGCATCGGTGACGGTAACCACGGCTTCCGTGTGGATTTGCCGCAGTCACTTCTGGTTCCGGGGGGCGAAGCCGAACTCACATTGCGCGACGAGGCCTCCGGTCTGCTGGTGGGCCAGGCCGTCCGCGCCCATTGGCCGCCGGGGCAAGCGCGCAATGCCGCATTGGAGGGCCATATCGACCAGGTGACGGCTGAGGGCATGGTGGTCGGCTGGTGCTGGGATCGCGCGGCGCCCGAGCGGCGGGTTATCGTAAATGTGCTCGTGGATGGCAGCCTGGCCGGCAGCACGCCGGCGGGCGTCTACCGTGATGATTTGCGCGACGCCGGCAAGGGAACCGGCCATTGTGGTTTCAGTCTGTTCTTGCCTTGGAACATGATCGCCTCCCGCGGTGAAATCGCGGTGACCTTGCAGGATCATGAACCCTGCCTGCCGATGGGCCAGCGGGTAATTTTCAGCAGTCCCAAGATCGTGACGACCGAGCAGCGAATTGATGCATTGGAGCGGCAGCTGCAATTGGTGCGGGCAGAATTGCACGCCGCTGAACTGCGGGCGGCGCAGGATGAAAACGCAGCTACGGCGCCCGAACTTTTCCGTATTGTGGCGGCATTTTTTCAGAACCTGGCCGAGGGACGCCCTTACGGTAACCTGTCCAGCCTGAGAGCGCGGCTCGACGATGCCGCCGGCCGATACGAGCTGATACCGCTCAACTTGCCGCAAGCGCCGGTGGCGACCATCTTTGTGCTGCCGGATGGGCGCCTGGACCATCTACACGCATGCCTGGACTCGCTACACCGGGCCGGTGCCGACATGCAGGCCCGCGTGGTGGTGTTGGATCTGGCGGAGCACGACCACGATGATACCACGCTGATACCTGCGCTGGCGCGCAATGCAATGGTAATGAGACTTCGGCCGGGCGAGACCGTGAATGACATCTTGGCCAGCGCGGATACGCGATTTTGGGCGCTGTTGCCGTGCCATGTGGCGATTGGCCCGCACTGGTTGGACCGGCTTCTGCAGGATTTCGCAAATGACCCGGCCATTGCCGTCGCGGCGACGGCACTGAGGGATAATGCGCAGACTGGTGATGCCCAGACTGGTGATGCCCAGGTGGGCACAATGCGGCATCTGGTGGTGGACCCGCGAACTGGGCTCTTCGTCAACGGCGCTGCCGGCGGCACTGGCGCATGCACCGAAAGCATGGATGTCGATGCGATAGACGATCTGGCGCTCGTTATGTGCGCCGATACGTTCAACAGAACTGGCGGACTGGATTTGAGCTACAGCTGCCTGGCGGCCCAGTTGCTGGAGTATTGCCTGCGCGTGCGCCGCCGCGGTTACACGATCCGATATCATCGAGAGGCGCTGGCCGCGGCTTCGTTTGAAGCTGCTTCACTCCTCGACCAAAGCCTGAGTTCGGATGTTGAAAGGTTGCGGGCCGCTGCCGTAATGGTCCCGAGCAAGCATCAATCGAGGAAAACCGCGGTGCGTGGTAATGGCCGCGCCACGTTGGAAAGGGTAGCCAGCTCCAGTTCACGGTTGGCGGGTTGATTCGCGGTACAAGTTCGCACGTTCAAACGGTGATCGCGCTCGGCGATGGCGGAGTTGCACCGGCCATTTCCGGCGAAGCCCAAATTGGGCGCGGGTGTAATGGCTAAATGCACTACGGGCTCGGCTTGTGTCGCGTGGCACCGGCCCTGTCGGCGACGTTTTTCACGAACGCGGTCCGTGAAGCGTGCCCTGACCCTACGCTAGGTAGTCAAATTGAGAAACTCTAACTACGATTGCGCAATAAAGACACAAGGCATGAAAAGGACGTAAATTACGCAAAAGGTGCCAAGGAACGTGCTGCGCGCGGGCGTCTGCGGGGTCCTTGACAATGGCAGTTGACCGCCGCATCCCTATGCCATTCGGACGCGATCGAATGTAATGATGAGGCCGGTGCGTGTAACGGCGCCGTGGCGATCCTGGTCCAAGGGAATAGCTAATCATGGTCGACGAAACAGCCGCGAACACGGCTCTCAGCGACGTTGCCGCACGGCAACTTGCCAATGCCACAAAGACACAGCCGCAAATGCAGGCCATCACGCCGCGATGGCTGGTGCATTGCCTGCAATGGGTGCCGGTGGAGGCCGGTATTTTCCGGCGGAACCGCGTGAAGGACGCCTCCCGCATTACGGTGGATTGCTCGGCCCGCGACGAGCGCGCGCTGACCGAGACGTTCGTCGATTATGAGGAGGCGCCACGCGAGTATTTGCTGAGCGCGGTCAACGGCGTGGTGGACATCCATACGCGCGTGTCCGACCTCTACAGCGTGCCATATAATCAAATTGCCGAGCAGCTGCGCCTGACGATCGAAGTGATCAAGGAGCGGCAGGAAAGCGAATTAATTAATAACCCTGAATATGGGTTGATCAGTAACGCGGTAAAGACACAGCGTCTGAAGACGCGCACGGGCGCGCCGACGCCGGATGATCTGGACGAACTGCTGACGCGCGTGTGGAAAGAACCCGCATTTTTCCTGGCGCATCCCGCTGCCATTGCCGCGTTTGGGCGCGAATGCACACGGCGTGGCGTGCCGCCGCCAACCGTGTCCATGTTCGGCTCGCAGTTCATCACCTGGCGCGGCGTGCCGCTGGTGCCATCCGACAAACTGGCGGTCGAGGGTGGCAAAACCAAGATATTGCTGCTCCGCACTGGGCAGGCGCGGCAAGGTGTCGTTGGGCTGTTCCAGCCGAATCTGCCCGGTCAGCAGGGGCTGGGGCTGTCGGTGCGGTTCATGGGTATCAACCACAAGGCGATCGCCTCCTACCTCATTTCGCTCTACTGTTCGTTGGCGGTGCTGACCGACGACGCGCTGGCTGTCCTGGAAGGCGTCGAGGTGGGCAAATACCATGTCTACGACCATAAATACGGCACCTGAGTCAGCGGCGGCGCCACACGATCTGGCGCTGCTGACCCAGCTGGCCGGCGAGATTTTTCGCGAACTTCCGGGCGGAGGGGCGCCGGCTGGGCTATCGGGCGCGTCCCTGCCACCGGCCGGCACCGGTGTGCCGCCGGGTGGCGTGCCGGCGGCTGGCTTTGGCGCAACGCCGCCCGCCACGCCGCCCTTCGCCGAGATACTGGGCGCGAGCCCGGAGGACCCTGGCCTGCGTGCCTTGCTCGCGCCGATTTTCGGCGGCGCGCCGCCGGCTGCTTCGCCATCGCCATCCGCAGGCGCAACTGTGCCGCCGGGCGGCGTGCCCGCGGGGTTTGGCGCGGCGCCGGCGCCCATCTTCGGTGATTTTCCCGGCCTGTCGGCCGCAATACCCTGGGATACAGAACTACGCGCGCTGCTTACGCCGGCGCCCGCGGGCGCCCCCCCAAGCGCCGCTGCAACACCGGCCTCGCTTCCCGGCGGCACGGTTCCACAAGCGGTGGCCGCGGAGCCGGGTGCACCATCGCTTTCCGCGCTACCGTCTTTATCGGCCGACATCCCGGGCGTGGCGGAGTTGCTGGCACTGCTGTCGCCGGCAACACAAGCCGCGCCATTGCAACCCGGCCTAGGTGCCAACCCCGAAGCGGCACCATCCTTCTACTTCCTTGATGATACCGCCCCGCCATGGTCCGGCGAGACGCCACTGGTGCCGCCGAGCGCCCATCCGGCGTTCGACGCGGCCGCTTTACGCGCGGATTTCCCCATTCTGGCGGAGCAGGTGAATGGCCGCCCGCTCATCTGGTTGGACAATGCGGCGACCACCCAAAAGCCGAACGCGGTGATCGAACGGCTGTCGCATTTCTACCGGCACGAAAACTCCAACATTCACCGCGCCGCGCATGAATTGGCGGCGCGCGCGACGGATGCCTACGAGAACGCGCGCGAGGCGGTGCGGCGCTTCTTGGGGGCAGCCTCTTCCGATAATATCGTGTTCGTGCGCGGTGCGACCGAAGGCATCAATCTGGTAGCGCAAAGCTGGGGCCGCCAAAACATCCGTGCTGGTGATGAAATTCTCATCACCTGGCTTGAGCATCACGCCAATATTGTTCCTTGGCAGCAGCTTACTGCGCAGACCGGCGCGGTGTTGCGGGTGGCCCCAGTGGACGATAGCGGGCAGATCAGGCTGGACGAGTATGAGAAACTGTTGAGCGATCGAACCAAGCTGGTAGCGTTCACCCAGGTTTCCAACGCGCTTGGCACAATAACGCCGGTGCGCGACATGGTGGCGCTGGCGCGCCGCTATGGCGCCCACGTTCTGGTGGATGGCGCCCAATCGGTGTCGCACATGCCCGTGAACGTGCAGGACATGGACTGCGACTGGTTTGTGTTCTCCGGGCACAAGCTGTTCGCCCCCACCGGGATCGGCGTGGTGTATGGCCGCGCGCCGGTGTGGGAGGCGACACCGCCTTGGCAGGGCGGGGGCAACATGATCCGTGACGTTACGTTCGAGAAGACACTGTATCAGGACCCGCCTTACCGTTTTGAAGCCGGCACAGGTAACATCGCCGATGCGGTGGGGCTTGGCGCGGCGATTGAGTATCTTGAGCGGATCGGCATGGCGAATATCGCGCGCTACGAGCACGATCTTTTGGTTCACGCCACGCGGCTGCTGTCTGAAATACCAGGGCTGCGTATCATCGGCACGGCGGCCGAGAAGGCGGGCGTGATTTCCTTCGTACTAAAGGATATTCCGCCCGAGCAGGTTGGACGCACGCTGAACCAGGAAGGCATTGCGGTGCGGGCGGGCCATCATTGCGCGCAACCAATCCTGCGGCGATTCGGATTGGAAGCCACCGTGCGGCCATCGCTGGCATTCTATAATACATTTGCCGATATCGATGCGCTCGCGGTTGCAGTGAGACGTATTCAGGCTTCGGCACCGATATGATACCAGCCTGTGGTGTGGTTGGGCCGAAGGAAGCAAGGAAGCGCTTCTTTTTGGAAAAAGAAGCAAAAACTTTTGCTTAT
>FSYC01000629.1_pt1 | contig 28994 bp, 25 predicted proteins | sample 1638431 | NCBI WGS metagenome assembly FSYC01 (sample SAMEA3914788, study PRJEB12502) | metagenome | biome: forest; material: soil | place: Canada | collected 2011-07-03 | depth 0.1 m | reverse complement strand
GTGCCTGAAATGGCACCGCTGGCGGCCCTTGCTAAGGTCGTTTTGCAAGGGCCGTTGACCGCTACCGCACAAATCGCTCGGCATGGTGACGCTACAGATGTTGCGATCCATGGGGATGCGAATTTTGTGGCCGGCCAGGCGCCGGTGGCAAGTTTGCTGGGGCGTACGCAATTCGCCGTTGAGGCATCGCTGGATGGCCAGGACATTCGGCTGAAAAGCGCTGCTGTTAACGGACGGGCGTTGCGTGCCGATGTGGCGGGCACAGATGAGAATCGGCAATTGAATCTTGCGTGGCATGTCTCCTTACCGGACTTGTCCGCGTTAGCGCCGCGTGCGGTCGGGAGATTGACCGGAACTGGGCAGATTGCAGGGCATGAAACGGGCATAAACATTGTGGCGAATATTTCAGGGGAGGCGGGCCTGGACGGTTTCGTAAAGGCGCCCGTGACTGTGCGCCTGAGTGCCGAGAATTTACCAAATGCGCCGAGCGCGGACTTGCAGGTGCACGGCGCGCTGGCCGGCGGCGCGTTCGTGGTGCTGGGTGACGTGCGCTCCGACGCGGCTGGCGCTTTGCATGCGGTACTGCATCGGGCGGATTGGAAATCGCTGACGTTGATGGCCGATATTTCTGTTTCGAAAAACCATCCGGTACCGCTCGGAAACCTCGACCTGAAAATTGGCCACCTGGCGGATTTAGCCGCGTTGTTTCACGCGGACATCGACGGCGCTTTGAACGCGAAGCTCGTATCCGCGTCGGATAGCACGACGCTGCAAATGGATGGTAGTGGTTTCTCCGCCGGATCGCGACGCTTGGACCGGCTCGCACTGGTGGCGCGTGCAGATGGATCTGTTTCAGACCCCACGCTTTCCGCAAGTTTGAACCTAGACGGTATCGAGGCCGAAGGCGTTACGGGGCAGGCACGCATTACGACACAAGGCAAGACGACCGCACTCGGTGTTGATGGAACGCTGGATCTGGATCATCTGGACGGTGCCCCAGCCAAGGTGGCGATGAGCGCAGTCGTGAATGGTGTGACCCGAAAGGTGGTGTTACGTTCCACCGTCGCGCATTGGAAGACCCTGACGTTGCGTCAGGATGGTTCCACGCATATCGATCTTGGCTCCGAGATATCACTGGACCGACTCGCACTCTCACTTAACCAGGCACGCTTGAGTTTAAGTGGCCGCATTAGTCCCAGTTTGAATCTGACCGCCTCGATTCAGAACGTAACGCCCGATCTCGCCACCCCGTTTCTGCCGGGCCTGGCGGCTGACGGTGTTATTTCCGCCAACGCGCATCTTATGGGCACCACCGGGGCGCCGCTGGGCCATGTGAGCCTTGTTGCTGATGCATTGCGCCTGCGCGGAGGAATGACCGCAGCTGTGCCGCCCGCGCGGATCCGTATGGTGGCGGATTTGCACGGACAAAGTGCGAGAGTGAATGCGCAGATGAGCGCGGGTCCAAGGTTTTCGCTCGGGCTAGATGGCGACGTGCCGTTGCAACCCGACGGTGCGATGGCAGTTCGTAGCGTTGGCACCATTGACTTGGCCCTACTGAACCCTGTGCTTGAGGCCGAAGGCCGCAACGCCACCGGTAAAGCCACAGTGGATTTTACCGCCGGAGGTACCGTCCAGGCACCCAGCGTGCGTGGAGCGTTCGAGTTGCACCGAGCAGCATTTCAGGACTTTGCTAAGGGCCTTCAACTGACTAACATTGATGCGCGGATCAATGCTGACGGAACGACACTTCAGATTTCCCGCTTTAGTGCCAGCGCAGGGCCCGGCACGATAGATTTGGCGGGCAGTGTGGGTGTGCTGGCAGCAGGGCATCCGGTTGACTTGAAAATTACGGCACGGCACGCGCGGCCCCTTGCGAGCGATTTGGTAAGCGCGCAGTTCGACGCAGATCTCATTTTACACGGCTCGCTCGATACAGAAATAAGCTCCACCGGGAAAGTATTGCTCAGGCGGGTGGATATTAATGTACCGGACAGCCTGCCGCCGGGCGTTGCGGTCCTGCATGTGCGCCGGCCGGGTGACCGGACACCAGCCGCCATACCGGCGGCAGCCCCGGGACCTCGTGTAAAGCTGGATGTGGCGATTGATGCGCCCGGTAATATCTTTGTGCGAGGTCACGGTCTGGACGCTGAACTGGGCGGTAAGTTGTCTGTCAAGGGTTCAACGGTGGCACCCCAAATTGACGGCGGCTTTGATCTGCGGCGGGGGAATTTCTCCTTGGCTGGTACGTCGCTGAGCTTCTCGAAGGGGACCGTCAGTTTTGATGGTACTGGGGTCACCGGGAGAATTGATCCTATGTTGAACTTTGAGGCCGACAGTACTCAGGGATCCGTTACGGCGACACTGAAATTGACGGGGTACGCGGATGCACCCAAGATCGTGCTGTCCAGCGTGCCTGAATTGCCGCAGGATGAAGTGTTGGCGCAGCTGCTTTTTGGCCAAAGCCTGAAGCAGCTGTCGGCATTGCAAATCGCGGAAATTGGATCAGCTTTAGCCGAACTCTCCGGCATTACAGGCAGCAGTGATCCGCTCAGCTCGATTCGAAAAGGGTTGGGACTAGATCGCCTGTCCGTCGGTGCCGGCATAAACGGCGCTGGCGCCAGCGTTGAGGCCGGGCGGTATGTGGCGAACGGCGTCTATGTTGGTGCCAAGCAGGCGACCGGTGGTGCCGGCGGCACGCAAGCTCAAGTGCAGGTGGATTTAACCCGGCATCTTAAACTGCAGACGACATTGGGCACCGGAGGTGGCTCGGCGCAAGGCGCGACGCCGCAGAATGATCCAGGAAGCAGCATTGGGTTATCGTATCAATTCGAGTATTGACACGTGGCCCCCTCCAGATTCCCCGACGAATATTATACCAATCGGCATTGGGCGTGACCCGCGCATGGTTAAAGGCAACCAGTTCTTTTTGAAAAAAAGAACCAAAAAACTTTTGCTACTTTAGTTATACGTTGTATCTAACGCCTACTCCAATGGACAAAAGTTTTTGTTTCTTTTTTCAAAAAGAAGCGCTTTCCTGCGCTGTATGGGCCCGCCTCAATGCAGGTTGGTATAAGGCGCGGCTGCCTATGGAGGCCTTGCATAAGTAACGGGGTCTCATGTTTTCAATTCGCAGCGTAGCTTACCAGCGCCATGCCATGCCGAATTGGCACCAGGTTGGTCACAAATCGCTCGGCACAGGTACGCCACGAATAGGTTTGCGCATATTCACGGCATGCGGCGCGGTCGCCGTCTGCTAGCGCGGTGAGTGCCGCCTTGCGCAGATCCGTATCGACACAGCCGACGGTGGGACCGCCCGCCGCCAGAACATCCTTGGGCCCCGTGACCGGAAATGCCGCAACCGGTGTGCCGCAGGCCAGGCTTTCCAGCATCACCAGGCCGAATGTGTCGGTTAAAGACGGAAATACCATGACGTCAGCACTGGCATAGCCGCGGGACAGCGTTTCGCCGTGCAGCGCTCCCGCGAAATGAACGCCTGGAAAGGCTCGCTTGAGCGACGTCAGTTGCGGTCCGTCACCCACCACCACCTTAGATCCTGGAAGGTCGAGGTCCAGGAAAGCCGCGATGTTCTTCTCAACGGCAACGCGTCCCACATACAAGAATATGGGTCGTGGCAGGTCTGCCCACGCATCGCGAGGCTCGGGTTGGAAATGTGCGAGGTCGACCCCGCGCGACCATGCGCGCAAATGGCGGAAGCCACGATCGGCCAATTCCTGCCGCAAGCTTTCCGTGGCGACCATCAATCCGTGCCCGGCATTATGAAAGCGCCGTAACCAGGCATAGGTAAGGCGTGTCGGTAGCCGGGTGCGCGCTGCGAGGTATTCCGGGAAACGTGTGTGGAATGCTGTCGTGAATATCCATCCTCGAGAGCGCGCCAGGTTTCGCGCGGCGATGCCAAGCGGGCCCTCGGTGGCGATGTGCAGCGCGTCGGGCGCGAATTCTTCCATCATGCGCGAGAGTTTACGGCGCGGTAGGACGGATAGGCGGATATCGGGATAGGTGGGACAGGGCAGGGTGCGGAAGCGATCCGGGCCGATCACCTCAGCAACAACGCCTAAAGCATGCAACTCCTGCACGAGTGTTGCCAGCGTGCGAACGACCCCATTCACCTGGGGACGCCATGCGTCAGAGATGATCAGAATGCGAGAGGGTGGGGCTGGCGGCCCCGGCTTGGCACCGTCAGGCAGCTTGGGCCACCGTGACTTGTCGTGGCTCAAAAAAGCTAAGCCGATTAAGCGCCACCCAATCAATCAACTCGAGCCGTCCGTCATGGTGTTCCACGAGTGCCGTGCAGCTTTCCACCCAGTCGCCCGTGTTCAGGTACAAAATACCGTCTATCTGACGCATTTCGGCATGGTGGATGTGGCCGCACACCACGCCGTCCAGCCCCCGGCGCTTGGCCTCGCCGGCCAAAGCACCTTCAAACCGGTCAACGGCCTTGACGGCTCCCTTGACCTGACGCTTGGCCCATTGGCTCAAGCTCCAATACGGGTATCCCAGGCGGCGACGCACAACGTTGAACCAGCGGTTGATGTTGAGGGCGGCAGTGTAGGCCCAGTCGCCGAGCAAGGCCAGGAACTTCGCGTAACGCACAACGCTGTCGAACTGGTCGCCGTGCATGATGAGGAGCTTCTTGCCTTCCCCGGTTACATGCACAGCGGTGTCGGCGAAGCGCACGCCCCCCAGTTCCAGGCCCATTGAGAGCCAGGGACGAAACATCTCGTCGTGATTGCCGGGAAGGTAGAGCACTTCAGCGCCATCGCGGGCATGGCGCAGGAAAAGTCGCACGACCTCATCGTGCATTTCGTCCCAGTACCAGGATTTCCGCAGCCGCCATCCATCCACGATGTCGCCCACAAGAAAAAGCTTCTCGCACGTGAATGTGCCGAGGAAATGGGCAAGAAAATCACTCCGGCACCCACGAGTACCGAGGTGCGTGTCGGAAATAAACACTGCTTTGTAGCTAGGTTTATGTGAGGTAGAGAACGCGTTCATCTGTTCGCTGCCCGCCTGTGCCGTCCGCCGAATAACTGGCAGCAAATACGAGATGTGCCGCGCCGCGTCAGTGAACTTTACGTGACGCCCGCTCCTCTACCGATTCTACACAATATCACACTGCTGACGCCAAGTTGCAACCGAATCGCAATAGACTGGCCGGATAATTGTCGATCTTCCCGGTGACGGATCCAGCTGTTGATCGTGATCTACAATCCTGCGGCAGGCCAGCGGCGCGTTCACCGGTTGTGGGACGTGCTCGATATCCTTGCCGGCAATGGCATGCGTGTGCGCCTCCAGGAGACCGCATACCCTGGACACGCCACGGCGTTGGCGGCCGGCGCGGTGGCGCAGGGGTACCGGCTGATCGTTGCCGCAGGTGGTGATGGCACTATTGCCGAAGTGGCTGCTGGACTGACAGGTAGCAAGGCGGCCCTTGGTATCATTCCGCTGGGAACGGCGAATGTGCTGGCCCATGAGTTGGGCCTGCCGTTTTTACCCCGGGATATCGCGGCGGCCCTGGCTTTCGGGCGCACCCGCACCCTGTGGCCAGGCATCGCGACCGGGCCCAGTGGGGCCCGGCTGTTCGTTCAGATGATCGGTGTCGGCTTGGATGCGCAGGTGGTGCACCGCCTGCCACGGCGGCTGAAGCGCCTGCTGGGGCGGACTGCCTACGTTGCGCAAACGCTGCGCGAAATGCTGCGCTACAGTTACCGCCCGATACAAATTCGCATTGATGGCGCTTCGGCCGAGGCCGAGAGCGTCGTGGTGAGCAAAGGTTGTTTATACGCCGGCCACTACATGCTGGCTCCGGATGCGAGGCCCGGCGAGCCCGGCTTTTCGGTGGCGCTGTTCGGTGGCGGGGGGCCAGGTGCCGTTCTGATGTATGGCGCGGCGTTGACGCTGAACCTGCTCCCCCGGGCGCCGGGCATGCGCTTCATTCGAGCGCGCCGCGTGGAGATTCTAGGGGCGAGCCCAGCGCAGGCAGATGGCGATCCGGCGGGTGCCGCACCGTTGCTGGTGGAGGACGCGGCAGCACCGATTGAAATTGTGGTTGGTTAACGAAGCGCGGAACTGGCGCCGTCTGGCGGCGTCAATGCCCTGATCGCGTGCAGCAGGAGTGCGGGGTCGCCTACCGCGAGGGCGTCGCCGGCGCTTTGAAGTGTCAGGCGATGGCCCCGCCAATCGGTCATCTTGCCGCCGGCGCCCTCGACGACGGGCACAAGTGCAGCCCAATCCCATGGCTTCAAGTCACGTTCGGCGATGACGTCTATTTGGCCGAGAGCCAGTAGGCCGTAGCTGTAGCAATCGCCGCCCCAACTGGTGCGCCGAACAGCTTGGGCAAGATTTTGGAAGCGCGGCAATGCGTTGCCGAGCATCTCGGGACTCGTGGCCGACAGCTCCGCGTCGCTTAGACGCTGACAGCGGCGCGCGCCCGCATGACCGCCGAACGGGCCACGAAATCGCGTGGGTTGGTCTCGCACGCCGAGCCACCGTTCGCCGGTGATGGGCTGATCAATGATACCTAGGACCGGCTGCCCCTGGTGCAGCAGCCCGATCAGAGTGCCGAAAATAGGGCGTCCAGTGATGAAGGCACGTGTGCCGTCGATCGGGTCCAGAACCCAGCACCATGCAGCGTCGGGTCTTTCCCAGCCATATTCCTCGCCGATTATGCCGTGCGCCGGATGAGCTTGGGCGATGAGCAGGCGCATCGCCTGCTCTGCCTCACGGTCAGCACGCGTTACGGGCGACTCGTCGTGCTTTTGATGGGCTTCCACGTTGGCGCGGAAATACGGGCGAATGACGTGCCCCGATGCGTCCGCCAGCGCTTCAGCGAGCGCAATCAGGTTGGGGGAAACCGGCATGGCCGTTCAAGCGATCGTGTGGACCGGGATTGTCGCTCGCGGGGCGGCTATTTTGCCGCCGGCAGCGGCTCCGGGTCATGCGCCAGGCTGTGCAGGTAGTCGATGACGTCCGCCCGCTCCTTATCGTCGTCGATGCCGGCGAAGCCCATTTTGGTGCCGGGAGCGAACGTCTTCGGGCTGTCCAGCCACGCGTTCAAGTCGTCGTATGTCCACTTGCCGGGCTTGCCCTTGAGCGCGCTGGAGTAGTCGAAACCAGCGGCACTCGCCCGGTCGCGCCCGACCACACCGTAGAGGTCCGGGCCGATCTTTGCCCCGGCACCCTCGGCAAAATTATGGCAGGCGCTGCAGAGTTTTTTGGCGTCGCCGGCGCCAGTGGCGACATCGGCCTTCGCGAGCAGCGGGGCGATGGCAGCTAGCGGCTTCGGGGCCGCCTGCTCGGACGCGGCGGCCGGTGCAGCGACGCCTTCGATCTTGAGGGCGGAGTGTTCCAAGCGCTTGGGATGGCTGAGGTTATCGGCGATCAAACCGAACCCGCTATAGGCAATACCTGCCACCAAGATGGCACCGAACACCTTGTTCCATTCCATGCTATCCATCAGCGGCGAACCCCAAAATCCTGGGAGCGGGCGGCCGATTGTGTGCCAGCCGCGTCCCTGTCTATGTTGCGATGCAGTCGTGTAGACAAGCGCCCGCAGCGCGACAACCCACCCCGTTTGAACCCTGGCGCGTTGAGTCCCTCCGGTTGAATCCCATCATCATAATACCGGCCAGGCTTGCGGCGACACGCCTGCCTGGAAAACCACTGGCCGACATCGGCGGCTTGCCCATGATCATTCATGTGTTGCGCGCGGCGGTGGCAGCTTCTGTGGGGCCGGTTGCTGTGGCGTGTGGTGATGTGGCGATTGCCGATGCGGTGCGGGCGGAAGGCGGAAATGCCGTGATGACCGACCCCGGTCTGCCCAGCGGATCGGATCGCGTATGGGCTGCCGCGCAGCTGTTGGACCCCGGCCGCAACCATGACGTCGTCATCAATCTGCAGGGTGACTTGCCAACGCTGCCGCCCGATTTTCTGCTTAAGGTGCTGTTGCCGTTAGCCGATCCGTCGATCGATATTGCGACCCTGGTAGCGCCCGTGCGGTCTGCCGAGGAAGCGGCGTCGCCGTCGGTCGTGAAAGCCGTATGTGGCTTTGCGCCGGATGCCGTGACCGCACCGGCACTGTATTTTTCGCGCCTGGCTGTCCCTGGGGGCGAAGGACCACTATGGCATCACGTTGGTATATATGCCTTTCGCCGGACCGCGCTTGCGCGGTTCGTCGGTCTTGCGCCAAGCCCGCTGGAGAAACGAGAGAAATTGGAACAATTGCGGGCGCTGGAAGCAGGGATGCGGATCGGTGTGGCCCGCGTGGATCACGCGCCGTTCGGGGTGGACACGGCTGAGGATCTGCTGCGCGCCCGGGCGGCGCTGGCGTGACCCGTCCTATCGCGTTTCAGGGACGGCCCGGCGCATACAGCGATTTGGCGTGCCGGGCAGCTTTTCCGGGCCGGCCGACGCTTGGCTGCGACAGTTTCGAAGAGACGATTGAGGCTGTCCGGATGGGGGTTGCGGAATATGGCATGCTGCCATGCGAAAACTCCCTGGTAGGCCGGGTGCCTGATATTCACGCTTTGCTCCCCGGCAGCGGGCTTTCCATCGTTGGAGAACATTTCCAGCGTATAGAGCACTGCTTGCTGGTGGTCCCGGGCGCCAGCCTGGCGGATGTGCGTCGCGTGCATTCGCATTCGGTCGCGCTTGGCCAGGTACGCCGGATGGTGGCCGACATTGGCGTGCAAGCCGTTGTGGCGGCCGACACCGCGGGTGCCGCGCAAATGGTGGCCGAGTGGGGCCGGCCTGAAGATGCAGCAATCGCTAGCGCCCTGGCCGCCGAAATCTACGGCTTGAACGTGCTGCGGGCTAATGTTGAGGACGCAGCACATAATACGACGCGTTTTTACATCGCAGCGGCTGAACCCACGAAGGCCGATCCGGGCTCAAGTGGCTTGATGACCACGTTCGTGTTCGCCGTCAGGAACGTGCCTGCAGCGCTCTACAAGGCGCTGGGCGGCTTTGCGACGAACGGCGTGAACATGACGAAGCTGGAAAGCTACATGGTGGGCGGTGCTTTCACGGCAACGGAATTCATGTGCGATGTAGAGGGGCATCCTGAGCAGCCGGCGTTACGTCGCGCGCTGGACGAATTGCAGTTTTTCTCGCGTGAGGTCAGAATCTTGGGTGTGTATCAGCAAGCGCCGTCCCGCGGCGCATAGACGCTGATAGCAGGGAGGTAACCCCTGTCATACCCTGTGGAGGCATGGCTGTGCCGGAACATCCGCTGAACGACGCTTTGCCGCGCGTGGCTGCCAATTACGTGCCCCTGACGCCTTTAAGTTTCTTGCCGAAGGCGGCAGCGCTTTATCCGAACCGCTTGGCGATTGTGCAGGGAACCCGGCGGCACAGCTGGGCGCAGAGCTACGCGCGCTGCCGCCAACTGGCGTCGGCCTTGGCCAATGCTGGAGTCGGCCGGGGAGATACCGTCGCTGTTATCGCGCCCAATACGCTACCGATGGTCGAGGCACATTACGGAGTGCCGATGACGGGTGCGGTGATCAATACACTCAATACCCGTCTTGACCCGGCGGCGATCGCATTTCAACTGGCGCATGGCGGCGCGCGAATGCTGTTGTGTGATCGGGAGTTTAGCCACGTCGCGGCTCAGGCATTGGCACTGATGCCGGCCGGTAAACGCCCCGCTGTGGTGGACATTGATGATCCGGATGCGCGGGGTGGCGATCGGATCGGCGATACGGAATACGAATCCTTTCTGACGGGGGGCGATCCGAATTTTATTTGGTCGCTCCCCGAGGATGAATGGGATGCGATTTCGCTGAACTATACGTCTGGCACAACCGGCAGCCCGAAGGGTGTTGTGGCCCATCACCGGGGTGCTTATCTGAATGCATTGAATAACGTGTTTACCTCCGGCATGCAGCGCCATGCGGCCTATCTATGGGTGGTCCCGCTGTTTCACTGTAATGGCTGGTGCTTCGCGTGGACGATGGCCGCCATGGCGGGCGTTAATGTTTGCCTGAGGCGGCCGGAGCCCGCGGCCATATTCGATGCCATCCGTACTCATCACGTAACGCAAATGAGTGCCGCTCCCATTATTTATACCGCGTTGATTGACGCGCCAGCTGCCTTGCGTGAAGGCATAGGGCATCGGGTGACGGGCACCACGGGGGGATCGCCACCACCGAGCCGGACGTTCTCACGATCAGCGGAAATTGGTATTGATCTCGTGCATATCTATGGCTTGACCGAGACCTATGGACCTGCGGCGGTATGCCCGGCCCAAGAGGCCTGGCATGACCTGCCCGAGGCTGAACGCGCTGCCAAGGTCGCGCGGCAGGGTTTTGCGACGCTCGCGCAGGAACAAATGACCGTGCGTGACCCGGCGACGTTATGCGAAGTGCCCCATGACGGTGAGACGATCGGTGAAATCATGTTCCGCGGCAATCTGGTCATGAAGGGATATCTGAAGAACCCGCAAGCAACAGCCGAATGCTTTGCGGGAGGCTGGTTTCATACGGGCGATTTGGCGGTTATTGAACAAGACGGCTATGTTCGTATTAAGGACAGGTCCAAGGACGTTATAATATCTGGTGGCGAGAACATTTCATCCGTCGAGGTGGAGGATGTTTTGTGCCGCCACCCCGCGATCAGCGCCGCCGCGGTGGTGGCTCAGCCAAATGCAAAATGGGGCGAGTCGCCTGCGGCATTCATCGAGTTGCGTGAGGGTGCGCAATTCAACGTAGATGATATTACGGCGTTCTGCCGTACCCATCTCGCAGGTTTTAAAATGCCGAAATCCTTCATTCCAGGTGCGTTGCCGCGGACATCGACTGGCAAAGTGCAGAAATTCGTGTTGAGGGATGCGGCGAGACGTCTCGCCGATGTACAGAATGAGAGTAGCTAATGCCTCGGCTTGCCGGCAAGGTGGCCCTGATAACGGGGGCGGCGAGGGGTATCGGGCTTGCCATCGCCGAAGCGTTGATAGTGGAGGGCGCAACGCATGTCGCCCTCACGGATATTGATGACGCAACCGGCTTGGCCAGTGCCATAGCACTGGGGAAGGCTGCGTCCTACCGGCACTTGGATGTGCGCCAGGACCCAGATTGGGAAGCGGTAACGGAAGGGCTGCTGGGTGATTTCGGCCGGATTGATATCGTCGTCAACAACGCCGGTATTACCGGATTTGAAACTGCCGCGCCGGCGCATAGTCCGGAATTTACCACGCTTGAGGATTGGCGTGCGGTGCACGTGACCAATCTGGACGGCACTTTTCTTGGGTGCAAGTATGCCATCAAGGCGATGCGCAAATCAGGCTGTGGCGGAAGCATCATCAATATTTCGAGCCGCTCGGGACTTGTTGGCATTCCGGGGGCAGCGGCCTACGCATCATCGAAGGCAGCCATCCGGAATCATACAAAATCGGTGGCACTCTATTGTGCTGAGCAAAATCTAGGTATTCGCTGCAACGCGATATTCCCCGCAGCCATCATGACACCGATGTGGGCGCCGATGTTCGCTGGTTTGGAGGGAGCCGCGCTGGATGCGCGTATCGCCGATTTCGTGGACGACGCGCCGTTGCGCCGCTTCGGCCAACCTGCAGAAGTGGCGGCTATCGCCGTGCTGCTGGCCTCCGATGAGGCGGCGTATATGACGGGGGCCGAACTCGTCATCGATGGAGGACTCCTCGCGGGCAGTGCGGCTGCGCCTAGCCGCCGGTAAGGCGGCCCCGCCGCGACTTACGGACCCAGATCAAGCCATTCGTCGATGAGACGGCGCGCGATGGAAAAGTCTGGTGGAAGAATGAACCCGTCAGGTCTGCGCAATTCGTCGCGGGTAAACCAGCGCGCTTCGACCAATTCCGTGGTGTCGGTGACGATCTCATGCGTTAACGCTTCCGCGTGAAATCCGAGCATGATGCTGGCGGGAAACGGCCAAGGCTGGCTGGAATGGTAGCGGGCGCGAATGGCCCGCACGCCGGTTTCTTCGAATACTTCCCGCGCCACGGCCTCTTCCAAACTTTCGCCGGGCTCCACAAAGCCGGCAAGGGTCGTAAATACACGCATCGCCCGGAGCATGTTTGGCTGACCCAGCAGTGCCCGGTCGCCCTGGGTAACGAGCATGATCACCGCGGGGTCTGTGCGCGGAAAATGATGGGTGCCGCAGCCTTGGCAGATCATCACATGCCCGGCACTGGAAGGATTGCAGACCGCGCCACACACACCACAAAAGCGATGGCGGTTGCGCCAATGCATCAGGCCACGCGCATGTGCCATGATTGCGGCGTCTGGCGGGGCTACGCTACCGCCGACGCGCCGCAGATCCTGCAAAATGCCATCTGACTCTGATTCGCCTAACAATGGATCGTCGAACGCCGAGACATCAATGGTGAACACTGGCTGTTCGTTCATCAATCCCAGGAAGGCCCACATGGAGTGGGGCAGAAAACGCGAGACGCGCTGCGACGCGATCATTACTGCATTGACGCTGCCGTCTTCCGCCGTGCGCATGAACGTGCGGCCGCGCCAGACAGGAACAAACAAGGTTCTTGGCGCCGTCAGTTGCTCCGCAATCCAAGCCTCATCCGTGCGGCGGCTGCCGGCTTTGTCGAGCGGGCTGCCGGTGAGCGCATTCGGGCGGTAGGGATGAATGTCGGACATGGCGCCATCATTGGCATGCCTCCGCGTCACGGCGCTAGAGTGCGGGACCATCAGTGGGCTTCATCCTGGATGTCCAGCGCAGCCGGCGCGGATAAGTGAAGGGGCTGAAACCTCGGCTCGTATGTGATGCGGCAGGCGGTGTCCTCGCGGGGAACATGGTCCTGCGTGCGGAGGCTTAGGTTGGGATTATAGAACGGATCACCGTCATGCAGCAGCTTTCCCCAGCGGCTAGTCATTCTTCGCGTATCGGCGGGATGAAACACCTGCTTGGTCTGACTTCTGGTTGCAGATTCGTAATGGTATAGGATGGTGTAGCCATCATACAAGATCTTGTAGCCTGCCTTGCCTATGCGGAGACAAAGGTCTGTGTCGTTGAAGCCAATGCCGAAGCTTGTATCAAATCCCCCCACCTGCTCGAAAACACTGCGCCGCAGCATCATGCAGGCGGCGGTGACCGCGGAGTATTCCCTGACGGAGGTGAGCGCGCAATTATAGCCGAGATTGCGGCGGCCGCCGCCGTCGAGAAACACTTCTTGCAGGCGCAGCGCGTGATCGGCCGAATTGTTGAAGCCTACGACCACGCCGGCGTGTTGCACACGTTGATCAGCATACATCAGAAGCGCCCCGACAGCGCCCACATCGTGCCGATGTGCCAGGCTACGCATGCGTTCAAGCCAACCCACTTGGGTAGCTTCAATATCGTTGTTGAGGAATAGCAGAAATTCGCAGTCCTTTCCGTATCGCTTTACCGCCTGGTTGTTCATGCGCGAGAAGTTGAATGCGCCTTTGTAAGGCATGATGATATGGCGCGCACTGAGGGATTTTAGGTAGGATAATGTGGCCGGGTCATCGGATTCGTGGTCTACGATCACCAATCGGTACTGGGCGTGCCCGGCGGTGCGCTCGATCGATTCCACGGCGGTTTGTAATAGGGACTGGCCATTCTTGGTGGGAATCACAATTAGAATGGTGCCATCGCTGTCTGGCCAGTCAATCCTGAACTGATTGAACCACGGCCCTTCCGTTACATGGGCGTTCGTTCCGAGACGGTTGAGGTGGCGCTGCAAAGCACCGATCGTGGCTGCCATGACGTCCTTCTGCTTGGCATGACCGGTGCTGGTGGCGTGCGTTCGCCAGCGATAAAGCACTGCGGGCACGTGCACCACACCATGAACTTGCTCCAGAAGCCGTAGAACAAAGTCGACATCGGCAGAAATTGTCAGCGCTTCGTCGAACCCACCAACGCGGCGGGCGAGTTCAGTACGAACGCAAATTGGGTGAACGAAGTAGGGGTGGCTCAAATAGTAATCGTGACTGAACGCCGGCCGCAGCCGGAATTCAAGAATGCCCTTTAAATGCTCATCTGTCAGAGCTTCGTCGCCATACATGAATTCGGCGTCGGTAATGCGAGCCGCACGGACAAACTGCCAAACCGCGTCAGGTTCAAGATAGTCGTCATGATCGAAGAACATGATGTAGGGGTGGCGCGCCGCGCGAATGCCGAAATTTGTTGCGCGTGTCACGCCAACGTTTTGGGCGCTCGTAAGAATTCTGACGCGAGGGTCGTTTTTGGCGTAGCTGATGAGCAGATCCTTGATATGTGGTGCGGTAGACCCGTCGTCGATGCAAATCAGTTCCCACGCATCACAAAATTGATGACGTACGCTTTCAAGTGCTTCTGAGAGCCATGTGCGAGGGGTATTGAAAACAGGCATGATGATGGAGACGGCCAAGTCGCCGGCGCGATGTGCCATGGCGCGCTTCAGACGGGGTAGCACACCGGGTTTGCGCAACAGCACGTCGCGGCGGCGCAGGAAGCGCTGCATGTTGCCGTTTGCCAAAATACGGTGCGGTGAGCCTGCCAACGTAACGTCGCTGCCGGCAAAGCGTACGGCAATGTCCTGCCCCATGAGACGCTCGAAATGCGGCGACAAGTCGATCTTGAATGCGCAAAGCCCGTCGGCCAGCCCCGCGCCTAGCAGGTCACCACGGAAGCCGTTGGCGGTGGCATGGCCCAACACCTCGCCGCCTGGCCCCACGGCCTCGACAACGGCTTTGCTGTTTGTGCGCGCACGATCCAGTGCCCAACCATGGGCCGACATGCCATGCAGCGTGTCGAATCGGCCGATAAGGTTTGGCCGGGGATCGATTAAGACCGGGCTTCCGGTCAGCTCGGTCTGGCTGCCGGCCAGCCGGACACTCACGCGTTTGCGCGCGCGCGGGTCCTCGGGGCTGGGCAGGTCAAACCCGAAGCCGCAGCGGCCGTCGCCGATGCCCCTCAAGCGCAGATCTTCCCGAAGTGTATGCGCCGCAATGCCGCCAACGACGGCAGTCCCAACCACAACCTCGAGTTGCACAGCTTCGCGGGGATTGCGGAGATTTATGGCCCAGCCCTCAACCCGGCTCGGCGTGGCCACATCGAGGCAACCGGCATAGCCAACGGCATCGGCCGACAGGCTGATGGGCGCCGTCGTTACCTCGAGGCCGCCGACGCGAAGGGTCAATGTCGTGATTCGGTTCGGTTCGGGAAGCGAGGCCAAGCTTATATGATAAGACCATTCAGTAGCAGCATCGCCCCGGCGGGCCACGCCGCGGCCAACCGGCGATGTGCCGTCCATCAGCTCCACGCCAACCCGATCGGCGAGCCAGGAGGCGGAGGTGAAGCGGCCTTTCACGCTCAGCCCCTGCAGTATGGGCGTGTCCACGGCGAGCGCATTGGTGGTTTCCAGCTCGAATGGCATGGCCAGCAGGCTTGCACCATCTTCCACGCTCAAGATGTCCAGTGCGCCAAAAAGCCGGTGACGCGGCAATCGCCAGGCGATGCTCCAAGCCCCCCGGCCCGTTCGATCGGGCCGCACAGTGTCCTGAACCACGCCATCCAAGACTAAGGCTACCTCGTTGTAAGCGCGGCCCTTTGGGCCAAAAAACTTGGCTCGCACTTCGCCGTCAGGCAAGATAGAAACGTCCACGCGCGGTGCGGGCTGGATTTTCATCGGTTGCGGCATTCCTCCTAACGGGCCTCTCTGTGACTGCATCCGCGCAACAACACCATGGTCTGCCGGGATACCCCGACGGTTGCCTTTCGGCCGTCACCGTGGCTCGATGGCCGCTCGCAGTGCAACCTAGAGGCGAAGAACTGTAGCTGATGCGTATTCTTTTGACAGGCGGCTGTGGCTTCATTGGATCTGCGGTGATCCGGCATGTCTTGCGGCACACGGGTCACGATATCGTGAACGTGGATAAATTGACCTATGCGGCATCGTTGGATGCCCTCGAGGAGGGGTATGGCCATAAGCGGCATGTTTTGGTGAAGGCCGACATTGCCGACCCGGATGCGATGAAGCGGACCTTCACGGAGACGCAGCCGGATGCAGTTATGCATTTGGCCGCGGAGAGCCACGTCGATCGTTCTATTGACGGGCCAGCGGCCTTTATCCAGACGAACATTGTCGGCACGTTCACCTTGCTGGAAGCCGCCCGATCCTATGCGGCATCGCTGGACGGCACCCGGCGGGCAGCCTTTCGCTTTCACCATATTTCCACCGATGAAGTGTTTGGCGCGTTGGGGCCGTCGGATCCACCTTTTACCGAGCGAACGCCGTACGATCCACGCAGCCCATATTCAGCCAGCAAGGCCGCCAGTGACCACTTGGCACGCGCCTGGGAACACACATACGGATTGCCCGTTCTTGTTAGCAATACCACCAACAATTACGGGCCTTGGCAATTTCCGGAGAAGCTTATTCCCCTCATTATTATCAACGCGCTGCAAGGGCGTCCGCTGCCGGTCTATGGCGATGGTTCCAATCAGCGGGATTGGCTTTTTGTGGAAGATCATGCCGCTGCTCTAATCCGGGTGCTGACCATAGGACGTCCTGGGTCAACCTACGCCATTGGAGCGCGCCAGCCGCGGCGAAATATCGATGTCGTAAGAGCCATTTGCGCGGTGCTCGACACGATGGCGCCCGATCCAGCCGGCGCTCGCGAACGGCTTATTCATTTTGTTCGCGATCGGCCGGGGCATGATTTTCGCTATGAGATTGAGCCTGCGGTGTCAGAGGCGGCGTTGGAGTGGCGCGCGGAACATGACTTTGAGCAGGGGTTACGGCGAACCATAGCCTGGTATATGGAAAATGCGGGCTGGTGGAAGGCGATCCAGACGGGAAATTATGCTGGGCAGCGCCTTGGCATGGTTCATTGAATTGAAAGTCGCTCCGATGAATATGAAAGGTATTGTTCTGGCTGGTGGGTCTGGGACGCGGCTTCATCCCATGACGCTCGCAGCATCGAAGCAATTGTTGCCTGTCTACGACAAGCCAATGATTTATTACCCTCTTACGGTGCTGATGCTGTCTGGTATTCGAGATATTTTGATTATCTCTACACCTGAGGACCTGCCGCAATTCCGTCGTTTGCTTGGAGATGGAGAATCTCTCGGACTACGCTTCTCCTATGCAGAACAAAAACGACCGGATGGCATCGCACAGGCATTCCTGATCGCCGACGAATGGCTGGCCGGCGCACCTTGCGCTCTGGTTCTCGGTGACAATTTAATTTTTGGCGAGCATTTATCGACAAGTTTTCGTGCGGCTGCGGTTCGGCCGGATGGGGCGACCGTTTTTGCCTATCAAGTGCGCGATCCGGAACGCTATGGCGTCGCGGTCTTTGACGAGTCCGGACGGGCGATCGATATTGTCGAGAAGCCGAAAAATCCGCCTTCATCATGGGCGGTGATCGGATTGTATTTTTATGATGCGCGCGTCACCGAATTTGCCCGTAGCGTGAAGCCGAGCGCGCGGGGTGAGCTCGAAATCACGGACTTGAATCGTCTTTATATGGAAGAAGGTTCTCTGCAGGTGGAGCGTTTGGGGCGAGGCTGCGCGTGGCTTGATGCCGGCACGCCCGACAGCCTGTTGCAGGCCGCGGCGTTTGTGCAGACCATTCAGAGCCGCCAAGGATTGCTGGTTGGATGCCCCGAGGAAGTGGCATTCAGGATGGGTTTCATCGACGCGGCTGCGTTGCACGGCCACGCCAAGCGCCTGGGTAAGACCGAGTTGGGACGGTTACTGACCGAAGTCGCCGATGGGTTGCATGCCTAAAACTTTATATTGCATCGGCTTTATTTAATTAAGGAGGTGGCGATGAAAGTCGAGCGCCTGAATATTCCTGATGTTGTGCTGCTAACGCCGATAAAATTTGCCGATTCCAGAGGTTTTTTTGCGGAAACCTATTCGTTGGCAAGGCTTCTGGACGTAGGCATTGCACTGCCATTTGTGCAGGATAATCAAAGTTATTCAGAAACGGCCGGCACCATTCGCGGGCTTCATTGTCAGATTGCGCCGCGCGCGCAGGGCAAGCTGGTGCGGGTGATACGCGGCGCCATTTGGGATGTCGCGGTAGACGCGCGGGCTGGTTCACCAACATATGGCCAACACGCCGCCGCGACGCTTTCGGCGTCGAATTTCGCGCAGTTGTGGATTCCACCCGGCTTCCTGCATGGGTTCTGTACGTTGGAGCCACACACCGAGGTGGTCTACAAGGTCACTGATCGGTACGACCGTGATACGGAGCGGGGGGTCATCTGGAACGATATCGAACTGGCCTTACCGTGGCCCGTTGCGCCCTCGGCCACGCTGCTGTCTGAAAAAGATTGCGCGCTGCCTTCGTGGTCGGCGGCCAGCGGGTGGTTTACGGCGTGACACGCTATCTTGTGACAGGAGGAACCGGCCAACTCGCCCAGGCGTTGGGGCGAGCGGCAGGTCCTTTGGTTGAGTTGGTGGGGCGCCCAATGTTTGATTTGGATAAACCGGAGACGCTGGCAGCCCTATTTGCCAAAGGAATTCCTGATATTGTTATCAATACCGCTGCCTGGACGGCGGTTGATGCCGCTGAGGCGTCTCCAGACGCTGCTTCACGCGCCAATGCCGAGGGGCCTGCAGTCCTAGCGGCTTTGTGCCGCCAACACGGCACGCGCATGATCCATATTTCGACCGACTACGTTTTCGACGGTACTCTTGGCGTGCCTTATCGCGAAACCGACCCCACTTCACCTACCGGTGTATATGGCGCGACAAAGCTGCGTGGTGAACACGCTGTGTTGGCGGCCATGCCCGATGCCGTGGTGCTACGAACGGCTTGGGTCTATGCGGAAACAGGTAAGAATTTCCTACGCACCATGCTCGCCGTCAGCAAGCGAACCAACACACTGCGTGTCGTCGCGGACCAGCGTGGTTGCCCGACAAATGCCGACGATCTGGCCAGTGTGATCCTGTCGGTCGCGGACCGTATGCTGACGATTGGTGGAGCACCTGGCGGTGTCTATCACGCGGCTGGTTCAGGCAGCACCACTTGGCATGGTTTTGCTGAGGCGATCTTTATGACGTCTCGCCGTTACGGCTGGCCTGCACCGGAGGTGCACGCAATTTCAACCGCAGATTGGCCTACTCCGGCGCGGCGGCCGCCCGACAGTCGGTTGAACTGTGACCTGCTGGCGCAAACGTTTGGCGTGCGTCTGCCCGACTGGGAACCAAGTCTCGAGCGGGCCGTGACGGCGCTTTGTTCGTCTGAGCCACCGCTTTGAACAGTGGTAAGAAGCCGCCGTCACCGGTCGCGATTTTGCTGTCGACCTGGAATGGTGCGACCTATCTACCCGATCAGCTCGAGAGCTTCCTGAAACTAGAGGGTCCTGCCTGGGAGTTGCACTGGCGCGATGATGGGTCGCGGGATGGTTCGGCCGACATTGTGCGCGCATTCGCAACCGGGGCCGGTGCGGGTACTGTGATTGAGCGTAACGATAACCGCGGCCGGATAGGTATCGCCGCGAGCTTTCTGTCATTGCTGCGGCGCGCGCCAGCGGACCGCGTGATTGCCTTTGCCGATCAGGATGATGTCTGGCTGCCGGAAAAGCTTGCGCGTGGCGTGGACGCCTTGGCGGGCGTCGCCGCGGGCGTTCCGGCCCTGTATTGCGCGCGCCAATCGCTGGTAAACGCAGCACTGAGGCCTATCCGCCTAAGCGCCCGCCTCCGCGAGCCACCCGGGTTCCCGCAGGCGCTCACCCAGAACATCGCCACGGGGTGTACTGTGATGTTGAACGCAGAGGCGGTGCGGCTGATCGCATCCAGCCGCGAGCCGCCCGACACGCTCCATGACTGGTGGGCCTATCTTATCGTAACGGCGGCCGGCGGCGTCGTTCTCATAGATGATACGCCGACGGTCCTGTACCGCCAGCACTCGGGCAACGCCGTTGGGGTGCCGCTATCGACCTGGCGGCGTGCTATGACGGCGATTCAGCGTGGCCCTCGCGTGTTCATGCATACATTCCGCCAGCACGCGGAGGCGTTAATGGCCCAGCAGGAGCTTTTGACACCGTCGGCGCGCGCGGCGCTGGCGTTGATCGTGTCGGGCCTTCATGACGGCCTTGGGCCCCGGGTAAGGGCGTTGCGGGAGCCTGGTTTGCGGCGCCAAAGCTTCGCTGAGACGCAGCTCTTCCGGCTTTGGTTTCTGCTGGGGTGAGCACGGCCGCAAGACCAACTTGACCTCGCCGAGCGGCCGGGTCATGGCACTGGGCCATGCAGCGTGTTTTCTCCGGTATCCAACCGTCAGGCGTTCCCACTTTAGGAAATTACCTGGGCGCACTTCGTAACTGGGTGGCCCTTCAGGATGGGCATGACTGCCTTTTCTGCATCGTCGACCTGCATGCCATCACGGTGTGGCAAGACCCCGCAACGCTGCGCACGCAAGCGCGGGAAATGGCCGCAACGCTGTTGGCCTGTGGGATCGACACTTCGCGATCGGCGTTTTTTCTGCAATCCGCGGTGTCCGCCCATGCGCGGCTTGCCTGGATATTCAACTGTGTTGCGCGCCTTGGTTGGCTGAATCGCATGACGCAGTTCAAGGATAAGGCTGGACGGGATCGTGAGGCGGCATCAGCCGGCCTCTACGTCTATCCCAACCTAATGGCAGCGGATATTCACGCGTACCATGCAACACGGGTGCCAGTGGGCGATGACCAGCGGCAACATTTGGAACTTGCCAATGATATCGCCGAAAAATTCAACCATGATTATGGGGTGACGTTTTTCCCGCGGATCGAACCCGTCATTTTCGGCCCCGCGGCGCGCGTTATGAGCTTGCGCGATGGCACGCGGAAAATGTCGAAGTCTGACCCATCGGATCAGAGCCGGATAAATATGACCGATAGCGCCGATGCTATTGTTCAGAAATTTCGTCGTGCCAAAACCGATCCGCACCCGCTACCAGATGATCCGTCGGCGCTGGCGGACCGGCCTGAGGCGCGCAACTTGCTCGGCATTTATGCTGCGATGTCCGGCCTGGAGGTTGCGAGCGTGGTCAATCAGTTCGCCGGTTCAGGTTGGGGCGCATTCAAGGAACGGCTTGCCGATCTGACCGAGTCGATTTTGGCGCCTATCCGTGAGGAAACCGCCAGGTTGCTGGACGACCCCGCCCATCTTGAGGCGGCACTACAGGAAGGGGCGGCCCGCGCGCGCGCTGTGGCAGATCCGATCGTCCGGGAAGCGGAGCGGATCGTCGGTTTCTTGGTGTAGTACGGGCCCGGCTGCGTCCTAGGCGGTCGCCAGTAGGCGCGATACCGCGTTGATAATTTCATGGCTCGTATAAGGCTTCGCGACAACCGCCGTGGGTGATCCATCGTTGGCCGGTGCAAGGTCCGGCCGGCCAGTGACGAAGATTACCGGCATATGTGACCGCATGGCGCGTGCTTTGCCTAGCAGCGTGAGGCCGTTCATGCCGCCGGCGAGACTCATGTCCGTCATCATAAGAGCGATGCCTGGATCGGCCTGCAAGACAGCGAGAGCCTCCTCTCCACTTTCGGCCGCCAACACGTCGTGGCCTGCATCTTCCAGTATTTCCGCCAAAGTCGCCCGGATCAGGAATTCGTCCTCTACGATCAGGATACGTCCACGATCCATGGTCAAAAAAATCTCCTCTGCTGCTAGGGCCGACGTGCGAGGGTCGACGGTTGGCGCCGGGCTGCAACGCCTAAGCGTCGCACGAGTTGGCTGAGCCAGCCAAGCGCCAGCCTATCGCCATTGCAACCATAACCCTGCGGACGGCGGTGCCCAGGCATGCGATGGTAACTGCGTGCAACGCCATATGCCGTTGGCCTAAGCCGTAAGCCCCGCAAGCCGGTTGCGTTGACGGTTACCTCCCGATACCAAACAGTATGACCATGCCAAGCGCGCCCCGCCCAGAAATGGCCAGCGCAATCGAAAGCCTTGCTCGTGCCAGTGTCCTCGTTGTGGGCGACGCCATGCTCGACAGGTATGTGTACGGGAACGTTCACCGTATCAGCCCCGAGGCGCCGGTGCCGGTTCTGGCGGTGCAGCGTGAGCTGGCGCTACCGGGCGGTGCCGGAAACGTCGTGCGGAATCTGACCGCGCTGGGCGCCGCTGCGGCGCTGGTTTCGGTTGTCGGCGACGATCAGGCCGGGTCCGACCTGACAGGCCTGATAGGGGGCCAACCCAATGTGGAACCTTGGCTTTTGGTGCAGGGGAGCCGCTGCACGACAGTCAAGACGCGGTTTGTCGCAGACGGTCAGCAATTGCTGCGCAGCGACCAGGAAGTGACAACGCCGATCCATGCCAAACTTGCTGAGCGTTTACTGCGCATTACCGGCGACGTTCTCGCCGCGACATCGATTACCGTCCTTTCCGACTACGCCAAAGGCGTTCTCGCTGGCGACACACCGGCTCGCATCATTGCCGCTGCCAAAGGCATGGGCCGGCGCGTGGTGGCGGATCCTCGCGGCACCGACTTAAGCCGGTACGCCGGCGCGGATGTGGTTGTTCTGACGCTGCGCTCGCTTCAGGCCGCGACGGACATGGCTGTGGTGAGCGAGGCTCAAATGGCGGCCGCGGCGCGCTGGCTCCGCCAAGTCTATGGTTTTGGTGCTGTTGTGGTCAATCGCCGTGCCGACGGGTTTTACCTAACGGAGGCCAATGGTGAGCAAGCCATTGCGGCTGGCTCGGGTGACCTGTTTGATTTCACAGGTGCGGGAGATACCGCCGTGGCCGCGATCGCCGCATCGCTGGCAACCGGCGCTGATCTCGACTTGGCGGTACGGATCGCTGCTCTGGCAATGGCGGTCAGCGCCACCCAACCGGGCATGGCTGTGGCGCCCGCTGCAGAACTACTGGCTGTCTTGACGCCGCAAGGCCGTGCGCGGCGGAAGATCGTGGCGCCGGAGGCCGCGATTGATCAAATGGCGCACTGGCGGCGCAGTGGTTTCAAAATCGGGCTCATGACCGCATTGGATGTGCGCTTGCCACGGCAGGCCCTGGCGACGTTACGCGGCCAATGTGATCGGCTTGTACTTGTGCTTCAGGGTCCGTCCGGCGCGGCGGTGACGCTTGCGGAAGATGCCTCGCTGGCCGGGATTGATCTGATCTGTGTGGTCGCGGAGGGGACTCTGAAGACGATGATTTCCCACTTCGAGCCTGATACGCTCATTGAGGCCGCCGCAACCGATGAAGCTTCCGGTTACCACATGGGCGATGCTGTTGGCGTGTCTGTGCCGCCAGCAGGATCTAGCGGCGCTTAGGCAGGGTAGCCTCCAACGGTGCTTTGACCCGGTGGAGTGGCGTGCGTTGTGGCTCTGTTCCGGTCCGTGCTAGCTCGCGGTATGCTCAAGCGTTGGCTGAGAAGCGAGACGGCGCAACGTGCCGGGGCGGCCGTGCTTGGCGCCTACCTCTCATTTGCTTTGCGGACAACACGCTGGGAAGTGCACGGCAGCGAAAACCTGGCGCCATTCGTTGAAGGGTCCGGCGTGGTGGCCGCGTTTTGGCATGAATGCCTTCCATTGATGCCGGCGCTGTGGATGCGGCTGCGTGAAGCGGATCCGTCGCGCGAGGCAAAGGTCTTGATTAGCCATCATCGCGACGGCCGCCTTATCGCCGCTGTCTTACGCCGGATGCGTATCGGCGTTGTGCACGGCTCGTCAGCGCGAGGCGGACAAGGCGACAAGGGGGGCGTCCGAGCGTTGCGGGCACTCATCGGTGCCCTCAATGCCGGTGATGCAATCGTGGTAACACCCGACGGGCCCCGCGGGCCGGCCCGCCAGGCGGCCGGCGGCGTGGCCATGCTCGCGGTGCTATCCGGAAAGCCGGTGCTGCCCTGCGCCGGCCGCCTGCGCCACCATATACGATTAAACAGCTGGGACCGGATGTTCATACCATTGCCGTTTGGGCGGGGCGTATTGGTATGCCTTCCCGCTATCGCTGTGCTCCGGGGTTCGATACCTGAAGCGAACGCCGCCATCACCGCGGCACTCACCGCGGCGGCCGATCGGGCCGATATATTGTGCCGATAAGTGCCGCCGCGACTCATGTGGTGCTGGGGCCCGAGCTTGGTGTCACTGGGCGCCTATGGGCCGGCGCGGCCACGCTTGCAGCACCGGCGCTGCGGCTCTTGCTGCGGCGGCGGGCTGCGCGTGGCAAGGAGGTTGCGGCGCGCCTAGCGGAGCGGCAGGGGATCGACGCCACGCCGCGGCCCGGCGGCAAGCTGCTATGGCTGCACGCAGCGAGCGTCGGCGAGGCGGTATCGGCACTTCCTGTCGTTGAGGCACTTCCGGCCGAGATCACAACGTTATTTACAACCGGCACCGTCACAAGCGCGCTGCTGCTGACGCAACGGCTTAAGGAATTGGGGCTGGAGCAACGCGTGCTTCACCGTTTCGTGCCGCTGGATGTGCCGGCATGGTGTGCCCGTTTTCTCGACCACTGGCAGCCCGATGCCGCATGCTTTCTGGAAAGCGAGTTGTGGCCGAATGCGCTGCTTGCATGCGCCGCGCGCGGCATGCCGACCGTTCTTCTGAATGCGCGTATGTCAATCAGAAGTGCTGCACGGTGGTGTAATCTCCCGGGCTTTGCCGCCGAGGTCGTTGGACGCTTTACGTGGATCGCGGCGCAGTCCGAGGCAGATGCGCGACGTCTCCGGTCGCTAGGCGGTAAGAACGTCGACTCTCTGGGCAATTTGAAATTCGCGGCACCGCTGCTTCCCGCCGATCACGGCGAACTGGATCGATTGTTGCCAATCTTGGGTGACTTGCCGCGTTGGATGGCGGCGAGTACACATCCGGGGGATGAAGCATTGGCAGCCGCGGTGCACCGGCGGCTTGCGCCCATGTTTCCAGGGCTGGTGACGGCGATCGTGCCGCGCCACCCGGAGCGGGGGGCAGCGATAGCCAAGGAATTGGGCGGCGTGCCGCGGCGCGCTTTGGGTCAGGATCCCACCCCAGGCGTCTGGGTAGCGGACACGCTGGGCGAACTTGGGTTGATGTATCGGCTGTTTCGGATTGTGCTGATCGGCAAGAGCTTCCCACCTGGCGGGGGCCAAAACCCGCTGGAACCCGCGCGTTTGGGGTGCGCCATTGCCTGCGGCCCAGCCATGGAGAATTTTGCCGATGCCGTGACCGCCTTGGGTGAAGAGGGGGGCTTATCCACCGTGGACTCTGAATTGACTCTGGCCCACTGGGTTGCCGGGATGCTGACGGACGTCGCGGCGCGGGAGGCATCGGGAGTCGCAGCCAGTCGCGCCGCCAACCGGCAAGCTGAATTGCCAACGCTGATGGCTGCCAAACTTGCGGCCTTGATGTGATCCGGCCACCCTCATTTTGGCAAACCGACGGTGTTATTGCGCATATTCTGGCACCGTTCGAGGTTGTCACGCGCATTGCCACGGCGCGCCGCGTCGCCCGCCGGCCGGCTTGGTGCGCGCCCGTGCCGGTCATTTGCTGCGGCAACGCTTCGGTTGGGGGAACGGGCAAGACACCTGTCTGTCTGGATATTGCCGGCCGGCTACGCGCTCGCGGCATTAACGCGCATCTGTTGACGCGCGGTTACGGTGGGGGCGCCGCACGGGGCGTTATTCGCGTGGATTCTGCGCGACATACGGCCGCTGTGGTCGGGGATGAAGCCATGCTGCTTGCCCAGGTAGCACCCACTTGGGTCGGCGCCGATCGGGCCGCGACGGCGCGCGCCGCGGTCGAGGCCGGGGCATGCGCGCTGATCATGGATGATGGGTTGCAAAACCCATCGCTCGCGAAAACCTGCTCGCTGCTGGTCATTGACGGAGGTTTTGGCTTTGGCAACGGTCGCCTGTTGCCGGCAGGTCCATTGCGCGAACCCGTGGCGGCCGCTGCCGAGCGCTGTCGCGCGGCGATCATTATGGGGCCGGATGCCATGAACGCAGCCAGTGAACTCCCGCCGATGCAGGTATTGCGGGCGCGGCTGGCTCCGGACGCTGATATGCGGAATCTGGCCGGTCGAAACGTTGTTGCCTTCGCAGGCATTGGGCGCCCGGAAAAATTCTTTGCCAGTCTGAGGGAAGCCGAAATAAACCTATGTGCGCGCGTATCGTTCGCCGATCACCACGTCTACCAGCCGGCAGATCTCACCCATTTAAGGCAACAGGCTGCGACATTTCACGCCGATCTCGTAACGACACACAAGGATTACGTTCGTCTTCCATCTTGTGAGCGTCGCGATATCGCCCCCGTCGGCGTGATCGTAACGTGGAATGAGAGCGGTGCCCTGGAAGCGTTATTGCAGCAGGCAGTGCCATAGCGCCGCGGGCTTGAAACGCATTACAAAGCACGCAGCGATCTTGGGACGCTTAAGTCGGCGTTCGATCACGGTCCCTGAGGTTTCGGGGGTAAGGTCGCCCATTCGGACTTGGCACCGTTTGGATGCCACAGATAACCAGCGGGTGCTGGCGTCGTAAGCTGAAGCCGGATGCGCGCTCCGACCAGACCGCGAAGTCCGTCTACGCCAAAATCGCCTCTTTGAATCATGCCGTTACAGATCAACTTGTTACGCACTTGGTGGAGCGTCAGCTTTAGGTCGCGGGAAACGCCATGCAGCGTGAGGCGCCCTTCGATTCCCAGCGGCGCACACACACCTCTGAAGCTCATGGTGGGGAAACGCGCAACATCAAGCATGCCGGCTCCAAGCACCAGGCGCCGTCGGGCCGCGTTATCCATCTGAAGGCTTGCAACCTTAATGGTCACATCGATGTCGCAGGCGGCCGGATTTGCCGGATCGAGGCGGACGTTACCAGTGAATTGCTGAAAGAACGCGTGCACCGGCACGACGCCGAACGCGTAGGCCGTGTAGGTGATGGCGGTGTCCGGGGGGGCCAGGGCCAGGGCCACGGGCCGGTGCTGGGCTGCCGCATGCGGTGTAGAAAGGCCGATGGCGCTGATGGCGGCTGCGCACAGCGCCGCAACATGCCGCATTGCGCGCTTTTGCGAGCGAAAACCGGGCTGGGCAGGCTGCGGCCAAACCCGTAGGTAGCTATCCGTCTTCACCAGGAGCGAGTCATGTCGTTGAACGGCCGAGTTGCCATCGTCACCGGGTCCACTAGCGGTATCGGACTGGGGATCGCCCATGCCCTGGCAGCTGAGGGCGCCGCCATCATGTTGAACGGATTTGGCGACGCCACGGAAATTGACGGACTGCGCCAGTCTTTGGCGAACCAATACAAGGTGGAAGTGCGCTATAGCGCGGCCGATATGTCCAAGCCGGCCGACATTGCCGGCATGGTAGAAGCCGCACAGGCCGAGCTGGGCGGTGCCCACATTCTCGTCAACAACGCGGGGATTCAATACACGGCGCTCATCGAGGAGTTCCCGGCGGAAAAATGGGACGCCATCATTGCAATCAACCTTTCTGCCGCGTTTCATGCGATGCACGCAGCTATTCCGCTGATGAAGCAGGCTGGCTGGGGGCGTATCGTCAACATCGCTTCGGCACATGGTTTGGTAGCAAGCCCTCTGAAGGCTGCCTACGTAGCAGCAAAGCACGGCTTGCTCGGGCTGACCAAGGTGGCGGCGCTGGAACTGGCCAATGCCGGTGTCACTTGTAACGCGATTTGCCCGGGGTGGGTTTTGACACCCTTGGTGCAAAAGCAAATTGAGGACAGGGCCGCGCGCGAAGGACGCAAGGTGGACGACGTGCGCGCCGAACTCCTGTCCGAGAAGCAACCGATGCTGCAATTCTCCACGCCCGAGCAGATTGGCGCGCTGACCGTGTTCCTGTGCTCCGAGAACGCCAAGACCATCACCGGCGTGCCACTGTCAATCGACGGCGGTTGGACTGCCGGCTGATCGATCCGTGGCTATTCTTCTCACAGGTGCGGCAGGCTTTATCGGCTTTCACACGTCCAAGGCACTTTTGGCGCGCGGCCACGCCGTCATTGGCGTGGATCGCGTGGATGACTACTACGATACGCGGTTGAAAGAGGACCGCCTAGCCCGCCTGGCCGGCCCAGGCTTTACGTTCGTACGCGCGGATGTCGCTGACCGGGATGCCATTTTGGGTTTGGCATCCGACAGCATTACCCATGTGGTGCATCTGGCGGCCCAGGCCGGTGTGCGTTTCTCTATGATTGACCCGTTTGCATACGTCACATCCAATGTCATGGGGCAGGTCGTTATGTTGGAACTGGCGCGCAAGCTGCCCCGGTTGGAGCATTTTCTGTATGCTAGCTCTTCCTCGGTCTATGGCCTCAATCGGGATTTGCCCTTTGCCGAAACCGCACGCGTCGACCGCCCTTCATCCCTGTACGCCGCGACAAAGCGTTCCGGCGAGCTGATCAGTCATGCCTACGGGCATCTCTACGGGCTGCCTCAGACCGGGCTCCGCTTCTTTACCGTCTATGGGCCATGGGGGCGGCCTGACATGGCCTACTATGGCTTTGCGCGAGCGATCATGGCTGGCGAACCCATCACGCTCTACGACGCGGGCCGCCTGAAGCGGGATTTTACCTACGTCGATGACATCGTCACCGGCGTGATTGGCGCGATGGAGCAGCCGCCAATGGCGGGGGAGGGCCCCCGCGTGCTGAACATCGGCAACCACCGCAGTGAAACCGTCACCCATCTTGTGGGCTTGCTGGAGGCGTCGCTGGGACGACGGGCAATCATTCACGATGTGCCCCGACCGGCGGCGGATGTTGAGGAGACCTGGGCCAGCATCGACGCAATCACGGCATTGACCGGCTTTGCGCCGGCCACCACGCTGGAAGTGGGCATCCCCCGGTTCGCCGAATGGTTCCTCGAATACCACGGCTGTGGGAACGCTCCTGGATAGCGCATCGGGTAGGGCCCCGGATGCGAGGTATCGCTTTGCGTGAGAGCCCTGGGTACGGCCATGTGCAAGATAATTGAAAATAGGGTGTTGACCGCTCCGCGGATGGCGCCTAAACCCCGCTTCACCGCAGCGGACCACGAGATTAGCTCTTGCGGAACGCGGCGAAAGAGATTAGCTTCCTCGGCTCGGCTGAGAAGCGGACTTAGAAAAGCGGGATGTGGATCCG
>FSYC01000055.1_pt1 | contig 35619 bp, 32 predicted proteins | sample 1638431 | NCBI WGS metagenome assembly FSYC01 (sample SAMEA3914788, study PRJEB12502) | metagenome | biome: forest; material: soil | place: Canada | collected 2011-07-03 | depth 0.1 m | reverse complement strand
GTGCCCAGCGCGCCCATCAGCACACCGAGATGAAACATGGGCCCGGAGACGAGGTAGCCGCTGTTCTCATCAATCAGTTGGCCCTGCTGCGCCAACATGGCGGTCAGCAAGAGCGATTCGTGGCTCAGCAGGGCAGCATTCGGTTCACCGGAGAACGCCGCCGTATAAATGGCCAGCAGCGGCGTTGAGACGGAAACGGCTTCGTATTGATCGGTGGCGACGCCGGCCGCGACCAAGGCTTCGTAATCGTCGGGTCCCTCGCCGTCGTGCTGAATCCAGTGGCTGTCCCGTTGCCAGTTGCCGCGGGTGTCGCGATTGATCGCGCCAATCTCGGCGTCTTGCCAGAACACGACTTTCGGTTCGAAATCCTGCATGGTGCGCGCCACTTCGGCCGCCGATGCGCGCCAATTGGCTGGGCATAGAATGGCGCCGACCCGGGCCGAGGCCAATAATACCTCGAGCACGCGGAAGCTGTTCTGCCCGAGCCACAGAATACGATCGCCCCTGCCAACGCCGCGTTGCAGCAGAACCGAAGCGAGCCGATTTACCCGTTCGTCCAATTGCCGGAATGTGAAGCGGTGCTCTCCATCAACGACAGCCACCGAATCCCGCCGCGACCGCCCCTGCTCATGCAGTAGATCGCCGAGGCCGTAGCGATGGACGTCGAGATATGGATCGAGTTCGATGTGCCTGGTCATGTCCGGCTATCCATTTCTATCAGCAGAGCGTAGGTCCGCCGCGCTCATAACATAGGCTCGAAAATCGGCAGCACCCATCCGTCCTGGATCGGCATCCACTTTACCTGCAGCTTCATGCCGATGGCGACGTCGCCGGCGTTCACGCCCACGACATTGCTGACGAGCCGCGCGCCCGGCGCACCATCCACATCCACTACGACCGGTACGTAGACGAAATCGGGAAGATCGGGGAACGGCGAGCGTGTGCATATGGCAAAACTGAATATGGTGGCCGTGCCTGGGAGCACCGGCCAGCTTGTTTCCTGGCTTTGGCAATTCGGGCAGAACGGCGTCGGCGGCATGCGGAACGTGCCGCAATCGGTGCACTGGCACGCGGTTAGCCGGCCTTCCTTCGCGGCCTGCCAGAATGGCTCGGTCCAGGTGTCGGTGGTGATCTTGATATGATCGCCGGGAACGGCGATCGCTTCTCCATAATCCATTATTATCTCCGCAATACCATGCCGGAGACGGGCAGCGACGCGGGGCCTCCGGTCACCAACGCCAGTTCGGCACCTTCAACCTGATTGATCGCGACGCCGCGCAATTGCTCGACCGCCTCGCGCACATGCGTCATGCCGATAATGTAGGCCTCCGAAAGCTGGCCGCCATGCGTGTTCACCGGAATCGCCCCCGTTTTGTAACGAATGGCGCCGCTTTCGACAAACGCGCCGCCTTCCCCCTTTTTGCAAAAACCGTAATCCTCCAGCTGCATCACCACCATGGCGCTGAAATGATCGTAGATCAGGGCGACGTCTATATCCTGCGGCTTCACGCCGGACATTTCCCACAGGCGATCGGCCACGGGTTTGTGGCCGGACGACGCAAAATACGGATCCGGCATGCCCATCCAGGCGAACGCGCGGCCCCATTCGCGGCGGCCGCCATGCGCGCAGCCATGAATATAGACGGGCGGCCGCCTGCAATCCCGGGCGCGTTCGGAGGACGCCGTAATGAAAGCCACCGCGCCATCGGTTTCCAGACAGAAATCGAGCCGGCATAGCGGGTCCGCCAGCATCGGCGACTGGAAGTATTCCTCCAGCGTGAGCTTGGAGCGCCGCACGGCCGTGGGGCGGTTGATCGCATTCTCGCGTTGTGAAATCACCACTTCGGCAAAGGCTTCGCGGCGCGTGCCGTACAGATGCATATGCCGCCGCGCTAAGACCGACATCAGGTGGCCGGGGCCGACGAGCCCTGAGGGTTGCAGGAACGAACTTTCGGGGGTGGGCGCGCCGGCGCCGAAGACGGTACCCAGCCGCTGTTTGATCTGCTGCAGCGCCATGACGGTAACGACATAGGTTGCGTCGCCGTTCATGATTGCCGCTGTGGCCAGGCCGGCGGCACCCGCCGATCCGCCGCCGCCGCTGGTTAACGCGGCGGTGAATGTCACCTCGGGGATGCCCAGCATTTCCATGATGCTGGCAGTATCCATCTTGTCCGTATAGCCGGCGGAGGCCGACGAATAGTAAGCGAAACCGTCAATCTGCCGCACGTTGATGCCGGCATCCGCGCAGGCGCCAAGAATGGCGGTGCCGATCATTTCATTGATGGTGCGGGGGTAGCTCTGGCCCCGCACATAATAGGGGGTGGCCCCCACGCCGACGATGGCTGTCTTGTCCTGATTTTGCCAGACCACGCCGTTTCCCCTACGCGCTGCACCTAACTAACTAGCTTAGATATCAATTGAGATACCTCTTGTCACCCCCATCGCGGCGCGATTCCGCGCAGGGGCCTCCCGCGCGGCCGCGCGTTCCCGCAAGAGGGGCTCAGGAGAAGTGCAGCCGGCGGTACTTGCCGCGGAAGTACAGCAGCGGGTCGCGGCGCGGTTCGAAGCGGACGCGCACCACGCGGCCCACCAGGATAACGTGATCGCCGCCATCGACCGCCGCATGACGCGTGCATTCGAAGCTGGCAAGCGCGTGCCTGATGATCGGGGCGCCGGTGTCCCATGCCTCCCAGGGAGTGGCGGCAAAGCGGTCCTCGTCGCGCCGCGCAAAGCGGTTGGATGTCGGCTGCTGTCCGATATGCAGTACGTTCACGGCAAAATGATCGCATGCCTCGAAGAACGGCAGGCTGCCGGCGGTGCGTGCGAGGCAAACCAGCAGCAGCGGCGGATCCAGCGAGACCGAGGTGAAGGAATTCGCCGTCAGGCCCACCGGCGCGCCCGCTTCATTCACAGTGGTTACCACCGTCACGCCGGTGGCAAAGCAGCCCAGGGCGTCGCGCAGCGTGCGTGCATCGGAGCCGGCGCGGTATTCGGGCGGTTCGCGGGGCACGCGCCGCTCGAGGAAGTCCAGCACAACGGCGTTGAACGCATCCACCTGGTCGGTTGCCACCAGGTGGCCGGCGCCTGAGATTTCGAACGTTTCCGCGCCGGCGATGCAGCACGCCAGTTCCTCGATGGCGTCCACGGTTGAAAGCTTACTCTCCGCACCCCGGACGATGAGTGTTGGAATGGTTACGCGGGCGGCCGCGGCCAGCAGCCGTGGCTCGATGGCGGGCATATCGATGGCGCCCAGGAAGCGCGGATCCCATTGCGTCGCGTTCTGCGCATGCCGCCGCATCGTGGCGCTGATCCGCTCCACGCCCGCCGGCGCCATGCGCGGCGGCGCATCGACCAGCACCAGGCCGGTCGCGAGGTGGGCGCCGTCCTCGCCCAGGACCGCCGTGGCAACCCACCCCCCGAATGAGGCGGCGACAATCACCGGACGGTCGCTGAGTTGGGCCAGCACGGCGCGGAAATCGCCGGCAAACGCGTCCAGATCGTAGCGTCCCTCGGGTGAACGCTCGCTGTCGCCGTGGCCGCGCAAATCCAGACACACCACGTGGCGGCCGGCGGCGGCCAAGGCGATCGCTACGGCCTCCCAGGCGGCGCGGGTCTGGCCGCCGCTGGGTAGAATGACCACACCCGGGTCGTCGGGGTTGCCGTAAGTGTCGGCGGTCAGGCGGATGCCGCCGAAGCCGGTGAAATGCTCAACCGCCATTTTGGCACGTCCCCTCGGGGCCACCGGTGGCCCCCGCGCACAGCGACCTCGCCGCCAAATCGGATCGGCGTCCGCATATATCGGCCGCTGCGGCCGCGTCGCGTGTCAGGATTGCATCACACAGGTGCCACAGGAGCCGCCGCCGCTCATTCTGGTCGGCGGCCGGCATGTCACGCAGCGGCGACCAGCGGGTGAACGGGCCAAAGGTGAAAAGGATGTCGATGAACAGTTGCAGCGCCGGGTTGCCGCTCATCTCCGCCATCAGTTTCGCGATGGCGGTTTCGGTTTCTGCCGCTTCGGCGGGGGTTTCAGGCGTGGCGGCGCGGCGTGCCACCTGCGCACCGAAGGCCGCCAGCCTGGCACGCAGCGCCGCGTCCTCGCATGTCGCGGCCAGGCCCGCGGCATGCGTCAGCAGCAGCCTGACCGTATCGTGCGCGTGCACAATGTCGATGTTCTGCAGGCGCAGGAACAGCGCCGGCGCCTGCACCACATCGGCCGCCACCGGCCGGCTGGCGAATACCCCGCCATTCACACCGCGCCGCACGGTAATGAGCCGCCCGCTTTCCACCACCTTGGCCGCCTGCCGCAGCGTAGGACGGCTGACGCCGAATTGCGTGAGCAGGTCGTTCTGCGAACCCAGGTGGGCGCCCTCGACGGATCCAAGACTGAGGTCGATCAGCCGGCGAACCGTCCGTGCGACCATGGTTTCCGCAGCGCGCTTGTCGGCGATGGCCGCCTGATCGATTTCTTCCACGTCATCCACCAGTTTGCCTCGCTCCTGTCCGACATTGCTGTTTAACTACGTCCGGATGCGCAGTATGCCTTGGCTGCACTCGGGTGGGCGGTGCCGATCGTGCTTCGCCCTCTTGACCTACCTAGTAAAAGAGGTATCTATTTACCACGATATGCCGGGCAATGGAAGGCGGCTTCGGCCACCTGGCGCCGGCATATCGCTGAATACAACGGACGCGGGGCCCGGATCGGGAGGGCCCGAGACCAAGCCGATCCGGCACCACAATCATCGGAAGCGAGGCGAATATGAGGCCGTTCATCTTCAGTGCAGACAGCCATATACGCGAACCCAACAGCCTGTTTGTGGATGGCCTGCCGGCGTCGCTAAAGCGGCACGCGGTTCGCGCCGTGAAGGATGGCGACACCATGATCACGCGCACCGAAGACAAGGTCATCTTCAAGCTGCGCCTCAACCTTAATCCGGATTTCGGCGGCCAGCAGCGGCTTGGCATTCATAATCTGGAAGGCCGTATGGTTGACATGGAAAAGGACGGTATCGACGCCGAGATCGTCTTTCCGAGTCTCGGTCTATGGCTCTATTGCGTCAGCGACCCGGAAGCTGAACTGGCGTCCTGCGAAATCTACAATGACTGGAATTCCAGCTACCTGTCTGGCCACCTCGATCGCTTCGTGCGGTGCGCGGTGCTCCCGGTCCAGAATTTGCTGAATACGCAAGCCGAACTGAAGCGCGTCGCGGCCATGGGATTTACCGCCGCGATGCTGCCGTCGGTAACACCCACCGGAATCGCCAAATATAACGATCCGTCCTGGGACCCGGTGTTCCACCTTGCCGGCGAACTCGGCATTGTCTTCGTCCTGCATACGGGCACCGGCGCTGAAACCGTCATCGCGGAGCGCGGCCCAGGCGCTGCCGTAATCAACTACTCACTGCAGATGTCGGACGGCATCAGCTCGGTCATGTATCTGGTGGCGGGCGGTGTGCTGGATCGCAACCCGAAGGCCAAAGTTGCCGTCATCGAATGCGGCGCGAGCTGGCTGCCGGCGCTCGCCGAGCGCATGGACGAGGTGTATGTTGCGCACGACATATTCGTGCGGCCAAAATTGTCGATGATGCCGAGCCAGATCATCAGCCGTCAGGTGCTGGCGTCATTTCAGCACGACCGCGCCTGCATTTTCGCCCGGGGCGTCACCGGCACGCATTCCTTCATGTTTGCGTCGGATTACCCGCATGCCGAAGGCACATTTCCGCACACGCGCAGCGTGCTGGAGCATTTGTTCGACGGCATTGACATTACGGAGCAGGAGAAACTGGATATTCTGGGGGGGACGGCAATTCGCCTGTTCCGGCTCGATAATCCGGCCGCGGCGGCGCGGCTTGTTGCGGCTTAGCGGTTTACGGCGGTGAGGCAAGCAGTTCTTTTTTGAAAAAAAGAACCAAAAAACTTTTGCTACTTGGGGTCCGCGTTAACTGGGCCCAAGTAACACGTGTCTCCAGTAGCAAAAGTTTTTGCTTCTTTTTTCAAAAAGAAGTGCTTTCTGACTAATGTAATATCAAACAGGGAAGCACCATTTGTCCCAAATCCGTGCTGCGCCGCGCAACCCGATCGGGGCGGCCCCCCTCCGCCGTCCCGGTTCCATTCGGCGCACATCCTCGATCGACACGAATTGGCCTGAAGGCCGTGGTTTGCCGATGCATATGCGCGGCCATGCGCGTGATCTGATAACACCGGCGGACGGGTCCGCGGCGTTCACCTGCGCCGAGGACCGGATTGATGTCGTTGCAACGCAAATGCGCGAGATTCTCGACATCGTCAGCACGCCGCCGCGCGCCGGGGTGGCCGCCCTGATCGGCAAGCGGGCGGGCGGCCATTTACGTGCTGTGCTTGAAGAGGCTCTTCCCGATGAGCGTGCGGCCGGCACGCCGCTTTATCTTTTGCTTGACGATCTTTCTGGTGCCAGCCTTGTCGCCGGCTGGGCGTGGTCGCAGTGGGATACGGATTGGCTGGCAAAGGCCAAACGCCAGGGCGCGGCTTCAACGGCGGGGCGTGGCGGCAAGATGGAGGGGATTTGCATCGGTTTCGCGCCAGGTTCCAGCGCGTTGCTTGCAGACGGAAGTTCGTCACCCAGCCAGAGCAGTACGGCGGTGATGCCATTGGAAAATCCGGCCGACGCGCTCGGCTGGCATCCGTTGGTGGCACAAGGCGGCGTTGGTATGCGGCGTGCGCGCCGTATCGATATCTGGCGCGACGGCAACGTGATCAACATTGATAGCGGCTTTCAGGACAGTGCTACCTCGCCGGCCGGCGGCCGCGTCGCGATACATGAATATGGGGTGCGTGCAACCGCGGACATGGCGCGGGGTGAGTTGACCGCGGTTACGGCGGATCCTCGAATACTGCCTTATCCGGAGTGCCCAGGCGCCGCGGGTAATGTGCAGCGGCTTGTCGGGGTGAATCTTCTGGATTTGCGCAAGACAGTGCTGTCGAAGTTGGCCGGTACGGCGGGCTGTACACATTTGAACGATGTGTTGCGCGCGCTGGCCGAAGTGCCTCAACTTCTGGAAAAATTACGGGGTAACGGAAAACTGCAGAATGAATGGCTGGCCTGATTCTTGGCTCAGCCGACGTTCTCGATCGCGCCGTCGTGGTTGACAAAAACGGTCTGGCCGCCGGTTGTGGTCAGAAAGAAGAAGGTGGCGACGTTGTTGCTCATGTCCGTGTAAAGCACGTCATATCCGATGCTGTCCTTGTCGCTGAAAACATAACCGTTGTCCGAGGCGAATTGTGCGACGGCGGCCGCCAGTTCGGCACCAGCGCTTTTCGAGAATTCGGCATAGGTGATCGGGGTGATCGTCGGTTCCGAGCTGATGACACCGTAAAGCGCTTCGTTACCGCGATGCAGGGATGTGTGCTCCGACCGCACGAAATGCCTTAACACGTTCGGGACGTTGGTCATGGCTATGTTCACTCTACAAAAATTCCTGGATGTGGACCATTATAGCAGCGCGCAGCGACTTTACCAACCCCCCGGCGAGGTTTACATTACCGGCAATCCCGGCGTTGCTTGCAAATATCGTACTTAACATGCGGCTGATCGGCGATCGCTGGACGAGGGAAGGAAACCGAGAATGGACCATGGACAGGTGCAGGCCGCGCAATTGCGGATTGGCAACGAGGATCTGGCGGAGGCTTCCGGCGGCAGTTTCGTGCATAAGCATCCGGTCAGCGGCGTTCCGCAGGCGACGGTGCCCCTGGCGGGCAAGCTTGAAATGGACCGTGCGGTTGAAAAGGCCGCCTCCGCCTTTGAGGGCTGGCGGCGGTGGACACCCGAAGCGCGACGCAACGTGCTGCAGAAACTCGCCGATCTCGTACGCGCAAACGTGCATGAGTTTGCGCGGCTCGCGGCGCTTGACGGCGGAACACCCGTGGCGGCCGGCGTTCACATGGCGACATTATCGGCGGACTGGCACGCCTATTACGCCGGCTGGTGCGATAAACTCGAAGGTCAGTTGCTGTCTACATTCGATACGCGTGGCGAGTTTTCCTACTCCATGCCCGAGCCCTACGGCGTTATCGGTATCATCATTACGTGGAATGGGCCGCTGATTTCGCTTGGTATGAAAGTGGCGCCCGCGCTGGCCGCAGGCAATTGCGTTGTGGTGAAACCCGCTGAACTGACGCCGTTCGCCCCCGATCTATATGCGCTGCTGGCGCGCGAAGCGGGCATTCCGGATGGCGTGCTCAGCATTCTGCCGGGCGGCATTGCCGCAGGCGAAGCGCTCGTCCATCACCCGAAAGTCGAGAAAATCAGCTTCACCGGCGGCCCGATCGCGGCGCGCCGGATCATGATGGCGTGTGCCGAGCATTTAAAGCCGGCGGTGCTGGAGCTCGGCGGAAAATCGGCAAGTTTGCTGTTTCCCGATGCCGACATCGATGCCGCGTGTCAGCGGGCGGTGCAATGGACGATCGGCATCATGGCGGGGCAGGGATGCGCTTTGCCAACGCGTCTGCTTGTCCATGAATCGATCCACGACGAAGTTGTATCCAAGCTGATTGCCATCACCAAAACGTACAAGGTAGGAGACCCGTTCGAGGCGGGCGTGGCGGTTGGACCATTGATTAACGCGGCCGCGTGCGACCGGGTGATGGGCATGCTCGACCGGGTGCGGTCGGAGAAGTCGGGCCGCATCGTTCTGGGTGGCCATCGATGCGGGGGCGCGCTCGCCGGCAAGAATTTCATCGAACCGACAATCATTGTCGACGCCGATCCGGCCAGCGAAATCGGTCAAGTGGAAGTGTTCGGCCCGGTTCTCGTCGTGATGAAGTTCCGCGATGAGGACGAAGCCGTGGCGCTGGCGAACAGCACGCAGTACGGGCTTGCGGCCTTCATTCAGTCGAATGATATCAAACGTGTTCATCGCCTGGCCGAGCGGCTCAAATCCGGAGGCGTGTATGTCAATGGTGCATCTCAAATACATCCTTACACGCCGTTTGGCGGGCTGGGCGTGAGCGGATTCGGCAAGGAAGGCGGCCGCGCCGGCATTGACGAATTTCTCCGCTATAAAACCGTAACGATTGCTTAGGACGCGGACACCATGGAAGAGTTCAAGGGCAAGACGGCGATTGTTACAGGTGCGGCGCAGGGAATGGGCCGCGAGTATGTGCGGCTTCTCACCGCCGCCGGCGCCAATGTTGTGCTGGCGGACATCAACGAAGAAGCGGCACACGCATCGGCGGCCGAAATCGGCGCCGCCAAGCAACTGCTGGTCGTGAAAACCGACGTTGGATCGATAGACGCCTGCAACGCGTGCGCGGCCGCCGCCGTCGATCGCTTCGGCGGCATCGACTATCTGGTTAATAATGCGGGTCTGCTGAGTGCGGCCGCCCATCGCTCGCTCATTAACGTTGATCCCCAAATCTATTTGTCCATTCTGAACATCATGACGCACGGGATGTTGTGGATGGCGCGCGCGGTGGTGCCGTCTATGAAGTCGCGCGGCGCGGGCGCGATCGTCAATGTATCGTCGATCGGGGCCTATCAGGCGACCGGTCTTTATTCGATGGCGAAAATAGGGGTGAACGGGCTCACCATCAGCCTCGCGCACGAATTGGCTGCCGACAATATCCGGGTCAACGCGATCGCCCCCGGAACCACCAACACGGAAGGCATGTCACCGTTGATGACGGTGGAACAAATGGCGCAATGGGGCCGCGCCGGCGGCCGCCCGACGGACCGGGTGGCACACCCGGCGGAAATTGCGCGCGTTGGGATATTTCTGCTGTCCGACGCTGCCAGCTATGTCAGGGGCCAGATTATCGCCGTCGATGACGGCCAACAGATCCGTTTGTAATGCGTGCCGGCCGCTGCTGCCGGAATCGTCAGTGTCTCTTGTCCTGCGCCGCTTTGTAAATGGCGGCCGTAGCACTCGTCGACAAACCCATGTTGAGTGCCTCGTGGTCCAGCGCGGCCTCGAAGGCCGCGTCTTCGGCAAGGTTCAGGTTGGCCTTCATATAGCGCCAACCCATACGCGGGCCGGCGGCGAGCTTGCGGGCGACCGCGAGCGTTGCCTCGCGCAATTCGGCATCGGGAAATACGCGCGTGAAAACGCCTTTGCGTAAGGCCTGCTCTGCTGTCAGCGATTCACCTAAGAAGAAAAGCTCGCGCGCCGCGCCGCTACCAAGGATTTTCGTCCAGAACCAGGTGGAACCAAAATCACCCGATCCACCGATGCGGTCGAATGCCGACAGGAACGTGGCCGATGCTGCGGCGAATCGCAGGTCGCAGGCACCGGCGATGCCGATGCCAGCGCCTGCGACAGGGCCGTTCACCATGGCGATCGTCGGCTTGCCCATCTCGTGCAGCATACGGGATGTTTCCATAAATCCACGTAGCCGCGTAAACCCCTGCTCCACACGGCCGCCTTGCGCGGCATCAACGGCAACCGGGTCGCGTCCGCTCTTGAGGTCGCCGCCGGCGCAAAATCCCCGGCCGGCACCGGTAACCACCACGCAGCCGACGGATTTGTCGCGCTCTGCATCCGCCACGGCGTCGACCAGTTGCGCCATCATCGTTGGCACCAAGGCGTTCAGGCGGTCAGCACGGTTCAATGTAATGACCGCGACGCCATCGGCGCGCTCGACAAGAATTTCCGGCGAGACGGCGGTATCAGGCGGCGTTTCGCTCATCACTGTACTCTCCCATTGTTCTTTTCGTAGGGCACCATCACGGCATCATTCTGTAGTGATGGTTGACCTAGGAAGATAGGTCAAGTCACATGCTCCAGGATCGATCCGATGGTTTGGGCGGCAGCCAGATCGGCCTGCACGCCAGATCGGTTGGCTGAACCGGACGGTATCGCGCCTTTTGCAGGGAGATTGCGCATGGACTACAAAGAGATTGAAGTCACGTCGGCTGGCCACATCGCCACGGTCACCATCAATCGGCCCGCGGCGATGAATTCGTTCACCAATTTGATGCTGAACGAATTCCAGCATTTTTGGCGCGCGGTGGCGGAGGATGACGATATCCATGCCGTTGTGTTGCGCGCCGCCGAAGGGCGCGCCTTTTCCACCGGCGTGGATGTGAAAGCGGCGCGCGAACCCGGCGGCGCTATCATGCACGACAATATCTGGGTCGCGGCCGATCCCGGCGAGAAACTCGGGCCAAAATCCAATCGCTGCTGGAAGCCGGTGATAGCGGCGGTGCACGGCATGTGCGCTGGTGGCGCGTTCTATTGGATCAACGAAGCCGACATCATCATTTGCTCGGAAGATGCCACTTTCTTCGACCCGCACGTGACGTACGGCATGGTGGCGGCGCTGGAGCCGATTGGTGCGACTTACCGCATGCCGCTCGGTGACGTGCTGCGCATGGCCCTGCTCGGCAACGATGAGCGGATTTCCGCCGCAACCGCGTTGCGCATTGGGCTCGTCACCGAGGTGACCCCGAACGACAAACTGCGTGCACGCGCCCAGCAACTGGCGGAGATCATCGCATCCAAGCCGCCCGCGGCTACCCAGGGCACAGTGCGTGCAATTTGGGAATCGCTTGATATGCCAAGAGCCTCGGCGCTTTTGACGGGACTGAAATACTGCCAGCTTGGCAATCCCATCGGAACGGCTCAGGTTGATCGCTGGACAGTCATGGGCAAGCCCAAATCGTTCGAAATACGCTAGATACGTGCACCAATGGGCAAAAGTTTTTGCTTCTTTTTCCAAAAGGAAGCGCTTCCTTGCTTCCCACGGGTCAGTCTCAATGCGGGTTGGTATTACAGTTCGATATCTCCCTTGAGCATTCGTTGTACCACTGTCCGCGTCAGGATTTCGTTCGTGCCGTCGGCCACGTTGATTTGCCGCAGATAATGCCATGCGTGATGCAGGCCAAGTTCGTTTGTGAAGCCCATCGCGCCGTGCGTCTGCATGGCGCGATCGACAGCCCGTACGCCAACCTGCACGGCGTAGGATTTCGTCATCGCGACTTCCTTGATGGCGGTGTGGCCCTGGTCCAGCAACGTCGCGGCGTTCAACCCCATCAGGTGCGCCGCGTGTATTTCGGCGGCACTCTCGGCCAATGGGAAGGTTACGCCCTGGTGCTCAGCCAGCTTGCTGCCAAAGGTGGTACGCAGATCGGCGTACGAAAACGCCATTTCCAACGCCCAGCGTGCATAGCCGACGGCGCGGGCCGTATTATAGATCCGGCCGAGATTGATGCCATACAGCGCGGCTTCGAACCCGGCGCCTTCGCGGCCGACGAGCTGCCACGGTGCCGCGGGCACATCCTCGAGCACCAATTCGGCCTCGTCACCGCCAAGATGGCCGAAAAAGCGGATGACGCGTTGCACAGTAAATCCGGGCGTATCGGTTCGTACCAGGAACGCGGAAATGCCGCCGCGGCGCGCTGCCGCGCGGAGCGGATCGGTAACCGCAAACACGATGCAATGGTCGGCCAGCGGTGCATTCGTCGTCCAGATCTTGCGGCCAGTGATACGCCAGCCGCCGTCAACCGCGCGCGCACGCGTGGTAATTGCCGCGGCATCGGATCCAGCACCAGGCTCGGACAGCCCAAAGCACATGGATTCCTCGCCGCGCATCATCGGCGCCAATACCCGGTTCCGCGCCTCCTCGGTAATGTGTTCCAGCAATCGGCTCGGCCCAAATGCCCAATGGGACAGTGCGTGCAGCATCAGCCAGTTCGTCGGTCCGCAGAGATGGAACAATTTCTCCCAGGCCGCGAAATAGGCCAAATGCCCGAGCCCGCCGCCGCCAAGCGCCTCGGGCACGCACATCGTGTAGAAACCGGCTGAAGCGGCGCGCGTGCGCACATGCCGGATCAGATCTATCACCGCGTCGGCGTGCCGTCCGTCTTCGCGCCAGGCGCGGCGCGGATCTTCGAGAAGCGCGCGGTTCGCCTCATGTACCGGCAAGATTTCAGCGCGTGCGAATGCGGCGATGCCGTCCACGGCATCGGCGACTTCAGCGGGAAGCTGTGCTGCGATCGCGGGCATGAATGCTCCTGTGTTTGACGGCATGGACAAAATTCGTGGGTTGCCAGGCCAGAAGGACAGGACTTCTTTTTGAAAAAAGAAGCAAAAACTTTTGTTCGTTGACGCGCGCGTTGCAGCAGCGCGCGCGTCTTATAAGTAAAAGTTTTTTGGTTCTTTTTTCCAAAAAAGAACTGCTTGCTTTGCCGTCCGTAGGGCGGGTTAGTATTACCCCTTAACGCGTTCAAACAATTGCGGATTACGATCACCACCGTAAAACCGCTGATGCGAGTTCGGGTACACCACCGCAGTCTGGCTTACCAGATCCAGCCGGCGCATTTCCTCGGCACTCAACGACCAGCCGGCGGCTGCCAGATTGTCCGAAAGTTGCGTCTCCGTGCGGGCGCCAATGATTACACTGGCGACTCCGGGCCGCGCCAGCAGCCAGTTCAGTGCCACCTGTGACGGCGACGCGCCGTGCGCCGACGCTATGTCACTCAATACGTCCACAATGGCGCGCCCGCGGTCGGTGTCCCACGACTTAATGGCGCCGCTGGCCGCCAGCCGGCGCGGCGCGCTATCGTCCTCGCCGCGGCGGAATTTCCCGGAGAGGTAGCCCTGCGCCAGCGGGCTCCAGATCAGCGCGCCGACACCTTGATCAACGCCGGCCGGCAGCAATTCCTGCTCGGCGTCGCGCACCAGCAGCGAGTACTGGATTTGCTGGCCGATATAGCTTGCCAGGCCGCGCCGGTCTGCAATGCCCAGCGCCTTCATCAATTGCCAGCCGGCGTGGTTCGAGCAGCCGATGTAGCGAATCTTGCCGGCCCGGACGAGATCGTCCAGTGCGCGCAGGGTTTCTTCCACCGGTACCAACGCATCGAAATTGTGCACCTGATAAAGGTCGATCCACTCCGTGCCGAGCCGGCGCAAGCTGGCTTCGCATGCGGCGATCAAATGCTGCCGGCTTAGGCCCTGATCGTGGTCACCGCGCCCCATGCGCCCATAAGCCTTCGTCGCGATCAGCACATCCGCCCGGCGGCCTTGCAGCGCCTCGCCCAGAATTTCCTCCGAGCGGCCGGCGGAATACACATCGGCCGTGTCAAACAGGTTTACGCCCGCTTCAAGGCAAAGATCGATATGGCGGCGCGCGATGTCGCCTCGCGTGTCGCCGACGCCGGCGAAGAATCCAACGCCGTCGCCGAAGGTCATTGTGCCGAAACAGAGCTTGGACACCTGCAGGCCGCTCCGGCCCAAAAACCGCTTTTCCATCGATAGCGCTCCTATATATAAAAATACCCGCTTGAATCAGGCTGGGTCAGAAATCGCCGGGAACCCGGATCGGCATGTCGAGCAATTGCTGGGCTTTGCCCTTGGCGAGCGGATCCAGGCGCAGGCTGGCGAATTGGCCGCCGCCGAGCGCGTCGTGAAAATGCAGGTTCAGCGCCTGCAATCCGGGAACATCGTATATGCTAACCTGCGGATTTCGCGCGCCTTCGAAATCATGGGCGAACCACGCCAGCATTGCCGCCTCGGTTAAAGCGGCGCGGATATGCGGTAAATATTCGGGTTTGCGCGCGATGACCCCGATATTGAAGGCATCGCCTTTATCGCCGGAACGGGCCCAGGCAAGATCGATCAAAGGCACCGTCTTCATGCGCGCATGTGGTGACACCGGAGCGGGCGATGGCACCCAAGCGGGCGCCGTAGCGGACGCCGCGTAACGTACGGGCGGCGGCGGCACGGCGACGGTTTCACGAACGCCATCCAGGCCGATCGTCACCGCGATATCGCCGCGTTCGATCGTGGTGGAAAACACGCGCATTACCGGTGTTACTTGTGCACGCCCGCCAAACCAGCCGGTGGTGCCAACCGCCATGGACGTGGTCGGCGCGTCGAATTCGCGTTGAAATACGGCAAAGGCCGCCGGATTGTCGTGCTCAACGGCGAGCTTGCAGACCACCTCACGCGTGTTGCGGGCGCGCGCCTGGGCGCCGTAGCTGGCTTCGGCGCCGATTGCCTCGATGCGGGTGGCGCGGAACGGCCCGATATTGCGGTCCCGCAGCAGCTCTTCAACACGTATGATCACCGCCTGCGCCTGGCGTTCGGCCTTGCGCGCCGCGTCGCGGCCCACCACCGGCATGAATGCCAGGCAGCGCTGGCCGTCCTGGTGCGTGATCGAAACCTTGTAACGCCCGGTCGGCGGATGCCCGGTGGCACCCGTAACGCGCACGCGGTTGGCGCCGAGCTGGGTTACCGTCACGCCAGTGAAGTCGCACACCACATCGGGCAGCATGTAAGCGGCGGGATCGCCCACTTCATACAAAATCTGCTCAGCCACCACGGCCGGCGTCACCAGGCCGCCGGAGCCATTTGGTTTGGTAACAACAAAGCTCCCGTCGGCTGCGCATTCCACGATCGGGTAGCCGATATGCGCCCAATCCGGCACATCCTCCCAGTCGGTAAACAGGCCGCCCGTCGCTTGTGCGCCGCATTCGATCACGTGGCCCGCAAGCGAGCCCGCGGCGAGCCTGTCGTAATCCTGCGGCCCCCAGCCGAAGGCATGCATCAGCGGGCCCAGGGTAAGTGCCGAATCGACCACCCGGCCGGTAACGACAATGTCCGCGCCCAGATCAAGCGCGCGGGCAATCGGCGTGGCGCCCAGATAGGCGTTGGCGGTGACAATCCTGTCGCGCGGCGGGAACGGCGCGCCGGTGAACATTTCGGTGGTCGTGGCAGTGGGGAAGCCGTCCAGCGATCCGGTCAGGTCGTCGCCCCGCACCGTGGCGATGCGGAACGACAAACCGGCCTCCGCCGCCAGGCTCTGCATCCGCGCCACGCAGGCCGCCGGGTTCACACCGCCCGCATTGGTGACGATGCGCGTGCCGGATTGCTTCAGCGCGTGTAGATTGTCTTTCCACACCCATTCGGTGAAGTCGTGCGCGTAGCCCAATGACGCCCGTTTGGCGCGCATCTGGCCGAGCACCGACATGGTGGCCTCGGCGAGGTAATCGAGTGCGAGGAAGTCCACGCCGGCGGCGATCAGTTGCGGCGCCGCGACGGAGGAATCGCCATAGAAGGCGCAGGCGCCGCCAATCCTCACCATATCGCGCATCCCCGCCCCCCAGACCCTTTGCACGCAACATACGCCAATGGCCCGGCCTGTCCACCTGTCTAACCAGGTGTATATACCCGAGTTGACGCCGCTTTGGTTCGGGGGCCATCACTGGCCGGAGCACGATTACGGCGGGGCAACGCGCGGGGGAGGGACGGCTTATGGCTGAGTTCGAGGATATTCTGGTCGCGGTTGACGCCGGCGTCGGCAGCATCGTCATCAACCGGCCCGATCGCGGCAATACAGTGCGGCCGCAGACCCTGGCCGAGATTTGCGCGGCCGTGGATCGCCTTACGGCGGACGCGGCGGTTCGGGCGATCGTATTGCGCGCCGAGGGCAAGAACTTCTCGGCTGGCGCCGATTTCGGCTTCCTCGACGAACTGACCCGGACGGCGGCCGTCGACGTGAAATCCCAGATCTACCGCCATTTCCAGGGCGCCGCGCGGCGCATCTACCATTGCCCGAAGCCGACGCTGGCCTTGGTGGCTGGTGCCGCGGTGACGGTGGGATGCGAGCTTGCGCTGGCCTGTGATTTTCGCGTGGCGGCCGAGAACGCGTTCTTTCAGGAAAGCTGGGTGAAACTGGGGCTCATGCCACCGCTCGGTGGGCTGTTTCTGTTGCCCCGGCTTATCGGGCTCGGCCGGGCGGCCCAGATGGTGCTGCTTGGCCAGCCAGTGCGGGCCAGGGAGGCCGAGCGGCTTGGCCTGGTATCGGAGGTAGTGGCGCTCGAGGAATTGCCGGTGCGCGGCCTGGCGCTGGCAGCCGAACTCTCGGCCGCGGCGCCGCTGGCCTATGCCGCGATCAAGGAGGCGCTGCATCGTGGCCTGGAGACGTCGATGGAGACGGAATGGTCGGCGAATGTGGTGAACCAGGCGGTGCTGCTGGGCTCGGAGGATTTCAAGGAGGGGCTGCAGGCAGTGAAGGCCCGGCGCGCCGCTTCGTTCCAGGGCCGCTAGGCGCGCCCCATTCCGGAGCCGCTTGGCGCGGCGCGGTTCTCGCTTGACCTATCTGCCTAGGTAAACCATCAGTCACGGGTGGGAGAACGATTGATGGATCTCAGCTATGGCGCCGACGCGGAGGGCTATCGGGAGGAAGTGCGCGCATTTCTGGCCGCCCATTGGCAACCGGCTGCGCGGCGCGGCGCCGATCTGAAGGCCTACATTGCGGCATTTCGCGGTGCCGCGACGCAACTTGGGTATTTGTATCGCACCATACCGAAGATCTACGGCGGCTCCGAGCAGCCGGTGGATGTTATCCGTGCGCAGGTCATTCGCGAGGCCTTTGGCCAGGCGCGGGCGCCGATGGAGGTTTCCGGCAATGGCATGAACATGCTGGTGCCGACGCTGCTGGAACGCGGCACCCCGGCGCAGAAGGAGCGCTTCATCCGGCCGACCATGGCCGGCGATTATGTCTGGGGCCAGGGGTATTCGGAGCCCGGCAGCGGTTCCGATCTTGCCTCAGTCCGGTGCAAAGCCGAACTGATCGGCGGCACATGGGTGATCAATGGTCAGAAAATCTGGACCAGCCAGGGAGATCGCGCGACGCATATGTTCGCGCTGGTGCGTACCGAGCCGCAGGCCAGCAAGCATGCCGGCATTTCGTATTTGCTGATCGATCTCGATCAGCCAGGTATTACGCGCCGCCCGATCCGGCAGATGACCGGCGAATCCGGATTTTTCGAGTTTTTCTTTGACGACGCCAAAACGCCCGCGGATTGGATCGTGGGCGAGCGGGGCGAGGGCTGGCAGGTTTCGCGCACCACGCTGAAGCACGAACGCGCCAGTATCGGCTCGGCCGACTCCCTGGGCGGCCAGTTCGCGAAACTCGTGGAGCTGGCACGCGAAGTTACTCGCTTCGGCAAGCCGGCCATTGAAGATCCGGAGGTGCGGCAGGCCCTGGCCAGGATCGAAGGCTGGGTGCTGGCGCATCGTTATTCCAGTTACCGTCTGTTCTCATTGGCGGCGGCGGACGAGCCATCAGGATTGGTCGGGCTGATGATGAAGCTGTTGCTGACCGAAACGGGCCACGATATCGCGCTGCTGGCGCAGGAGTTGATCGGTGATGCGGCCATGATCGAGCCGGCGCCTGCCGGCACGCGCGGCCGCGGGCCTGAAAAATGGCTCGATCAGATCATGGGGTCGCTGGGCAATTCCATTGCCGGCGGCACCACCAATATTCAGCGCAACGTGATTGCCGAGCGCGGCCTGGGCCTGCCACGCGACCTGGCGATGGGTGGCGAGGCATGAGATTTCATCCTTCCGAGGAACAACTGGCCATTCAGGATGTGCTGCGCGGCACACTGGCCGACACAATGCCGCCGGCGCGGCTGCAATCCTTGCTGGATGCACCGGAGGATTTCGATAAGCCGAGCTGGGATGCGCTGATGGCGCTGGGCCTTGGCGGCCTCGCGCTGCCCGAAGCGGCCGGCGGAAGCGGGCTTGGATTGCTCGATCTGGCGCTCGCGGCCGAAGTGCTCGGGAACGCGGCGGCAATCGGCCCGATCCTGCAACATCTCATCGCGGGCCTGGCGGTTTCACTTGGCGGGGACGCGAACACGAAATCCGCGTGGCTCGAAAAACTGGCACTCGGGCAGGTGGTGGCAACACTGGCGCTCGGCGGCGATTGGCTGCCGCAGAGCTGGGATGTCGCGTTTGACGGGCAGTGCGTCAGTGGCCGGGTGGCATTCGTGCCGGGCGCCATGGCGGCGTCGCTGTTCGTGATCGGCGTTGGGGGCGGCGGATTAGTATTGGTGGAAAAGGGCGAGGGCGTGGTTGTGACGCCGGTGCCATCCTCGGATCGTACCCGCAAAGTCAGCGACGTGGTTTTCAACCGGGCGCCCGCAATGCTGTTGCTGGCCCCCGACGATGCGAATGTGGCACGCGTGTTTGATGCGGCGCTGGTATTGACCGCGGCGGACGCGCTGGGCGGAGCGCAGCATTGCGCCGATCTCTCGGTGGGTTACGCGAAGGAACGCGAGCAGTTCGGCCAGCCGATCGGGCGCTTCCAGGCGCTGAAGCACCAGCTGGCGACGATGGCGCTGGAAGTGGAGCCGGCGCGCGCGCTGCTGTGGTACGCGGCCTATGCCTATGATGCGGCACTGCCTGACGCGCGCCGTGCCGCGGCCATGGCCAAGGCGCATATCGCGGATCGGTTCGTTTCGGTTTCGCGCGCCGCGGTCGCAGCACACGGCGGCATCGGCTATACCTGGGACTATGGGCTGAGCATCTGGTTCCGGCGCGCGCTGGCAGACCGTGCCTATCTCGGCAGCCCCGCGCTGCACCGTGCGCGGGCGGCGGATCTGGCCGGCTGGTGAACCAATGCGGCCGCTTTTGGTGTGAGTTAAACGTAGGATATCAGACATGTCGGTATTGGACGTAGCCGATCCGGACTTCATGACCGACCCGGAAATCCGGATGTTCGCGGATTCTGCCGACCGTTTTCTCAAGCGCGAGGCCCCGCCGGAGCGGGTGCAGCGCTGGCGCGAGGCGGGGCAGGTGGATCGTGATATCTGGACCAAGGCCGGCGAAGGCGGGTTCCTGGGCGTCAGCATTCCCGAAGAATACGGCGGTGCCGGCGGCGATTTCCGGCATGACGTGGTGTTGGTGCAGCAACTGGCGCGCAATGCGGTGGAAGGTTTCGCGCTGCAGCTTCATAACGTGATCGTCGTGCCCTACATTCTTGCGCACGGCACCGAGGAGCAGCGCCGGCGCTGGCTGCCGCGCCTGTGCAAGGGCGAACTCATATCCGCCATCGCCATGAGCGAACCGGGCGCCGGATCGGATCTGAAGGCGATCCGCACCACCGCGCTGAAAGACGGCAACGGCTATCGCATCAATGGTTCGAAGACGTTCATTTCAAACGGCCAGTTATCGAATTTTGTGGTTGTTGTGGCGAAAACCGACCCTGCGGCTGGCGCGCGCGGCGTATCGCTGCTGATCGTTGAAACCGATGAGGCCGAAGGCTTTGCGCGCGGCAAAAAACTCGACAAGATCGGCAACGAGGCACAGGACACGTCGGAGTTGTTCTTCGACAATGTGTGGGTGCCCGCCGACAATCTGCTGGGTATCGAAGAAGGCAAGGGCTTCTATCAGTTGATGGCGGAACTGCCGCGCGAGCGGCTGCTCATGGCCATTAGCGGCGTCATCACCATGGAACGCGCACTTGCCACCACCATAGAGTACGTGAAGGGCCGAAAGGCATTCGGCCAGAGCATATTCGATTTCCAGAATACCCAGTTCAAGCTTGCCGAGGCGAAAGCCAAGGCAACCGTGGCAAAGGTATTCGTCAACGACTGCATCAAGAAAGCATTGGACGGCACGCTCGATAACACGACGTCGGCTATCGCCAAGCTGTGGGTAACCGACACCGAGTGGGAGATCGTCGACGATTGCCTGCAGATGCATGGCGGATACGGCTACGTAAACGACTATCCGATTGCACACATGTTCCGCAATTCACGGATCCAGCGGATCTACGGCGGGTCGAACGAAATCATGAAAGTGCTGATCGCGAGAAGTCTGTAGGCGGCTGCTCCCGTGGTAACCGGTATCGGCGACCGGGTGCTCCCCTTCGCGGGCATCCATAATTTCCGCGATTACGGCGGTTACGCGGTGCCGGATGGGCGTCTGGTGAGAGGCCGGCTGTACCGATCCGCGCAACATCGTGATGCCAGCCCCGAGGATTTGGAAATGGTGGCGGCCCTCGGCCTTGCCGCGGTCATCGATCTGCGTAGCAACAGCGAACGCCGCGTGGCACCCTGTCCCCGGCCGAGAAATTTTTCGGCCCGCGTGTTGTTCGTGGACGACGAAACCGTGGGCCTGGCGCCGCATGTGGAAGCCGCGCGTAACGTCACGAATCCGGACGAGGCGCGCGCGTCGATATGCCGCGGCTACACCGAAATGCCGTTCCGCCCGCAACTGAAGCTGGCGCTTCGGTACTATTTCGAGGCGTTGGCCGCCGAGGACGGTGCCACGCTTATCTATTGCATGGCCGGCAAGGACCGTACCGGGATTGCTGTGGCACTGTTCCAATCGCTGATGGGTGTGCATCGCGATGACATCATCTCGGATTATCTTCTGACCAATCAGGCCGGGCGCATCGATGAACGGATCGTTGCGGGCGGCCGCCACGTAAGGGCTGTTTTTGGCGCCCACCTGTCGGACGACGCAGTGCGCGTTCTGATGAGCGTGGAAGCGCAATATCTGCAGGCCGCGTTCGATGCGATAACGACACATAACGGCAGTGTGGTAGCCTACCTGGGCGAACAAATTGCCATGACGCCAGCCTGGCGAGAGCAAATTTTAAGAAGAGTCATAACCGCACGTAGCTAGGGCAAGGGAAGGAAGCGCTTCTTTTTGGAAAAAGAAGCAAAAACTTTTGTCCATTGGCGTGCGCGTTGCGGCAACGCGTACGCCTTATAGGAAAAAGTTTTTTGGTTCTTTTTTTCAAAAAAGAACTGCTTGCCTTTAGCTTTGCTTAATCCCAGCCAGATCCTTCGCATACCCCTTCTTCCGCTCCACCTCCATACCGCGCAGTATCTGAATCCGCTGCGCCTGCGGGCTACCCGCACCATGCAGCGACTCCGTCAAATAACCGACGGCATTGCGGCCCAGAGTCATATTCTCGATCAGCCGCAGCATGCGCTGGCGGTGTTCCACCGGCACGTCGGCGCGCCCCTGGAAAAATTTCTTCAGAATGGGCCCCGCGATTTCGTGCTCGAAATCCTGCTCCGATGGCAGCGTTACCATCAGTCCGCCGGCCAGGTCCTGTGCCAGGCGTGCGATTTCGTAGGGAAACCGCGTCACGTTGTGTTTGCATACGTTGGAAAGCATGGCGTCGTTCATGTAGATACCGGAGGCAAGCGGCTTGGCTTCATGGCTCGATGCGATCGCGGACGAGAAGATCGTCTCGTTCAGATGGGTCATTTCCACGAGCTTGTCTTTGACGTGGCTGGCGCCGTCAGCACCATTGTATTCCGCGATCGCAGCAGCGGCACCGACCATGACATCGCCGAGGCCGGTCTTGCAGACATAGCTGGCGCGATGGTAGGCGGTGAACCGGGCGACCATTTCCTGCGCGAATTCGTGCTCGCCGTCCATCAGCACGTGTTCCCACGGGATGAATACGTTGTCGAACACGACCAAGGTTTCCTGGCCGCCGAATTTGGCGTTGCCCTTGTCGATATCACCCTTTTCCATGGCACGGGTGTCGCAGGACTGGCGGCCGTATATATATGTCAGCCCGTCGGCGTCGCCGGGCACCAGGCCAACCACCGCATAATTGCGGTCGGCCAGGCCCATGTTCATCGTCGGCATGACGCAAATCCAATGCGAATTCAGCCCGCCGGTCATGTGCGCCTTGGCACCCGTCACAAACAATCCGCGTTCGGTGCGGCCGGTGACATGCAAGTACATATCAGGATCGGACTGCTCGCTGGGGCGTTTGGAGCGGTCGCCTTTCGGGTCCGTCATGCCGGCGCCGATAATGATATTGGCGCGCTGCGCAAAGCGCATAAAATCCAGGTAGCGCGCGTGGTACCCCGTGCCGTGCTTCTGGTCGATATCGTAGGTGATGGAATGCAGCACGCTGATCGTATCGAGCCCGGCACAACGCTGGAAACACGTGCCGGTGATCTGCCCAAGACGCCGCTGCATCCGGTTTTTCATGACCAGGTCATCGGCTGAGCCGACGATGTGCAAAAAGCGGTTGACCCGTGCCTCGATCAGCGGAGACCACGCGGTGGCGAGTTCAGGATCGGCCACGGCCAAGTCGTATGTCGCCTTCAGCGCGTTAATGGATGGGCGGATAACCGGGTGATCCACGGGCTCCGCCACCCGCTCGCCGAACAGGTACACGGTCACATCGCGGCCGCGCAGGCTGGCGACGTAGTCGTCGCCGGTGACGATCGGCGCAAAACGGGCCTGCCGGGTCTCGGCCGTCTCCTCGCGCGGATTGGTCGGTTGCGCGTCCATGTCATCTCCTTCGCCCGATGCGGGGCTTCAAGCCATCGGCGCCAAACATACGCTGTTGGCCAAACTGCGACAACCTAGTTATCTTTGTGCGAAAGCTGCCGGCGTTGCGTCCCGGCCGCGAGAAGTTACCAGGTGAGGGCAAGTTGAGTCAGTCACTGTTTGATCTGTCGGGCCGTGTCGCCATCGTTACCGGCGGCAATGGCGGCATCGGTCTCGGCATGGCCGAAGCGCTGGCCGCGCGCGGCGCCAATGTCGTCATCGCTGCCCGCAGCGCCGCGAAAGCCGAGGCGGCCCTGGCAAGCTTGCGCATGTATGGCACGGATTGCGTGTTCGTGGCCGTGGATGTCACCGCGAAAGCCTCGTGCGATGCCATGGTCGCGGCAACCCTGGACCGCCTGGGGCGCGTGGACATCCTGGTCAGCAACGCCGGCATCGGCACCGCCAGGCGGCCCGAGACGGTAACCGAACCGGAATGGCATCAGACGATCGACGTGAACCTGTCCGGCCCATTTTACTGTGCGCAGGCCGTGCAGCCCGCCATGACAAAAGCGGGCGGCGGCAAGATCATTAATGTCGGCTCGATTTTCTCGCTGTTCGGTTCCGGCGCCGACGTGGCCTACGCCGCCAGCAAAGGCGGGATTGTGCAATTGACCAAGTCTCTCGCGGTCTCGTGGGCGCGGCACAACATTCAGGTTAATGCCGTGCTGCCTGGTTGGATCGACACGGACATGACAATACCGCTGCGCCAGAACGCAGCCGCGCTGAGCGAAACCATTCTGCGCCGCACGCCGGCGAGGCGCTGGGGCACACCGGCCGATCTCGGCGGTGTGGCCGTGTTTCTCGCCTCGGCGGCGTCGGATTTTGTGACCGGGACGGCCATCACCGTGGATGGCGGCTATTCCGCGCAGGGATAACCTGGGCGTGAGGGAGGCATGGTGTTTTCACTCGCGGGTAAAACGGTTGTTGTTACCGGGGGAGGCAGCGGCATAGGGCGCGGCATTTCGCTGGCAATGGCCCAAGCCGGTGCGAATGTGGTTGTCACGGCCCGCACGCCGGGACGGCTGGAAGCGACGGCCACGGCGATTGCGGCGCTTGGCCGGCGTGGGCTGGCGGTGGCCGCTGATATCACCAGCCAATCCGGGATTGACGGTATCGTGCGGGCGGCCCTGGCCGAATTCGGCTATATAGATACGTGGGTGAATAATGCGGGCAGTGCTGCCTCGGGCGATACCGGCCGCCTGCTTGATCTGAACGAAGGCCAGTGGGACCGTGTGGTTGATCTGAATCTAAAATGGACTTTTTTCGCGGCCCAGGCGGCGGCCCGCGCCATGACACGCGGCGGCTCGATCATCAACATTACGTCCCGGTCCGCGTCCCAGCCCTGCCCGATGACCGGGCAATATGGCGCCGCCAAGGCCGGCGTGGAAAGCCTCACCGCAACCATGGCCGTAGAATGGGGACATCTTGGTATACGCGTGAATGCCATAGCGCCGGGCCTGGTGCTGACGGAGCAAGCCACCAGTATGGCGCGCGAAACCACGCGCCGCCGGCAAATCGAGACGGTGCCGTTGCGCCGTTTGGGGCAACCGGACGACATCGCGCCGCTTGCGGTCTATTTCGCCTCCGACTGTTCGGCCTGGACCACCGGCGCCGTGGTGCCGGTGAATGGCGGCAGCCGTATCGCCGTCGGCACGTTGAGCTATTTGCATACCGTCAACCGCGATATCGAGGCCCGGGAGGCCGGTGCGGTGCCGGCTTGATGCAGTTCCCCGGCGCCGATGCGGGCACGCTCATAGATGCGTTCGTCGCGGCAGCCGCGCAATTTCCCGCAACGCTGATCGTGGTATCGTCGGCGCGGCGCCCGGCGCACTCCACGTTGTCGGAAACGATCGCCGAAGGCCGTATCGCCGGTGAGCGCCTGCGCGCGCTCGGCGTGGCCGTGGGCGATGTCGTGGCCGTGCAATTGCCGGCCTGGCGGGAATGGATGATTGCCTGTGTTGCCGTGGCACAAGCCGGTGCGGTGCTTCTGCCCGTGGTTTCAATTTATGGGCCGCGGGAGATGGCTTTCGTTTTACGCCAGTCTCGCGCCCGTGTTCTCATCACGCCGGATCATTGGCGCGGTGCCGACTATGCGCAGGTGCTGGCCGCGTGCGGCGACTTGCCCGATCTGCGCGCCCATGTCGTGATCGGCGATACGGTCTGCGGCACCATCCGGTGGGAAGAGCTGCTGCAAACGATGGAGCTGCGGCCGCCGCCGCCGCGCACGGCGGACGATCTGGCGATGCTCATTTTCACGTCCGGCACCACGGCGGATCCGAAAGGCGTGCGCCACACCAACCGCACGCTGCTGGCCGAAATCGCCGCGATATCGGACTCGCGCGCGGCACAGCAGGGCCGGGAAATCATGTTGTCGCCCTGGCCACCGGGGCATATCGCCGGCGCCTGCATGATGTTGCGCACGTTGATCGCAGGCGTGCCGATCGCCGCCATGGATCAGTGGGATCCGGGAGCGGCCGCCGCACTGATCGAGCAGCATCGGGTCACCTCCTCATCCGGAACACCGTTTCATCTGACCGGTATCCTTGATGCGGCGGACCGCGAGGGGCGCGACCTGTCGAGCCTCGTCAGCTACACGGTTGGCGCGGCACCGGTGCCCGCGGCGCTGATTGCGCGGTGTTCGAACCGCGGCCTGGCGACGTTGCGCAGCTATGGGTCCACGGAGCATCCAACCGTTACGGTTGGCGATCCGCTCGACCCGCCGCACAAGCGCCTGACCACCGAGGGCCGGACGATGCCGGGCAACGAACTTCGCTTTGTCGATGATCTCGGCATTGATGTCGTCCCCGGGCAGGACGGCGAAATCGTAACGCGCGGCCCCGAGCTGTTCTGCGGTTATGTCGATGCAACGCTCGATCAGGCCGCCTTCCTGCCCGGCGGCTGGTATCGTACCGGCGATATCGGCCGCCTGGACAGTGACGGTTATCTGCTGATTACCGACCGCAAGAAGGACATCATCATCCGCGGCGGGGAAAATATTTCGTCGCGTGAGGTCGAGGATCTTCTGGCGGCGCACCCGGCGGTGGTTGAAGCCGCCGTGGTCGCGGCACCCGATGCGCGCATGGGCGAGGCGGTGTGCGCCTACGTGGTGGTGCGTCCGGGCGCCACATTGTCGCTCGACGCAATACGGACGCATTTCGTGGCGGCCGGAGTCGCACGGCAGAAAACGCCCGAGCGGCTGGTTCTGGTGGATGCGCTGCCGCGCAATCCCACGGGCAAGATCTTGAAGCACGAGCTGCGGACGCGTGCCCGCGGCCTCGCGGCATGACCGCGCAATGCCCGCGGCTTCGCGGCATGACGGCGCAATGACGGAGATATCCGCCTTGCTGCGCGGCGTGCTCGAGATTGCGCCCGAAGCCGGCGCCGTGGAATTCGAACAGGCGTGGGCCTGTTGGGGCGACCTGTCCAAACGGGCCGCCCAGCTCCGCGCGCTGTTCGATGAACTCGGGCTCGGACGCGGCGCCCGCATCGGGGTGATGTTGCGCAACCGGTTGCCACAGTTGGAGGCTTTGCTGGCGGTATTGATCCACGAAGGCTGCCTGGTTACCCTCAATCCCAGCTATCCGGACGCATTGCTTGCCGAGGATATCAAGGCGCTCAAGCTGCCGGTGATTATCGGCGACCGGCGCGATCTGGCTCGTGGCGGCATTCTGCAAGCAGCCATGGCGCAGGGCACCGCGGTGGTGGCACTGCCGCAGGCCTGGAGCGGAAGCGCCGAAATTCTGTACGCCTGCCGCGACGCCGGTACCGATGGCGCCTTGGGGCCGGAGGGCCCCGATGTTATCATCGAAATGCTGACCAGCGGCACGACGGGCAGGCCCAAGCGCGTGGCACTGACAAAAGCGGCGTTTCAGCACAGTTTCGAGGCGGCGCTTGCCTATGAGGCCGGGCGCGATGCCACACCGGCGCCGCGCCTGCGGGGTGGCATTCAGGTGCTGTGCGCGCCGCTCACCCATATCGGCGGCATTTGGGGCGCCATTAATACCATGGCGGCGGGGCGCAAATGCGTGCTGCTGGAACGGTTTACAGTGGCAGCCTGGCATGATGCCGTGTTGCGTCACCGTCCCCGTGTCGGCGCCGTTCCGTCCGCGGCGTTGCGTATGATTCTCGACGCCGGCATTCCGAAGCAGGATTTGTCGAGCCTGACCGTCGTTACCTCCGGTGCCGCACCTGTCGATCCGGAAGTCATCGATGAAATGTGGGAGCGTTACGAAATTCCCGTGCTGGCGAATTATGGCGCCACGGAATTCGCGGGCCCGGTCGCCGGTTGGTCACTGCCCGATTTCCGCGCGTTCCGCACACACAAACGCGGCGCGGCAGGCCGGCTGCATGCCGGGGTGGAAGCACGGATCGTGGAGCCGGAAACAGGCGCCATATTGCCGCACGGCAAGGAAGGTTTACTCGAATTGCGCTCCGCCCAATTGGCCGATCCGTTGCAATGGCTGCGCACGACTGACCGGGCCATTCTGGACGCGGACGATTTCCTGTTCATCAAAGGCCGCGCGGACGGCGCAATCGTTCGCGGCGGTTTCAAGGTGCATCCGGAGGATGTGGTGCGGGCATTGGAGCGGCATCCCGCGGTGCGGGAGGCGGTGGTCGTCGGCATTCCCGATCAGCGCCTTGGGCAGGTGCCGGCCGCGGCGGTGATGCTGAAGGCCGGCGTTCCACCACCGCCGGATACCGCGCTTGCGGCGCATCTTCGCGCCTGCCTGCTGCCTTACCAGATACCGGTCCTGTTCGATGTGGTCGCGGACGTGCCGCGAACGCCGTCGATGAAGCCTATATTGCCTGAAGTGGCGGCCTTGCTGGCGCGCCGGCGGAACGCGGAATGAAAGCAGTTCTTTTTTGAAAAAAAGAACCAAAAAACTTTTGCCACTTGGGATCCGCGTTAACTGGGCCGGTTAGCGCGGATCCCGAGTACCAAAAGTTTTTGCTTCTTTTTTCAAAAAGAAGCGCTTGCTTGCTTCGCGCCGTCCGCCAGCCGGGTACCGCGGGCGAAGGCGATGCCTAATGCGCCGGCCGCCAGCACGGTGCCGATTGCTACCAGCGCACCACGCCGGCCAAACAATTCCTGCAAGTTGCCCACCACGACCGGATATAGAAAGCCGCCCAGGAACGTGGACGTGGTCAATAGGCCGATGGCGTGGCCCTGAATGGCGGCTGGCACCAGGGACGTCGCCAGCATCCACAAATGCGGCAGATAAAGGCCCACGCCCAGGCCGAGCAGCGCGCAGCCGATACCGATGGTCCAGGCACCGGCGCCTGTGCCGATCAACACCATGCCGGAGGCGGCGCATAGCAGCGCGACCGCGAAGGTTTGGCGCACGCCGAAGGCTGACTGCACCGTGCCGAACAACCCGCTGCTGATGGCGCAGCCGGCGGTGATCATCGATACGACAAGCGATTGCACCAGTGGCGCGGTAACACCAAGGCTGATCAGGATGAACGGAATGTTCGATCCACCCAGCATGGCCACCATCATCAGCGCCACGCCCGCGGCACATACCGGCCAGGTTTGCGCCAGGGCCTGGGCAAAGCCACGCGCGGGCGGCGCCTGAGGCACCGGTAGCGGCGGCAATTTGATAATTGCGAGAAGTGTCACCGGCAACGCAAAGAGCGCGTAAGCGAGGAATATCGGATGCCAGCCGAAACGCGTCACCGAAGCGCCGCTGATGGCCAGTGCCGCGAGACCAACGACGGAACCGATGCCCGTCTGATAGCCGAGCGCCTTGCTGCGCGCCGCGCCGCTGTAGGATTGCACGAGCACAATCGTGCATCCGGTGGTCAGAAAGCCGCAGGCGCCACCGGCCAGCACGCGCGAAATCAGTATGAGCGCAATGTTATCGGTAAGCCAGGGCGCTGCCGCGGCAAGCCCGAACAGCAGAGCGGATGCAATCACCATCGGCCGCACGCCCATGGCTCGTGCGACCACACCGCTGAACAGGGCCGCGATCATCAGGCCCAGGGACGCGACTGCGAAAACATATTGCACCAGCGCGGGGCCGTGCGCGCCGAAATCGTGTGCCATGGCCGGAATGAGCGGTGGCAGCATGGTGAAGATCAGGCTTTGCGCCACGATGCCGGACATCATGATCGTGAAACGGCTGGCGCTGACCGGCGTCTGCACGCTAGCGACGGATGCGTCTGAAGCGATGTGCATTGTTGTTGACCGCCCTGTTATGTTTTTGCCACAGCAGCTGGGGCTGCTTCCTGCCTTAATCGGCATGTTCGATCAGTTCGTACCCGAAATCGTCGCCCCAGCCGAAATTCGCGAAGTCTTGCTTCATCATCGTGGGAGAGGATGGATCGCAGGCGAACCGGAGTGGGCCCGGCGATCCCCAGGCGGGCATTCTCATCGCATCCTCAAAACCACCCGCCCGGCGCGTTGTCCGCTTCGCACGTCCTCAATTGCGGCTACGAAATCCTCCAGCGGATAAATGCGGCCGATCGGTGGCCGAAGGCCGCCCTCGCGATACAATGCGAACAGCGCCTGCAAATTTGCCGCGGCCAGAGCGGGCTCGAACTCATCCATCTGCCGGATGTCCACGCCGACCAGCGACGCGCCTTTCAGCAGCGCGAGGTTCACCGGCAGTTTGGCGATCTCCCCGGCGGCGAAGCCGATCACGAGCAGCCGGCCGCCCCATGCCAGGGATCGGAACGCCGGCTCCGTCGCGGCCCCACCCACCGGATCGAAAACGACATCGACGCCCCGGCCGCCTTGCGCCGCGCGGACCAGTGCGCGCCAATCGGCAGCGGTAGAATCGATGGCCATATCGGCGCCCCCGGCCGCCGCCAGCGCGCGCTTTTCCGGCGTGGAGGCCGAGGCCACTACCGCGGCACCGAGCCGTTTGCCGATCTGCACCGCGGCGTATCCGACAGCGCCGCCGGCGCCGAGCACTAGCAGTGTTTCGCCCGGGCGAAGCTGCCCGCGCTGCACCAGCGCGTAATAGGCCGTGGCGTAGCTGACGCGGAACACCGCGGCTTCGGCGAAACTCATTTCGTCGGGTATCGGCACGGCGCGTTGTGCCGGCGCCACGGCTGCCGTGCCGAACGCCATGCCGAAGCCTGAAACGCACACCCGCTCGCCCACGCGTGCGGGGTCAACATCCACGCCCACCGCTTCGATCACGCCGCTGAACTCGCTGCCCGGCACGAAGGGAAGGGGCGGCTTAAGCTGATACTTGCCAGCGGCCACCAGCACATCCGCAAAACTGACGCCCGCGGCATGAACGGTGATGCGCACATGGCCAGCACCCGGCGGCCCCGGGTCGTGCGTTTCCAGCGCAAAACCTCCGGGCGGGCCGAACGCATGCACCATAACGGCGCGCGGCGGGGTCACGCCGGTGCGCCGGGGGCGATGCCGCGCACATGCAGCGGCGGATACAGCGACCGGCGCGACTGCCAATCGATGCGAACCTCCCGGTGGCGGAACAACCAAAAGCCGCCGCGTTTTTCTAACGCGTCGATATAGACGCCGTGATGGTCCAGCCCGATATCGGTCAGCACCTGGAAATACGTGCGCGCGGCGGCATGATCGCCGTTCACATCCACCAGCGACGTCGTGATGTGGTGGCGTGACAGGGTCAAACCCGGATTGCGGCCACCTTGAAGGGACAGTCTCGCGACGATCGCCTCGCGGCCGGTGCTGGCCGCACCGGAAAACGCCAACGTTCCGGATTCGGCAAAGGTCGCCGCCAGCGCTTCGATCCGCCCGCGGTCACCGTTGATGTTGTAACGGGCCATCAACGCATGAATTGCCGCGCGATCCTCCGCCTGTGCATCGATCACGCGATCGTCCCCCCGCGGCTCAGCGCGGCGCGCCAATCGCCGGGATGGCGAGCGGCCGCGAACTCTCCTTGCAATCGCGTCACCAACTCGGCCACGCCCGGCACATCCTCGATCAACCCGGTGGAATGGCCGCCGCTCCATACGGTCTTCCACGCCTTCACGCCCGCCGGCAGATTGGGCCGGTGCATTCCTAGTGGCGGTGGCAACCGGTCGGGGTCGAGCCCGGCCGCAAGCATCGAGGGTTTGAGAAAACTGGCGGGGAGGCCGGCGATCGCATCGGTAAACATCACGTCCTCAGCGGCCGCCGATACCAGCATCGCCTTGTGCGCCGGCGCCGCGCCGGATTCCCGCGTGGCGATAAAGCGTGTGCCCATCACCACCAGATCGGCGCCGAGCGCCAGTGCGGCGGCAATGCCGTTTCCGTCCGCGATGCCGCCGGCCAACATGATGGTGCCGCCGAATATCCGGCGCACCTGCGGCAGGAAGGTAAACGGGTTCAGGGTGCCGGCGTGCCCCCCGGCGCCGCCGCACACCAGCATCAGGCCGTCCACGCCGGCGGCGATGGCCTTCTCGGCGAAACGCATGGTGGTGACGTCGTGGAACACGATGCCGCCCCATGCGTGCGCCGCCTCTACCTCCGCCCGCGGATCGCCGAGATTGGTCAGCACCAGCGGCACCCGGGCGCGGCGGCACACCTCCAGCCGCGCCCGCCGCGTCTGCTGGTCGATGGCGTTCGAGGCGAGCAGGTTGACGCAGAACGGTGCGAAGCGCTCGCCGCGATCCAGGCTTTCGGCTTCGGCGGCGCGAATTTCGCTGAGCCATGTGTCGAGCGTATCGGGCGCGCGCGGATTGCCGGAGGGAAACGCCCCGATCACGCCCGACCGGCAGCACGCCACGACCAGCTTCACGTCGGACACGATGAACATCGGCGCCGCCATCACCGGCAGGGCAAGGCCAGACCAATCGATCGCCACTGGAACCTCGCCCATTGGAGCCTGCCCCACTGGAACCTCCCCCGCTGGAACCTGCTTGCAAGCCGCCTGGATCGCGGATAATCAAGCGGCGCAGCGCCTCCTAGATAACTAAGTACACTAGCGGCGTCGAGTCTCATGCAAGGGCGGCCAAGTGGCCGAGGGTGGAAACAACATGGCTCTGCGAACCCGGTTCACCGAAGTATTTGGCATCGAGCACCCGATCGTACAGGGCGGCATGCAGGGCGTGGGCCGCGCGGTGCTGGCATCCGCGGTTTCGAACGCCGGTGGCCTCGGCATTCTCACCGGGCTGACACAGCCCACGCCCCAGGCCCTGCGCGATGAGATCGCCGTTTGCCGCGGCATGACGCGGCGGCCGTTTGGCGTGAACCTGACCGTGTTCCCCACGATCAATCCGCCGCCCTATGCGGAATACGCCCAGGCGATCATCGATGGCGGCATCGACATCGTCGAGACGGCCGGCCCGAAGGCGATGGATTTGTGGCCCATGCTGAAGGCTGTCGGTATCCGAATCATTCACAAATGCACGTCGGTCCGCCATGCTCTGTCGGCCGAGAAGAAGGGCGTGGACGCCATTTCGATTGACGGCTTCGAATGCGCCGGCCATCCCGGCGAAGACGATATTCCGGGTCTGATCCTGATCCCCGCCGCCGCCGACGTGATCCGGATTCCGATGCTGGCATCAGGCGGTTTTGGTGACGGGCGCGGTCTTGTCGCGGCACTCGCCTTGGGTGCCGACGGCATCAACATGGGCACGCGGTTCTGCGCCACCGTGGAAGCGCCAATCCATGGCGACGTCAAGCAGGCCTATCTCGATAATGACGAGCGCGGCACGAACCTGATTTTCCGCAAGCTGCACAACACCGCCCGCGTCGGCAAAAGTGCGGTGTCCGACGAGGTGGTGCGGCGCCTCGCAGCCCCGGAGGCCACCTTTAAGGACATCGCCGAATTGGTGCGCGGCGAGGGCGGCCGCATCGTTCTTGAAACCGGCGACCTTTCCGCCGGCATTTTCTGGGCCGGCCAGGTGCAGGGCCTCATCCACGACATTCCCACCGTGCGCGAACTGATCGACCGCATCGTGAACGAGGCGGAAACCATCATAAACGGCCGTTTGGCGCGTGCGGTCAGTGTAGCCACACTTGCGGCCTGACATTCGGGAGTTTTTTTCATGGTAGAAGCCTACATCGTTGACGCGGCACGCACCGCAGGCGGCCGCCGCGGTGGCAAGCTGCTGGGCTGGCACCCGGTGGATCTGGCCGGCGCGATCCTGAACGCCATCGTTTCCCGCACCGGCATCGATCCCGCCGCGATCGAGGACGTGATCATGGGCTGCGTTACGCAGGCCGGCGAGCAGTCCAATCACGTCGGCCGCAACGCCGTGCTCGCCTCCAATCTGCCGAACAGCGTGCCGGCCGTCAGTATCGACCGGCAATGCGGATCCTCGCAGCAGGCGATTCAATTCGCGGCACAGGCGGTGATGTCCGGCACCCAGGATATCGTCATCGCGGCCGGTGTCGAAAGCATGAGCCGTGTGCCGATGGGCCTGGCACGCATCCCGGGCGGCGAGTACGATCCCACCACGCAGCGTATTCGCGATCGATTTAATGTGGCTGGATTCAGTCAGTTCGCCGGCGCCGAAATGATCGCCAGGAAGCATGGTTTTTCGCGCCAGGACCTCGATGCGTTCGGGCTGAAGAGCCACCGGAACGCCGCAGCCGCAACCCAGGCCGGCTGGTTCCAGCGCGAAATCGTGCCGGTGGAAGTGACCCTGTCCGACGGCACCAAGACCATGCACGTGACGGACGAGGGCATCCGCTACGACGCCTCGGCCGAGTCCATGGCGGGCGTGCGTTTGCTGGCCGAGGGTGGCGCGATTACCGCCGCCACCTCCAGCCAGATCTGCGACGGCGCCAGCGCCGCGCTGATCGTTTCGGAACGCGCGCTGAAGGAACATAACCTCACGCCGATGGCGCGGATCGTGAACCTTACCGTCACGGCCGGCGATCCGGTTATTATGCTGGAAGAGCCGCTGTTCGCCACGCTGAAGGCGCTCAAGCGCGCGGGCATGAAAATCGATGATATCGACCTCTACGAAGTCAATGAGGCGTTCGCACCCGTGCCGTTGGCGTGGCTGAAAGTGGTCGGTGCTGATCCGGAAAAACTGAACGTGAATGGCGGCGCCATCGCACTCGGCCACCCGCTCGGTGCGTCGGGCACTAAGCTGATGGCGACGTTGCTGCATGCATTGCGCGCGCGCGGCAAGAAATACGGCCTGCAGACGATGTGCGAAGGCGGCGGCGTGGCTAACGTAACGATCGTCGAATCGCTCCGATAAGCCCGATAACCCGCATTGAAACTGACCTATATCAAGATGAAGGCAAGCAGTTCTTTTTTGAAAAAAAGAACCAAAAAACTTTTGCCTATTGGGCGCGCGCGTTGCCGCAACGCGCGCGCCAATAAACAAAAGTTTTTGCTTCTTTTTTCAAAAAGAAGCGCTTTCTTGCTTACTGTGAGTCAGTCGCAACACGCGCTGGTATAAGGCCAACGCTGTTTGCTCTTCCAAAGGGAACTCCATGCAGATCACCAAGAATACCGCCGCGGTCGTGACAGGCGGTGCATCCGGACTGGGGCACGCCGCTGCCCGTGCGCTGTCGGCCGCCGGGGCCCGCGTCGCCCTTTTCGACATGGATGCCAAAAAGGGCGAGGCGGCGGCGCACGAAATCGGCGGCGTTTTCTGCCAGGTGGATGTCACTTCCGACGAATTGGTGGATGCAGGTTTCGCCCGCGCGCGCGCAGCCCACGGCCAGGAGAGCATCCTGGTCAATTGCGCCGGCGGCGGCAGGGGCGCCAAAACCGTGTCGCGTGACCGCGCCACGGGCGAAATCAAACGCTACGCCGCGGAGGATTTTGGCCGCGTCGTGCAACTGAACCTGATCGGCACATTCCGCTGCATCACGGCCGCGGCCGCCGGCATGCTGACCCTTGAGCCTGGCGAGGATGGCCTTCGCGGCGTAATTACCAACACCGCCTCCATCGCGGCGCAGGAAGGCCAGGTCGGCCAGGTTTCTTATTCGGCGTCCAAGGCCGGCATCGTCGGCATGACCCTGACCATTGCGCGCGACCTTGCGTCCGAGGGCATCAGGATCAACACCATCATGCCGGGCATCTTTGCCACGCCGCCCATGCTGGCCGTGGCAAAGCCGATCTTCGATGGCCTGGCGGCATCCGTGCCCTTTCCCAAGCGACTTGGCAGGCCCGACGAATTTGCCTCGCTGGTGCTAGAATTGGTGCGCAACGACTATTTTAACGGCCAGGCGATCCGCCTGGACGGCGCCATCCGCATGCCGCCCCGCTAGGCCGGCCCCGGTGTCCGATTATTCTGTTATCGATCAGGGTTCGCTCGTGGCGCCCGCGGAAGCGTGGCTGAAGGATGCCGGCGATGTGCCGGCAGGGATGGCGCCGGAAGGGTTTCGCCCGATCGGCATCGGTGGGCCGTTCATTGCCGCGAACGGTCCGATTTACATGCGCCAAGCGGGCAATGAAACCGATTTCGGGCTGCGCGTGCAGGAGAAAAATTGCAATATCATGCGCATAGCGCATGGCGGCTGGCTCGCCACGCTGGCGGACATGATTCTGCCGCTCAGCGCCCGCTTGGCACATGACGGTCCCGATACGTTTTTGTTGACCGTAAGCCTGTCGCTCGACTTTCTCGGCCCGGCGCCGCTGGGGTGCTGGATCGAAGGCCGCGG
>FSYC01000623.1_pt1 | contig 45719 bp, 41 predicted proteins | sample 1638431 | NCBI WGS metagenome assembly FSYC01 (sample SAMEA3914788, study PRJEB12502) | metagenome | biome: forest; material: soil | place: Canada | collected 2011-07-03 | depth 0.1 m | reverse complement strand
TCTATCTCTCCGCGCGGTCCGGGGCGTAGCTCAGCCTGGTAGAGCACCTGCTTTGGGAGCAGGGGGCCGGAGGTTCGAATCCTCTCGCCCCGACCAATGATGCAAATTGGCTTATGATTGCGAAAGTGACCGCCATGCGTGCACGCATCTTCCAGCAGCCGAAGACCGCCATGCAGTCCGGCACCGCCGGTACGGGCGAGTGGGTGCTAGATTTTGAGCCCCAGCACCGCCAGCACCAGGATCCGCTGATGGGCTGGAACGGCGGCGCCAGTACGCAAAGCCAAGTACGCCTGCGCTTCCCCACCAAGGACGACGCCCTGGCCTACGCAGAGCGCAACGGCCTGGCCTACGACCTGGAGATAGCCGCAACGCGGGTGCATAAGCCGAAGGCCTATGCCGACAATTTCAAGTATGGCCGGCTGGAAAACTGGACACACTAGAGCCGGCCGCAGCGCGCCCTTAGCTCAGTTGGATAGAGCAATAGCCTTCTAAGCTATGGGTCGGTGGTTCGAATCCACCAGGGCGCGCCAATTCCGCAATGGCATCGCCCATGGCACCACCTGTCAGGCTGCGCCGAGTGCTGCCTCGAATTGCGCCATCGGCACCGGCTCGCCGAACAAAAACCCTTGGTATTTATAGCAGCCGCTGCTTGCGAGGAATTCTCTCTGCGCCTGCGTTTCCACGCCTTCCGCAATGACGGCAAGACCCAGATTATCCGCAAGCGCAATCACTATGCGGGCGATGGCGGCGTCGTTCGGACTATTCAGCACGTCCCGCACGAAGGAGCGGTCTATCTTCAGTTCATCGAGAGGCAATCGCTGCAAATAGCTCAGTGACGAGTAGCCGGTACCGAAATCATCCAGCGAAAAAGTAATTCCCTGCTTGCGCAGCAAACCCATCTTTACCGTGATTTCATCGATATTCTCCGCCAGCAGGCTTTCCGTCATTTCCAATTTCAACCTTGCTGGATTGGCGCCGGTCACCGCCAGAATTTCCAATACACTGTCGACGAAATCAGCTTCGTGAAATTGCCGGACGCTGACATTAACGGCAAGGGTGAGCTGCGATAAAAGCGGATGGAGCCGCCAGGAGGCGAGTTTCTGGCAGACCTTGCGAAGCACCCAATCGCCAAGCAGCAGGATCAATCCCGTGGCTTCGGCAAGCGGGATGAAGGCCGCTGGCAGCAGCACACCCCGCTGTGGATGGCACCAGCGTATCAGCGCCTCCGCGCCCATGATGGCGCCGGCCTGATCGACCTGCGGCTGCACATAAAGCGCCATCTGCTGCGTTTGCAGACCGTTGCGTAAATCATTCTCAAGCGCCAGCCTTTCGTCGACAGCAACCTGCATCGAGCTGTCGAAGAGCTTCAACGTATTCCGGCCGGCCGCCTTTGCCTCGTACATCGCCAGGTCGGCCTGTTTGAGAATACCGTCGACACCTTGCTTGAATTCATCGAACACAGCGATGCCTATGCTCAACGTGCAACGATAATCGATCCGCGCAAGTGTGTAGGGCCGCCCCAGCGCATCACGGATCACGTGCGCGACATCCAGGGCCTGGGCGGCGATCTGTGACGGATCGACACCCAGGTTTTCGAGCAGAACGACAAATTCGTCGCCGCCAAGACGGCCCACGGCGCCGATGCCGCGTGTGCAGTACCGCAGGCGCCGCGCAATTTGCTGTAACAGCATGTCGCCGATATCGTGGCCGCGGGTATCGTTCAGCATCTTGAAGTTATCTAGATCTATGAACATCAACGCGCCCTGCTGCCCGGAATCGGCGCTGGCTTGCATGGCCTTGTGGAGCAAATTCATCAGTAACTGGCGGTTGGGAAGGCCGGTCAACATGTCGTAGAAAGCCAGCCTGTTGATCTGCTTTTCGGCGCGCTTGCGCTCCGTGAGGTCGGTGTTGGTGCCCGAGACCCGCATTGGCTCGCCGAGCTTGTTGCGCAGAATAAAGCCACGCGAGAGAACCGGCACATAGTAGCCGTCTTTGTGCCGCAAGCGAAACTCGGTTTCATAACTCTTCAGACCGTCGCGGAGTGCGCGTTCGAATATCTCGTCGACGCGCGACCGGTCCTCCGGATGGATGATCCGCTGCCATAACAACGCATCGGCCGCCAGTTCATTGGGCTGGTAGCCGATCATTTGCCACCAGCGCGGCGAGTAGTACGGTTCGTCCGTGAGCAGATCCCAGTCCCAAGCCGCGTCGTTGGCGCCACGCAGCACAAGGCGCAGCCGCTCCTCGGATTTCTGCAGCGCATGCTCCGCCTGCTTCAGCTCGGTGATATCGGTGAAGCTGACGACCACCTTTCCGGGCTTTCCCGGTTCGTCGAGAACGGGATAGGCGTTGCAGAGTAACCAGGTAACCTTGCGGCCGCCGTCCCGGCGGACACCCAGAATCAGGCTTCTGACTGCTTTCCGCGCGGCGACGGCGCGATGCACCGGGTATTCCTCAACCGGCATCTGCGAGCCATCTTCTCGAACGAACCGCCACCTTGCATCCGTGCCCTCGGCACCCAGAATGTCACTGGGATTTTCGCCAAGCAGCTGCCCCGCCATCGCATTGGAGTAAAGGATGGCGGTGTTCGCGTCATGGAGTACCACGCCAGACTGAACGTGATCGAACAGAAAGCGGTAGTGTTCGTGTAATGTGGTGAGTGCGGCTTCGGCCGCTTTCTTATGGGTCACATCCCGGATGATGCCAACATAATAGGCCGCCCCGCCGCGTGGATTGCCGACGGGCACGATGGTTAATTCGTTCCAGAACAGCTCGCCCGATTTCTTGTAATTGACAATCTCACCCGCGAAAGTGTGCCCGGCATCGAGTGCCACGCGGATGGCGGCGATCGTCGCCGGGCTGCTATCGGGACCTTGCATGAAATGGCATGTCCTGCCGATGATCTCCTCGGCCGCGTAGCCCGTCGTGTCGCTAAATGCGTTGTTCAGATAGATGAGACGGCGTTCATGATCGGCGATCAGCACGCCCTGCGAAATCGCGGCCAATGCGTCGATGAAAACGGCCGGGTTGGTGATGTTGTTGGCCTCGAGGCCGGCACCACTTGACTGAGCCGGGCGACCTGCCCCGTGCCGTATCTGCTTGGGCATTTTAGCGGCATACATCAATTTGGCCGCTTTGATGAGCAACGCATCCGCGATGCCGGCAGGCGTCGAAAGACAAGGCGGCGCCCCTACAAGCGGTCACCGCCCCTACGCGCCCGCGTCCGAAGGCGCGTGCCGCCCGCGTGTCCACTGCGGCACATGCGTGTTGGCCTGCGCTGTGTGGCGAAAGCGACGGCCGTGCGCGAGACGCGAAACGCGGACTCACTTTTTGGTGAACAAAAATGAGGCGGTCCCACCCCACGCCCCGCCGGCGGCGGAACCACCCGTCACGCTGCCTCGGCATTGGACAGTTTGCATGGCGGAGCCCCCAGAACTACACGCTGTGGAGATGGCTTCGATGGCACGCCAGTGGATGGGCGGGTCGATCAATCAGGATTTCGCCCGCCACCTTCGCTAAAATGGCCATGATGCCCTCATTATCACGCATTAGTGGGCGTGAGGGAGAGAATTTCTCAACCGGTAGCTATGTGAACTGGCGGATCGCCTGCACGCCGCACGGCCAGGGGCTCAACAAAGCGTGAGCGGGTGAAGGCGACCGGCGGAAGACAGACCTCATGCGGAAGACGAACCACATGCGGAAGACCGGCCGCATGCAGAAGACCGGGACCTGCCACACCGCCGACGGTTCCGGCCGCTGCATACCGAGGCAGGCCACCCTGTGCGCCAAAAACGCACCCGGTTCCGCGGGGCATAGTTCGCCACCCGCCAATGTGGCGGCACCGGCGGCTGCACGGTGCATTGGCAAGTCACGCGACGGATACGATAGCGCAGCGAAACTAGCGCTTTGCAATGCGATCTGAAGCTGGTATTTTGGGGCTATTATAGCGTGATGGAAAAATGGTTCACCGCCCTTTGCGTTGCCACCAGCGATCGCCGCGCGAATTCGACTGGACTCTATATATATTTGATTCCGCGTGGACAACGTTTTGGCAGCCAGCAACGGAAAATACAATCTGATACCTTCATCGCTTCTGAAATGGATACAATTCTTCGCGGCTTGGCAACGGCGAGCGCCGCCTATCGTAACCGCGCCTCGCGAGGAATTTGCTAAATTGACATCCGGCACGACAGAGCCATCACTGCCCGACATGCCCCAACTGCCGCAACCGGAGAATGCGGATGGTGCCGCGGCGGCCGCGATACGCTCCGCCCGTTCCATTATCGATCTAAACTCTGCCCTGCGCGATGCAGCCGAGCATTTTCCGCAACAGGCATGGCCGCTGCAGGAGGCCATGACCTGGACAGTGACCCGCCGACACTGGGGTGAGGCCGCCGAACTGGCAGCGAAGTGCCGGGATGCATTTGCGGACGAGAAGGATGGATACATCGTAGGTGCCCGCGCGTTGCGCGCGCTTGGTCGCCACGGCGAGGCCGACGCGCTCGGTGCACGGGCGGTGCTGCGGTTTGCAGAGGCGTGGCCGTTGGCGGAGCTGGCCGTGGCGGCACAGGCGCGCAAGGCCTGGGCCGACGCGGCAATTTATTCCGCGCAGTTGCGGGATCGGTTTCCAGCCGATCCGGCCGGTTTTATGGTGGGGCTGCACGCCCTGCGGCAACTTCAGCGCCTGGCGGAGGCGGAAACGCTTCTGACGCAGGCCAACGCCAGTTGGCCGGATGTGGAATTTGTGCATAGCGAAGGCAGTTGGCTGGCGCATCAGCGCGGCGACTGGAACGAAGCGCTCCGCCGTGCCAGGACGGCCCAGGCACTGTTTCCCTTATCGCCGGCGGGATATCGCATCGCCACGTTTTGCCTGGTCCAGACGCGGCATTTCGGCGAGGCCGAACGCCTGCTCGAAACCGCGATGAAAAAACTCGGCTCGCGCAACTGGATCATGGCCGAGCACGCGCGCCTGGCACGCCTGCAGGCGCATTGGCCCGAGGCGAAGCGGCGTTGGGCGGAATACCGCCTGGCGGCGCCGGATCAGGCTGAAGGATTCGTCGAAGGTGCCATCGCCCACCGCGCAGTGGCCGAATTCGATGCCGCGGAAGAGCTGTTGCGCGAAGCGATGGAACGATTTCCGGACGCGCCGGCAGCCTTCGAACAATTCGCCCGCGTGGCACAAAGCCGGCCAGACTGGGTGGAGGCGGACCGGCGGTGGCTGCAGGCCCACACAGCCTTTCCGGCCAATCCGCATATCGCACTTTGCCACGCGGAATTGCCGGCGCGCGGCATTTTCGATGGCAAGAAGAACTGGCAGGAAGCATTCCGGCGCTTTGATGTGCTGCGGCAACAGTTTCCGAACCTGCCGGAGGGCTACTCGACCCTTATATCCCTGCTTTGCGAGGCGAAGCGATTTGATGCCGCACAGGAAGTCGCGGCCGAGGCGGCGCTGCGGTTTCCCGACAACCTGGTGATCACACAGGCCCGCGCACAAATTGCCGAAGAGCTCGGATCGGTCGAGGAGGCCGTGGAGCGATATGAGTGGATTTGCGCGACCTTTCCAAACTCGTTCGCCGGGATCAACAAATTTGCCGCATTGCTCGCAAAACTCGGGCGCGCCGGGGAGGCCGATGCCGCGTGTGAGCGCGCCATGGCGCGGTTCCCAAATCAGCCTGAGGTTTTTCGACAATACGCCGAAGTAGCAATGAGCCGGCATGATTGGGCGGCGGCCCACGCCCGGTGGCTGGATGCGGAGCACCGCTTTCCCTTCGACCGCGTGACCAGGAAGCGACTGCACCAGGCACGTTTGGCGATGGCCGAGTCGGCGGAAGACTTTGACGCCGTCTCGGCGAGTGTGACCGATGCGGCGCCGGGCGCCGAAGGGCCGCGCGCCGCCCCACTGACGGAATTGATAACGCGCTTCGAAAGCCTTGGCGGCAGCGGTCAAGGCTGCGAGTTCGGGCTGGTACAACGAGCTTTGGGCGCCGAGCCCTTGGGATTGCTGCGGTGGTCCCAAATGACGTTTCCCGGCCTGATTGACGCCCTGAATTCAGATTTCGAGGGCGTCGGCACACCGGAACAGACGGTGCTGGATATCTACACCGCGACCAATCCCAATCAAACGGTCCGTGACGATCCGGAATATGTGACCACAGACCGGCGATTTCTCATGCGGGCGCATACCTTCGTCAGACAAAGCCAAATCCCATTTGACAAGATGTACGCCCAGAGCTGCCGCCGGATATCCTTCCTGAAGCGCAAGCTTATCGAAGAACTCACCGGAGCTTCGAAGATTTTCGTCTTCAAGCTGTACGAGCGGACGCTATCCGACGAGGAGGTGCGGGCCATCCACGGCGCGTTACACCGTTACGGCAACAACACGCTGCTTTACGTACGTTACGAAACGGACGCCCACCCAAGCGGCAGCGTTGAGCGGATGCAGGATGGCTTGATGATTGGTTACATCAATCAGTTTAGCGTAACAAAGACCGGCCACGCCCGCACCCCGAACCTGCCCGCCTGGACCAGCATCTGCCAGGAGGCCTGGCGCCTGCACCTGGAGGAAGCAGCAGGGCGTGACGTGTCGGCAAGCGAAGCCGCCTGAAGGAAGCTGGGATCGCTACCGGGCTTGGGCCTTGTTTGTTGAACGGGCAGTTCGGGGCGGCCACGCCCGCGCGTTTATCAGAGCGAAAAGCGGACCACACTGCTGTGCGGGAGCGTATCCATATCCTCTTCCGTGATGGTATACCCATTTCGTAAGACCAACTCCCGCATCCGGGCGGGATCGTTTTCGCTGAAGCCTTTTGTTGCGCGCCCGGCCTCCTTGGTCTTATCAGCATAGTGCAGCACAACCGGGGCGCCGGGCTTCAGAATACGCCGCATGTTTTGCAGGTAAGCGTCGATCGTCGGCAGCTCCAGATGAACAAAAACGCCATACGAAAACAGGAAATCGCAGCACTGGTCTGGCACGCCTGGGAAATCGGTGCCGTTGTTGCGGATCAAATGCAACCCGGGCGCACGGAAATTGGCCGCCAGCTCGTCCAGGAGTTCCTGATAGTAATCCAGGCAATATAACGTCAGGCATGTCATCAAATAGCGAGTCCAGCGGCCACCGCCCGGGCCGATTTCCACGCAGGTGAAGTCCGGATGCACATACGGGAGAAGGAATTTGTCCCGCATGAAACGCATTCGGCGATTATGTTCGGTGTCATCTTTCTGGGGATCGCCCCAGTTCATGCCGTATATGCCGCCAAAGCGCTCAACCTGGCCCTTCTGCTTAATGCGATGCAGCATATTAATATGGAAGGGTGAATCGAGTTCTGGCATGCCAACACCATAAGACAGGGGATCATTAGACCGTGTGGTCGGGCCCCCGGTCAAGGGAGGCGTGCCTGCCGCACGGCGCACGACCCACAGTTGCAGAGTTGCCCTCAACCATACGTGATAACGGGTGTCCGTTGTCGAATGATTTGAGACAGAGTGTGGTGTGAATTAACGGAGGCTTTGGCCCATCTGGCCGGTTGATTTATGCGGCTTGACGTTGATGGTGCAAGCGTCTGCGCCCGATGGTTTGGAGCTTTATTCGTTGCCGCTCGAGCAGGATAGTTTTGCCTCTTCCATGATCAACATCGGCTGGTGTGAGATTATCCAGGTGCTCGTGGTGCGGCCAGGTTAACCGCCGGCAAGACGGCACCAAGCGGTGCGGTTGTGGGTTCTCCCACGGGAGCTCAAACCAACGGCCGCGCCGATCCGGGCGATAGGTATGGCGGGCGTTCCTAACGATCCGGTCTGGGATCGCTCTGTGCGAGGGGCGGCTTTGTATTGCTCATGGCGCGGCGTGGCCGGGCGCGAACAGCAGCCGTAGCATGTAACCGGTGCGCCACAGCCGGTGTGCGACCAAAACCGACACGGCGGCAAGCTTGGCCCGCCAATGCGGCAGTCGGTCGGACCGCACCACGCGCACGACATGCGGGACGATGGAGAGCGGCATGCCAACGATCCAGGCGAGCCAGCGTGCCGGCCAGGCCGACTTCTCCCGTGTCAGCGCATAATGCTCGGTCAGTACACGGCGCCAGCGGATGAGAAGGTCGGGCCATGTGGCGCGAGCGAGATGGCTGACGACGGCCCCGGGTTCGTAGCCCAGCCGATAGCCAGCGGCGGTGGCGCGGAATGACCATTCCATGTCCTCGGACACACCGGCCCGAAAGCCACCTACCGCGTTAAAAACGTGACGCCACACCCACATGTTGCCGCTGCCAGTGTAGCCCTCGACCAATATATGGTGCGCAAAATTGAAGCCGAACACCATTTCCCAGGCTTCGACGGCTGTAGGCCGAGCCGGATTGCGCGCCGCGGTTTCGACATATCCGCCGGCGAAATCATAGGCGGCGAGGCCGTGCACACCGTGCTCGATCCAGTCGGCGTGCGGATTGCAGTCGCTGTCGATGAAGGCGAGGATGTCACCCCGCGAGACTGCAACGCCGGCGTTTCGGGCTGGGCCGGCACCCTGGATGGGCGCATGCACCACGCGGACGCCGCCGGCGACCGCGGCCACAGCGGCCACCGCAGCCAGGCCGCACGCCGAGTTGTTGTCGGCGACGATAATTTCCATCCGGTCGGCGGGCCAAGTTTGCCGGCGCAGCCCGGCGAGGCAGATCTGCAACGCCGCGAGGTCGTTATAATGCGGAACGATAACCGATACCAACGGCTGCACGGCATACGCCGGCGGTGCGAAGCAAGCGCCACCGCCCTGCGCCGCCAATTCGATCAAAGTTTCCGCCTCCGGTATTTAATCATCCTGCTCGAGATTATCCACGGCATAATGCCATTTGTTACGATCTTGCCCCTCAACCGGCTCCGCCGCGCGTCCGATAGCGTAATGTTTATACCCGCGGCCCCGGTATGCCGGCAAACATCTCGTGGCGACACGTAGCCTTTTCATCCGCGTACAGTATGATGAAACGAGTTATCCGGGGATGATGCAAATTGACTAGCTGGACTAATGCAGCCCAGGGCGCAAAACGGCCATGCGCCGCCTTCCAACCTACGCGCGTTTATGTATTGCAGCTTTCTACCCAGGGCCGTAGCGCGCCGGGCGGGTGCTTATTTGGCTTTTCGCCAGAAAGGCCAGTGGGCGACTCATCGGCATTTGCGGCGACGCCGTGCGTATTGTCCTGCGCCTATCCGGTCCGGCCCCGACCTCATTACGAGCTTTCGTGACTGGCGCTTGCACAAGGCAATGCTTCATGCTGCAAACCGCTGTGAACAATCAATCCGGGCAACCCCGGCCGGGCGGCCGTTCGCTGAACTACATCGCGCGCGGTGCGCCCGACAAGGCGTGCCTTTAGTCGAAGGCTTGGTGCTTCGATGGCGTGCCAGGAGACTAACGCCAGCATCATTGCGACCGCCGTCGCCAAGCAAAAATTCATCCACCAGCTTACCGCGCCGGCGTGGACATTGACGATGATCTGCTGGACGGGGAATGCAAATATGTAAACTCCGTAGGAGAGATCGCCAAACCGCGCCAGATTGGGCAGCCTCACCGAAGGCGATAATGCGCAATAGATCGCGAGGTAGGGTCCGAACAATGCGGACGCCAAAAGCTCCTGCCCGAACACGAGACTTGCAGCCCACCCGGCGAGGCAAATCCCAGCAGGCCAGATCGAAAGGCGTGGTCTGAAGAGGTTGATTACCGCGCCGCCAAGAAAGACGGCGATAAGATTAACGTTGCTCGCGTGCGGCAAGACGCATATCGCAACCAACGCCGCACCGTAAATCGACGCCGATATCCAGCGCCCGAGCAATCCGGCAATGCCGAGCCCCAGCACAATGAGGTAGCATTCGGCCTCATATTTCAATGTCGCTATCGACCCGTCGACAACGCCTGGATAAGGGTTGGACTGGAACACGCCCGGAAGATTATCGATGTAGCGGAAAATCAGGTTGCGGAGAATGAAAGTATAAACCGCCGGTGTACGGAAATATGACCCCGCGGGCAGAGAGGAGAACATTGGTCCCACCGCCAGAGCGAGCAGGAGTAGCACGACCGCCAATGCCGGAAGCAACCGGAGCGCGCGCGCGAGCACGAAAGCGCGAGCACTTCGAGAGCGTTGAAAGCTTTCGGTGATAAGGTATCCGCTCATAGCAAAGAACACGATCACCGCGATCGTCCCTGCCGTCGTCTGTCCGTGGCTGAGGCGCCAGATGAGTTCGCGCTCGTTATTGCCATAAGACAATGGCACAGTATGCGACAAAATGACGGTCAGCGCTGCGATCAGCCGGATTGAGTCAAAATTGTTACATCGCACCGTCATTGTCGGCTCCCGTGGCGTATTCTCGTTCAGGTGAGCGGCGCCATTTGGGCCACGATGACAACCGAAGTTGCGCCGCCGCTGCCGGGCACGGGATCGAACAGCGGGGCGTTCAAACAGCAATCCATTGCACTCTGCCTTGCTTGGGTTCGAGACACGCCCAGGTGCCGAGCAAGAGGTATTGCTCGGGACGATGGCCGCACCAGTGGTACACGCCCCTCGCGGGATATTTGCGCGCACGGGACAGCATTAGGCCACTCTTGCGATATCCCAATGCCGCAAGCATTACCCATGTTCCACCACTTTTAGAACTCTTGGTAGGATGGAACGAATAACTGTGGATGATGTAAATTGACTAGCCCCACTAATGCAGCATGTACTGGCAGCCGGGGTAAAACGATGCGCACCGTCCTTCTGGGTGTTGCAGGGCGTCCTTAGAGAATTCAGCGAACCCGCGCGCGAGCCGCGCGCGCATAATGCCCGCTTAGGTTGCGCTGTGGAGGCGACTAAATTGTCTCGTATGCGCGCGCGGTCGGCTGCCCAGGACGCGAAAACCTATTGGTGCTGCTTCAACTCTCATAGCGAATCAATTGACGCAATCGTCGCTTGAGTGGTATGGTTTTAAATCGCGCTGACTTTTCCGTAAATGGAATTTTAACCCGTGCCGGGCGGTGACCGGCCCAGGTGCGTGATCCTAGCAATTGTAATGGATCCTTGCGTTTCTGGCTGTAGTCGTTGAAATCTCAATCAAGGCAGCGGATCACTCGAAATGACACTCGTAAGTTGGGCCTCTGCGCGTCTCGGTGTCGATCGCAAGGGGAGCAGTGTCTTTCGGCGTCAGCGATTTAAGATTTTCCTTGAACTTGTCGACGAGGTGCTCAGCCAGCGTGGCACCTGCCGGATCCTGGATATCGGTGGTGAGATCGAGTATTGGTCGAAAGTGTGGGACCTGATCGGCGACCGCAATATTCAGGTCACGTTGGTCAATCTGACTGCCGTAGATGTAGATATCGATTCGGCGCGCTTTTCATCCGCCGCCGGCGATGCGCGCGACCTCAGTTGGCTGGCGGACCTGAGCTTCGACATAGTGCACTCCAATTCGGTCATCGAGCATGTCGGCCGCTGGCAGGACATGCTCGCAATGGCGCGGGAGGTGCGCCGGTTGGCACCCGCCTACTACGTTCAAACCCCATATTTCTGGTTTCCCATCGACCCGCATTGCTCGACGGCTTTTTTTCACTGGCTGCCGGAACCCGTCCGCCTGTCGATGTTGCTGCGAAAGCCGCGCGGACATTGGGGCATGGCCCCCGACGTAAACACCGCCATGGGCCAAATACAAAGCGCCGATTTACTGGATATCCGGACCATGTCCGCGTTGTTTCCAGACGCAACTATACAGCACGAACGCGTGGCCGGACTTACCAAGTCGCTGATTGCCATCCGCCGCTCCACTGAGTGTGGCGTGCGTCCGCATTACCCGGATGAGTCACGCGTTCCGAATGCCTTGCATTCCCATTTGTCCGCGTAGAGCCGACACGCTTCGGGTGATGATGAAGGTGTCACTGACGGCCAGGGATCAGCGCCACGGTTCAAGCCAATGATGCAGGAGATGCGGGCCGGTAGAACTGGGCTCCCGAAAGCTCTGATGACCGGTACACGTAATTACCGTGGCGCCAAAGCGGGACTGCCGCATACGGGTGCTTATACCAAGGGCCCTAAATTTTAACTTTCGCAAGCCCAGGGGTCAAAGCGTCTGGCCTTTTCTGACCGGTCATTGTTTTGGTCCGCTGTACGAGCGATATCACTTTCGGATTGACTACTACCGCGATAGAATTGCCCGGCTAAACAAGGTCTAGAGCGTTACTGCTTGTTTCGCCACCAGCCATAACGCTCTGGACGCATCGGCCAAGCGGGATTCCATTCAGCCCGCAAGCCATTGCACGGCACCCTGCTTTGTTCCGGGTGCTGCCCGCGTGCCGGCCATGACGTATTGCGAGGTAAGCTGGTCTCGCAATATTCCGAATGTGGCGCGATCCAGTAGCCGCGTGCGGGGCCCAAGGAGCCCGACCCTGACGCCGCGCTGCACCGTCAGACCAGCCTGGTTCATCAGCGCCACTGCAGAGTCCCGCACGAAAAAGCGCAGATGGGTGCGGTCCAGGATGCCCGCATCCTGGTATTCGAACCGTCCGCGCAGCAGAAGTGGCACGGATACGGAACGATGAGCGATATTCGGGCAGGAGACGATAACGGTACCGCCGGCCGCCATTCGTTCCGTGAGCCGCCGCAACACATCGTCCGGTTGCACCAGGTGCTCAAGGACATCGAGAAACAAGAGCAGATCCGGGGCCCCCACGTCAGGAATGGCACCATTGAGATCGACGATGTGAGTCTCATCCGCATTCTGCCGGAGTTCGTCCAGATTTGCCGGATCGCCTTCCAACGCCACGGTGCTGCAGCCGGGGTAGCGTGACCTCAGCCATGCGAGGGTCCGCCCGGCGCCTGAACCTACATCCAGAACGCGCATCGCGGCGGCGGGCAGGAGCGGCGTGATATCCGTGCGGACATGACGAAAGTAATCCCTGTTCATTACGTTACCTTATCCGGTACATTCCGCTTCGTGGTACGCTGGTGTAATCGCGCCGTTGCGTTGGTGGCGGCGCATCCTCAAAACCGCGCACGCCATCACGCAATCGGGGCGGGGATATCATGCGAGCCCGTTGTGCGACGGCGCCACACGGTTGTGATCTTGAGATTTCTCCAAGATGTACTCGCATGGCGGCGAATATACCTATGAGTATCCAGGCACAGCCCCAAAAGTGTACGGTAAATCCGATGAAGATGTAAAGAAATACTATGATTCCCAGGACGCGTCCGAGGCTCAAGTCCGCTTCATTCATGGCGCCCAGCCGCCGCACCGGGCGCAGGCAGGCAGTGAGCAACACGAGGGCGAACAGGATCGCGGCTGGGATGCCAAAATTTGCGGCCGAGCATAACCAGAAGGAGTCGATCGTATTAACGGCCCCGAAGCGCTCGGCCCAATCGCTTTCCAGCCCGAGTCCGAACAACGGGCTCGCCAACACAAGCGGTCCCACGAGCGTCCAGATCAGCATGCGGTAATAGCCGTCCGCCGGGTTCGAGGTAGTATGCTCTATGAGGAACGACAACGGCGCTGGATGCACAGCGAACAGGGCCGCCAGCCCCAGGCCGCCTGACATTATCAACAGCTCCCAGCGCCAGCGAAAGCCGGCAAGGGCGCGATGGTAGGCGAGGCACCCGCATCCCAGCACAAATCCTGCCGTGGGCGCGGATGAATCGGAGGTTATCAGCCCAATAAGACAGCCACCGACGAGCGCAACCCGTTTGACTCCTCGCATCAGCGTCAACGACAGGAGGGCGCCGAAGGCGCAAACGGTTCCCAGCAGAATCGGGTGCTCCTGCATTCCTGGCGCGCGGATTACTCCGTGCCGGTAGTCAAATAGCCATACCTGGGAATACCCTGTGATCGAATCGACGATATCTTGAATAAAGGCCCGTTGGGTCAGCACGTCCAGCACCGAAAGAAAGCCGTCCGCAGCAATCACGTAAGTCAGAAAGCGCGCAACAGCGACCGCTTCGCCAGGCTGGTTCAAGCTGGATCGGAACAGGAAATAACCGCCGCAGAGTTCAAGGATCATTACGCTCGAACCGATGATTGCCCGGTCAACGCCCTGCGTCACGCATATGGAAAGGAACATCCAGAATGATGCAGCAAGCACGAACGCGTCGCACGGGACGACGCGAAACCCCTCGCCGGCGAACTTGCGCGCCATACGGCTGACAATGAACGGTACAGACGCCAGTAGAACGATGCGCGGGCTAGTTAAAAGCAGGCCGCCGGGTCGGATGTTTAATCCTACGGGGAGCATGGTCGCAAGTACAAGTAAGGCCGGCAGGATCGGCAAGGACGTGGCACGTAATGCCGCCGGGCGGCGTTGGCCGATCGAGCGAGGCTGGATACTAATTGACATAAAACGCAATACCGTCCCGGCGCGATGCGGCATGCGCGGGTGGGCCCCCCCTGATGTAAGGCCGCTCGAGGTAAGCCCACACGCGGTCGTTCTTTCGGTGAGTCAGATGATCCGGCACTGCCGGCCGAACCCGCGGCCCGAAGGCTGGTCCGTCGCCAAAAGCCCAAAAATTATGGCGCGCCGCGAAGAACGGGACCGGTCGGCGGGTTTGCACCTTCATGACTAGTCCGTCACCGGTTGGCGTGCACGGTAGTGCATAAGCATCGCGCTAGCAGCCATCGACGCTGCCAGCACCACCACGACAGCGACGCGTAGGGGCAAACCAGGACTTGCAAGCACCGTCCAGATCGCGGCACCGCAGGGCAACGGCAAGGCCATGACAAATGGGCCATATGGTGCGCTGCCGGAAACGTTCAGGCCGCGCCGTATCAGGGCGAACGCGGCTATCGCACCGACAAGCTCCGCAACGAGCGATCCGATCGCGGCGACGGTCAGCGACGGTGCCAGTTTAAGTCCGGTAATTGTAACAAGGAGACCGAAGGCAATCGGCACGTTCGACAACATCATATCCATGGTGCGGCCCATTGCCATGCCACCAAAATTCACACTCGTGCGGGCGAAGCGGAAGAAAACCCCAAGACTGAAGAATGCAAAGAACGAATCGCCGACGGCGTATGCCGAACCGAATAGTAGCGCGAGCAAGGGGCTGCCGATGATCGCCGCCGCGGCACCGGCGAGTGCCGCAATGCGGGCGACGCCGCCGTTGATTTGCCGGAACATGTTGGGAAATTCCCACAGCGGCGAGCGGTGCCAGGCCGCGGAGAGCCGTGGCTGCAACACTGTAATCATGACACGCATGAGCAAAGCGGCGGGAACGTAGAAGATCATCGTCGCCAGCCCGTACCGGCCAAGCTGGCCGACGCCGAGGAAAGTGCCAACCGCCAGCCGGTCGAACTGGCCCAAAACCGCCAGCGCCAGCCCGTTCAACATCAGCGGCATGCCGAACCGCGCGGCGCGTGCGACGGGCGCGGCGCCAAAGGAGAGCCGGTAAGGAACCCCCGCCACCACATGGGTGCTGACCACCAAGGCCACCGCCTGGGTGCCAAGCCCCCAAAGGACCGCTCGGTGGTCACGCAGCATCGCCGCCGCCACCGCCACGGCCACCAGACCGATCAGGTTTGTCGCCGCACTGGCCGAAGCCCACGGCCCGAACCGGTGTTTTCGCTGCAACTGCTCCAGGCGCAGATGTTCGAAGCTGCGCAGCAGGGGGATTATCGCCAGCCACATGAAGCTGCCGGCGGCTTGCGGCACCCCCAGCAGCCTTGCGGTTGGGTAGGCGAACAGCGCGAGCAGCGCCGCGCACAGTATGTTGCGCACCACTGTCAGGGTGTGCGCCACGGCTAGCGCCTCACCGGTATCGCCGTCCCTGGCTTGCACCAGGTAGCGGTCGGCGCCGCCATAGGTGCTCATCTCTATCAGTGTCAGTAGCGTCACCATGGCAGCGGCGATGCCGAACTCAGTGACCCCGAGTTGCCGGGTTAGCAGCATCGAGCGCGCGAATTGCGCCGCCGATTCGACCGCCATCGCGGCGCCCATGACCGCGGCGCCTTGAAAAAACCAATGTCGCACTATGCGTCGCATAGTCAGCAACGCGCGATCACGTTTTCGAACAGCACGTCCCGGCGAACCGCCGAGCACGCGGAAAAGTAGCTGGCAAAAATTCGTTGGTTCGCTTCTTCAAAAATGAACAAAGGCAGGCGCGTCCCTTTGAATGAAGAAGCCGACACTCCTGCTGATCGTTCGTACAGCCTCCGCAGCGCGGCAGCACTGCCGTCCTCCAGATTTTGTACCGTGGGGGCCTGAATGATTTTCAAAGTGGAAGCACCCCCGCGCGGTCGCGCGCAGTCCGTTAAAGTCACCGGCGGTATCGTTACGGGCAGCCTACATTGTCGCAACCTAGTTGTCATCTCACTTCTTCCGCGAGATGATGGGCCAGAGTGGGCTCGTGACGGGCTCGATCATAACACTGTTCAATCACCTCCTCGGGGCCCCGAAGTTTGCTGCGATGCCCGGGAATGTACGATCGGTAAGGGGCCTTGCTCAGACCGGGTTTGTAGCGACATCGATGTTGCCGTGCGTCGCGCGCGAGTAAGGGCATAAAACATGCGCCATCCCACCAGGCGCTGAGTGGCTTCTGGTGCGACCCCCGGAAGGCTTACATTGAGACAGGCCGCGAGCCCATAAGCATCTTCCGACGAGCCAAGCTCCACTTCGGCGTCAACCGCCACGCCAGGTAGGACAGCCAGTTTTATCTTACCCGCTGCAAGCCTGATCACATTTATGAAGCAGGCCGACCAGCCAGTGGTAAACAACCGCTCCGGGCCGGCGGCGCCGTCGCAGCCATCCGAGGTGTGCATCCTGGTTACGTAAGCCACTTTCCCGAGGTGGATCATGGCATGTTCCTTTAGCCGACATTTTTCATATTAACGCCGCACGGTCGCCAGATTTGACCCCTTCTGTCCCTCCGTCAACGGCTTTCACGCGCCCGCAAAAGGCTTGCCTACACTTTGGCACGGATACCCGGCTTTGCAGACCAGGCCCACAACCCAGGTGGCGCAACGGGGCGCAGCTCTCCCGCGGTTACTTGTTCAATCCCGGGCACCGGACCCGTCATGCACATGGGCTGGCGCCGGCACTGGGACGATCCCCGTCAGTATCCCGGTGACTAAGGGGCGCGGCACCATGACCGGGCCACCCGGAACGTTATCGTCCTGCCGTGGCGAACGATCTTAGCGCGGATCTTCACCACCCGATCGGATGGCGTCTTTATGGTCGGCGGCTCGAACCCACTAGGGCGCGGCGGTTACCGGTTGACATCGTACATCGGCGTTACCTTTGGCAGGCGGAATGTTGCCTCGAACCTCGTCATCGAGACAGGCGTGCCGAACAAATGGTCTTGTTATTTACGACAGCCGCGGCTTGCGAGAAACTCGCTCTGGGCTTTCGTTCCAACGCCTTCGGCAATGCCAGAAAGTCCCCGATTTTCTGCCCGCGAGATGATGATGCATGCGATGGCAGCATCGTTTGGGTTATTGAGCACGTCTCGGACGAAGAAGCAGTCTGTCTGCAGTTCATCGAGCGGCGACCGCTACAAATAACCCCACGAAAAGTCATCCGTTCCGGAATCGTCCAGTGAAAAACCGACACCAGGTGCACGCCGCAAGCCCATCTTTACCGCGACGCCTTCGATATTCACCGCGCTTCAGCAAGCGGGATAAAGGCGGCCACCAGCAACATGCCGCGCTTTGGATGTGACCAGCGCACCGGGGCCTCGGCACCCATAATGCCGCCTGCTTAATCAACCTACGATTGCACGCAAAATGCCATCTGTTGTATTTAAAGGCCGGTCCGCAAATCGTTCTCAAGCGCCAGCCGCTCGTTGACGGCCACTTACATCGAGCTGTCACAAGCTTCAATGTATGCCGGCCGGGTATGCCGGCCGGCGGTTCTGCTTCATACATGGCCAGGTCGGCCGCCTTGAGAATACCGTCCATGCCGTGTTTGAATTCATCGAACAAGGCAATGCCGGTGCCCAAAATACAACGGTATTGTACCGTTTCCGAAGTCAATCGCGACCGATATTTCGTGGGTTCAATCGCGTCACAAAAAAGTGGTCCTCCACTCTTTCGTTACAATCCGCGCTGATAGCGCAGGTATGGTCGGGTTTCAGCGTTCATTCAATTATCAGCGGGCAGCACTTCGGCGGGTGGAAACGCAAGGTTCAGCACGATGGCTTTCTGTCCTCTGAATGAATATAATTCTTCGCTTCGCGACAACGCCAAGGCGCCCCCGATCACAGCAACGCGTACTATAGTTGAAGGGTCGCTCTTAGCCACACTTGATGCCGGGTAAAGGTTACCTCGCCCGGGCTCGAACCGTCGGCATGACTGAATTCATACTGAACGGAAATCGACAAGGCACGTGAAAGCGCCCAGGATCCACCGGCAGAGACAGAAACACCGGATTGCGTTTCGCTGCTATCAGGGAAAGAGCTGCGGTCGTATCGGATCGAACCGTTTAACGTAATGTTGCGCCGGTACGAATGGGTCACATCAAGTTCGGCACCGGTGTCGATCAGGCCCTGCGCAATGCCGGTCGGCTCGTCCTGCAAGCTTTGCGTAACGCGACCCGTGACAGTGGTGAGTACTGTAGGGTCCCAGATCACGTCTAGCTCAGCTGCTGGTGCAGAAATAGTCCCGTCGTTCGTACCGCGTCCGGTGGCAAATCGCGTCTCATAGCCGACAAGCGCGCGGTACGTGAACAGCGCCGACTGCCGATACTGCAAACCGGTCATTACCGAAACATCGTTGTAATCACTCGGACGAGCAACCGTCACCTGGCCGCCACTATACCCGACCTGGCTGTCGCTTAATACAACGATTACATCGTGACCGCCCGAGAATTCGTAGCCGGCGGTCAGAGATCCGGTTAGCGCCTGCCGATTGAACAAGTCGAGCGAACTGGCGGCGGTGTTGCCGGAAACAGGGGTAAATTGATAAAGTTGACCAACCAGTGCCGGCACCAGGGTCAACGGTCCCGGACCAATCGTATCACTGATACGGAAATCGTCCACTTGGTCGATGACAGGCGCGTTAAGACCAAACAGGCCAACATCGGTTGGCAACGACACGGTATTGAGGTGTGAGTAGCCCACGCGAATCTCGTTGTCCGCATCCTGTATCACTCCCCCGACGGACGCTGTCCAATCGGTGTATGACCGGCTAGGGTATTGAAAATAGTGTAAATTGTCGACCGAAAGGGCCCCGTTGATACCGTTGGTGGACCAATTCGAGTCGATCGATACGGCCGCGCTGGTCTCCAGCGCGCCGCTGCCGCCACCCTGCGCGGTACCAAAAATATTACTATCGTATTCAATTCCCTGCGTGACGCTGGAGTGTACGGCGAAACTGCCGATGCGGACACCGAGTGGCGAATAGCCGCTATCCTCGACCAGGGGTGTGGCGGCGGCGAACCAATCCTGATACGCTGGAACGTTGGCTGGAAAATATCGATCCAACAACTGGGCATGCGCCGGAACGCCAGTGCACAGCGCCATCAGCGTGGCGACGTATACCCAGAAGCCGCTTGCCCCGCCTCGGGCATTGCACGCCACCGCGCGCCCGCATGGGCACCCATTTGCGGTTCCTGCCGTGGCGTGGTTGGCCCCCGGAACAAAACGGAACATGGCATCAGGCACCGTCGTACATCCATACATAATGACGAGGCCGCTGGGAGAAGTCCACAGTTTCGCCGCGATGTACGTCTTTGCGCGCTGTATGCGCGCCTATTGAACGAACAAGGTTGCAAATTGCGGGATCGCGTGTTTGTCTAACATCGTCGGAGGCGCGGCCATCTGGAGAAACGTCTTTGCGTATCCCGTGGGGCAAAACGAAGCCTGCCATTCTGGCGTTGCTGACAATGGTTTCAGCATGCGACCCACAACCCAGCCTGCCACTGCTGAACTCGGGCGATGCCGGCGGCGGCTACAAGCTCAGTAGTGGTGACCAGGTTCGCTTGATCACCTTTGGGGAGCAGTCCTTATCTGGCGAGTTCGGCATTGATGACAGCGGTTACATAGCCCTGCCATTGGTAGGGCCGCTGCACGCCAATGGCCTGACCACGCGCGGCTTGGCTGATGAAGTGACCCAGGCCTTGAGGGAAAAGAAATTACTCGCCTCCCCTAACGTAGTGGTTGAGGTCATCAAATACCGGCCGATCTTTGTGCTGGGCGAAGTGCAGCACCCCGGGCCCTTCCCCTACCAACCGCATATGACGCTTCTCAGCGCAGTGGCGCTGGCGGGCGGGTTTACCCCCCGCGCCGTGAAGACCCGGGCTGCCGTTGTCCGCAGTGGCCCTGATGAAGCCGTGATGGGCAAGCTAATCCCACTCAGCGGCCTTGAGCCGGGCGACGTCATCACAATACCTGAGCGGACCTTCTGACAAGGACCACGCAGAAATAGTGCCAGCTCCGCCAGTTCCTTTATAGATCAAACGCTTCCTTACTATTATGACCACTTGTTCTGGCCACCCCACGAACCCTTGATCCACCGCGCACTGCATCGCAGGCGTCGTCAACGTCCAAGGCTGGCATTGCCGTCGATCCAAAATGCCAGGCCACGTTAGATTGTTTGGTGAGAAAGACTCGAAGGTTGACGCTTTTTTGCGACATCGCTGCTGAATGCAGCGTTATTAGCGCTTTCAACGCAGGTATTGCAGTAAATGCTTGCTTGCACGATCGATGACATCTAGAAACCCGGCCGCGCCATAGCGCACGCAACCAAAGGTTAACATATGTTTCGATGCAAGTATGAGAATGTCCTCCCAATGCGCCGCCTTCCCGACCGGGAAACGGCACGAGGCGGCATTCAATCGTATTCGCGCGCCCTCGGCCGCGATGGTGTAGCGGGCGCTGCACGCTCGGGCGGCTTAGGACGCCTTGCGGCGCTTCTGTGTTCGGCCATGATGCTGGCGGGCGGCGCTGCAGCGCTGACGCCCGCTGTCGCAAAAGGCGCCAGCGTTTATGCGCCCTGGAAAAACGGGCCCCCGCAGAGCCCATCATTTTTTCCTATCGCCGTATGGTGGCAGCAGCCCACCGTGGTTGGCCATAGCGGAATTTATTCGACTGAAGCCGCCGCGGTGGCTGGTGAAAAGATGAATACTTTCCTTGGCATCGGCGCGTCATGGCCCGAGGCCTTTGGCAGCGACGATGGCGAATTGGAGATAATTCAGGCCAATAAATTGTATACGGTGGGTGGCATATATACGCCCTACAATCAAAACACCTCAGCGCAATCTGTGGCATCCGTTGATGCGCTAGCGAAGTCGATTGGCGCCACGGCCAACGTTATTGGCTACAATGCTGGCGATGAGCTGCAATGCGGGTCGCCGGATACAATGGCGGAAGTGCCAGGCGTTATTTCTGGAATCAATAGCTTTGATTCAACCAGGCCGGTTTTTTACAACGAGACTGCTTGGATGATTGCGCCGCCGGCCTGGTCAACCGCCACGTGCCTCGCACAGGAATCTGCCGCCCTGCGGGCAACAAGCGTCGGGTCATTCGACCTTTACCCCGCGACTGATCCATGGGTGCCCCAGGTAGCCATTTATCAAATAGCCGGATCGTCGGATTTCCTTTCCCGCCCTAATGACACGCTGTGGATGCAGGGCATGGCGACCCAAGCGCTAGTCCATGACGGCCGGGCTAATGCGCCAAACTGGGTATTCGTTGAGTCCGGTAGTGATAATCTCGGGTTTTCCGGGGCCAACGCAGCGTTTCCCGCGGGCGTGACGGGCGGATCCACCACAATCGTCAATTCCAGCGGCTTTTCCAAGTTCACGGCGGCCTGGGTTGGCTTGACCGTTTCCGGCGCTGGCATTCCGGCTAATACCAAGATCACCAGCATCATCGACGCTACTCATGCCACTATGAGCGCCCCGGCTACGTCGTCAGGCGCGAATGTGTCGATTAATGTGACAGGCGGTAGCGGTTCAAACACTGATTGCGTGGCAAGTAGGAACATTTGCGTAGTTAACGGCAACGAGTATAGGCCGACGGCCGTACAGGTTAATGCCGAGGTTTGGATGAGTCTCATTAGCGGTGCCACCGGTATCGAGTATTTTTGCCACGACATGACATCTTCTTCTTTCTGCCTTGGCGATAAAACAGGCGGAGCTGCCGCTGCCGCCGTGCAGGCCAATCTCACCTCCGTGAACGCAAAGGTTATCGAATTCGCCCGGGAGCTTAATACTCCTTCGGCGGGAATTTGCTCGATGCAGCAGCTCGATTACAATACAGGTACCCCATCGACGACAGCATCGTGCAACGATGGGATTCTGACCATGGCGACAAGCGATGCGGCGGTGCCGGGTCTCGCGATGGTTAAGAGCGTCGGTGGGGAATACTATCTTTTCGCACAGTCTGACCGCAGAAGCCCAGCGGGAGCCGCTTTTACGTTCACGTTAACTGGCCTCGAGGGCAAAACTGCCAAAATAATCTACGACTCCGACGAGCAATACGATGTTGATCATTCAACCAAATCTAAAACGTTCACATTGAACGGATCCGCGAAGTTTTCCGACACGCTGGGTGCCAATGGTGATGATTACGAGGTCAAGATCTATAGGATTGAATAAGACAGTACACAGCAGATACGTCTGATGCGGGCGGGGTCGCTTAACGGCCCCGCCTTCCGTTTGATATGTCACGATTTACCGCGCGCGGTTTGTCTAGTCCGGCGCGGTACGCCAGCTCTGGCATAGTATGCCAGCGTCTGGCATTAGGCCCCGCCGGATAGTCCCGCAGCAGATCGAAGAACCATCAGAATACCTTTTGGGCTTTCTACGAAGTAGCGGTAAGCGAGGCGCCGCGGCTCACGGCAAAGACGGTAGGCCCATTCCAGCGCCAAGCGCTGTAGCAGACGCGGCGCGCGGCGCTGTGCGCCGGTCAGGAAATCGATGGACGCGCCGGCGCAAATGCCGACCCCGCACCCACTGCCCAGAGCCGCGATCCTAGCGGCGAGCATCTCTTGACCCGGCGATCCGACAACGAGAAATGTGTAGTTGGCCCGCGCCGCCACTACGAACGCCGCAACCCGTTCTACCTCGTCCGGTTGACGCCAAAATCCCATCGACGGGTTAATATGTAGGATTTTACCTACCTCATAGCGCGACCTCAGCACCTCGGCAGCTTGCCCACTACCGCCAACGATACAAATTGATGTTTGAGATGTTATAGCTTTCAGAAAGAGTCGCTCGACAAGATCGGCACCGGGAACTACCCGCGGCGGCCGGAGCCCCGACAAGCGGGCCGCAAGCCATATCACCCTGCTATCGAGAAGGCACAGATGTGCGCGGCTGTACAGACTTTTTAGGGCGACGTCGTTGCCGCTTATCCGCGCCATATTCGCAGCATTAGGCGTGACCACATAGGACCAGGTTGGAAGCTTGGACGCTCTATCAATCGCTGCAACCGCCTCGTTCAGGCTAAGGTCTGCAAACGACATGTTCAGAAACGTGCCGTTCCCGACGCCGGGTGTCGTGTCAGCTATCGAAACACTCATGGCGCGATCGATGCTGGTTGGGTTAGCACCAAGCGAATCATGAACCCGGCCCGCCAAAACCTGGGGGATATGAGCACACAAGCCGACGCCAACTCGGCGTTGTGGTTGTGCAGCCGCTTGGTACAACAAATGCGATACAGGTGGCGTCCCATGGTGAGTGGCATCGCTGCCGTCCATGCAAGCCAGCGCATCAACCCAGCCGGCTTGTCCCTTGTGAGGGCATAATGCCCCGCGGTCACGCGGCGCCGGCGTTTCAGCAGATCAAGCCACAACGGCCGCGCAAGATGGCGAATAGCGGCTCTCGTTGCGCTAGATGACCTGTCAAACTGTTCCGCGATGCCTGCACAAAAACCGCCAACTGCCCGCAACACACGCCGCCAGACCCACGTATTACCGCTTCCCGTGCAGCATTCAGCCTGGATGTGGCGTGCGAAATTGAAGCCAAACTCAATTTCCCAGGCTTCAACGGGTGTCGGCCGCGCAGGGTCCCGCGCCGCAGTCTCCACGTGCCCCCCCGCGAAGTCGTGGGCTTCGCGCGCCTGCGCACCGTTCTCTATCCAATGGGAACATGGATTACAGCCGCCATCAATCAACGAAAGAATCTCACCACGCACTACAGCGGCGCCAGCGTTGCCCGCCGGACAAGCCCCTTGTGGCGACGCAGGTACAACGCGAAAGCCCCGGGCAGCCTCGGCAACCGCATCTAGCCGGTTCATGGAGTTGTTGTCGGCGACAATAACCTCCATCCGGTCAGCGGGCCATGCCCGGTTCCGAACGCCCCGGAGGCAAGTCTGTAGTGCATCGATGTCGTCACAGTGCGGCACCATACCCGGAACAAACTCCGCGTCTGGAGGGCACTTATTGCTTTGACTTGAGCCGAACTCCGGGCTCCCCAGAGGGGACACACTAGTCAGGCCTGGGTTGAACATCGGTAGCGGTTCCTTTTCCAACGCACGAGGATGCCGCCCACCCGCACAAATCCAATCCGCTCAAATAGCGGCCAGGGGCCGCCTTCTTCCTCAAGAAGCGTGTGCCGACGACGCCTTTAAGGTGCGCATAATATTAATATCTAATACACTGCGTCATGAAACGCGCGACCTAGCGTAACCAATGCAGCCGCCATGGGGCCGCCAAAAGGGCCGCTGGGCAACTCGAAACTCGCTCGCGATAAAAGCGATGGCCCAGGGCGGGCGCCACTGCCGTCGCGAGTAACACGGGAAGACAGCAACATAGCGCGCAGCGGCAGACGGCGATCCCGGAGGAATTAGGCTGGACCTAACACGACTCCTCTAATGCAACGGAACTACATCAACGCCTGCCGGTATGACTACAGTGGCAAGTTACTCGGCGGCCGTTTCGTGTAAATTACCCACAGGTTGGGTTAGCCCGCTTATATAATTCGCCCGAACCGTATCCTCGGGCGTCATAGACGGGTCCCTCGACGTGGCTGCGTTCGATCAGGTTGAAGATGGATTCCGGCGGCCTGAAAGCGTTGTCGCAAAAATGTGCTAACACGCGGGAGATCAAGCGTGCGACGTACTCAGCACTCGAAATTTCATTATTGCCCTTGTTCATTCACTCAATCCCCGTCCGTTGGCCAATTTTCGACAGAATGTTACTGGAATACGGAAGCTCGGGGCCGATCCGCGTCCTTCGGAAGGCTTTCACGGGCCACTTCACGATGAATGTCGTGAACCTGTCCTGGAAACGGCTGACTTTGGGCAGCCATTACTGGGACAACTCCTAGGCGGCCCAATGCCGCGTGACGGACCGACCCAAGTACAGCGCCCCAACCGCCACGGAACACCTCAGCGATCGCAATACCTAGGCCCGCTAGCCTAAATGCGCGCGGGCCCGATGAATGCGTCACGCCCAAACAGGATTGCCGCGCCAATGATGTAGGCTAATCTACTCCCGTCCTCCGGTTCGCTGAACCTGTCGGCCAGTTCTGCGAAACACATAAACGTTCCGGCTTCAGCGGGATCCGGCGCAGGACACTTGGAGAAAACCCTTGAAAGGGCAATATTAATCAGACACAATCCGTAAGAGCAGTGGTTGGCGGATTGAGAAAAGCTTGCGATTGGAGGGCGACTGGTGGATTCCTTTCGGGTGGCTGAAGAGACGGTGCCGATGCAGATCGACATCCCGATCTCAATAGCCAACTCTGCCGAACCGGGATTGCTGCCGTGGGCCCACCCGCGCGATCAAGTCTCTAACCGCGCACCGGTGGACACATCAAATGCCTCGACGGGCTCTCGCTCGTCGCCGTGTGGCCGTGGCCCGACGATCGTTGTCTACCACAATTTGTCGGCCACAGAGCACCCGCTGACCCGCGGGCTGGGCGTTACTACCGATCCCGATGTGTTTCGCCGGCACATAAAGTATTTTGCAAAGAACTTTGATCTAATTGGTCCATCGGACCTCCTAGGGGGACGATCCCCGAAGAAACCTTTGCTCATCACGTTTGACGATGTTTACCGATCTGTCCTTGACATTGCTGGGCCAACCTTGAGAGAGGTCGGGGCAGCTTCAATTTGGTTTTTGAACCCCGCCAGTATAGTTGAAGACGCGCTTCCGATGGACAACTTACTGGCGTTTGCCGTCGGATGTGCCGGCGGCGCTGAGTTGCTGGCCGGGCTTGGCCTACACCACCAGGCAGGACGACCGGTTTCCAGTCTAATATCCAAGGATCTGCCCAAGCTGAGCAACATCGCGGTCGGACAAATTAGTGCGGCAGTCGCAGAGCACTTCGGAACTACAGAATCTGAGCTTCGCCGCGAATCCGCCCTGTTCCTGAACGCGCGGGATCTTTGTCAGCTCGATGCGTATGGGATAGAGGCCGGCAACCATTCGATGAACCATCGCTTCCTGCGCTCGCTATCCGATCCGGACCTTCAGGTCGAAATTAGCGCGAGCCGGCAATTGCTGGAACAGCTTGTGGGGCACCCGGTAAGGTACTTCGCGGTGCCCTACGGCAACGAGCTGGACGCCACAGATCGGGCACTCGAGGTCGCCCGATCAAGTGGCCATCTGGCGACTTTTCTTGTTCATGCGCGCTGCAACGATCGGCGGCGCGTGGAGGATGTTTTCTACCGTATCGGGCCGGAGAATGTGCGGCCGCAGTTCCTGCCGATTGTCCTCGACGTGCTGCCCCGCCTTCGTACCGTGTGGAACTCCCTGCATTGATAGGCGAGGTGTGGCTTCCTAGCGCTTCGTACGAAAGGAGCAGCTGCCGCAATTTGCGGCAGCATGCTGCGCTGATGGCAAGCACTGACTGACCACCGACTTAATCGCCATTGGGTATGGCGGACGGGGATTGCGATGGGCGTGGGTACAAAGCAGGCGGTAGTGACATCGGGTCTAGAGGCGCGGCCTTCTACATTCGGCGCCCTGGACCCGAGTGCGCTTCGCTGTGAGGCAGCGCCGCATGGCCACGCACTGCCCATTGCGGGGCGGCGCCAATCCGGCAAACCGAATTGCGGGCAGTCGAAAGTTTGGGCGATCGTGGTCGGTTATCGCAATGCAGAAGACATCGTAGGTTGCCTAAGGGCCCTAGCGTTTACCTGCACGCCGCCGCTATTTGACGTGATCATCGTTGAGAATGGGGGTGCACAGGCATTCAACGCGCTGTGCGATGCCTTGATGGAGGTAGGGAGCCCCTGCCTCCCGGTGGCAAACTCGACACCGGCCCATCTAGCGCACGTGGGGGTAGAAAGGCAAAGCTTCAAATTGCTACGCGGTAACCAGGCTCGCGAAACAGGCGTTCACACCCTACAGATGCTAGACAACCTCGGCTACGCGGGAGCGATCAATGCTTGTATCCGCCCCCTGCTGTCGGCTGGAGAATGGCATGCCATATGGATTCTCAATCCTGACACGGAGCCATTGCCTTCAGCACTTTTCGAGCTCGCCGACTATGCCGCAACGCATTCCAAAGGTATGGTGGGCAGCTTGGTGACTACCGGACTTACAGCAGCGGCCTCGAGCAATTGTGGACTAAAGTGGAATAAATTTTCGGCGCGAACAACGGCCGTTGGACCGCATGCGCGCGAAGAGCGCGCAACCGCCGGCGGTGGTGCCCCTATGGTGGACGCCGCCTCGGGCGCCTCGCTTTATGTGACTCGACACCTTATCGAGCGCATAGGCCTTATGGACGAGCAGTATTTCTTGTATTTCGAAGATTTGGAGTGGGGCTGCAGGGCGAATGCATTGAACGAGCTGGGCGTTGCACGTCAGTCCATCGTGATCCACAAGGGCGGTACGACGATCGGAAGTGCTGAGACCCGTTCTGCACGTTCCAACCTATCGGTCTACCTAGAATTTCGTAACCGGATATTGTTTGTACGGCAGCAATACAAGGGGTGGCTGGTCTGGACCGCCTTGGTACAAACGGTGTACCTAGCCGCGTTTTTGCCGAGCGGTGCGCTATCCAATCTACTTTCCGCGGGAAAAGGCCTTATCGCGGGTCTCCGGGGCCAAACCGGTCGCCCAGATCGACTACTTAAGGCGCATGTCAAACGATAAGCTGCAGAGCCTTGGGGAATTCTGCGCTAATTTCAGAAGCCGAAAAGAGCGGCTTCGGTATAAGAGAGGTCGCCAATCCGCGGGGTCTGCTTCCCCCTGAAATACATGGGCGCCTTATTTGGAATGTATTTCCCGGGCACCCCCGCCAATGGGCCATTTGTGGCGGCAAGTAGCCAGGGTGCGCCCCTCAAAGCAAGAAATCTGCCGATGGCACCGGGAAACCGAGTAAGATCCTCAATATCCCTGCAGTATATCAAGCGTGCACACGGAGGCAGGAGCCTCCGCCGGCGGATGCGAAATACGAATGGATAGCAGAAATTGTCCACCGTGCACACGATGCTAATGCATCCGAAACCGGCGTGATCAAGCAGCAGGTTGCGCTCCTCGATGGCTAGGCTATCCGCAACCGCGATGGTTGGCGTGAATTTTTCGACCGTCACCCTCCACCGCTGGGGGGCCAGGGCCGGACAAGCGACAAACTGGCCGTTACTGAACCGCCGGAAGCCCTGGGCCCCGATCGTTCCCCACGTGTCGACGTGCGGCGATATATTTATGATTGTTGATTCAGGGGTTCTCGGGATCCGTGACAGCAGCATTGACGCGTAAGGCCGGAAACGTGGCGTGACACACCAGCAGGAAACATTGCACTTTACAGCCGCGTCAGGGCTATTGCCGCTTCTCGACGTTATCGTCAGAAGAACGCCAACCACGGTTCCGTCCGATTCTAGCATGTAGCCGAAACGCGGGAAGCCTTCGAGCTGTGGTCGCGCTGCAAGCTTCATAAGGGCATGTAGAAAGATAAGGTTCGAATATACTGGAAAGCTTACGTTGAGCAGGTTTGCAACTGCCGCTAAGTCAGTATCTTGGATCTGGCGGCACTTTACGTGTGCACCCCTACCGAGAGTACCAGCCGGGTTGACCTCCGAGCGGTGTACAATGCAACCGAAGCCGTGACCTACGACAGCATCTTGCCAATCTCGGTCGCGGTCAAAACCGTTGCGAGCAGCACCAGCCACAGCCGCGGTGGCGTGATTTCTTACCCCAGATACCCGCGCCTCCGTCAAGAGTTGGTCCCAATCATGGAGATAGGATGCGGCGCTGCGCTCGATACATGCTGGACGTCGCACGTAGACTGCGTCGGCACCGGTGGGAGCTGCAAATAGCCGCGCATTTGCTTACGACGCCGCCTGTGCAAGTAGGATAGCCAGCTAAAATAAATCCGCCGCGCCGGCGAAAGACCTAAACTTTCAGTCGGTGCCTGTGCAATCAAATTGTCCAATTCGGCTAGCAGGCCGGGGTCGGACCGCCTTTCCGCCAGTAGCCTAAATGGCTTCAGTCGATCTGCATCTACGACATCGATGCAGCCCTTGGGTACGCGGGGGAAGACCGCCGCCTCGCCTGCCAAGTATCGTTTTACGTCCCTGCGGTATTCACACAGCAGAGTTGTGGCCTCATACTCCGGGTGCCCCTGGAAGAACAATTGCAATGCGCCGTGATGCCTATGAAATACATCAACTCCAACTTCGCGTGACCGGGAGAGGATGGTGTATCCGTGCGTCACTAGATCGTCTTCCTGTAGTCCGTTAAGCCGCGAGTGTGGAACGACCCATTCAACTGGCAGTCCTGGAAGTACCGGATGCGCGCGCGTGTTAACGCGGCACTCAAACACGCCCGATGCTTTTTGCGCTAATCGCCGCCGATGAATGCCGTCCATGTGGAAAACCGCGATGTGCCCAGCAAGGCACGACCAAATGACCGGCATTGCGGAATCTTCTGCCCAATCGGCTAGGCGCGATATGGAGCTCCAGCAAGGCTCGTCTTCAAGTAGTTCGGACCTGGGTTCGCTGCCCGTGACGATAAGGCCATCATGGGAACTACGTTCCAGTTCGTCGAAGTCTTCGTAATATCGGGAGATATGCTGCCTAGCGGCCGCGGACCGAGACAAGCAGGGTGGAGAATAGAACTTCAGCCGCACAACGATACCGTTGGATGCCGCCGTCAGCAGCCTGCAAAATTGCCGCTCGGTTGCCTGCAGCGCACCGTCCGGCATATTGTTAACAAGCGCAATTGTAAGCGCATCGTCTGAGGGCGGCTCGAACGCCTGGGAAACACTACCCTGGGGAAGAACGTTCCACATCCTTCTGCCAAGTTCGGTCATGATGGAACTAACTCCGCATGAGCGTCGTACTCGGTAACGGCCGCCGTCAATGCCTGATCGATATCCGTAAGGATATCGTCGATCCGCTCTATGCCCACGCTAATTCGTATCATCTCGGGTGAAATCCCTGCCGCCTGCTGCTGCTGCATAGACATCTGCCGATGCGTCGTAGATGCCGGATGGCATGCCATGGATCTGACATCGCCAAGATTTACGACACGCTTAATGAGCTTCAGCGCATCGTAAAATCTCGCCGCGACGGAGACATCCCCGCACAACCCGAACGTAAATACGGATACGGCGCGCCCGCGGAGGTACTTACACGCCAAATCGTAATACGGGCTACTCGGGAAGCCCAGGTAATTGACCCAACTCACGCGCGGATCCGCCTGCAGGAACTCTGCAACGTGGCGGGCATTTTCGATGTGGCGATCAAGCCGGACCGAGGCTGTCTCAATACCTTGGAGCAAAAGGAAGGCGCTTATCGGCGATAGAGTCGCGCCGGTCACACGCAGGAAAACGCTGCGGCATCGCCCGAGATAGGCTGCGGCCCCAAAATGGTCGGCATAGATAAGTCCATGGTAGGACGGATCTGGCTCGTTGAACATCGGAAAACGCGGGTGTTTCCGCCACTCAAAATTGCCGCTATCGATAATGGCCCCACCCAACGTCGCACCATGACCACCTAGGAACTTAGTCATGGAGTGGACGACAATATCGGCACCGTAGTCGATTGGACGCAGTAAAAATGGTGTCGCAATAGTATTGTCGACAATCAACGGCACTCCATGGATGTGGGCTACAGTCGCGACCGCTTCAATGTCAATGACATTACCCGCCGGATTGCTGACGCTTTCGCAAAAAACCGCACGGGTTTGATCGTCCAGTAACCTGGCAATGTCCCCGGGGTGGCCGCTCGATGCGATCCGGACCTGCACGCCAAGGCTAGGCAATAAATGCACAAGAAGGCTATGCGTGGTGCCATACAACTGGGGTGTAGCGACAATATTATTGCCGAGGCCCACGAGATTTAGGAGAGCGTAATGCAGGGCGGCCTGACCCGTGCTGACGGTCAGGGCTTCGATTCCGCCTTCGAGCAACGCGATTCGCCTCTCGAGCACCGCGTTGGTTGGGTTGCTAATTCGGCTATAGCGGTAGCCGTCGGCCTCCAAATTGAAGAGTGCGGCGGCATGTTCCGCACTATCGAATTCGTAGGCGACGGTCTCATAGATCGGCACGGCAACAGCGCCAGCGTTGCGATCTACGGCGCAACCGCCATGTATTGCAATCGTCTCCGCGTGCATTAACCGCTGCCCCTATCGATGTCGCCGGCCGAGGATCGCAAGCCACATCGCCTGCCACAGCATCTTTTGCCCGCCCAAAAAGTAACGCGAACCGCGCCGTTACGCAAAATGCTTGTTGGCATAATGAACGAGAACCGCGCTTGATCGCGCTAATGTGAAACCCGCCATAAGGCAGTACATCGCATGGCATGTTGCAAACTCGCGCGGGCAGGAAACCACGCGGCAACACCAATAAGTCATTGCCAAAGCCAGATGCACAAGATAACCTAATTTTGTCTTCCACAATAGATCCGCGCGGGCAGTGCGGCATGTCCAAATAATGCAGCGCTATCGGTAGCATTTTCGGCGGTCGTTGTCGGAACGATACCTACGCCTGGGACGTGCGGAATTGAGAGTACGGATCAAAATCTAGAGCGAGGGCGGCCGTGACCGTTATTGCAGTTCAACGCTACCAGCAGATTGTTTCGGAAATTTGCGGTTTAAGCTGGACCAGCCTGCGGCGGGATGAACTCCTGGCGGTTGCCTGGGCATATTATTATTTCTCCGTACAGTTTCGGGAAAATCTGGAGGTGGCGTGTGAGCTTCATCCGTCGGACGAGCGGCTTCTCGAGCTTCGCCTAGGCGAGTGTGATACCGCTAACCTATCGCCCTTTCCGGGCGTCGCGGCGCCCGGCGAAAGGATGAACCATGATGAGTTCATGAAGCGCTTGGTGCTCATGTCCGATCTGGAGCCCGCGCTGCAAATGCTGGTCGGGCGCCTAGGCCGCTCCTACCTTGAGATAAACCGGTCAGAAAACATCATCGCCCGCGCCTTGAGTATTTCGAGTTACGAGGACGGCGGGCTCGAGCGAGTATTCAGGGCCATTCTTACCGCACCAGACTGGAGCGGGCCGTCTCTTGCAGCGTTTCGTCATTTTCTGATCGAACATATCCGGTTTGATAGTGATCCTGATGCCGGACACGGCGCGCTAAGCCGCCATTTAGTGCCGGATGATCGAATCCTGCCGCTTTGGGTTGCCTTTCGCGACTTGCTGGTTGGTGCTGTGCCGTCGCTTCAAGGCTAGTGCGGTGTGCGTGTGGGTAGTTCGGGCCTCGGCTTCACCGGGAGCAAGGGTGTTCAGTGTGGCGTGGGCCGTCTGATTTCGAGCCCGGATGGTTTCGAAGTGACCGCAGGAAGCAGCGCGCTGTTTCCATGCGATGGTCTTCGCCGCGATCTAGATAATTTACTCACCGACATCTTGCTGTCAGCGCGCGGTCGCGTCACGGCCGGGCCCGTGAACGCCGTGGAGCGAGACGAGGAAATCGCTCAAGCCCTGAGTGGCTTCGACTTTTGCACACCACGGGATATGGGCGACATTCTGCGATGGGTGATTGCACGCATGGAGGGGGGCATCGTCCATGTCGATCACCCTCGATATTTTGGCTTATTTAACCCGACGCCAACCTTCCCGTCTCAATGCGCGGACAGGATTATCGCAGCCTTCAATCCCCAGCTCGCATCGGGGACAACATCTCCGTTCCCAGTGGCATTGGAAGCGCATGTTATCCGGGCCCTGGCCGGGCGCATCGGCATGCCGAGCGATGCGGCCGGCCACTTCACCTCAGGCGGAAGCGAGGCCAATGCAACAGCCATGGTCTGCGCACTGACACAACGCGACCCGTCCTTCGCGCGCGATGGCAGCCGCGCATTCCGCGGGCAGCCCAAAGTTTACGTTTCCCAGGACGCGCATTTGGCTTGGTTGAAAATCGCGCACCAAACCGGAATCGGCAGAAATGCCGTTCGGCTCATACCAACAACCGGCGCCGGTTGCATGGATCCAGAAGCACTGACGCACATCATAGCCTCGGATGCCGCGGAAGGCCGGGTACCGATCATGGTGGTCGCAACGGCGGGCACGACCGGCGCCGGCATGATTGACCCACTTGCCGATACGGCTCGGATCGCCCGTGCGCATGGAGCGTGGTATCACGTCGATGCCGCGTGGGGCGGTGCACTCGTTGTTTCGGATCGTTGGCGCGGCGTCCTCGCGGGAATTGAGATGGCTGACTCGATCACGATCGATGCGCACAAATGGCTCGCGACAACCATGGGTTGCGGCATGTTTATAACGTCCCGCCCATCAGCGCTTTCCGCGGCTTTTTACGTCATCATGGACTGCATGCCGTCCAACGACGCGAAATTGGACCCGTACGTCACAACGTTTCAGTGGTCGCGACGCTTTTCCGGGCTGCGGCTTTTCCTGGGATTGGCTGTAGCTGGGTGGAGCGGATACGCGGAGCATGTAGAGCATTCAATCCTGGTCGCCAACAGTCTATGGGAGCGCCTTCGGGCGCAAGGCTGGCGCCGCGTCAACGCATCCCCGCTGGGCGTGCTATGTCTTTTGCCGCCGGATCAGGATGCCGATGTTCGTGGTATTGTTCGTGCCGTTGTCGACGGCGGCACCGCATGGATTTCTGTCGTGGAGTTCGCTGGGCGGCCAGTGGTACGCGCTTGCGTGACAAGCGGCGAGTGCAACGAGAGCGATATCACAATGCTAGTTGAGGCCATGTGCGCGGCGGCGCGCGCCGCACGCCCGTCCGCCGGTTAGGCCCTACCCGCGCGCAAATAGCCGTAAGTGTTCCGATACGGTTTCCCCACCCGCGTGAAGTCAACTTTGTTGAGAAGAATGCCTGCCACCGGCGCGTGTGCGGCACGCAGAGCCGAAAGCGCGTCATCAACCCAGCGTTGAGGTGTTGACCGCCACGCGACAACCATGATCGTTGTGGTCACAAGTTTTGAAATGTACAGTGGATCGCATATCGCCAACACTGGCGGAGTGTCCAGGATCACGAGCTCGTATTCTTGCCTCAGGGTTTGTATCAGGTCGAAAAGCTGTTGGCTTTCGATCATTCCTGGATGCAGGGCGTTGATTGATCCGGCGCACATGATCCGTATCGGAAGATTCTCGTGCGTTTCCAGCACCGCCTCCCGCGTCAGTGATCCCGAAAGAATATCCACGATCCCATGGCTGCCACTGCCGCCGAGCAGTTTGCCGCTCGCCGGGTGATGCAGATCGAGATCCACCAACACGGTGCGTATGCCAGCGGCGGCCGCTGAAATGGCGATCCCGGCGGCGACGGTTGATTTTCCTTCGCCTGGCACGGCGGACGTCACTTGCAGCACCTGAGAGCCGCCGGATCTGAATCCTTGTACGTGCAGGCGGAGAAGGCGAAAACTTTCCGCAAACTGGGAAAATGGATTGCGCGCGAGATATTGTGGTATTGTCAGCTTGTTGTCGTCGCAGCGCAGGTTATTTTTCGTCACATAAGGCGTTAGAGCCAAAACCGGCAGTGAGAAGTTTTTCTCGGCAGTAACGGGATCTTCCACTCGTCTGCGTCCAAGGGCCAGCAGTAGCGCCAGGCCCATTCCCATCATTAAACCAAGGGCACCGCCGCCCGCGAGGAAGAACGCGGGTTTGGGGAAGCTGGGCCGATCCGGCAGAAATGCCTCGGAAATGATATGCGCCTCCACATCCTGACGAGTCTGCTGTTGTTCAACTTCACGCAAGCGATTAAGGGAAGCCTCATAAGCTGTCTTATTGGCTTCCGCGACCCGCTCGGCCTCGCGTAGCTCAACGCGGCCTTCCGCATTTGCTGCGGCGTTTAGTACGCCAACCAAGCGTGCCAACTGCTGTTCCAGAGCATCGCGATGAGCGACCGCGGTTTCATAGTCGTTTTTCAACCCACTAACGATGCGCGAAACCTCCAACGACACCTGGCGATCAATGGCGCGGCCAACTTGCTCAGCCTGTTGGCGTTGTGGGTGGTCGCTGGCATAGCGGGCCTTCAGATCGGCCAGATGCTGTGACGCTTCAGCCTGCTTCGTGCGCAGCTCACCAATAACCTTGGAGGTGGTAACGTCGGTTAGCCCCTCCAGTGACCCTCCGGTGCGCAGAACATGCTCGGCCTGACTGTATCGAGCTTCTGCTTCGGCAACTTCGCCCTGTGCCTTTGCGAGCTCATCGTTGATTTGCGTAACGGAATGGCGCTCAATGGTTGAATCCGAGCCATTTTCGTTGCTTGTAACGCCGAGCTTCTTGCGGATCGTCTCAACTGCGACCTCGCTTCGAATTAGATCGTTGCGCTGATCGGCCAAGCGATTCGTCAACCAGGCGCTATCGCGCTGCGCGGCGTCGAGTTTGGTCTCAATTTGGTCGGCGAGATACGCATCCGCCACGCTCTTGGCCAGACTTTGAGCGCTGACCGCATCTGGAGCCGTCGCGTCTATTTTAATGACGTAGGTCATGCCAATGCGGGTAATCCTCAGTATGCGCCGCAGTTGATCCACGGCGCGCGCTTCGCGCGCACTGGTGGTATTCGGTGGCGTCGCGGCTTTCTGTGCCAGAAAGGGCAGAAACGTTTCGAGAATGGACGGTGCGGCGTCTCCGAAGGCCGGAATATCCGCAAGATGTTCGTACCGCACCACCCTTTCCAGCACGCGGGAAGAAAGAAGCACGACTTCAACACTGGCGATCTTCGACCCGTCCACGATAATGTTGGCGAACTCTGCCTCCGCGCCGAAGGAGCCCGGTTGCTTGGGGTCCAGGATAATGGAGGTAGAACTGGTATAACTTGGATGAACGTAGCGGAGTGCCACATCACCGACGCCGACGCCCACAATGGCGGCCGCAATAATCACCGGTAGGCCGCGGACAAGCGCGCGCAGCAGGCCTAATATATCTGGCCCAGTCGCCCTATCCAGCAGCACAGGTGGCGTTTCGTATTCGCTCTCGCATTGGTTGATGATCGGCACGGTCAAGAGTCGACCCCCCGCCTGATCTGTTTGCCCGATCCGGCACCAAGTGCGTCAATAAGCATGGCGGTCGACAAGCAAAAGGGCCAACGTCCGAGCCATGATAAGCACATCCATTTTGACCGACCAGTTATCAATATAATAGCAATCCAGCGCCACGCGACGCCGTAGTTTGCGCACGGTATCCAGTTCACCCCGGCAGCCATTTACCTGAGCCCAACCGGTTATTCCCGGCTTCACACGGTAGCGTTCGCAGTAGTTGGCAATCAGTTCACTTACCTCGTGCCCCGCGATTGTCATACCCAATGCGTGCGGACGCGGCCCTACGATAGACATGTCGCCGAACAGAACGTTTATCGCTTGCGGGAGTTCGTCCAGACTGGTCTTCCGCAAAAACCGGCCCACCCCCGTAACGCGGTTATCGTCCCGGCACGTCTGCGTGGTGGAGCTTTCGTCAGCCATGTGGTGGTACATCGTACGAAATTTCCACATCGAAAAGGTCGCGCCATGCAAACCGGCGCGCCTTTGCCGGAACAGCGCCGGGCCGCGACTGTCCAGTTTTATTGCGAGAGCGATCGCAAATAGCGCCGGCGCGGTGACAACCAACGCCGAAAGTGCGACAGCAATGTCGATCACGCGCTTGTACGCGGCTTGTGCGGTGCTCAGTGGTTGGTCGGTGCCGTCGATGATGGTCAGCTCACCACCCGCGGCACTAAACTGCCAAGTGAACTCGGGCGTCGCCAAATCAGGTATGAGCGAGACATTGACGGGGCATTGGCGCAATTGTCGGAGAAACGTCTCCGCGGCTAGGCTGGTAGCCGGGCCTCCCGCTAGCAGAACCCGGTCTACATCCTTGCGGCGCGCGGCCTGCTCCACCCAGCCAAAGGACGGACTATCTGGCAGCCCAGGGATGGGCACTGCGGCGGCAACGCGCAGCCGCCCAGCGGTGCGCAACTCCAATTCGGCCGCCAGTGCCAGGGCGGTCGCCATCGAGCCTGCTGCGACGAGTGCGCGGTCCAGGCAATAGCCTCGCGCGACCGCGGCCTTTAAAAAATATTGCAGAAGGCTACGCGCCCCAATGATACACGCGGCCGCGGCCGCCGCGCAGAGCGCGAGAGGGGTGACAGACACCGCCTGATGGTAGGTGGCGATGGCCGCCAAGAGCAGGATCGGGGTAAAAACGATGCAGCATGCCGCCAGAGCCTGCGGTATCATGGTCCGCCCAGAGCCAGCGGCTCCAGGTTCATAGAGGCGTATGATACGAGCGGCGATGAACCAGATAGGGAGCCATCCGACCAATAGCGCGATTGTGACGGGTAGGTTGCTTGGCCCCGGGCCGGAAACGTAATTGAGTGCGGCATAAGCCATGGCCATCGTGGCGAACAGGTCCACCGCGACAAGGGCCATGATAAAATTATGCACGGAAAGTCGTTTTAGGGACTCGACCTCGTAGGTGGTTGTGTTCGATGCGACGCTGCACAGCGCAGACTGATCTAACGGGAGTCGGTGAAGCAGCACGGCATCCTCCGTTCGGGGATCGGTTCGGCTAAAAACCTGTCATTCTCTACGGGTCCAACCCTCAACTACGCAAAGTTGCGGTACTCATCGCTTTACCGATCGTGCGCCGCTCCCTGCCGGCGCCCGATGGTCATCCACCAAAGACGTTGTGCTCCCCTTCCGTCATTAAGAACTTCAAAGTTGCTGCCGGCGTCGGGCATCTCCGGCAAGGTTCATATCGCTTGCAGGCATTGTTTGCATCCTGCCTATCCTGGGAGTAGAACCGAATGCACTAGTTGGCTTAGTTTATCTGTCGTCTCGGTCTGGATCGCCGCCCACGCGTCGCGCCGATCACTGATTCCGCCCACGGAAAACTTCAAGCGTGGTAGATGTACCGCCGCTGGATGTAGCAACACAGAGTCCGTTGAGTGTAGCTGGCGCGCTGGTACCAAATGCAGGCGTCGTCGATTTGCAGGAGTGGCCGTGCATGCCGTTGTTCAGACGATGACCAGTTCGGCCGGCGCCTGGGCGCGTGCTCTCAGTAATATCGCACCGTTGCAGCGGCAGGGTAACATGACCCTACCTCTGTTAATCGACGACCTGGCGGATCGGTTCGAGACAAAGCCGGCGCTGCGATCGCCCGCGGCGTGCTTAAGCTACCGCGATTTAGCCCAGAGAAAGAATCAATACGCGCGCTGGGGCATTGAACGCCGGGCAAGTCAGGCGGCGCCCATCTGTCTTCTTATGCATAACTGCCCGGAATACCTGGCGATCTGGCTGGGCATTGCGCAGATCGGCGGGGTTGTGGCGCTCATCAATACCAATTTGCGGGGCGATGCATTACTGCACGCCATACGTGTGGTGTCGCCAACTCACCTCATTGCCGATGTCGAGTTCTCCCAAGCCTTGTGCACCGTGCTGGCGGACCTACCGAACTGCCACGTTTGGTGGCATCGTGGCGAAGGCTGCGACGACGGTGGCGCACGCCGATGGTTGAACCGTCGTCAGTACGCGGACGGCACACTGGCGGCGTGGGAGCAACCTGAAGTTACTGCCAGTCAGACCGCCCTCTATATTTATACGTCGGGCACCACGGGCATGCCGAAAGCCGCAAAGCTCAGCCATTACCGGGCGATGGAGTGGGCGTATTGGTTTGCGGGGATGATGAACACGGCGCCAAACGATTGCTTATACAATTGCCTGCCGATGTACCACAGCACGGGCGGCGTCGCAGTAATAGGGGCCGTACTCGTGAATGGCGGAACCGTAGTGCTGCGGCGGCGCTTCTCGGCGCGCTTGTTCTGGGATGACGTTCTGGAGAACGATTGTAGCCTGTTTCTATACATTGGCGAGTTATGCAACCACTTGGTGGGCACGGCCCCGGTTGCGTCCGAGAAACGCCACAGGCTTCGTTTGTGCTGCGGCAACGGCCTAAGGGCCGACATTTGGGAAGCTTTTGTCAACCGCTTCGGTATTCCACACGTGTTGGAGTTCTACGCGTCGACGGAAGGCAACGTCGCGCTCTACAATTGCGACGGCCGCCCGGGTGCGATCGGGCGCGTTCCTTCCTTTCTGGCGCACCGCTTCCCGGTCCGCCTGATTGCATGCGACCCCAATACTGGAGAGGCGCGCCGTGGGCCTGACGGGCGCTGCATCTGTTGCGCGCCGGGTGAGGTTGGTGAAGCAATTGGCAAGATCATTGCCGCCGATGATGCAGGGCCGCGACAATTTGAAGGCTACACGGATCCGGATGCCACCGCGCGCAAGGTGTTGCGCGGTGCATTCTCCGATGGTGATGCCTGGTTTCGAACGGGCGACCTCATGCGGCAAGATAAAGCCGGGTTCTTCTACTTCGTCGATCGAATGGGTGAAACATATCGATGGAAAGGCGAGAACGTCTCCACGGTGGAGGTCGCGGATGCACTGCGCCGTTGTCCCGGTGTTACCGGCGCGGTGGTGTACGGCGTGGCTGTGCCGGGAGCTGAGGGCCGCGTGGGAATGGCCGCCATTACCACCGGCCCCAGCTTCAACCTCGGGCAACTTCACAACACCCTCGTAGCACACCTGCCGCCCTATGCGCGTCCGATGTTTCTCCGCTTGGTAACGGATCTGGAAACAACCGGCACATTCAAACCCATGAAGGCCAAGCTCGCATACGAGGGATACGCGAGCGCGGATATAACCGATGCATTATACATCAATGACACGGCAACCGGCACGTTCAAACGCCTGGATGCAGAGAGGGCTCTCCAGCCTGGCGGCAATTTGCGAATGGCTAGCAACGCGGGACACGGCGCAAGCAGGGCCTGATCGGTGGCATAACGATAGCGCCGGTGCGGGCGGTAGGGGATACGCGGGCATTCCCAGGCGCGGCGGAACAGCCCATAGCTGCCGGTAGGCTACGCCGTGCTTCCCGCATCAACCGTCAGCGTTATACCCGTAATGTTGCGCGCCGCGTCGCTCATGAGATAGGCGACGGCGCCGGCGACATCTTCCGGCTCCGCCAGACGGCGCAAGGCGCTGCGCCGCTGCACCTTTGCGAGATCGTCATTTGCGGCGTGCGCTGTCATGTCCGTGGCAATAAAGCCCGGAGCCACGCAATTCACGGTAATGCCGATTGGGCCGAGCTCGCGTGCAAGCGAGCGCGTAAATCCGCCGAGCGCCGCCTTCGATGCCGAGTAGACGGATAGTCCGCTGTAACCGTGCGCGGCGACAATGGAGGAGATATTTACGATGCGGCCACCGCGCGCCACCATCATGGCACGCACGGCGTATTTCGTCAGGGTGATAGGGGACGCGACATTCAGGCGTAACACCTGTTCGACGTGATGATCCTGCAATGTGGCGAGTATCCCGCCTGTGCCGATACCAGCGTTATTGACCAGGCCGTGCCAGCCACCAAATTCATCCGACAGCGCCCTGACAAAGCGTGGTATGCCCGCAAGATCAGTCAGGTCGAACGGCCGGAAATGCACGGCCTCACGGGATCCACGATCGGTCTGCTGGAGCTGAGCGAAAGCCGCTGTTTCCGCCCGCGCAACCGCTATAACGCGATAGCCACCAGCGGCGAGCCGCCCAGCGATGGCGAGGCCCAAACCCTTGGTGCCACCGGTGACCACGACATTACGCACCCAAACGCACCAGCTTGCCGGCCGGCGACAAGGTAAAATCATCCACGAAGCTAACCATGGCGGGAACCTTATAAGCATCCAGCCGCGAACTGCAGAATGCCCGTATATCGTCCTGCAGTCGGCGCGGGCACGCATCGCTGCCACTTGGCGCGGGCGACCGGCCAGGGCGTGGAACAACCTTCGCGACGACGATCGCGCCGGTAATCGGATTGGCGCGCCCAAGTACCATGGACATCTGAACATCGGGGTGCTGATTGATGACCGATTCGACCTCTTCAGGATGTACCTTCAATCCGCCGACATTGATCGTGCCATCCCGGCGCCCCGTGAAATAATAGCGCCCTTCGCGCAGCACCACCGTATCGCCAGTGTCGACAAAGCCATCAGGCTCTGCCACGACCTGCGCAGCGCCGGTGATATAGCCGATCGCGTTCCGCGCCGAGCGCAGCATCAGAGTACCGTCCTGAACAACTATCTCGGTGGCACCGCCCACCTGGCCGATCAGCTTTTGTGGGAAGCCAGCCAGGCCGTCCGTCACTTCAAATGCCAGACCTGCTTCGGTGGAGGCAAAGGCATGCACGATTTTAGCGTCGGGATACGTGCTGCGCAGCCGATCAAGAATGGCCTGATCCGGGGCTTCTCCCGACAAGCGGATATATTTCGGAGAGATGAGGTTAGCCGTGTCCGTCATCAGCGCCTTGCGCCAATGTGACGGCGTGCCGACAAAATGCGTCGCTTCCGCGGTCGCGGCGCGTTCGAGAAAGCGGCTCGGCGCTTCCTCGCTGCACGATAATACCAGGGAGCCGCCATTCAGCAATGCCCTGAAGAAGACCTGTAGCCCGCCATATCGGCGAATATCGTAAAACGTGCACCAGACCGCGCCGTGCGATCGGGCGTCCCGTGCCCAAAGATGGCCGGAAAGGCTTTCCAGCGTGTGTACCACAAGCTTGGGCTGCCCGGTTGTGCCCGACGTAAAAAGAACCCACTCAGTATTGCGTTGCCCATCGCAGGGTTCGGCTTGCGCCTGGGAAGGGCTGGCGGCGCAAGCATGAGCCTCGTGCGGCAAGGGCCATGCCGTGAGTGCCACATCCGCGGACGCGCTCTGCATGGCAGAACGCAATTGCGGCCGAACATCGTCATGTGGCCAGAGAATAATGCGGCTTGCCACACCATCCAGAGCCAACAAGGCCGCTGCCGCGGATAACTGGTCCGGCAGAGCTGCCACAACCGTGCTTCCACGAAAGTTGGCGGTCTCTCCACGATCACCGTCACCCACAAGGAGCGCCGCTATCGACACTTTGCTCCTTTCATCACTTATGAAGCGCGTGGAAAGCTGGGCGTCGCAGGCGAGCAGTGATCTGAGTGAGGTCATGCCGCTCCCGCCAGAACTGCTTTTTCGTAGAGCGTGACGAAATCTCCGACCGTTACCGGATACTCGAGATCATCCGGTCCGGCGAAGGGATCAACTCCGAACTCATCTTCAAGACGTGCGACGATGACGGCGAGACAAAGCGAGTCCAGCCCGCATTCCAGCAACGGTAGGTCATCCGTCAAAGGCGGCAACACCTTGTCGTTCTCTGCGGCGACACTGATGATCGTAGATTCCACGGCGGGTCGGACCAGCATTGCATAAACTCCCGTCACTCTGTCGCACGCACAAGCAGGTACGGTCGCCATTACGGCTTTAAAGCGGCAATAGCGGCCGGTGATATATGATAAATCGTACGCGCGTAGGTGGCCTCAGGCACGGCCCCGGTTAGGACTATGATGGTAGTCAGACCCAAGGCCGTTGCCTGCGGCGAGTTCGTCGGCGACCGAGGCAAGAGCGGCTGCGGTACGATTCAGTTCCTGCCAGGCTTCGTCGATCATATCCTCGGCAGCAGGCAGGTCTAACTTGCCCGACCAATCCTTCAATGTACCATACCGCCCGATCCAGTAAGACTCGATGTGTTGCGCCCAGCAAATGAGCACCGTGTCCACACCGTCCGCCGAATCTGCGTCCGCGAGAAATTCCTCGATCGCTGTCGTCATGCTTCTGATGGGCCGGTAGGTTCTCGAGCGCGCGGACTTACCAATGAGTTTGAAAACGCTATTGAGCCGCATCACGCGCCCGACGCTCTCGCCTTCCTGACGCTCTATGGCCTGGCGCAGGGCGAGTGAGGTGGCACATCTCGCGGCGCGCTTATTGACCCGGCTTGAGAGTTTCTCGGTGAAATAGACCTCTCTCAAGGTTCGGTGAAATGCGGCTGCCAAAACACGGTCCGAAGTAAACATAAGACGGGGCCCCTCGATACAGCACAGGCTCGATCCCCTCGAACGGGCCGCCATCGGCATCGCCTTGCCCTAGCGCACATTGTGCATTGAGCTTAGCCATGCCGACCCGGTTGGGCGTTTTCCAGGATAACCAATACGTTGCAGTCCGACTGAACAGCACGCCATTAAGGGGCACCAGATGCATCTGCACTAATATTGCTAGTATCGAAACAACAACCGCCATACGCCGGCGTTGGACGTACCAGCTGAAGCCGGTACGTCAGGCGCCGTTCTTCTTTAATGCGAGCAAGTTCTCGGCCTTTCGATACGTGCCTGCAGGACGCATGAAGTTGGGCGTCGTTGTTGACGGCCAGGCGATATTGATCCCTCGCTCCCGTGCCCAGACAATGGCGCTGCTCCGGCTGTGGACGCCGATTTTGCTATATAATGTAGCGACGTGATTCCTGACCGTGGACCGGGTCAAGCGCAGTTTGTCGGCTATGTCTATATCGGATAATCCATGACTGATGAGGCCGAGAACCTCACGCTCGCGCGGGGTAAGTTCGCAGAGTTCCGCGGACCTTCCGCCGGATCTGGGTGGCGCACGCAGTGCCGCCAGCTTTTCGATCACCGACCGGCTGAACCATGAGGTGTCGGCCATCACGGTTTCGATGGCCTGGAACAATTGCGTTTCGTTGCGGCGGCGGTCAGTTACGTCCTCCATCAGCAGTAGCGTGCATGGCTGGCCCTGAACGTGAATGCGTTCGCCGGAAATCACGCAATCCATGGTCTCGCCCAGGGTGCCCTTGATACGAACGTCCATGTTGTGCAGCCGCCCGTTGGCCCTGAGTTCATGCTCGAATTGCTGCCGCTGCGTCCGGTTTTCGAATAGCCCCACCTCGTCGACGCTTCGCCCAAGAACAGCTTCCGCCGCGTACCCGGTTGCCGCCAAGAAGGCTGCATTCGCATAGATGATGCGTGCGTTGTCCAACCGCCGGATCAACATCGGCATGGGAACCATCGCAAACAGCTTTTCAAAACGTTCTTCGCTGCGCCTCCGCTCGGTGGCGTCCGCCGACGACGCAATCACGCATCTTGGGTCGCCGGCTGCATCCAGCATCGTGCGGAGCGCAAGCGAGGCTTCGATGATTGCGCCAGACCTAGAGACGAACTGACAATTCAGTTGATGGATTGTATCGGAGTCCTTCAGGATGGATGAGGCCAGAGACTTGAATTCCTCGGCCGAGGCGGGAGAGAGGAAGTCGGTTGCATGGCGACCGATCACAGCGCTTTTTGTGTATCCCAGCCATTGGATCCACGGCTCGCTCACTGTTTGAACGCACATCGCCACGTCCAGAACCTGCACCGGGGCGGGCGCGGCCGCGCAAACCAGCTCGGCATAGGCGATAGTACCAAGCGCCGGGAGCGCCGCCGGCACTGTGCCAGAGAGCTGATGACGAAGATCCGAGAACTGAAAAAGCAGGCAATCCTGGTTATCGACACTCACGGGATACTGCGTATGCAAAATCGGCCGAAATGCACCGATGGCTTCGGCGGGGCATCTCTTAAAAACAGGCGGCGATGCCAACTCGTTGGCGGTGGCAACTGCCCCATCAAATCCGCTGTACAGTTCCAGCTGAACAGTAGCCTGCGTGAGCGCACTTGGCTTGTCCAACCCTGCCGCCTGCAAGAATGCCTCGTTCACATCGACTACGGATTGATCGTGCAACCGCATGATCGCCGTCGGCGCCGTTATCGCATCGAGCGTTGTCATCACCAGGCCCGGCTTGGCCCCTGTATTTGAATTGGGCCGAATGATCAGGATAATACCGCCAGGCCGGCCGGCCTCATCGATCAGCACCACATTGCGCACGCGTTGAGCCCGCTCCGGCTGGTGACGATGGGGCAGTGTCACTTCAATGAGTAACTCGCGGGAAATACCAGCGGGCGCGGCGGTGCTGCCTGGTTCGGCCGCCAGTGCGGTATGGAGCTTATGAAATTTGACGCGGAAGTTGGCGTAATACTCATCGATCGTGCTGCCCAGAGCCTGCACGGACTCCACGCCATGCATGTCCAGTGCCGCGCCATTGGCCCAGCAGATCGCCTGGCTGACGTCTACAAATATGACGCCCTCGGCCAAGTCGGCCGTTATAAGCTGTATCTGTCGCGTGGTTTGCGACCACAAGGCGGTTGGATCCAAGGCCATATCTAGCTCCGAACGGCGAAAATTTTGGAAGGGGCGGCGGATCGTGTGCCGGCTTCACATGCCGGAGGCACCGCTCTGCGCATTTGACGCAAATGGGCAGGCATTGGGACAACCGTGCTGATCACGGCTTGCCGCCTTTGCGCGCACCCTATTCCGTACGGGGCGACATGTTCTCGCGTAGGTTGATGGGTGCGACAATGCATTGAAACCACAAAAGCAACTATACTAGAAAAGCCCGATTTTTGGCCTTAATGCAAGAAAACGTTCGCGATCGCGCCTTGAATCATCGGAATAGAGACGATATCATGGGTCACATTATAGAGAGTTTCAATTTGCCTAATGTTTGGGACGGGCGGTATAAATAGTGACACTCCGTGCGAAGCAATACGTTGCGGGTTGCGCGCTAATGTCCCCGAAC